>Ga0209211_10001750_pt1 | contig 39728 bp, 23 predicted proteins | sample RifGroA2_FD_183992 | JGI IMG/M metagenome (GOLD analysis project Ga0209211, IMG submission 183992) | Groundwater microbial communities from Rifle, Colorado, USA - Groundwater A2 (SPAdes) (version 2) | ecosystem: Environmental > Aquatic > Deep subsurface > Groundwater | place: Rifle, Colorado...
CATATACATTTGAAAATGTTACTATCAAAGCGAGCAAAGCGGATAAATATATATGGTTTACAAAAAACGTTGCAAATTATGACGCGCAGGGAGTTGACTTGAGCGCGCTCGCGCCGGACGGAACTCCTGTGAGCACCGAACCGGCAAACCACACCAAGCTCATTGTTGCTCATGGCAAATTTTGGCGTGATCCGCCCCCGCCAGCCCCGCAACTTAATGTGGTGTATTATCCTTTTATACCCTCAACAGTAACAGATGCATATCAAAATTGTTTTTATCCCGCGATTGGTCCGCAATGTACCGGCGATAACACGGATCCTAGCTGTTTTAACGGCGAGAAGAAGGCATATTCCTCCGCGCAAAATTGTGAGAAAGATAATGGCAAAGGACAGATGATTTATGATAAAGATGCTCCCGGGTGCAGTGAACTTAAGATTGAATATCCGCCGACATTTTAAAAATTCTCGTTGAGGCAAAAACTTTTAGGGGCACGCAAAAATTCTGTTGAATTTTTGCTCAGACTCACCGCCGTCGCGGCTCGTAGTCCCCTCAAAGTCTTTGCCTCAACGACATACAATATGTAAAAAGAGCTCATGCAAATGACACGCGCCAAATACACAATTAGATGGATGAAGTTTCTCGTGCTCGTGAGCGTCGCTGTGTTTTTGTTGACTGCATTTGCGCCTGTCGCGTACGCGCAAAATTTTGCGCCCACACAGGTTGGCTCAAACACTGACGCGCTTGGGGTGGGAGGTATTGGCGCTTCCACCGGTTTGGTAGATACGGATCCGCGCATTATCGCGGCAAAAATTATCCGTATTGCATTGGGGCTTTTGGGTGTTATTGTAATTGGGCTCATGATCTACGCAGGGTATCTTTGGATGACCGCGGGAGGAGATGAAGAAAAAGTCGCGACCGCAAAAAAAGTCTTGCGCAACGCTGTAATAGGTTTGGCGATTATTTTATCTTCTGTCGCTATTACGCAGTTTATCATCAGCAAATTAACGAGCGCTATTATGGGCGCGCCGCAAAAACAAGGAGGTGGAGGGTGTGTTGGAGATGAATGTTTAAAACCGGAATTCAGCGTGTTTTACGCGACAACCACTCCGCAAAGTCCGCCACAGCTCCCTATTAAAAATGTGGTAATCTCCATTGATTTTTTTAACGGTCTGGGCGCGCCGGCGGTTCTTGATCAATCCACTGTTTCCGTGGATAGCGGCAAGACAATTTTAGACGGTGCTATCACAATTGTTAAAAAAGGCGCAATAGACGCAAAAGGAGTCCTTACTCCCGTGCCTGCCGACTCGCCTACAGATCCTTTTGCCGGCGAACTCAAATTTGTGGATCAAAATACGGTTGAATTTCATCCCATAGGCTCGTGCGCGGACGCGGAGAATCCATTAAACAGCAGCTCCAATACCGATTGTTTTGAAAAAAATACCGTGTACCAAGTAACGCTCAAAAACAGCATCGCTTCAAAATCAGGCAAGGCGCTTGACTGTAGCGCGGTGCATCCGTGCGTGAGCCAGTTTATAACCGGTGAAAAATATGACGCTGAACCGCCAAAAATTTCTTTGGTTCAACCAGGCAATAACGCGTTGGTGGGCAATAGCTTGCCAACACTTATGAGCGCGGAGGTAAGTGATGACGCTGGAGTAAAGAAAGTCGCATTTTATGAAAATGAGAATTCAAATATCGTCGACAAGATTTTGAATCCGTTTCTCGTGTCCGGTTTGGTGAGTGATCAAACATGGAAGCCAAAATTAAAAGATCCTAACAAAGCGGAGGTGGTGCAACTCACCGCAAAAGCATATGACATTGATAATCATGAGACGCTTTCAGAACCGCAGACGATAAAGATTTTGCCGGCATGGTGTTTTAATAATACGCTTGATGAAGATAAGGGGGAAGGAAAAGCGAGTACGGTTATTGGCGCGCCGGATTGCGGACAAAATAGCGAATGCGGTTCATGTCAAGGCGAAGGGTGCGACACGGATCTTGAATGCGCGGCAGGTATTTGTATTCCACAACCTGGCGTAAAAGTTTCTCTCACCGCCCAAAACACAAAGTATAAGGCGGAAGCCTCCGGATTGCCGCCATTTAACAAAATTATTCCTTATTATGAATGGTATATAGATGGTACTCCATTGACCGTTGCGTATCTTCCGTTTGATAAAACATCTGATACAAGCAAGTTTACCAGTAATTTGAGCGTGCCAAGCGATGCGTTAAACGCGAGCCAAGTGGCGCACGCGATAGTTTCTGGTCCAGACTGGAAAAACAATGAAGGAGTCATAGGCGCCGCGTATCAATTTAAAAGTCCGACGGACTATATTGAAACAAATGTTTTGCCGTGGAAAGGAAATCAACTATCCCTCCAATGGTGGATGAAACGTTCAAACCTTGTTGTTCCCAAATTGTTTATGATCGCGCAGATAAAAGATTCTTTGAGTGTTCAGACCAATGCCAGTGGCAACGTAACAGTGAGTGTCAAAGCTGGAGATGCGGGGAATATCTCTTTGGCAGAAAAAGGGAATTGGCCTTTGCCAAAAGCAGACGACGCATGGCATCAGGTTACGGTTGTATTTGATGGTTCATCTATTTTGTATTACGTTGACGGAGTGCAGGATACTGCTTCTGTTGCATTTGCACATACTGTTAATGCCACAAACAATCCGTTGGTTATTGGTTATAAGGGCAATAAAGGCACTATTGCGTTTGATGGTTTAATAGATGAAGTGCGCATTTTTACGCGCATACTGAACGCTCAACAGTTGCAGACAGAATTTAAGTCGGCAACAGAAACACAAATGCCTGCGGATACGCTGGATGTTAATGTTGCTCCCGCAAAAACAATTATAACAGCTGATATTTGGCAGTTGTCAAAAGCGGGGTATGAAATTACCAATACCAAAGCGCCCTATAGGGAGAAAAAAGGTATCTGCGTGAATGTTCCGAAAATTACCAATGTTATTCAAACAAGCGGAGCTGAAGATAACTATGTAACGGTGGTTGGGCAGTCATTTGGCGCGTATAAACAAGGTGTGAGTTCTGTGTCATTTAGCAAGGTCGCAAGCCCCCAGCCCGCCAAGGCAGATCAATGGGTTGGAGCGGATCTCTGTAGTGTGAAAGCATGGCACGATAATTATGTAGTGGTAAAAGTGCCTAAAGGCGCGGTAACCGGACCAATAAAGATTGATGCTCAAAGCAGTTCACTTCAGGGATATGAGAACCTTGTGTTTCGTGACACCTCTGCGGACGCGTTTGGACCGGTATTTAATCCAAGCGAAGTTTTTAAAGTAACCAATGAAAAATTTCCGGGATTATGTACGGTTGATCCGGAAAATGTATCCGCCGGCGATATAATGAAGCTAACAGGAACACAATTGGTAGATGGAAAGTCGCCCGGAGACGCGATTCTTTTGGGTGTTGAAAACGAGGCGCTCAATGAATTTGGGGCATGGTCAAACTTTTTAATTTTAGATATTAAAGTCCCTGTTACCATCGCGGCCGGGCAAACCAGTGTTAAAGTGCAATCTCGCGGCATGAAAAGCAACACCTTGCCTTTGGGTGTATTTTCAACCGCAGGGGACACCAACCCTCATATTTTTAGCATGAATCCAACAGAAGGTCCGATCGGCACGTACGTGACTCTTACCGGCATAAATTTTGGAACGAACGGCGAGGTCGTGTTTTCTCAAGGCGGAGATACGTTTGTTGCTGATTTGCCGCCGGCATATTGCGGTTCCACATGGACAACTGGTCAGATTGTGGTAAAAGTGCCTCAGAAAATCCAACAAAATAAAGGTGATTACTCGGTTTCAGTAGTAATAAAAAAAGGCTCGGCTAATGCCGCGAGCAATAAGAAAATCTTTACTGTCAACGCGGATTCGCTCAAGCCAGGGCTTTGTAAATTAGATCCTGATAATGGCCCGTTATTTTCCGCGCAATTTGGAGGGATTGCGTTTAAGGGAGAAGGGTTTGGAGACGCGCCGGGGAGCATTAAATTTACCAAAGACGCGCAAGTGAGCGATCAAAAGTTTTTTGCGTGGGGAGATACCTTAATTGACACGCGCAAATTTTCAGACATAGAAAAATCCGCACAAGCTCAATTTAAAACAGGTCCTGCCAATGTTTTAAACGCGCAAAAACTTCCCAGCAATTCTTTGCAATTTAAAATCCAAAATTGTAAAGAAGAATTGCAAAAAGGCAAAGAACTGGCGGCGGTTTGCGGGGAGGGCAACAGTTGTTGCGCAAGCGGAGTCTGTCAAGTCAAAGGACAATGCCCTGAAGACAAAAAACCCGGCGCGAGCGTGTATATGTGGTCGTTCACTACCGGCAAACTGCCGATAGTGCCCAAAGTACTGGAACAATGCGGGGCGTTTTGTACGAAGAGTGGAAAGTCGTGTTCAAAGATAGGCACAACAGATGGATGCGATAAAAAAATTGACAACGATATTTGTAAATTGGTCACCCCGAGCCCTTCGCCGTCAAAGGTGTGGGAGGGCGCGGCAAATATATGTGTGAATGCTGTTGTAAAAGTGCGTTTTGATACGTCTGTTGATATTGAAGAAAAATCTACACAGCAAGCGATAATTCTTTATGAGTGTCAAGATAAAACGACATGTATTTTAGAAGATACAAAACAGATTGTGCCTGTGTCATACTCGCTTGGAGGGTGGTCTTCTGGGGGTAAAGGAGGGACCAAGGTAACCATGTCTCCCTTAGACGATCTTGCGCCTGATAAGCCGTATGGTGTGCTGGTGACCACAAAGGTAAAAAGCCTCCCTGGCGCGTTGTCTGAAGCAATGATTGAAAATGCCACGTGTCCGGCAATATCAAAAAATGTCAAAATCAACGGCATCTCAAATTTAAAAGCCGCGTACTGCACTACCTTTGTAACGCGCCCCACAAAAGATTATTGTGAATTGGGAGCAGTGGTGGTTGACCCTGTTGACTCCTCGGTTTTTGACTTTAATAAACAATTTAAGGATTTTTATTCCGTAACTCCTATTGCAAAAGGAGACGTGTGCGCGGCTTTAGATGGAGATGATTACGATTGGACATGGTCGCCAACAGATAAGCCATCCGTCGCGCAGTTTCAAAAAACTTCAGATTATGCCGATATAAGCAATAATGCCGGTGATAAAGGTTTTGTTAAATCCAATCAAGATTTGAATACAAAAAATAAAGAAACACCATTTGATACGCCTGAACAAATCGTCGCGACATGGGTTGATAAAGTTTTGAATCCTGCGGGATTGATAAAAGGAACGGCGCAATTGACGATAAAGTTGCCCAATCCAAAAGTGGTTTCTTATTATCCACAATGCACCACCGCGTGCGTAAACGCGGAAGTAGGCGCGGAGTTCAATGTTGTTTTGGGTCCATCAACTGTCAACAAAAATACAGTCCGTCTGTATAAATGCGCTTTGTTTGATGTTACCTGCAAACAGTATGTCTTGGTTGACGGGTGGTCGGACGCAGTTTCACCCTATACTGTATCGTTAAACACAGATGAGACAGACCGTGAAAAAGTTAATCGTCAAATCAGTTTGAAACATACTGTTGCGTTTGTCCAGAATACATATTATAAAATTAAAATTCAAGGAGACATAGATGGAGTAAAAAGTATTTGGCAGATTCAATTGGATTCAGCCGCTCTCAATGATGATTGTGATGATAACGGCAAGAATTGTAAAACATTTTCTTGGGTGTTTAGAACAAAAAATGACGGTACTGCTTGTGCTGTTGACAAGGTAATATTAAATCCAAATACTGCGGTAGTAAAGGTTGTGGGCGGTCAAGCAACCTATAACGCGCTCGCGATTGGATCTCCGGACGCGTGCAATCCCAATGGGCAGATTTTGGATACTTCAGGAGCCTCGTATTCATGGAATTGGAGCCCGCCGGAAAAACCAGATTGGAAAGAAAAAACAGATGACCGTGCGGTGGTCTGGATGAGTAATTTTTCATCCGGCAAACAAGATGCTCCGTGGTGTACGGAAAGTTGTCTAAAGGCTGGTAGTGCAAGCGCGCCGGAGACAGGGCTCTGCGGGAATGGAAAAGTAGAGAGTGGAGAAGAATGCGACCCCGCGGGAGATAATGGCAATAAAGGGGGTAATAACAATATTGAAAAATGCGGGTGGAATTGTTTGCTCTACATCCCATCTACAGAAGGAACGCCCGCGTGCAATGCCGCCACTATCCAAAATGGCAATTGTTGCGGGAATGGACCTCAAGTTTTGCCGGAAGCGGGAGAAGAATGCGATCTTGGATTGTTAAATGGCGTAACGGGGAGCGGATGTGAAAGTAGTTGTACCAAAGAAGGAACTATAGTGAGCTATGTTGCCTGTGTTGAAACAGACACACAAAAAGGCATGAATGTGCCGGCTGATGTTTGTGCCAAAGGTGAGGCGCAGTATACTCATAAGGGGCAAGTAATTTCCGTGAAAGTGCATCCTGTGTGCGGTAACGGTAAAGAAGAGCCGGGAGAAGAATGCGACAAGGGTAATCAAAATGGGGCCGCAAATTCAAATTGTTCAGGTTCGTGTTTGCTTCAGCTCGTCTCTGTCTCAAAATGCGGCAATGGCATTGTTGAAAAAGATAATGGGGAACAATGTGATCCAAAAGATATCGCGGGTGGTAAAGGGTGTTCAGACACCTGCCAGAATTTAGGATCTTCCCCGCTATTTGGCTCTTGGTGCGGAGACAGCGTGGTTGGTACAGGGGAAACGTGTGATAGTTCTTCCAAAAATTTTTCTTTAAACGTAGACGCGGCGCAGTATGCAACAGCTGTGGGCGCGGGCACTATCATAGAAAAAAAACAAACAGCTAGTATTTCCGCCACCATCTCACAAGCCGGTCAGCCAAGCAAAAAAGGCATAGGCACGTTTGAGTTGCAATGCGGGTTTGGCCCGATTAATAGCGCGTGTCCTGATGCAAGCAATACCACAAACGGCGCAGGCACAGATAGTTGTTGTTATCAGCGCCCTGTGGTAACCATTGACCAGCCAAAAACAAATTCAAGCAGTGTGTGTCCCAACGCGGTGTTTGAAGTTACCATGAAAAACGGTGAAGCGGATAAAGAAGCTTTGTTAAATAATATTATATTAGCGGAACAAGTTGTTGATGACGGTACGCCAAATTGTCCAAACGGGACAACTCCGTTTACTTATGAGACAAAAACGTTCGCTCCAAAAAATTTGTGGCAGAAAATTATCGCGCTGGTTAAAAGATTTTTGAGTATTCCTGTGTACGCGGAACAATATAAATATTGCGCCGGCGACGCGGTAATTTCCGCGTCATCCACGTATGATAATAGTACTAATACTTCCGTCATCTCTGTAACACCGCAAATTCCTCTTAAGCAAAAGAAAAATTACAAGTTGTTTGTCTTAAACTATGATAAAGCAAAGGGTTGGAGCGGCCTTAAAGACACGCATGGCGTTACTTTTGTGGATTCCAATAATTTTCAAAAAAACATCTCAAGTGAGTTTACTACGCTGGACGTTCCTTTTTGCAAGGTGACTGATGTGAGTGTTATACCAAATTATCATCTGTTCAATAAAAAAGACGCTACCAAAGAGTTTGTTGTTATCCCAGTGTTTATTCCCGCCGGAATAGGCGTAGAGGGAATGCAACAGATCGCGCCAATCCCCGGGCAGTATGAATGGTCGTATGTGTGGAATACAAATGACTCAAGTGTGGCCAGTGTGGCTGATGCTCCTTTTAAAGGAAATAACACAGTAAAAGCAGTTGGTAAAAATGGAAATGCGACGATTACCAGCGGAATAAAAATAACTAAAGATACATCCGCGCCGAGCACCAAAGATCAAGAAATTACCGGAGAGGCGCAAGCGCAAGTATTTTTGTGTGAAAATCCGTGGCCTAACATTACGGAGTATAAGGATCCAACAACAGGGAAAATGTATGGGTTTGGATTGATAGACGCGGAGACCTTTCCTCCGAGTGTGGCGGCACAAGGCAAAGCATGGAATAATTTCCAAACAATGTATTGCAAAGACGCGGGAATATCCGGTTTTGAAGATGATTTACCCGCGTTGAAACAGCCTGCTGTACTCTATCATCAAGACCAAGTCGCTCCACCCTCGCCAGCGGACCCTATTTTGAAAGAATTTTTCTTTACTTTTGAAGAAGCAAGTGGCAATAAAGACAGTCTTGGTTTGCGTGTGTATCCAAATATAGAACATAAAACATTAAAAGAGTGGTATCAAGGTCAGCCGTGGGTGCCAAAAGGCAATCCAGTGCCTATCAAAATAGGACAATACGAAGCATTGCAAGAAGGCCGCACTTATTATATAGCCGGTTTGAACTTGGGATCATCCACTTTAGGAGAGTCATTTTATGTACAGTACTACGCTGGGGCTTTAAAATTTTATAAAGTTGATCTCTCTTGTAAAAGCGGTAATTTATGTACAATTTCTCCTGTTCAAGACATATCAGGAGGATTATCATTTAATCCCCAAACCGGGCAGGTTGTCTATAAAGGCAGTTCTTTCACAGAAGAGACAATTATTAAAGATCTAAAAGGCAACCAATTGAAAAATTTATATCATATCAAAGTGCCTCCAGCGCCTGCCCCGGCATACACCAATGTGTATGTGTGGTCATTTAGTGATAACGCCTCCGCTGATACAGTGAATATTTTCAATCAGCTTCTTGCAAACTTTACTCTGAACATCAATATAGATAATCCGCGTGTGTGTAGCGCTGATCCAAGTATTTCGTGTTCAAAAAATCTTGATTGCGGCGCGGCTGGCGGCGAGTGTGAGGCGCCTTTGGATAAGATGAATCGAGATTTGAAACGCATAAAAGATCTTGCTTTACTGGCAAACAAAATTGAATTGTATAAAATTTTGAATCAATCATATCCAAATTTGAAAAATAATCCTTCGCTTGGAACTTTTATTCCCGGGCTCACCAACAGCAAATGGCTTTCTTGGCAAGGAGTTTTGGGTAATGCGCTTGGTGTGGCGGTTCCTCTTGACCCAATTAACACTTTTAATGGGTGCGGTGGAGGCGATGCGAATATAACATCAGGCGGCACAACATACAATCTCAAAGATTTTGACGCGCAAACCTGTTGGAACGGTCAGATTTCTACTTTTATGTGTCCTAAAGGTTCATTTATTTATCAATATGAGTTTGCTTCAAATTCCAAAGCTTCCATACGCGCGAATTTTGAAATACCGAGTGTGAAATGGAATAAACCTCTGGAAGATTTTGTCGGTAACTCTTCTTTGTTGGATCTGAATAACTCGTGTAAAGATCAAGTAATTGGATTAAGCGAGAAATGCGGAGACGGTGTGGTGGGTAACGGAGAACAATGTGAGATTGGGCAGGTAAAAGAAGGTGTGTGCAATGGAGGAAACACTCAAACGTTTGGCGTTAATAATTATTCGGTAACTAATTTTTTTCCTTGTTCTGACACATGTACATGGAGCGCCGACGCGTTGCCATTATCAAAACTAAAATTATGTAGTAATAATAGCAATCCGGACGCGCCTATTGCGTGCGCGCAAGATGCTGATTGCAGTGCGGTGGTTCCGTTACCGGGCCCGAGTAGCACTTGCCAGTCTGTGTTAAATTTTTGCGCAGTTACCGGCAAACTATGTGTAACAAAAAAAGATTGTAATCAGGCTGATGTAAAAGATATATGCAATTCCTTTAAAGCATCGGGATTGACTTGTGTTCCGCATGGGTACTGTGGCAATGGTAAAATAGAAGGTTCAGAAGTTTGCGACGACGGGGCAAACAACGGTAAATACGGATATTGTTCTTTTAGTTGCAAGACAACGGGCGGTGCTGGGTATTGCGGCGACGGAAAGTTGAAATTGAACGCCAAAAATGAGCCCGCGGATCCCAACAAAGTGTGCGACGCTTCGGCACTATGGTTTGGAGGTAATTCATCAGGTTGGTCGTATATTACAGATACTCAAAAAACGGAAACATATAAAGATGGTAAATTAAAATACTTCCAACAGGGGTGGCAAACAAATAATAATCTGATTTCTTGCAGTGAACAAGAGAATCCGGATAAATGTTTGTGGCAAGGAGCAAAGTATAACACGGACAAATTGCAGTCCTGCTCATGGGACTGCCAGTCTTATGATTATTGCGGAGACGGCAAGGTGAATAGCACTCTGAATAGCAAAGGCAAGCCATATGAAGAATGTGAAAAGAGCGAAGCATGCCAAGTGGGGTATTGTACCTATAAAAATGGTACGAAATTAATGAAGAGTAACGCAGGTGTTTTGTGTGAGGATGATGCTGGTTGCGCGCCGCTCGCGCTCAAAATTGTACCGCCATTTTGTGATAATAAAAAATGCAGTTCCTATAGCTCAAACGCGGGAGAATCATGCGTCACAAATGGAGATTGTGTTCAGCAGTTTACTTGTCAAGGGTTTGTTTCTGGCAAGCGGTATTGCCAGATGAAATCAGAGTTTACGCCAAAACCGGATAACAGTAACACACCAAAAAAGTTTAGTGATGATGCTGTAAAATTTGGTTTAAATTCATGTGTTTGGGATTCAAAGATAATTGCCGGCACTACAGTTACTTGCCTGCCTCTGAACGCCACGCCTGTTCAAGCAAGCGTTGGCGTGTGCGGAGATGGTATAATACAAGATGGCAAGAAGGGGGCAGATGGCAATTTATTGCCGGGGCATGGCGAGGTCTCAATGGTTGTCGGCGCAGTACCGGAGGTGTGCGATAAGGGTAAAGTGAATGGCGTGATACCTTTTGCGGAGTATGGTAAGACCGCCAATTATTGCGCGTTTGGATGTGGACAGGTCATAACAGTAAGCGGAGGGTTCTGCGGGGATAAAAATGTGAGTGCTCCTGAATATTGCGACGCAAGTGCTGCGCAATCCGATTATGTCTGTAGCGGCTCAATCACAGAGTGTAATCCAAACAATACTTCGTCTTGCTCCCCCAGCGCCGAGTGTGTTCCATCCGCGCGCTGGAGCGCCGGCGCAAAAAATAGTTGCGACGCGAAAGCGACTGGGAGCACCGTACCCGCAGGCTCATTCTTGACCAATTGTACCAACACCTGCATTGGTTCATGCAAAGTGTCGGTGTGTGGTGACAAGATAATTGACCCGGGGGAAGAGTGTGATGATGGAGATCCAAAAACATTTAAAGATGGCACAAATGGTGTAGCACCAATATTATCCTATAACACCGCGAAACAAACAAAATCATATTGCACCAACAGTTGTCTTTCTGGCGAAGTTACAAATACCTTTTGCGGTGATAAAAAAATTACAATACCTAATGAATGGTGCGATGCAAATCTTTTTAGTCCAGCGGCAACAGCTTCATGCCTAAAGGGCAAACTTAGCAGTTGTACAAATTTATGTGATAATAAATATGTATGTGATAATAATGCTGAATCCGCGATCATTGTTACAGTGCAAGTATTAAACACTATAACAGATCAATATGATCCAGGCAGTAATGGCGGGAAAGAATTCTCATTGTATTGGAATGATTCAGAAATGACTGGTAACCCAATTGCATTTTTAGACTTTTCTAACAATTACAAAATAACATTGTCAGCTTTAACAGGTGGAGCTTATGGGAATCTCACTATAAAGTACAAAAAAGGACCAGCAGAGTTCGGAGAGGTTCAGGTATTAGTTTCAAGTGGATTTCCATCATTAGAAAACATAGAAACCAGTAATGATAATACAAATTGGAAAGGCTCTACAATCGATAATTATACACAGAATATTTTTTTCCAGAGTGTTGATTCATTTGTAAAAATTAATAATATCAAATTATAATTTATTTTTTATAATATCCTATGTTTGACCAAGCCCCAAACAATTTACCCATCGAGCCGGAAGACATTTTGGCAGATGGAGATGGATCCTCCGCCATCTCCGCCGGTGCAACCGGTTCTGTGTCTTCAGATGTTACTCAAGAGGCTCCGCCAACAGCGCTCTCTGCGGGGCGTTTGCGTCCGGCAACATCTCCCTCGTCTTTGCCTGCGCAATCTGCAAGTATTTCATCTGGCGCGAATCTTTCTCCAGCAAGGTCATTTTCCGCGTCTATGAGTGATAATCCGCGAGATACAGCGTCCGGAGACATGCAATCTGATGTTGAGATTTCTCCCCCTATTTTAAATAAGCGTAATTTGTTTATTATAGCGGTCGTCGTGCTTGTTGTCTTTATAGCAGGAGGAGCTTTTTGGGTATGGCGTTCATCAACCAAGCGCGCCGCCACGCCTTCCGCGGCATCTGTTCCGCAAGCTGAAACGCCTGTCGCGCCTGCGGCAACACTTAATGAAAATGTCCCCGTATCCGCACCCAATGTAACAGCGACCACTACAGAAACCGTGGCACAACCACCTTCGCCTGCTGTTGACGCGGATGGCGACGGTCTCACCGATCAGCAAGAAATTCAATATGGCACCGACCCGCAAAAAGCCGACACAGACGGCGACGACCTTACGGATTATGAGGAGATATTTATTTGGCACACCAACCCGTTGAATCCGGATACGGACGGAGATGGATATTCTGATGGCCAAGAGGTGAAGAATGGTTTTAATCCCAATGGATCCGGTAAATTGTTAAATATTCCCGCCGCGGCAACTTCGTCTAGTGCTTCATCTGCCAGCGCGCCAACAGCCAATCCTGTTGAAAAGCCTTAAATTTGCATTGTTAATTTTCTCATGACTGAAGAACCTCAAACACCAACACAAGCAGAACCCAATGAACCGGAGATTCAAACAATTCCTCCGGAATTCTATGGCGGCTTAAAAAAAGTCCCCCACACAAATCTGCGTCAGGCGGGCGCGTCGCGTCAGCCGCTTGTGGCACAGGTTCGTAAAGCGCCGTCACCCGCAAGCGCCATGCCTCAACATGTGGAGGTTTTTGGAGCACAATCTGCTGGAACTACCACCAAAAGATTTTCATTTAAGATGATGCTGTCTGTTTCCGGAGGGATTTTTGCGCTTTTTGTCGGAGGTATTTCCTATTATTACATTGATCAAGCTCGTGTGATTAAGCAAGGTACCGCTAAAACCGCTCCAACACAGCAAACAGAAACCGCGCCGGTGTCCGTGACTAGCACGCCGGAAACAACTTCAACCACATCAACGGTTTCACCTGTTCCGGTATTACAACCATTATCGGGAGTGATTTTTCCTTTCAAAACTTTCACTCAAACAGTTGATATTGATAATGACGGGTTGACTGATATAGAAGAAATATTATATGGCACTGATCCTGAAAAACCTGATTCAGACGGCGATGGATTTTTAGATGGTCTGGAGGTAGTCAATTTGTATAATCCATTAGGATTCAAACCTGTACGTCTCATAGATTCCGGCCGCGTAAATGCGTATGTAAATCCAACATTTGGATATTCCATCTATTACCCAAATCTTTGGACCGCGCAGAGTTTGGACATCACCAACGGACAGGTAATGTTTTCTTCCGGCAATGGCGCGTATATTGAGGTAATAAAAGTTGATAATCCGCTTAAATTGTCCATTGCAGATTGGTATAAAGGACAATCTCCTGGCACAGAAATATCAAGTCTCAAGCCAATTATTACCAAAGATAAGATTGAAGGCGTGGTAAGCCCCGATGGATTGACCGCGTATTTGCCTTTTGGCAATACGATATACGCGGTCAGCTACAATATTGGTCTCCAAGATCAAGTGAGTTTTCTGGAGACATTTACCATGATGGTCAACAGTCTCCGTTATCCCGGTTTGGCGGAGCAGTCCGCGTCTGGCGTTCCTTCCGTAGTTGCGCCAACACCAAACACAAGCATTCCACAGGCGGCAACATCGTCACCGTCAGGCACTGTCACGCCGATTCCTTAATTTTAATATGTCGGAACGATTAACACAGCATGAAGTAACAGTGGAACCTAGCGCGCGCCCGAAAAAATTTTCATCCAAGTGGTTTTTGAACGTAGTAGAGACTGCCGCGCGTTGCGCGCGCAAACCACCGCGGCGAGTGCATATTATTTTGGTGGGGGACAAGGAAATGTGCCGCTTGAACACGCTCTATCGCAATAAACGAAAAACTACGGACGTGTTGTCATTTCCCGCTTTGGACGTACCGCCGCGCGCCCGAACGCTTGGACACACAAGCGCGCACGACGACCTGCTTTATTTGGGAGAGATAGTGCTATGCCTGCCGCAATTACGTCGCCAAGCGCGGGAATATGGCGTGGCATTCCAGACTGAAGCGGCGCGCATGACCATCCACGGGTTTCTGCATTTGTGGGGTTATGACCATATAAAACCCAAGGATGCGCGGATTATGATGCCGCTTCAGGAGAAAGCTTTGGATCAATATTTTTGCGTGCCCCGAAAAATGATTGTCTTAACGATATAAAATATGAAACAATTTCAAAAATTAATAAAAAGTTTCAGTTTTGCTTTGCGCGGCATTGCAACCGTATTTAAAGAAGAGCAGAATTTTCGCCTACAATTAGCAGGAACACTTTTGGTGTTCATCGGTATATGGTTTTTTCGACTCAAAGTATGGCAAATATCAGCGTTGACGCTTGTGATTATCATCGTCCTTGTGCTAGAATTGATAAATAGTATTATGGAACGTTTTGTTGATGTGGTCAGTCCGAGGCTTCATTCACAGGCAAAGGATATAAAAGACATTATGGCAGGGGCCGTGCTTATTGCTTCCATAGGTTCGGTCATCATAGGGGTATTAATTTTTTTGCCGTACATTTTTGTATAAATTTTTAATAGGTATGTTTGGTAAGCGTAAAAATACAAAAGAACTTTTAGTTGGGCTTGATGTTGGTTCAACCGCGGTTCGTATCGTGGTTGGTCAAATTGTTGCAACAGGAGAGAAGCCCGAACTTCAAATTGTTGGAGCCGCGGAAGTCGTTTCAGAAGGGGTACATAGGGGAGTAGTCACCAGCATAGAAGATACCGTTTCGTCTATTAGTGCGTGCATTGACCGTGCTGAGCGCATGGTGGGAACTCCACTTCAGAGAGCTTGGATAGGCATTTCAGGTAGTCACATTTTAGTTGAACAGAGCAAGGGTGTGGTGGCAGTCTCAAAGAGCAACGGAGAAATTTCAGAAGAAGATGTCGAGCGGGCGGTAGAAGCCGCTCGCGCAGTAGCCACACCTCTTAATTATGAAATCCTCCATGTTATTCCAAAGAATTACACTGTTGATGGGCAGATAGGAGTGAAAGATCCTATAGGTATGACAGGCGTGCGTTTAGAAGTTGATACGCAGATGATTCAGGGGCTATCCGCTCATATAAAAAATTTGACGAGAGCGGTTTACCGTACTGGCCTTGATATCAATGATGTGGTGCTCTCTATTTTGGCAACAGCGGCCGCGGTAACCACAGAACGCCAAAAAGAGTTGGGGGTCGCGGTTGTTAACATTGGCGGTGCCACCACAAGTGTGGTGGTATATGAAGATGGAGATATTTTAGACACCGCAGTTTTGTCCATTGGCTCTGAACATATTACTGCTGACTTGGCAATAGGATTACGTACGTCAATTGATGTTGCTGAACGGCTAAAGTTGCAGTATGGCACTTCTTTGGTAAAAGAGGTGGCAAAAGACGATCGCGTTGATTTATCTGATCTTGGAGCAATGGAAAAAGAATTGGTAGATAGGCGTTATATCGCGGAAATTATTTCAGCACGCGCTGAAGAAATTTTGGAAAGAATTGATAAGGTATTTAAAAAGGTGGGGAAGAGCGGTCGGTTGCCTGCGGGTGTAATTTTGACTGGCGGCGGATCAAAATTGCATGGGTTGGTAGAAACATCAAAAGACGTGTTGCGATTACCTGTTACAGTAGGATATCCACTCAATATTACCAGTTCAACTGATAAAGTTAATGATCTAGCTTTTACCACCGCTATTGGTTTGGTTCGTTGGGGCGCTTTATATAAAGAAAATGATTCGCACGCTTTTGATGGTTTGATGAATCGTTTTAAATCCGTGACAAAAGTAAAAGACTGGTTTAAGAATCTCATGCCCTGATTAAAGGTGTAGATGAACACCAAATTTGTCCACATATTCTCTTGACAGCAGGTGTTGTTGTGAGATACAGTAAAGATGGTTAAAAATCATCTTTTTTTAATATATTTAATGAGTACATTTTGTACTCAACAAGGTAGTATATGCCAGAAGTAAAACCAGCAATAGAAAGTATCGCAAAGATAAAAGTCGTTGGCGTGGGAGGGAGTGGAGGCTCCGCGGTCAATAGAATGATTCAACAAAAAATCAGAGGAGTGGAATTTATCACCATGAACACAGATCTGCAGGCGTTGCACGCTTCGCTTGCTCAGACAAAAGTGCATATTGGCAAATCAGCTACACGAGGTCTTGGCGCTGGTATGAATCCGGAGATAGGCAAAAAAGCCGCGGAAGAAAATCAAAATGAAATCCGTGAGGCTCTCAAGGGCGCCAACATGATATTCATCACTTGCGGACTTGGCGGCGGCACCGGAAGCGGCGCGGCTCCCGTGGTGGCGGAAATTGCAAAATCAAGCGGCGCGCTCACGGTGGCAGTAGTTACAAAGCCCTTTGGTTTTGAAGGTGTCAAACGCAAAGAAATTGCCGACTCGGCATTTGAAGAATTAAGTTCTCGCGTTGATACCATCATTAGCATTCCCAATGATCGCATTTTGCAGGTCATAGATAAAAAAGCATCGCTCATAGATTCGTTCCGTATTGTAGATGACGTTTTGCGCCAAGGTGTTCAGGGGATTTCAGATCTTATCACCACGCCGGGGCTCATCAATGTTGATTTTGCGGATGTAGAAGCAATTATGCGCGACACAGGCTCCGCGCTCATGGGCATTGGCCGCGCCACCGGTGAAACGCGCGCCATTGAAGCGGCAAAGATGGCGGTAGACAGCCCACTGCTTGAACTTTCCATCAACGGCGCAAAGGGGATATTAATGACTATCGCGGGGAGTGAACAGCTTGGTATGCATGAAGTAAGCGAAGCGGTTCAAATGGTTACCGCAAATGCAGATGAAAATGCAAAGGTAATTTTTGGTGTTATTATAGATGAGAATCTAAAAGATGAAGTAAAGGTTACGGTTATAGCGACGGGGTTTGATAAAAGAGAAAAAATAACTTCTTATGGAGGCATGAGTGGCACTATTCTAAAATCAAGTACTCCTTTGGGGTCAAAGAGTTTAAGTTCTTTTGGGACTTCGCATACGGCGCCTCCTGTTTTTTCTCGCGCGGAGCGGCAAGAAAAAAAAGACGAAAAAATAGACCGCGCACCAACGACACTTGGCAATCAATTCCAAAAGAAAACAATTTCTCGCGTAAGTGAAAATGAAAATCGCGATGAGGCGCTCTCTGATGAAGATGAGACAGAGATTCCGGCATTCATTAGGAAAAAATTAGGCCATTAAAAGGATTTGTTACATTAAAAAGCGTTCATGCGCTGTCCTGTTTGTAATTTTTACGATACCAAAGTAGTTGACTCTCGGCTTTTGCCGGAGGGGTTGAGTATCCGCAGGCGCCGTGAATGTGAAAAATGCCAATTTCGTTTTTCAACTCTGGAGGAAATTGAATTATTGGATTTGACCGTCGTAAAACGCGACGGCACCCGCGAGGCATATAATAGGGGGAAAATAGAAGAGGGTTTGCATAATGCTCTTGAGAAGCGTCCTTACACCGCTGAAAATTTTCAATTGCTCATTCACGCCATAGAACGCGATATCCAAAAACGCAAAAAACGCGAGATAACCACCCAAGATATTGGAGAGATAGTCATGAATCGTTTGAAGGGTTTTGATAAAATCGCATATATTCGTTTTGCGTCGGTTTATCGCGCTTTTGAAGACGTGGAAACATTTCAAAAAGAATTGGGAAAACTGTTGGGTAGAGCGGCCGCACAGCCCTCGCCCAAGCGCCGGCGCGGTCGTCTAAAGAAAAAAATTAAAAAATAATTATGCGTAAACGGACAAAAATTGTGTGCACTATAGGGCCTGCCTCAAAAGAAACAGACACTTTGATCCAAATGATTCAAGCCGGCATGAATGTGGCGCGGTTGAATTTTTCTCATGGCACTTATGGCGACCATGCGCAGTTGATTGCCAAAATTCGCGCGGCCGCCGCGCATTGCAAGGAACCTGTGGGGATACTCGCGGATTTGCAAGGCCCTCGGCTCCGCATGGGATATATTCCGGATCCGGGAGTGGAAGTAAAAGACCATGAGGAAGTGGTGTTTGATACCGCCGCGACCGTGTACAAGGGGAGGGGCAAGCCGTTGCCACTCATATTTCCAGAGCTTACGCGCTGGATAAAAAAAGAAGATCGTATTTTGATAGATGACGGGCATGTTGAAGTAACAGTGGAGCGTATTCAAAAAAAATTGATAAAATGCAAGGTTGTGCACGGCGGAGTGATTAAAGCGCATAAAGGAATAAACACTCCTGACACGCATTTGAAGATTGCCTCGCTCACCGCCAAAGATAAAAAAGATGTGGCGTTTTTGGCAAAGCAAGGGGTAGATTGGTTTGGTTTTTCATTTGTACAGACCGCACGCGACGTAAAAGAACTGCGTGCGCTGATTGCTCGCCACACTCCTAAAAAAGAATCCGTGCACACACACGCAAGAATCCTTGCTAAGATTGAAAGCTACCAAGCTGTGCGTAATATTGAAGAAATTATAGGCGCGGCAGATGGAGTTATGGTTGCGCGCGGAGATTTAGGGTTGGAGTTGCCCGCTGAAGAAGTCCCTATTTTGCAAAAACGGATTGTACAAATGTGCGTGAAGGCGGCAAAACCGGTGATTGTAGCAACGCAAATGCTCGATTCTATGATCCATTCTCCACGCCCAACACGAGCAGAAGTTTCTGATGTTGCCAATGCGGTGATAGATCACACGGATGCGATTATGCTTTCCGGTGAGACTGCCAGCGGTGAGTATCCTTTGCAAGCGGTCAAAATGATGGCGCGTATTTGCGCGCGTACTGAAAGATCGCATTTTGACGACGTATCGCTTGCATCGCTTATTGCCAATAATAGGCCTGACGGAGTATTTACAAAACTCGCGCGTATTTTGGCGGAAGAAGCAAAGGTGACTGCGCTGGTGGCGTCATCGCTTTCAGGCGCCACAGGCAGACAGTTGAGCAGTTTTCGTTCCGAGATTTCTGTTTACGTTGCCACCAATAACGAGCGCGTGTGCCGGCAATTGAATCTTTCGTGGGGAGTGCGTCCGTTTGTAGTCAAAAAATGCGAGACGCCGGATGAATTGGCGCGTCGATCCCTTGAATATCTTAAAGCGCAGAAGATTGTTAAAAAAGGCAATAGAATCGTCTTGTTGGCAGGCAGTTCTGTGGGGAAGTCCGGCGGGATCAATATGATGGAGTTGAAAAAAGTTGAATGAAAAAAGTTGAATTTGGAAATAAAAAATCGCCTTTGACGGCGATTTTTTTATTTCATGGCGGGTCGGACGGGATTTGAACCCGTGATCTTCTCCGTGACAGGGAGACGTGTTGACCGGGCTACACCACCGACCCATGATTATTTAAGTTCCCGATTTTGTGTCTTATTAACGTTTTTACTCTATCATAATACCAGCAATCTTTCAAGAGGGTGAAGGAGGGATGTCAACGCAAAAAGCGCGGGCTTTGCAGAGAGGGTATTAAAAAACCAGAGGTTAGTCTGGCTGGAATCAATTGGTTTTGAAAAAGAAAAGGAGAGGTGTTACTACGCGGACGCGATAAGTGTTGTCTCGTATGGCGTGGTCTCGTGGCGATTGGGAAGGTTAGCGCCCGGAGGAAGAGTCACACGTACCTCATAACCGAGAACCCCATCTTTCTCTGATGGAGTAATGTTGGTTTTGGTGATCCGTACTCCGTATTTTTGCGCCCATTTGGCGGCGGCAAGTCTGGCGAGGCGGGTCGCCCACACTCCCGGAGCTGGTATAATAAAAATATCACGCAAAGTGAGAACCTGATGTACAGGTTGCATCTTTCCTCCGAATGTTCTTGAGTTGATGGAACCCTCGCATACCTTGCGAGTGTTCAAGTGGAAAGAGCTGGTGGGGTATCAAAAACCTCCAAAGAGTTTGGACTGAAGGTCTTTCGCACAAAGGAGGGTACTGCACGAGAGACTTGGTCCAAACCCCTTGGAGGTTTAGAAGGCGCAGAAAGATATTGTGATCAACGAACCAAAAAAAATCTGCTAAGGGACACCTTCTAAACTTTATTATACACTAGAAACAAGTTTTTGCCAAATCTGTGGATAACTACGGGCAAGCACTGAAAGTGATTTTTTATCCAATGCGATTTGTTTTTTGTGCAACGCGCCCATGAGCTTGCTGTAGGTGGTGTTGAGTTCACGCGCGGCGGCGTTGATTTGAACATGCCAAATTCCCTTGCGTTCACGCTTTTTGTTGCGGCGGTCGCGATAGGCATTGACACCTGCTTTTAGAATGGCAGTTTGAGCAAGTTTGATTTTGCTTTTGCGGCCCCAACGATATCCTTTGGTTTGTTTTAAAATGTTTTTTCTGCGTTTTAGATGCAGTGTTCCTCGTTTGACGCGTGGCATAAATTTAAAAAATTATGAAGCAGTTACTGTTCTTACGGTGCGATGATACGCAAAATACAAGCCCTTGTCTTGGCGTTTGTTGCGAGTCGTTTTTCCTGTTTCTCGCCCATTAAAATGATCCTGACCACTTGCGCGGTGAAGCATTTTTTTATTGCGCGTCGTGCGGATTCTTTTTGCTGTTGCTTTGTGTGTTTTGATTTTAGGCATACATTCCGTTCAAAATAGTAACTTGACTATATCACAGAGATAAGGCGGCGTCAAGGAGTGGTACTCCGGCACTCCCCATGAGCTAAAATATGGCAACATTACGACTAGTCTTTTACTCCCGATTTGGTGATTACCAAGCTTATTTTCCCCCCTTGGCGAGTTAGGTCTTGTTCAATGTGACAAGGAATTTCTTTTTTTACAGAATCTACAAATTGGAGGATGACCTCATTTGCCAGATGAGAAAATTGGCGTTCGCGCCCCTTTAAGATAATTTCAACCCTCACCTTGTTTCCTTCTTTTAAAAATTCACCTGCTTGTTTGAGTCTTACCGCGCGGTCTCCCACACCAATACGTGTGGAAAGGCGTATGCCTTTTAATTCCACCTCTTTGCTCTTTGATTTTTGTTTTTTTAATTCTTTCTCTTTTTCGTATTTGAATTGTCCGTAATTCAAAATTTTTGCAATTGGAGGTTGGGCAATAGGATTGACTTCTACCAAATCAAAACCGCGCTCTTCGGCAATGGCAAGCGCTTTGTGAGTTGGCAGAACACCGAGGTTTTCACCATTTTCATCAATTACGCGCAACTCCGAGGAATTAATAAAATGGTTAACTTTGTATTTGTGTTGGATTATTGGTTCTTCGCGAGGACGAGATCTGCGATGGCGGGAAATGCGCATTGTGTAAAAAAATTAAATTAATTTTTGGTGGAGATGGGGGGAGTTGAACCCCCGTGTTAAGAGTTCCCACACATTTATGCTCCATACTGGTCCGCTTTGGGTTTTGAGCGCGCGAGTCTAAAAGCAGACAAAATGACGTACGCCGATCTTTCATGGATTTGACCATTGTCCAGAAAGCTAGAGACATTGGCGAGCTCAATGATTATAACACCTGTAACCGTTTTATTGAGCATCAAACGTACAGATGAACAGTTGCGCTAGGCTACTGCTAAAGCGTATTGAGGAACGGCAAATGCTTTCGCAATGGCGTTCTTCACGCTTGAAAAGATGTTGGCATCTATAAGTGCCGTGGGAAGTGAGTTTAACGAGCTAGTCCCACACGCTCGGTATGCGAAATGTGTTAAGAATCCTAGGCGAAGCCCTGCATCCCCATTTAAGACGAAAACGCGGTTTTGATCTCGCGGTCAATGTCGCGTTTTTTGATGACAGCGCGCTTATCAATTCGCGAGCGGCCACGACCAAGACCAAACTCAAGCTTAAGCTTGTTATGGCTACTATATACCTTTAATGGTACAAGTGTCAAGCCTTTTTGCTGTGTTAAGCCAATTAGTCGTTTGATCTCTTTTTTATGTAAAAGAAGCTTGCGGGATTGTGTGGGATCATAGCCTTTTTGGATCGCTTTTGCATATAACCCGATATGTGCGTTTAGAAGAAATGCTTCGTCATTATGAATGGTGATATATGCCCCCTTGAGACTCATAGAGCCTGCTCGGACAGCCTTAACTTCCGCTCCTGTGAGGCGCAGTCCTGCTTCCCATGTATCTAAAATTTCATAATCAAATCGCGCGCGAGAATTGTTGATTTCCATAAAAGTATAAACAGTGTAGCATGTTTTTTGCACTTTGTAGAGAAATTGGGTATACTATATATATCATTTTTCTTTATTGAACCAAACCCATGAAAGAACGTCTTTCCATAAGCATTAACACTTCAACTATTATAAAAATCGTGGCGGTTGGGTTGGTGTTGTGGTTTTCTTATATCATTTTAGATATTCTCGCGCTCATTTTTGTCGCGCTTGTAGTGGCTTCGCTCATTGATCCGTTTGCGGAAGTATTCCAGCGCATTCGCCTGCCTCGCGGTCTAGCGGTAATAGCCGTATATATTGCTTTTCTCGCATTTTTTGTTTTAATCGGCGCGGCGATTGTCCCCACCATCTCGCGTGAGATTGCGCAAATGACTCAGAATTTTGGTGATGTAGTTTCAAAAACATCAACGCAAGTAGAAACAGTCAAAGGATTTATAAGCCAATACGGTTTATGGGACAATGCAAAAAAATTATTAGATTCCTTGCCATCAACTGGAATTTCCGCCGCGCAAAGCATTGCACACGGAGTAACAGGATTCTTTGACGGGTTGGTGTCATTTATATTGGTGTTGGTAATGGCGTTTTATTTTGTGGTAGAAAATGAAGACATAAAACGAGGTATCCGCCACCTTGCGCCATCTGAATATCAGCCATATATCGGCCAGTTGGTGGGTCGTATCAAAAAAAAATTAGGCGACTGGTTGCGCGCGCAGCTCCTGCTTGATTTGATTGTTGGTTTTTTTGTGTATATAGGTTTGCTTATAATAGGCGCGCCGTACGCATTACTTTTGGGGCTTATTGCCGGCATAACGGAAACAATACCGTATTTTGGGCCTTTTTTTGCCGGTATTTTGGCCACGCTTATGGTATTGACACAAACAGGCGACTGGATAAAAACATTGTTTGTGGTGGCGGTGTTTATTGTCGTGCAACAAGTTGAGAACCATATTTTGGTGCCAAAAGTAATGGAACGCACAGTAGGACTTAACCCCATTGTGAGTATTGTTTCTTTGCTCATTGGTTTTCGTCTGGGCGGCGTGGTGGGTGCTATGTTTTCTATTCCGGCTGCAACCGCGCTTTCCGTGGTAGCCGCGGATTTTTTACAGTGGCGCGCCAACAAAGAAAGCGCGGCATGATGCCAAGTTAATATGATACATAGATTTTTTCAATGGGGCGTGGTGGCAATATGGTTTTTGTGCGCGTTGTTAATCAAAACGTTTCCTGGTAGTTTATGGTGGTGGATAGTAAGCGGAGTGATAATAGATGGAGTGTTCGTTGTGTTATACGCAAAACGCATCCATGACTTTTCTTGGTCTTTTTATTTCCCATGGATTTTAGGGGCCTATGCGTCGTTGTTTCTTTTTATGTTTTTGGATCGCCCCCTGTTACGAGACGTGTGGTTTGTAAGCGTAACTATCTGCAGTGTGCTGTATTGGTATCGCCTGGAAAAATGGGCTCACGCGCCGTCGGAACAAGAAACACGCGTTTGCGCCCTTGCCGCATTTTGGCTCGCCCTTGGCCTTGCCGCTGGCGGAATAACACTCTACGCGTGGCAGATCTTTGTGGGCCAAAGCGCGTGGATTTTGGCTTTTTGGGTTTTTATGCTTATTGGTACCACTACCATTACCATGTTAAAACTGAAATATAAAAATTCTGCTCCGGAGTTTTTTTTACACAGCGCGGTTCTTATGTTGATTGCTTTTGAGTTATTTTGGGTGGTTGGATTTACGACGTTAGGATTCGCAAGCAAAGGATATTTATGGGCAAGCGGCGTATGGTATTCATGGTGGCTTTTCATTTTGATTCAACAAAAAAATATTAAGACAACGCACGTTTTAAAAGGCACCGGAATTCTTTTTTTAAGTTGGTCTATCGTATTTTTTTTCACCCGATGGTTTTAAAATAAGATAATAATAACATGACACCCGCTCCAAAAAAAAATAACCAGACAAAAGTTCCGCCTCATTTGCCTAGCGAAATTCGTAAACGCGGGCCGGTTGATTTACTGCATGAGTGGTATGTTTTAAAGACGGTCGGCATTGCCGTTTTGTTTGGTTTTTTTTCCGGATTTATAGGAGGCATTGTTGTGAACACGCATTTGGGAGAGGATTGGTTATGGGGCTCCAAAAGCAAAGCCCGTGAATATTTTTCTACGTCACAGGCGGAGCATACCAATTTATCCCGTGGAACACTCACACAGAAAGCGCTTTCAACCACCGTAGGAATCTACCGTGCAAGCTCTATAGGCAGTATAGCTCCGCGTCCGGAAGATCGTCTGGCGAGTGCTTTTTTTCTGACAGCAGACGGGTATCTTGCTACTACCGCGCCCTTTATGCGTACGACCGCCATTAAAGACATAGTAGTGGTTACCAACAACGCGCGTATTTATCAATTGGAATCTATTGCGTTGGATCCCGCCACAGATTTTTCTATCTTAAAAATTAAAGGGAATAATTTTGATGTGTTGCCATTTGTTAATAATGATAAAAATGATAGTGGCACGTTTGCGTGGATGGTGGTGCCAAGCGAGGGGCTGTTCCCTTCAGAAATTATTGCTACCGGCGTGGTTGCGGTAAATTCAAAAGATCGCCAGCCATTTTCTTCTGATATCCCGTATCGTTTTGATGTAATCAAAAATTCAGCTTCGGCAGAGTCGCTTGGGTCGCCTCTTCTTAATGGCAAGGGGGAGATATTGGGATCTCTTGCAGGAAGTAAGAATAATAGAAGTGTTTTGCGCGCCGGATTGTTGAAAAGCGCTTTTGATCGAGTTTTAAAAGATAATAAGGTTACGCGTCCTTCGTTGGGTGTTCATTTTTTTGAAGCGGCGCAAACGCTCAATCTGCCGGAAAATACACCTTACGGCAATCGCGGAGTAGTGCTTGCTGGAGATAGCACCCGCAAAATTGTACCGGTAGACAGAAAAAGTCCGCTTGCCGCACTTGGGCTTAAGGCAGGTGATAGAATACTCGCGATTAACAACGAATCCATAAGCTCGGTGCGTTCACTGCCTGATATTTTGTTTGATTATAATCCGGGAGATCGTGTAGAAATTACCTATGTGCGGGACAATAAAGAATCCAAAAAAACAATGACCCTCGGCGGTTTGAATCATTAATTTTTTATTTTATGGCTTACACCTCGCTTTTATTTCATCACAAAGGTTCAATAATCAAAGCGGCTATTGTAGGCGCTTTGATTGCGGTTTTGGTAAGTGTTTTTTTGCCGCAAGAATATGCCGCGACCACCAAACTGTTGGTAATTCCAAAAGTCAATTTGGGTGTTGATCCGTATACCGCGGTCAAATCCGGCGAGCGCATTAATCAAACGCTTTCAGAGGTTATTCGCACCACCTCGTTTTTTGATAAGGTGATGAGCGCGAGCGGTTTTCAGATTGATCAGTCTCCTTATCAGACCACAGAACAAAAAAAACGAAAACGCTGGGAGCGCGCGGTGAGCCCCACAGTGCTTTCAGGGACATCGCTTTTGAGCGTAACCGCGTTTGATACAGACCAGAAACAAGCGGAAGTGCTTGCGGGCGCCGTTGCTTTTGTGCTTCAGACGCGCGGCACTGAATATACAGGCGCGGACGTTGAAATTAAAGTAGTAGATACCCCCGTGCTTTCACGGTTTCCTGTTCGTCCCAACTACGTGTTAAATCTCATCTTTGGCGCGCTCGTGTTTGGTTTGATAGCGGCCGGGAATCTGGTATGGAAAAGCGAAAATTAATCTGATATAATTTATTTTATATGGCAAAATCACAACTGCTACAAGTTAATTTGATTGAACTTTTGGAGATTGAAGATTACCCCGATGAAAAAAAATACGAAATCATAGAAAAAGGCGTTGACTTGGTTCAAAAACGCGTTTTTTTGCGCGTGTTAAATACCTTGTCCGCGGATAAAAAAGATGAGCTTTTGAAACTTTTAGAGCAAGAAGGAAAGCCTGATGATAGAATTTTGTTTTTAGAAAAATACTGCCCCAATTTTTTTGAATGGCTTGAAGAAGAAATCGTAAAGGTAAAAGCAGAGATGCGCGTGATCGTGGCAAAATTGAAAGGGTTGGAAGAAAAGGTTGAAGATTGGGTAAGTGATGCCGCGAGCAGGCCGCCGACACGCGCGCAAAAAGCGGTGGCATAAGCATTGACAAAATCGTTATTTTGTGGTATTGTTACTTGTTTTAAACAACATAAATTTGTATGCCAAAAAAATGGGGGAACGTGGGAGGAGTCTACATAGGCGGAGAGGGGAACAAAGAAGAGCCTACATTGGGTGAGGCGCTTTTTGATCGTAAAGCGAAACTGGGAAAAAAAACCAAATCCACGGAAGAAACAGCACTTGAGGCCGCGCGTGCGCAATTAAGAGGTCGCGAGAAAGATTTAGAAGAGGATAAGAAAATATGGAGTGGCGCGACAAAGGAAGAACTCAAGAAGATTAAGCGCGACGCTCAAAGCGTGCGTTTGATAGAAGAACAAAAGAATAGGGGAAAATTTGATCCAGATTCGCTCCAGCGGTCAAATCAAAAAGAAAACGCGTTAAGTGAAAAAGAAAGACAACAGAGAGAGAAAAACGCAGAAGAAGCAGGTGAAAAAATTAGCGCGGAGTTAAGAAGCATTCCTGTTGAGGGAACGCTCGAGTTTTTACGTAAAGCACAAGAAGATCGGGAAAAGGAAAGACTCGCCGACGCGGCTCGTGGAGCAGATAATCCGTTTAGTTTGCCTGATAATGAAGACTCAAAAGAAATCGTGCGTTTGGAAAAAGAATACACTAATCTAGACAATAAACTTGCTTCCGCGGGAAATGATCAACAAGATGTCTTGCGGGTGTGGCAAGAGTGGGCGGCAGATTTTGAAGAAGTTAACCGTGCCTTGAAAGAAACTCGAGAGAAAGTGAGAGACGAGGATCCTGAAGAATTAAAATTACGCCGCATGGCCTTGTGGCTATTTAAGGTTGACCATGAAAAAAGCGCGCGAGAATATATCAACGTAAGAGGGGTCTTGCGCGAACGACACAGGCCGACGTTGCATGGACGAGCTGAAAATGAGCTTCCTCCAACGCCTGTTTCGGCGCCCACACCCGCGACGAAAAGAGAACAAGCAAAGGAGAAAGAAAAAAAAGAACAGGGCTTTAGGCCGGAACAAATAGACCACGATATTTTTGCCACATGGCGCGGGCGGATGGAGAAAGAAGACGTGTTGCCTCTTTTGAAAAAAACTATACTGCGTTTTAATGAAGTACTCGCGCAGAATGAAAGATCTGCACGCGAGTGGGTTGCGCAGGCGCGCTTATTATACAAAGAAGATATTGATCCAAATTTTGAAAATCGGGAATTTTTTGGCGGTAAAGTTCCAACCATAAGGGCGCATAGGGCATGGGCTTTGCACACGTTTTTGCAAACCGCGGAATCGGCGCTTAAAGAAAACAAGCCAATCCCTGAAGATACGACATATTATGCAAATAAGTCGACGGAGAATGCAAAACCTTCATCACTTCCGGATGCCGCAAGTCAGAAAGAAGCCGAGCCAGATGCCGCGCTTGAAACCGGTGGGTTTAATGATCGTGTTGGTAAATTTGTTGAAGAATTAAGCGAAGATCAAAGAAATGAATTACGCGACACACAGTGGTATTCCGCTCTTTCAGTTAAAAAAAGTGAGGCGAGAGTTCAAGGAGCGGTGGAAGATTTTTTTGATGATCTCAAAAGCAATATTGGGGATTTGTCTTCTGAAAGAAAGCATATTAACGCGTTATTTTGGTTTGATCACAAAATCGCTCCATCTAAAAGACCTGTCGCGAGTGAAATGTCAAGACGATTGAAAAGCCTGCCTGTGTCCGAGGTGGTAAAATCTCCAGTACTCCCTAAGGCAAAAGATATTCCTGCTATAGATAATTTACCTCCTCCCGTCGCGGACATAATTCCAACGGAAACAACACCAAAGATAATATCATGGACAGGGGCGATGGCGAGTGAGAAAAAAGAAGACCATCTTATTAATGAAGATGCTTCGTATTTTAGCGCAGAAGGTGGGATCATAGGTGTTTTTGATGGTATGGGAGGTCATCAAGATGGAGACCGCGCGAGCCGCATAGGACGGTATGTTCTTCAAGAAAGCGCTGAAGATTTGAACAGCGTGTCTACGGTGGCAGAAGTGCGGGGAAAATTGCGGGAGATATTCCAACGCATGCAAGATGATGTGAAAACCGCTTTTCCGGAAAAGAGCGGGAGAGAAATGCCCGGCACGTGCGCTACGGTCGCAAAAATTGTTCAAGAAGGAGGCAAGCATATTGCGGTGGTGGGCAATATTGGAGATAGCCGCGCATATGTGTTTCGCGCAGGCGCGCGAACATTGGAACAAATCACAAAAGATGATGATTATTTGGGTAAAGTTGAAGAATCTGTTCCTTTGTTTCAGTATGTTTCTTCTATTCAAAAGATTCTATCAGAAGTTACTGACGCGGAACAATTGAGAGATCAAGCCGCTTTCACCGGCGCTTTTCCTGATGTGCCAATCGCTCAAGAACCAAATGGACTCGCGTTATTAAATGCGCGTCTATCGGACGATTTGGGGGTTATTTCTATCCTTGAATTGTTTCATAGACGAAATAATATATCTAAAAATATTGGCGGAGGAAATTTTGAGCCGGCGATTGTTCAGACAGAAATCGCGCATGGTGATATTTTATTCTGCACGTCGGACGGCATACATGATAATTTGACCAACAGCGAGATTCAGTCAATCATACAAAAAAATATTGGCAAGGCCCCTGGCCAATTGGCGCGTATTTTGTTAGATCGAGCGCAGGCAGTGGTGGATGAGCGTACATTACGGAGCAAAAGCGACGACATGACAGTAGTGGTATTAAAAGGAGAAAATGCAACGGTTGTTCATGATGCGCGCACGGCGGCAAGTGAGGCGGATAGCACCGCGCCAACTGAATCAGAACACGGGAGTCTTGGTATAGAATCAACGCAGACTTATAAAAATTTTTTGAGCCAGTATACTATGGCTCGTGATAGCGACCCTGCGCGCAGAGCATTGATAAGCGGGTGGAGAGAGAGTGCAACTACGGCGCGGATAGAAACAGAACGTGTTATTGTGTTGCGGCATATCCTCGCACAGCTTGACGCGGGTGAATTGGAATCTTCATCTGGTGAGGCTACGGCAGAAAAACGCGTTGGCGACAGGCTCTATGAACGTCTTCATTCTCTGAAGCCTGACATGGCGGCTCAAAAAGAAATACAGAGAGGAGATGAATTTAATGTGCGAATAATTGGTACAGATACATTTAAGAAAGCGGAGATAGAAGAATATGATGGAAAAAAAATTGAAATTAGATTTGTTGGTGTCAAAGGAGTAATACCGCGCAAACTTGAAATGGATAGGGTATATAAAATCCGTATTCTTGAGACCAACAAAAGTAAGGATAAAAAAATAGGAGGTGGAAAGCATTATTGGCATGAAGCGGAAGTGATAGGTCCAAGTTTGGAGGAAGGAGAAGAATTTGAAGCTCAATTTGAGACTCCGATGAAACCGGGGGTTTATCGTACCTTTGCGCCGGATGGGCTGGCGGTATTTGTAAGCGGTTCGGAAGATTTGGATATAACAAAACCGCATACGGTTGTTATAAGCAGAGTGGTTGATTTTTCACAACCTGATTCTAAACGCCATCATGCGGGATACTTAAAAGAAGAAAGATCGTCCTTGTCCGCGAGTCCATCTGGAGAAGCAGAACCAATCGGTTTGAAGTGGGGAGATTTGACGCCGGAGAAAAAGACCGAGTTTGCCGCCGATCGCGAGCTTTTTATGCGCATGTTTCCGGAAGGAATTGTAACGCGCGGTATATTTGAGCGTGATTATGAAAGCGGAGAAGCAAAACTTTTGCCGCAAGGTAATTTGGACGCGGAATCCTGCATTTTTTTGCTTCAAAGATTTTTTGATCTGCCAGCTGACTATATTTCAAAAACCGGTTTTGTGCGCCCCGGAGAGTTTAAGCCAAACGCGTTGAATGTGGATACAGGGTTTGAGACAACTGGATTTCAAGTGAAATGGTTTACCAAAGACGAACTCGCGGCGCAAGGGCTCGCGGCGCCGGAAGTTGCGGATCAAAAAGAAGAAGACGCGGGCGGCGCGCATGTGGTGATTGTGCAAGACCACGGGCCAGACGCAAATCGCACTATGAGCGCGTTTAAATTGTTATACGACGCGCTCATTGACCGCTATGGAGAAGACGCTATCCCTCCTGGCGACCGAGAACCCATGAAAAATTTTGTAAAATTTGTAACGCATATTGATAATTTCACCGCGCCAACAGCGGATTTTGATTGGAAGAAAGCATGGTGGGAATCTGACAAAATTCCGTTTATGCTCGCGCTTGCGAAACAGAATTTTTTAAACGTGCGCGATCTGTATAGATTTTTTAAGGAGCACCCGTTTGAAGACGCGTTTAAGCGGCCAAGCGAGTGGGCAGTTGATGCTCCGCCAAAATTGCGAAATGTTTATTACGATTTTCGGGCGGAAGCAGACGCGCTTGGGAAATACGGTTTTGGCACAATGGGGCGTATACGCAAAGACGGGCGGCAAGAGCCCATTATGACGGAACAATACAAACTTATTGAAAAAGGTGACAGATATTTTGAATATCTTCAACATAATGAGCCTGAATTTATAGTGGAATCTCCCACCTATGGGAAAATTTTGGTGGTGCTTGATGGTGATCATGTGCCTGGGCGCTTGTCTGCCGCTATGGCGTGCGGCATAGACGGAATGTTGGAGTGGAGGCCGGGTGAGAAGTCGTTTTGGTTTAATGTGGCGCCGCAAAAAGATCCCGCGGATTATAGCACTCCGCAGATACCTCATGAACTCGCGGAAGATGTTGGTGGTGTGTGGGTGCGTGGAAGCATTGTGATGCAACCGGATTGGAAAAAACAAGACTTAAAAGCAGGTTTGAATTTGGGCGCGTTTTTGGAAAAAATCGGCGTACCGCTTGATGCGTTGCAAGGGCGTTTAAAAAAACGCGTTGAAGAAGAGAATGATGGCGAAAAGCCATGGGAGACCTTGCCTGCAGACGCGGATTTTCTCGCGTTGAAAGCGGAATTAAAAAAGGCAATATCTGAAACAGGCAGTCTACTTGTATCATCGGCTAATCCGAATGACAAAACAGTCAATGGTGAAAAAGAAGAATTTTTCCTGCGCAGTTTAATACGTCCGGAAAAGTTTGCCAATTATTCAATCAATATATGGGTGATGGCGGTGCACGAGTGGTTTAATGATCAGATCATGAATACATTCATGAATTGGATGGATGGATATATGAGTGTGGCTTCTGCAGACGCGGCGGCAGGCACGATTACGGAATCAAACGGCACGGTGAGCGACAAGGCGCAATTTGTTGAACGCTATGAGGATTTGCCGCAAATGTATAGAAGAGCCTCGCGCGGGATTTGGAAAGGCGCTGTGGAGAGATGGTTTGACGAGGTTTTGGCAGGAAAACGTATTTCAGCGTCATCTGCAGTAGAACCTGCGCGAGCCGAGCCTCTTGTCGCAACACCAGAATCAGCAGGAACCGCAAGAACACCAGAAATAGCATCTGCGACGCCAGCTCCGGCAGAAACACCTACCGGCGCGGCGGCGATTCATCAGGCGCAACAAGCTAGGGCGGCGGCACTTGATTCCGCATTACAAGCAGAAGCGCAGGCGCAACAAGCTACGGAAGACGCGCATGTGGTAGAAGCGCGTGTGGAGCTAGAGCGTGTTACGGATCGGCTTGCGCGCGCCCGCGCGACAAAAGAGCAATATGAAGGAGTGCTAAAAGGTTTTGCGGGGTTTATCACAGGCAAAGGCTCGCAAGCAGAAGCGGAATATGATTCAGCACTACATGAATATGAAGAAACTATAAAAAGAGAGTTGGGATCCATGCTTATAGATGGTTTGGAGTGGCGCACCAAATTGGTTGAAAAAATGATTGAGGCAAGATTGGCAGCGTCGGAAAAAAAGGGATTAGGTACGCGCGCCGTTGAGCTGTGGAAATCCGCTGGTGAGGTGAGTTTATATAACTATATTAATAAAAAAGATGGATGGAAAGATAAACGCGGTTTGTTGTGGGGTTCACTTAAGGTTTTGGCAAAGGCGGCAAATCTGCGCACTGCTACGGCACTTGGGCTTTTTGGCGGAGGATGGATTGCGGGAGCAACGGCGGTTGGGTGGAGCGCGGCAGGGGCAGGAGCTGGTTTGAGCGCGCTTGGTAGCGGCATTGGGTTTAATGAATGGACGCGGCACGGATATGAAATAGGGCGCACCAGCGGTTCCAGCCCGCGCGCGCAGGTATTTAAAGATCAAGCAGAAGCGGAAGCGCATTATCAGGCGGAATATGCAAGTGTCGGGCGATTAAAAAAATTGTGGCGCGGGCTTTCCGGCCAAGGATTGAGCGCGGAAGGCGCCGCGGCAAAAGCCGTGTGGCTTGAAAAGCTTGGCAAAGGAAATGCAACAGAAAAACGCAGAGCAATCGCGGAGCGTTTGTTTGCATTTGAAGCAGATGCATTATTGTATGGTAAAAAAGATTTGTTGAGCGATGCGTCGTATCAAAAATTAGTCGCGGCATATAAAGAAGCGGTCGCGGAGGAAGAGCTGGCAGTTGGCGGCGCGTTGGAAGGATATTTTGAAGCACAAGGCAAAGGATTTGTAGAAAAGTTGGATGATACAATAGGCGGTGAGAAATCCGCTTTGCGACGCCGTAAAGTTTTTAGCGCGTTCGCCGGAGCAACACTTGGGCTTGCGTCGCTTGCAAATTTTGATGTGCGTTCGTATGTGCGCGGTCTGGGAAGTGAAGGCAAGCCGCCTGCGGGGATTGTTCCTGCGGAACACGCACCCGTAGAACAAGCGCCCTCTCCGCGTGTTGAGTCAGCTCCGGAAGCAGAGGTTCCTACAGAAGCGCCATCTGCGCCGGAAGAAACTATTCCTGCTCCACAAGAGCCGTCTGCTCCAAGTGAAGTTCCTCAAGTAGAAGCTCCGGAAGCCACACCTGTTCCTCCGGTTGAGCCAACACCTGCGCCATCCGCACCACCGGTTGAAGCTCCATCTGGCCATGAATTGCCACCGAGCAGTACTCCACCAACTGAAGCTCCTCGTGCGCCATCTGCGCCTCCTGTTGAAGCTCCGCGCACCGCGCGTTCGCCGTTTGAGGATTTGGTTCGTCAGGCGCAAGGCGAGCGCGCATGGACCGGCGTGCGAAAGATCGCGGGCGGAGAATACGCGCATGTGGTGCCGCAGAAGGGGCACAGAGCGGTTATTCAAGCGGTTAAAGAATTATTAAAAGAAGACCCCAAGCAGTTTGGAATGGGCATACATCCGTCTAATGCGCTTATAGAAGCAAAGGCAACAGCAATCGCGCGCAAACTCGGGTTTATGGGGCATGGGTACAGCCTTGGATTTAAGTTTGACGCGGAACACCCTATTGGATTGTTTGCCAAAGACGGGCAGATTAGTGTGGTGGCGGAAAATGAAGAAACATTGCATCGGCTGATGGGCGCGGTTAAGCGCGGCGGCGGAGTGATGAAGCCAGACGCGGCGCGTCCGTATGTTGATCAAGCATTTCCCAAGATTCGCGCGCATGCGATATTTGTGGAAGGGCAGAGCGGACAACCTGTTGATGCAACACATGTGCGGGTTTCTACAGGCGTGGGCGTGCCGCAACATGGCGCGTCGCGCGTGGGAGATATTGGCGCTTCGCGCGGAGTAGGCGCGGGCGTGCATGGGGATGCAACGCGCGTTGCCGGCACAGGAGTTTCATCTGATATGGCTGTTCCAACAGGAGAAACTGTTGGCGCGCAGGGCGGTTCTGCAGGAACTACTCCTGGCGCGGGTGCAGGCACTGGTGTTGGCGGAGCTGGTAGGGGCGAGTTAGGCGGAGGCGGTTCTGGAGCAGGCTCGCGCGCTGATGGCGGCGGACGTGTGAGTTCAACAGAAGTTGTGCCTGGGGTTGAAGCAAAGCCTGTGTTTGTTCGTTCCATAGGCGGTATAAAATTTGAAGCATCAGGCGCGTACAAGCCGCAAGAGTTGGAGCGCATCAAAGAATTGGCAGAGGAGCTTCAGCGGCAAAAAACTTTTGTAGAAACACAGTTGGCATTGTTACAAAGTTCTGAAGCGGGCAAAAAACTCGTGGAAGTTTTCAAACCAAAAACAAGTGCGTTTAAAGATTTGTTAGAAACATTTAGATACAAGATTCTTGGAGGCAAGGCAAGCGTGAAAGAGTTGGAAGCTTTGGTAAATGGCAGTCCGTTGAAAGAAGTGGCAATACCAGTGTCGGAAAGTGTTGGAGAAGCTGTCGGCGTGGGTTTTGCTAATGCATCAACGAGAATTGTTTCTGATCCCGAAAAACATATTTTGAGCGTGTGGAATGGTACCACGCGTTCGGTGGTAACACTTAATTTGCCGGACGCGTTTGAAGTTGACTCGCGTTTTGTGCGCGGCGAGCTATTGGCGGTGAAACTTTTGACGCCGGGCGGAAACAAGTTTGACGGAGTGTTTAAATTTGTGAAGGGCGTTCTGCACGTGGTGTTTAAAGAAGGCGCGGAGAAAAAAGATTTGCTGTGGGGTGATTTTATCAAGAAGTATTAAACCGCACGGACGTTGACATGCGTATATACATCGTATATTATAGGTATGTAGTTTATGAATATAAAAAAAAGCAATAATTTTTTTATGTATAAAACAATTGCACAAGACAAAAAGCTTACTAAGTTGCGTGAGTTTATTGCCTTAGTCTTTAAACAGGAAATAGAGAATTATGTCGCTGATCCTGATAGCGGGCTTGTATTACGTCCTTCTGTTTTGAAACGTCTGAAAAAATCAAAAAAATCACAATCAGCAGGACGGTTACGTTCTCTTGATGAGGTGGTGAAACGACTCGGTATTTAAAAATATGATGGAGGTAAGTTTGACGGATGTTGCTGAGGAAAATTTAGGAGAGCTCGATTCTTTCGTCGCCAAAAGAATAGTAAATAAGCTTCGTTGGTTTGCAGAAAATTTTGACTCTTTTGCTCCACAAGAGCTTGCAGGACGGTTAAAAGGATTCTACAAATTACGTGTGGGTGACTGGCGCGTAGTATATTCTGTTGAAACAGGAAAAAGTAAAATTATCGTTCACTTTATTGATCATAGAAGTAGAGTATATAAGTGAAAGCAGAAATTTTTCTCTTAAATAAGCCAAAATTCAAGATTTTCGCCCCCCTTATACTTGACAAGGAGGGCGTTTTGTGATATGGTTATCTGTTACAATTTAACAGGTTAAAAGGCAAGGCAATGAAGCATCATCTTGGGGGCATTAAGAGGAGGGGAGATGAAGCTTGGTTTTTGAGCGCCGAGACTGTTGGTGAATAGCTTCTATCGTCCTCCTCCTTCGATATAAGTGTATTCACCAACGTTCTTGGCGCTTTTTAATGCCAGTTGCGCGCGCCTGAAATTGTATGTTTTGTTCTTTACAATATAATCTCGTACAGACATGAAACTGTATCACGAATAGTTTATTGTTTAAAAGTTTTGCATATAATGTCGTTGAGATAAGAACTTTGAGGGGACTACGAGCCGCGACGGTGGCGAGTCTGAACGAAAATTTAACAGAATTTTCGTGTGCCCCGAAAGGTTCTTATCTCAAAAAGACATTTTGTAATTCAACATAATAAATTATTTGTGGTACGGTTCCTGCTCTGGGCGGGTGCCCAAACAGTTTGGGCATAGGCCCGCCACCGCAACGGGATCCGCGTGAGCGATCCCTCCTAACGCGCCGCCCACTTGGGTCGCGCAACACTCCATCCTGAAAGGGTTGGAGATTCAAGGAGGGCGTCATGACGAGCGCCCGTTTTGTTCTCGCGGCCGTTTTGGTTGCCTGCGGCGCCGCCGCCGCGACCGCGGCTCCGCCAGTGCCGTCCGCGCCGTCCGCGCGCACCCTGAATGCGCGGACAAAATTGGCGGTGGAGAAGTCCATCGCCGCACAGCAGTTGATCACGGTGCTCGCCGCCGAGATCGCGAAGCTCCGCCGCGACCGCGGCGACTCCAAGCGTCTGCGGACGCTTGAGGTCGCTTACCGCGACCTAAAGGCCGCAGTTGCCGAGGGCGGCAACGCGGTGCAGTTGGCCAAGGAGTATGCCAATGCGCTTCTCTTGTTGAAGGGAAGCCCCGAGGCGTTGGCAGCGTACCAGCGCCTACAAATCGGCCCGGCCGGGGACTTGTCGTCCTCGGCAAGCACTTTCCAGTGCCCTCCCGGCACAATGCCGAAGCAGAGGGTCTCTTCTGTCTTCCTTCGAGGGGTCACCGCCGTAACGTCGAACGATGTTACGTTTGAGTGTCTCCCTCTTCCTGGCCATGTAAACGTCCCGGAGGCGCGTTCCCAGACCATAGCGGCGCTCGGCGTCGCCGACGCCAAACGCATCAAGGCCGCTACGGAAGCGGCTGCTGAACGGTGTCAGAAAGAGGCTTCCGAGGACATCCCTAAGTGGAGGAAGATCCTCGGATTCGGTCTCGGATCTGTGGGGGTCGTGGGTGGGAGCTACTTTGTAGCCGGTGCTTTGAGTAGCACCTCCACCGCCAACCACAACGGCCTCGTGGTCGCAGGGATCGTTGGTGGCATCACAGCCACCATCCTCGGCCTCGCCGCCGCTACGAGCGGCGGCTGTCGCTAGATACAGTAGGCCCTCGGCCGCAGGAGGCAGAACACTGCATACAGTTGGCAGTTGTTTTGCTTCCACGCCAATTCTGTCAAACTCGCGGGGCAGCATCGTCCGTACGCATGAGCGGACGATGCAACAACCATCATGTACACGGGGAGACGGATGCGTGGATCAGTAGAGAGCACAAATGCTCAACACTGCTCGCGCATTCGTCCCCCGCGCCACTTTTTTCCTCATCTATTGCGGATTGAAACAATACTTTAAAATTTACGAAATAGCGTTGCAAGAGATTTCGTAATTAGTTTCAATACGCGATAGATGATGAAAATCATCATTTGCTCTTTATAATTCATCACCCGAAAACTGCGCATTTGGTGAAATCTTTAAAAAAGGTTTTATGAAATGTGCAGTTTTCGCAGGTCAGTAGCCTTTGCGGGTGTTCCGCGAATGGTGAATGACAGAGACTGCCGGGGTTGCGCTCAAAAACGAGTGCTTCTCCCTTTCGCGCCGCCCACTTGGGTCGCGCAACACTCCATCCTGAAAGGGTTGGAGATCCAAGGAGGGCATCATGATGACCACACCCTCGTCGGCAGCCGGCACGAGCAGGAAGTTCCTGCTCGGCCTCTCTGCAGTGGCGGTCTGCGCCCTCGCGGGCCTCGTGCTCGCCGCCGTGGCGGTTGTCGCGGCGCCAAGCAAGCAGGCGCTCGCGAAGATGGCCTTCGCGGCCGCCGAGGCCAAGAAGGCCGCGGAGGAGGCCACGGCGCAAGTCGCGAAGGTGGCCTTCGCGGCCGCCGAGGCCAAGAAGGCCGCGGAGGAGGCCAAGGCGCTGGCGCAGGCTCCCAAGCCTGCGCCACCTGCGCCAGCCGGCACCGCGGTGGCCCAGCCGGCACACGGTGTGCCGCCTGCGCCACCGCCCGAGGACGACCTCCCGTCGTGCGTCGCGGACCTCACGGGGTCCGGCGCCACGCCCGAGGAGGCCAAGAGGGCCTGCGGGGGCTAACAACCCCTGCGGAAGGCCGCGCTGGTAACACGGAGAGGCTTTTAAGTCTTCTCTTTACCTTTCCGTGTTGTCAGCGCCAAAAACCGCATCCAGCGGCACCGCGCGTCCGTCTTGCGTGAGCGGATGAGTGATTAACCAACCCACGCAGTCTGTTTCGCCCCCGTTTTCTTTCTTCGCGGGTGGCGCAAACCACAACCCATTCCCTCGGGGGACCGTTTGTTGAGAGCATTTTTTTAGGTGTTAGCTCCAACATTCGGTCTCCTCGAGGCCACTTTTTCTTCATCTATCACAGATTGATACATATAATCAATACGCGATAGATGATGAAAATCATCACATAGAACCTTACAATTTAATTTGGAAAGAAAGGGCGCAAAGAGTCAACGTTTGATGACATCGCAGGTGGGTGTTATAAAATGTTGACTCTTTGACAGGTTTCTTGCGCACTGTGCGCGGGAAGCCAAGAGAAGTCACTTTGCTCGCCCGAGTTTGGGGGAGCAGGAGGTGTCGCCATGGCGATGCCGATCATCAACATCCAGCCCGCGGCACAGACCGTGGGAGTGGGGATTGCGGCAACTTTCAGCGTTGTTGCAACCCTTCCCGCCGGGGCCGCTGGCGGGATTGATTTTCAGTGGCAACGGCGCGCGGCGCGCGGCGCAGGAGCGTTTGCGGACATCACGGGCGCCACGGCCGACGCGTTCACCACGCCACCGACCGTGGCTGGTAACAATGGCACCACGTACCGCGTGCGCGTTACCAACGCCGGCGATATGGTGGACAGCGCGGAGGCGTTGCTCACCGTAACCCCCGCGGCGGTTGGCGGCGGGGCTCCTCCTGCAGGTGGCGCGGTTGGCGGAGGTGTGGCTAGTACACCTCCTAACACGGTGAATGTGAATATTAATGGGGCTGGTGTAGCCGTCCCAGCTCCCGCCTTGACACCAACAACAGCGTGGCCGCCCGGCCACAGCCACGTGGTGACCCATGTGGCTCCGCCTAGGAGCTTTATGACCACCAATGGGGAGAAGAACCTCCTCATAGTGGTCATCGTGCTCATGGTGCTGGGTGCCGGGTTTGTGACGTGGGTGATCACGAGCCGCAACGAACCCAAGCTCGCTCCCACCGTGAAGGTGGTCACGTGCACGTCCATGTGCATGGAGATACGCACGGAGGTAGGCGAGGTTGTGGATGTCGCCAAGAAGGCGTGTGAGCAGATCTGTGCTCCGCCTCCGGCACTCGCTCCGCAACCTGCACCAGCGCCGGCACCAGCGCCGGCCGCATCTCCGCCACCTTCCGCTCCTGTGGTGGACGACTATGCGGCGTGCGTTCTGGACCTTATTTCCTCCGGCGCGTCGCGCCGCGACGCGGAAAAGTACTGCCGCTAGAAGTTGAGCGGCAAAGGTCCGCGCACCTTTTCAACCAACCCAAGTGAGGTGGTCTGCAAGAGAGCATTGAGCTTTCTTTGGACCACCTCTCTCATCCTTTTTCATCATCTATCGCGGACTGATATGTTTATCCGTAAGCGATGGATTATGAAAATTTCATAATCAAGCAGTGCTCTTTACAAACGAGAACTGCGAATTAAGTGTATCTGTTTTGTGGCACGCGGCAGTGAAAAATTTTTCAGATATGTTTGATTAGCAGTTCTCAAAATCGTTACTTGGCGATGTACGCCATAGTACGGAGATCTATACGGACGGACAAGGTGTTCGTCGGAGGGTGTCATGGGGAAGAAAGAGAAGCTGCGCCATTCCGCGGCGCGTCA
>Ga0209211_10001751_pt1 | contig 39701 bp, 57 predicted proteins | sample RifGroA2_FD_183992 | JGI IMG/M metagenome (GOLD analysis project Ga0209211, IMG submission 183992) | Groundwater microbial communities from Rifle, Colorado, USA - Groundwater A2 (SPAdes) (version 2) | ecosystem: Environmental > Aquatic > Deep subsurface > Groundwater | place: Rifle, Colorado...
AGTTGTCGTTGGTTACACGGCTAGCGAAAGCATTACCGTTAAAATAAGAAATACGGATGATGTCGGTGCAATTATGCAGGAACTTGGCATGTCTGGCGTTTCAAATTTGAGCGGCCCGAACTTTGCGATAGACAATGAAGATGGATTGAAAATGGAAGCCAGGAAAAAAGCAATTGACGACGCAAAAGCCAAGGCGAAAATTTTAGCCGAAGATTTAGGAGTGCGTTTAGTTAAAATTACTTCTTTCAGCGAGTCTGGGAATTACCCCATAATGTATGCCAAGACCGCTATGATGGATTCTGCCGCAGGTGGAACTCCAGCTCCAGCGGTAATTCCTAAAGGAGAGAACACAATTAGCTCAGATATAACGATAACTTACGAGATAAGGTAAGATTTTGCTGTTATAATAATTTTAGAGATGTTATAATTTGGGAGTGACTAAACAACTTAGTGATTATCTTGTTAATTTTGATTTGAACACGGTAAATTATAATCCGCAAGGCGCCTTTCTTTTTAGTGAATATACTCTCCCAAAAACAAAAATTGAGAATCTAGAATTTAAAGATAAAATTTACCCCAAATATATAAATGAATTTTGGACAGCCAAACAGCGCCAATCAAATGCTATACATGAGATATCTTATCGTGCTTGTTTCAAACCTCAATTACCAAATTTTTTTATTGAATTATTAACAAAGGAAGGAGACTTTGTTTATGATCCATTTTCAGGTAGAGGCACCACAGCGATAGAGGCCGGTATTTTATCTAGAAATGTTATAAGTAATGACATAAATCCCCTAAGTAAGATTTTAACTAAGGCAAGATTTTTTATACCGGATATTGGACAAGTTGCCAAAAGATTATTAGAAATAGATTTTAGACACAACAAGAGAGCTGATATAGATTTGTCCATGTTTTATCACCCCAAAACGGAATCCGAGTTAGTTTCCTTAAGAGATTATTTGATTAAAAAAAATAAAAAAAGTGATTTTATTGATGATTGGATAAAAATGGTTGCGACCAATAGATTAACAGGGCATTCCCCGGGGTTTTTTTCAGTGTATACCTTGCCCCCAAATCAAGCCGTTTCTCAAGAAAGTCAAAGAAGAATCAATAAAAAAAGAAATCAAAAACCTGAGTATAGAAATATAAAAGAAATAATATTATCAAAAACCCAAAACCTCATTAAAGATCTTTCTGGACAGGAAATCAGAAATTTAAAAAAAACAGGGGAGAATGGATTGTTTTTGTCAGAAGATTCAAGAAAAACAAAAAAAATAGACGATAATTCAGTGCAACTAGTAGTCACCTCGCCACCATTTCTTGATATTGTACAATATTCCAAAGATAACTGGTTGAGATGTTGGTTTAATAATTTAGATGCAGGTGAGATAGAGAAAAATATTACAATGGCTAAAGATATAACTATTTGGTCTGATATCATGAGAGATGTATTTAAGGAATTATTTAGAGTAGTAAAAAAGGGCGGATGGGTTGCTTTTGAAGTTGGTGAAGTTAGAAATGGTAAAATAAAACTAGACGAAGAAATAGTACCTTTGGGTATAGATGCTGGATTTAAGTGTGTTGGAATTATGATAAACGAACAAGTTTTTACCAAAACATCAAATATCTGGGGCGTTTCTAATAATAAAAAAGGCACTAACTCAAATAGAATAGTATTATTAACTAAATAAAAACATGGACAAAAAATACACAAAAAAATTGGAGAATGTTATAAAACAAATGCTGACACCACTAAAGAAAATTCCATTTAGTCTAGTTATTGAAGGTTTATCGGGTTGTAAAATAATCCCATTTCAGAAAAAAGACAAAAAAGATATTGTTTTATTGGAAAAATTAAGGAAAGCCGCCAAAATAGCTGGTAATAAGTTTAATAAAAAGGGAGTTGTGCGACCTAGACCAAATGAAGTTGGTAATGACATAGAGCCATTTGTCAAAAAAGCACTAAATGATATTGGCTATAAAGCAGGTACTCCTACCACAAATTCCGGCAGTAAAAAATCTACCGGCTATCCCGATATAGAATTTATTGACGAGTTTAAAAGAGTCAATTATCTGGAATGCAAAACTTTTAATGTTAAAAATATTGCTACCACTCAGAGGTCTTTTTATCTTTCGCCATCTGAAAAATTTAAAATTACGAAAAACGCCCACCATTTTGTTTTGTCCTTTGAAATATTTATAACTAAAAGTATTGGGAAAAATAATTTATTTAAATGTAAAAGTTGGAAAATTTTATCTGTAGAAAGTTTAGATGTTGATGTTAAATATGAATTTAACGCCGATAATGCAAGATTGTATGCTAAAGAGTTAATAATTGCTAAAGGGAATTTATAAATGTTTATATTTGACTATTTTGAAAAAAAGAGTATTATTAAAAAGCCCTTGAAAGGGGGCTTTTTAATAAGTTAGGTTCTAGTGTCTAGGTTCTAGGAATTCAAAATCACTAGTCACTAGTCACTAGTAACTAGAAACTAACCTCATGAAAATTACCGAGTATTTTAAGGAAACAAAGACAGAACTAAAGCATGTGATTTGGCCTAGCCGAAATCAGACTTTTTACTACACTCTGATTGTCATTATTTTATCTGTTGTTATCGCGTATTATTTAGGTATTTTTGATTTTATTTTTTCAAAAGGCTTGGAAAAAATAATTTCTATTTAAGGTTTTTGGAATTCATTTAAATCTATGTCCAAACAAGAAACACAAGCAGTCAGGAATTGGTATGCGATACACACTTATGCCGGATACGAAAACGTTGTTCTGCGCAATTTGAGACAGCGTATCGATTCTCTTGGCATGAATGACAAAATTTTTAATGTCATTGTTCCGATTGAAAAAAAGATAAAAATCAAGGGCGGCAAAAGAGTGGAAGTGGAAGAAAAAATTTATCCGGGTTATGTCTTGGTGGATATGATTGTGACGGATGATTCCTGGTATGTGGTCAGGAATACCCCCAGGGTTACCGGTTTCGTCGGCGCGGGCGTGAATCCCGTTCCGCTTAAAAAAGAAGAAGTTGATTATTTGTTTAAAAAGATGGATGCCGGTACCGCCAAGCACAACATTGATATGGCGGTCGGCGAAACTGTTTTGATTACCGACGGCCCGTTCAAAGATCTTGAGGGCAAGATAAATTCCGTAGACCAAGACCGAGGAAAAGTCAAAGTCCTTGTTTCGATGTTTGGCCGCGAAACCCCAGTTGAACTGGATTTCTTGCAAGTCCGCAAAATTTAATATAATGTAAAATTATGGCAAAAAAGATAACCAAAAAAATAAAACTGCAAATCCAAGCCGCCAAGGCCACGCCGGCGCCTCCTTTAGGACCCGCGCTCGGCCAGGCAGGCATTAATATCGGTGATTTTGTTACTAAGTTCAACGCCGCCACTCAAAAAATGGCAGGCGACAAGGTGTCTGTAAATATTACCGTCTATGAAGACAGAAGTTATGATTTTGTCGTAAAAACTCCGCCTGTTTCCGGTCTGATTTTAAAAGCGGCCGGAGTGGAAAAAGGTTCAGGCAAAAATGTTGCTACCAAAGCTGGAAAAATAACTAAAAAACAAGCGCAAGAAATTGCCGAAAAGAAAATGCCTGACCTGAACGCCAAAGACATAGAAGGCGCTGTCCGCATCATTGCCGGCTCTGCCCGTTCAATGGGGATAGAAGTAAAATAATTTACTTCTATCGACCGGAGCCCGACGGGGCGAGGTGTGCCCAGGCAATTTTTCAGCAGAAAAATATGTGTGGGTTGAAGTTAAATAATTAATTATAAAGCAAATGCAAACACTAACTGAGAGAGATTATAAGAAAATTCTCATTTGTTTAACCCTTTATATTACTTCTCTTTTTGCCGCCAACACGCTCGGAGTTAAATTGATGCCTTTTCTTTTCGGCACACATCTTTCGGTGGCAGTCTTTTCTTTTCCGATAGTTTTTATCATGACTGACGTAATCGGTGAAGTTTATGGCAAGAAAATGGCGAATAATTTCGTTATTGCCGGAATTATAAGTATTATTTTATTTTTATTTTATTCTTTCGTTTCTACGATGGCGCCTTGGGCGCAAGATGGCCTCTGGGTTAAGGAGGGATACAATCAAATTTTCAGTCTTTCCGCCCGTTTTTCTATAGCCTCAGTCGTGGCTTTTATTATTGCCGAATATCAAGATGTTTTATCCTTTTTCTTTTTCAAGAAACATATTGGTGAAAAATATTTTTGGCTGCGTTCTAACCTCTCCAATATGTGGTCTCAGTTATTTGACACCATTATTTTCATGTCTATCGCTTTTATTGGCGTTTATCCTTTGCACACAATCTTGCTTATCATTATTCCCTGGTGGCTTTATAAAGTGGTGATGGGAATTTTCTACACCCCTCTTTCATATCTAGGGATTCATATATTAAAAAAATATGGAAATAAAAGCATTTAGAACATCCATTTTTCGCGAGAATGAAGACTTAACTGCGTTTATTTTTAAATACGTTAAAAACCCGAAAGAGAATTCTGTTTTAGTTATAACTTCTAAAATAATTGCTCTGGCGGAGGGGAGGACCGTTGAATACAAGAATCAATCTCAAAAAAATAAACTCATAAAAGAAGAGAGTGATTTTACTCTTAAAGCTAAACATAACTTATTTACCATTAAAGACGGCATGATTATGGCTTTTGCCGGCATAGATGAATCGAATGCAAAAGGCAAGCTCATTCTTTTACCCAAAGATAGTTTTCAGAGTGCGGAAATCTTGAGAAAAAAAATAATGCATAAATTCCATCTAAAAAATTTAGGGGTCCTGATAACCGATTCAGAATTTGTGCCGCTTCGTGTCGGAGCCTTAGGGGTAGCGCTTGGCTATGCCGGATTTGTCGGCACTAGAAATTACATAGGCGAAAAAGATATTTTTGGTAGAACATTAAAAATGTCCAAGACTAATGTTGCTGACAGTTTGGCAACATCTGCGGTACTTTGCATGGGGGAAGGGAAGGAGAGACAGCCACTGGCTTTGATAACCGGAGCGCCGGTAATATTTACCAATAAAACAAAACGGAATGAATTAGTAATTAATCTAAAAGAGGATATTTATGCTCCGCTTTTTGCAAATTTAAAAACAATAAAAAGAAAAAATGGCCAAAAGAAATAAACTTCCATATTTAACGAAACTAATCATGAAACTTGCGCCAAAAGTCGGTGCCAAAGTTGTTGTTGAGCCGGAGTGGGGTATTGCTTCGCAGATTATTTATAAAAACGGGGTAGTGAGGTCGCTTCGCTATCTTTCTTTGGATCTTAATCACACAGCTTCTTCAGACATTGCAAAAGATAAAGATTATGCCAAGTTTTTTATGGAGAAGCGAGGATATCCGATAGCTAAAGGCCAAACTTTTTTTGAAGATAATTGGGCGAAAATATTAAAAAACAAGAGAACAATTTTTACAGCTGTGAAATATGTACAGAAGTCGGGCTACCCCGTCATTGTGAAACCAAATAGTAAAAGCCAAGGAGTTGATGTCGGACTCGTCTGGAATAAAAAAGAATTAATTTCTGCGCTCCGTAAAGTTTTTAAAGGTGACAGAGTGGCTCTTATTGAGCGATATATGCCTGGACGTGATTATCGCATTGTTGTTTTAGGCAAAGACATAATTTCTGCATATGAACGTATACCACTATCTGTAATGGGGGATGGGAAAAGTTCTGTTCTTGCGCTTCTCAAACAAAAACAAAAATCTTTCTTTGCATCCGGAAGGGATACGCAAATCAATTTTGACGATGCCAGAATAAAAATGAAATTACATAGGCAAGGATATTCCCTTACAAGCATTCTTCCGAAAGGCGAGAAAATTTTTCTGCTAGATAATGCGAATTTATCTACTGGCGGGGATTCTGTTGATGTGACAAATGCAATCCATCCGGGTTTTAAAAAAATTGCGGTAAATTTAACTCGGGACATGGGTTTGCGGATAGCGGGAGTGGATATAATGGTGCGAAAGGGAGACATTGCAAAAAATCCGAGGAGTTGTAATTATTATATTATTGAAATAAATGCCGCTCCCGGGCTGGACCACTATGTGACGACTGGCCCGGCACAAAAAAGAATTGTAGAAGCAATGTATTTGAAAGTTCTCCAAGCGCTTGGAAAGAAAGATTAGTTGGAGTATATTAAGTAAATGAAAAAGTCTGTTAAAAAAGCTACCAAGCACAAAAGACCGTCCTGGGACGAGTATTTTCTTGACATAGTGAATGTTGTTGGTTCGCGGGCTACCTGCGATAAAGGCGGAAGTGGATGTGTCATAACTCATGATAATAGGATAGTTTCTACCGGATACACCGGTTCGCTCTCGGGATTACCGCATTGCAACGAAGTAGGTCATGACATAAAATCGGACCAATGCTTACGGACTATTCATGCTGAACACAATGCTATATCCCAGGCTCTGAAGTTTGGGGTTCCGCTCGACAATACCACGATGTATTGTAAAATAGCGCCATGTCCGGCTTGCGCCAAAATGGCCGCCAGTTTAGGGATTAAAAAAGTTGTAGTGGAAGAAAAATAATTTATGATTGATTTAAAGGAACTGCAAAAAGAAGTAATGCGAAATAAGCTGGAGAAAGGATTCAACACGACTGATATTGCGTTGGAGTTTTGTCATGCCCACGAAGAACTCTCAGAGGCATTTCATAAATATAATAAACGTGAAGAAGGTGTGGCGGAAGAAATTGCCGATGTGGCAATCTTTTTACTTGGCGTGTCCGGAATTATTGGTTTTGATTTAGAAAAAGAATTAGTCAGAAAAATTGAAATCAATAAACATAGAAAATATAAAAAAAAGAAATCTCCTGATGGTAAAGATGTTTTTATCCGGATAAAAACCAGAAAAGATCCTTAGATTTTTTTATAAATCGAGAAAGTGTATGGAATTGGATTTTTTTCGTCTGCTTCATGCTCTTCGTGAAATACCTCATTCCAAGCGGCCAGAATAATTTCAGGGAAAAAGACGTCGGCATCTTTTTCTTCGGCTTCAATGTGTGTAATATAAAGTTTATCGGCGATAGGCATAATTTGTTTATATATTTCCGCTCCGCCGATTATAAAAATTTCTTCATTTGTATCTTTAATCAAATCAAGTGCGCCCGCGAGCGACTGCGCGACCTCAATTCCTTCTTTTTTATATTTTACATCCCGCGAAATTACAATATTTCTCCTGTTGGGCAAAGGTCTTCCTATGGATTCAAAAGTTTTTCTGCCCATTATGACTGAGTGGAGCGTTGTAATTTCTTTGAAATGTTTCTGGTCAGCAGGGAATTTCCAGAGCAGATTATTGCCTTTTCCGAGTTCATTATTTTTACCGATAGCCGCGATAAGTGAAATCATTTATTTAACTATATCAAGACCCAATATAGGGTCATTTGGTTTATAAAATGGAGCGAATGCCTCATAAATTTCACCTACCAATTTTTCGTCTCTTTTCTCCGCCCGGTCATAAATATTTTCCGGTAATTTTGGAAAAATATTTAAATGGTCATTTTTTCTGTTTATCAGCTCTTTTGCTCCTTCATAATGATTATCATAAATATGCGCGTTGGAAATGCTGTGCGTGTAAATACCCGGCTTGACGCCCAACTTTTGCGCAAGCGCATACATCAAGAGGCAAAAACCGAAAGTGTCAAACGGACAGCCCAGCATCATATCGTTTGAACGCACAATATTGTGTAAATGCAATCGTCCGCCGATGATATTGGCTGTAAAAGCAAAAGGGCAGGGCGCGTTTTTTTTGTATGTTCCTTTCAAGTCTTTCCCGTAAAGTCCGTCATCTCCCGGGTCCCAGGTGACCACCACCCCTTGCCTTGAATGTGGCTCATTTTGCAGATGCTTTATCAATTGGTCCAGCTGGTCCCGCCCAAAGTGATGCCGCCACCTGTATCCATAGGCGGAAGTTATGGTTCCATCTTCTTCAATAAACTCATCCCACATTTTCGTGTATTGCCGCAAAAAAGCTGTATCTTTATCGCCGGTAATAAACCAGACTTGTTCGGCGATTGGCGATTTGATTGGATTCTTGCGGAGAGTAAGAATAGGGAAACCTTCTTTCTCCACATCAATTTGGAAGCTAACTCCGGGCAATATTTTTAATTTATGTCCCGTACGCTCGTTTAATTCTTCTATGCCTTCTTCCATTATTTTTTTGATGATATTTTGGTAGATTGTGTCGAAAGTTGTCATATAGTAAAGTATATATGAATAAAAAAATTATGGAAAGTAATCAAAAAAATACCAAATACCAATCTCCTTATGTACCACCCGGACAGACTATTTTTTATGTTCCAATCTCTAATAAATATATGGCAGAAGCTAAAGAATACGCACGTCTTCACTCTTTAGATAAAGAAATGCCGAACACCAGCCTGATTGTGAAAGACGACAAGGTTATCGGTCGAGGCGCAAATGGCAGCGTTTATCATCAGACCCACGAATGTGAACGCGTCAAACGGCATATTCCTACCGGAGAAGGTTACGAACTTTGCGAAGGATGTCATCCGAAAAATCATGGCGAAGGCCGCGCCATCCAAGATGCAAAAGACAGAGGGCATGATGTGTCAGGGGCGGATCTTTATATGTGGGGACATTGGTGGTGTTGCGAGCCGTGCTGGAACAAAATGATTGGGGCGGGGATAAAAAACGTTTACTTATTAGAAAACAGCGAAATTTTTTTCAATAAAAAAGATTCCGAGAATATAATAGGGCATCAATTTGAATAAAATGAAAAAGAAACTTTATATTGGTTGTAGTCTGACTCTCTTGCCCGCCGATAAAAAAGACACTTTTTTACAAATGGTGGAGGAGGTAAAAAAAGAACTTAGCAAATCTTTTGAAATTTTGGAATTCAAAGGATTGGCTGATCTTTCGACCGCTCACCCGCTTTCTCCGCGAGAAATTTATGATTTTGATATAAAAAATTGTGTAATGAAAGCGGATTGCATGCTCGCAATTTGCGACTATCCTTCCATCGGTCTTGGATATGAAATGGCAACCGCTATAGAAAAAAGAGGTATTCCTGTCCTGGCGGTGGCGCACAGAGAGCGGACGGTCGGCAGGATTATCAGGGGAATTGACCACAAAAATTTTCTCTTCGTGTATTATGATTCTTTGGGTGAAATTATCACAAAAACCATAGAAACATTGACAAAATAAGTTATAAATGCTACTCTTGAAATATCATTCTCATCTACTAACATATTGGGAGTGACCCATTATGTACACACACAAGACGGCTCATCCGAAAAAATTCGGAAGCCACACTTCTGCCTTTCGGGCGAAACCTCGTTTCGGTGGGGGAAAGTTTAATAATTCCCGCCCACATTCTTTTAAGAGAGTGGGTGGAAATAACAAAAGAAGCCGCGGAGAACGGATAGATTTTTCGCGTTTCGTTAAAAAAAATGTTTACGTGGAGGAGAAAGCTTATATACCCAAGCATAGTTTTGCCGATTTTCCTTTTCATCCGCAACTTCATAAAAATATTACAAAAGCCGGATATACAAATCCAAGACCCATTCAGGACCAAGCAATGCTAGCGGTTATGGAAGGCAAGGATGTTTTTGGCATGGCCAATACCGGCACGGGTAAAACTGCGGCCTTTCTGCTTCCTTTGATAGAAAAAATTTCCAAAACCAAAGGGCAAGCCAAAAAAGAAACGGTCTTAATAATGGCGCCAACCCGCGAGCTCGCGCTGCAGATAGAGGCTGATTTTAAAAATCTTGCTTTTGGTCTCGGGATGTTTTCGGTTGCCTGCGTGGGAGGACTGCCGATAATGAAGCAAATCAGGGAAATAAAAATGGGAGTTTCGTTCGTCATCGGCACACCCGGACGTTTGCGGGATTTGATTGATAAAAAGGTTTTAAACTTGTCTACCTGTCATAGTGTAGTCCTTGACGAAGCTGACCGAATGCTCGATATGGGATTTCGGGACGATATGGTTTATATAATCGGCAAGACTCCGAAAGAGCGCCAGACGCTTTTCTTTTCAGCGACGCTTTCTCCGGATATTAGAAAATTAACCGAACAGTATCTGAAAGACCCGGTTTTTATTTCCGTAATTTCCGGCGAGACATTGAAAAATATTGACCAGGATGTTATTCGTGTTCGAGGTAAAGAAGAAAAACTGGAAAAACTGCACGAAGTTTTGAAAAAAGATGGTTCGGATAAAGTTTTAATTTTCCGCGAAATGAAACATAGTGTGGACACCCTTGCTAAAGAACTTAAACATATGGGATTCAAAGCGGAAGGCATTCACGGAGATAAAAGAAGCCGCGAACGCATTAAAATTTTGGATTCGTTTAAGAAAGACCAAATAAATATATTAATTGCGACGGATGTCGCCGCTAGGGGGCTCGATATTCCGGATGTCACTCACGTCATCAACTACGACGTGCCGCAGACCTACGACACATACGTGCACCGCATCGGCCGAACCGGTCGCTCCGGCAAAAAGGGAACAGCGCTTACTTTCGTTCCAGCCTAATTACTCTTAAACTAAAGAAGTCTCGCGAGGACCTCTTTAGGTCTTGCGAGACTTGATTTTGCCGATAGTGGTCAGTGGATTGTGCATTTTTGGCCGACAGCCATCCACAGAGCCCGGCCAGCGCAGCTCTCGCTGCAGTAGTCTCCAAAGAGCGGGGACTTTGCACTTGTGATATCAGGAACCAACCGGTAGCACGTGGCCCCCTTCTCTATCACGACCCCGCAACCGGCTTTGCAGGGTTTGGTCTTTTCAGCCACCCGTTTTCCGCTCCTCTCCCTACTAAAAAGAGGAGCACTTGGATTTGGTTTCATGTACACCTCTCGTTGAAATTATAATTTTTTCTTACGCTTTTATCAATCCAGCTTTTAGGAGCGTGGCATAAGCGCCGCGCTTTTTCATGGTGCGCAGGCCGCGGGCGGAAATTTCTATATTAATTGTTTTATTGAGTTCGGGAATAAAAACTTTCTTTTTCTGAAGATTCGGATATTTTCGGACCTTGCCGGTCGGGTTGAATTTAGTGGCGCGGGTTCTGTTGGAGTATCCGCCTCCGACAATTGAACTCTTTTTAGTTACTGCACATATTTTTTTCATGCCGTTCATGCTATCATTAAATTTATAAGAACGCAAATAATATGGTAGGAATTGATGCAATTTTTTATATCGCTATATTGATTATGTCTATCGTGATTCACGAAGTTTCACACGGCTTTATGGCGGAATATTTCGGCGATAATACTGCCAGAAATGCCGGCCGTCTGACCCTGAACCCGCTCAAGCACTTGGATTTATTCGGCTCAATAATCTTGCCGGCTTTCCTCATTTTATCTAAGGCCGGATTCCTCTTCGGCTGGGCAAAACCCGTGCCCTACAATCCTGACAATTTAAGCGACAGGAAATGGGGGACAATAGCCGTTGCCGTTGCCGGAGTCTCGGCCAATTTTCTTATTGCGATTGTATTTGGACTGATTATTCGTTTTAGTTCCAGTTTTGTCCTGCCATCCGGCTTTTATTTTATAACTTCCGCAATCGTAATCGTGAATTTAGCTTTGGGAATTTTTAATTTAATCCCAATTCCGCCCCTGGATGGCTCCAAGATACTTTTTTCTTTCTTACCCGAGTCATTTTCTTCATTTATTTTTGCTTATGAGCAATACGCGCTGATTTTATTGCTCGTTTTTATTATTTTCTTTTCCGGTTATCTATATCCGATACTGGCTTTTCTTTTCCATATTGCTACCGGTCTTGCATTTTAGATTTAAAAATAGTATATTAATTTAAGTCCTTTTAGGGACTTTTTGTTTCATATGCCGACAATCAATCAATTAATCAAGAAAAATAGGGTCAAAGTCCGCTCCAAAACAAAGACAGTGGCTCTGGCCAGGGGATTTAATGTTCTGAAAAACAGACCGGTTTATTTCCCGGCGCCTTTCAAGCGCGGCGTTTGCGTGAAAGTCTCAACCACGACTCCCAAAAAGCCGAACTCGGCTCTGCGAAAAATTGCAAGAGTGCGCCTGACCAATGGAATGGAAGTGACGGCTTATATCCCGGGTGAAGGGCACAATCTGCAAGAACACTCCGTGGTCATGCTCCGCGGAGGGCGCGTGAAAGATTTGATCGGAGTCCGATATCACATCGTGCGCGGAGTTTTGGATACCCAAGGAATCGAAAAGCGCCGACAAGGCAGGTCTCTTTATGGGAATAAAAAGCCGAGAAAAGAAGGGAAAGCCAAAGCTCTCAAAGTAAATGTGGGCGACAAAGAAGCAAATGGTTAATGAATTTTTATGCGCAGAAAAATAAAAAATCGTAATATTGTGGAGCCGGATTTTATATACAATTCCCAGAAACTGGAGAAGTTTATCAACTACATTATGTGGTCCGGCAAAAAAGAAACCGCCCGGAAGGTTATGTATCAGGCTTTTGATATTATCAAAGAAAAGACAGGCAACCCGAATCCATTGGAAATTTTTGACTTGGCATTAAGAAATGCCGGTCCGACGACCGAAGTGCGTTCCAAGCGCATCGGGGGCGCGAATTACCAAGTGCCGATAGAAGTCCGTCCCGAACGCAGGCTAGCGCTTGCGATGCGCTGGATTCGCGATGCAGCTCGCAATAGCAAAGGACGTCCAATGCATTTGAAACTCGCCGACGAATTGATTGCCGCTTCCAAGAATGAAGGCTCGGCGATTAAAAAGAAAGAAGACACTCACAAGATGGCCGAAGCCAACAAGGCTTTTGCGCACTTCGCCTGGTAATTTAAATATATGGAACGAGACTATCCTTTAGAAAAAGTTAGAAATTTTGGAATTATCGCGCATATTGACGCGGGCAAGACGACTACCACGGAGCGGGTGCTTTTTTATACCGGCGTCTCTCACAAAATCGGTGAAGTGCATGAAGGCGATACGGTTACCGACTGGATGGAGCAGGAGCGAGAGCGTGGAATTACTATTACTTCCGCGGCTGTCACATGTTTTTGGACTCCAACTTACGATTTAAAAAATAAAAATTTAAAACACCGTTTTAATATAATAGATACTCCCGGACACATTGATTTTACCGTAGAAGTGAAACGCTCCCTCCGCGTTTTGGACGGCGCGGTCGTCGTTTTTGACGGGGTAGCCGGAGTGGAGCCGCAATCCGAGACAAACTGGCGCTATGCGGATGAAGCCAAAGTTCCCCGCATTTGTTTTATTAACAAACTAGACAGAACCGGAGCTTCTTTCGAACATTCATATGCGACTATTTTGGACCGGCTCAGCAAAAAAGCCGTTCGGATGCAGATTCCCATCGGGCTTGAAGAAAAACATGAAGGAGTTATAGACCTTATGCGTATGAAGGCTTATTATTTTGAAGGAGAAATGGGTAATAAGGTAATTGAAAAAGACCTGACTGCGCAGGCAGGAATTCCGGAGAGCCTAATAGCCGAAGCGGAAAAATACCGCAGTGAGCTTATTGAAAAAATAGTTGAGACAGACGAGGCAATGATGACCGAATATTTGGAAGGTGTTATTCCAAATATGGATGTTTTAAAGAAGACTCTTCGTAAAGCCGTCATCAATAATGAAATTTTTCCGGTCTTTGCCGGCTCGGCGCTGAAGAACAAAGGCGTCCAGCTTGTGCTTGATGCTGTCGTTGACTATTTGCCGGCCCCAACGGATATTCCGCCGATTCCGGGCATTAATCCGGGTACCGAAGAACCTTTGGAACGTCATGCTTCTGATTCAGAACCGTTTGCAGCATTGGCTTTCAAAGTGGCGACCGATCCATTCGTCGGACAGATTATTTTTTTCCGCGTTTACTCCGGGAGCTTGATGGCCGGGTCTTATGTCTATAATCCACGCACGCGCAACAAAGAACGCATCGGCCGGATTCTCCGGATGCATGCCAATGACCGCGAAGAGGTGAAACAGGTTTTTGCCGGAGAAATCGCGGCGGCCGTGGGATTGAAAGATACGATTACCTCCGATACTATTTGCGATGAGAACAATCCGATTGAATTGAATAGAATTGTTTTTCCCGAGCCGGTCATATCGCTGAGAATTGAGCCGAAAACCAAAGCTGACCAGGAAAAAATGGGCATGGCTTTGAACCGCCTGGCCCAGGAAGACCCTACTTTCAAAGTAACCACTGACCAGGAAACGGGAGAAACAATTATCGCCGGAATGGGAGAATTACATTTGGAAATTATTGTGGACCGTATGAAGCGCGAGTTTACTGTGGAAGCGAATGTCGGTAAGCCACAGGTCGCATACCGCGAGACCATCACCGGCACATCGGAAGCGGAAGGAAAATACATCAAGCAGTCGGGCGGACGCGGAAACTACGGGCACGTAAAAATTAAAGTAAAGCCGATGGAAATGCTGACCAAGGAAGAACTGGAAGACTTGCCGAAAAACACGAAAAGATCCGCGGGTTTTGAATTCGTCAACAGCATTAGAGGAGGCGTAATCCCGCAGGAATATATCGCGCCCTGTGAAAAAGGATTCAAAGAAGGGCTAGACCGCGGGGTTTTGGCCGGATTTAAAATAGTAAATGTATCGGTAGATCTTTGGGACGGAAGCTATCACGAAGTTGACTCCAATGAAATGGCTTTCAAAATTGCCGCTTCAATGGCAATTCAGGATGCCTGCCGTCGCGCCAATCCGATGATTTTAGAACCGATGATGAAAGTGGAAGTTGTCACGCCGGATAAATTTATGGGAGATGTTACCGGGAATCTTTCTTCCAAGCGTGCCCTAATTGAGGGAATGGAAGACCGCGGAATGAATAAAGTTATTAAAGCGATTGTGCCTCTTTCTGAAATGTTTGGTTATATGACCGGACTGCGTTCTATGACCGAAGGCCGCGCGTCCTTCACGATGGAATTCTTTAGATACGATATTGTGCCAAACAATGTCGCGGAGACTATTATTGCTGCCAGAAAATAGAAATTAGAACAATGATTTTAAGGGGTTTTGAGCGCGACGGCGCGAAAACTTCAGGATTTTTTAAGCTTCAAAAAATCCGTACCGGCAAAATCATTGTTCTGAATTTCTATTCAGCTAATTTTTTGCTAGTATTATGAATAATGCTTCACACCCCCTTTTACGACCCGGGAAAAACCTACGAAGAAAACTTTGAACAAGGGCCTTTTGGCGCTTTTGCCAACAAAGAAAGGGAAAATGTCCAGAGTTCGACTCTTGACACTAGGGGGCCGAAATATGATTTTCTCGGTTTTAAAGTAAATTCACCTTTTGGTATTCCGGCCGGACCGCTAATTAATGGAAATTTTGTAAAGGCGGCACTCGAAAAAGGTTTCGATATTGTCACTTACAAAACAGTCCGCAGTAGAAAATATCCCTGCCATCCATGGCCAAATGTTATGTCTGTAAAAGTTGATGGAGATTTAACTTTAGAAAAAGCACAAGGGACGCTAGTGGCAGATAGAAATTATCATGAACCACTTTCTATCACCAACTCTTTTGGTGTGCCGTCACGCGAGTCAGAATTTTGGCAAAAAGACTTGAGTAATGCTGTGTTATATGCCCATACCGGGCAAATTGTCGTCGGTGCTTTTCAAGGTACAAAAAAAGAAGAACAGAGTGTGGAAGAATATATAAATGATTATGCTATGGTTGCAAGGCTTATGAAAGAAACAAATGTGTCGGTTATTGAAGTAAATTTAAGTTGCCCAAATGAAGGCACCAATAATTTACTTTGTTATGACACAGAGCGAAGTGTGAAAGTGGCTCGTGTAATCAAAAAAGTAATAGAAAATACTCCTCTTATTATAAAAATTGGATATTTTAAAGACGATGAGGCATTGAAAAGTTTTGTAAAAGAAATTGGCTCTGTCGTGCAAGGTATTTCTGCCATCAATACTATTGCTGCAGAAATTGTGGATGAAAATGGCAATCAGGCGCTTCCGGGAGAGGGAAGATTAAAAAGCGGGGTCTGTGGTCACGCCATCAAATGGGCGGGGCTCAATATGGTCCGGAAATTAAAAAAATTGCGCGAAAAATTTAATTATAATTTCCAAATTATCGGTGTTGGGGGAGTAACCACGGCGGATGATTTCTTTGAATACCGCGAGGCCGGAGCGGATTTTGTAATGTCGGCGACCGGAGCAATGTGGAACCCTTATCTTGCCAAAGAGATAAAGGAAAGGTTAGGATAAATTTATGAAAGAAGTTTTGAATATTTTGAAAAGTGTCGGAGCTATAATTACCAATAGTCATTTGGTGGGTACCTCCGGGAATCATATGCCAGCCTATATTAATAAGGATGCACTTCTACCCCACACAGAATATGTATCAGAGGTCGGAAAATTATTTGCTCAGAAATTTAAAAATAAAAATATTGAAGTTGTTATTTCTCCGGCCGTTGCCGGGATTCCATTTTCCCAATGGACAGCATATCATTTAAGTAAAATTTCCAAAAAGGAAGTTTTAAGCATTTTTACCGAAAAAACTCTTGAAAATAATCAGATATTTAAACGAGGTTATGACATAATGGTTAAAGATAAGCGTGTGCTTGTCGTTGAAGACACAACGACAACAGGTGGTTCAGTAAAAAAAGTAATCAATAGTGTAAGAAAGGCCGGAGGTAAAGTGATTGCTGCCGGTGTCATGATAAACCGAGATCCAAAATTAGTAAATTCCAAAAGCATCGGAGTTCCATTTTTCGCGCTTGGGATTTTTAAAATTCCATCATACAAAGAGAAGAATTGTCCATTATGTAAAGCTAGAGTCCCTATAAATACAAAATTTGGCCATGGGAAAAAGTTTTTAGCCTCGTCCATAGGTCGGGCTATGACCAAGGGAATCAAAAAATAAATACGTATTCGAATACGTATTTAAATACGTATATCCAAATCATGATTATAGACAAATACAACCAAAGAGCCAAAGAAATAAATTCACTGCTTTGTGTTGGTTTGGATGCGGATTTTGAGAAAATACCCGACCGGTTTTTGACCGACGAAATGCCGCAATTCTCTTTTAATAAATATATTATTGAGGAAACGCATGAATACGCCGCCGCTTTCAAAATGAATATCGCTTTCTATGAAGCGCGCGGGGACCAGGGATTAAAAGAGCTAAAAGAAACAATGGAATATCTTCAAAAAAATTACCCTGACATCTTTCTAATTTGTGATTGCAAGCGCGCGGATATCGGCAATACCAATCAGGGCTATGTGGATGAACTTTTTGACTGGTTTGGTTTTGATGCAATTACTATTCATCCTTATCTAGGCGGCGAAGCATTGCAGCCATTTTTAAACAGAAAAGATAAAGGTTGTATTATTTTATGCCGAACATCAAATCCGGGCGCGGGAGAATTACAGGACTTAATGGTAAGCAACCCGCCTTCACAAAGTTTCGGCGAGGCGAGGCCGCTTTGGCAGATTGTGGCAGAAAAAGTTTCTAAGGATTGGAACAAGAATGATAATTGCCTACTAGTCGTCGGCGCGACCTATCCGGAAGAAATGAAAAAAATCAGGAATCTTGTCGGCGAAATGACTTTTTTGGTTCCCGGCATAGGTGTGCAAGGCGGGGATATAAAATCCGTGCTAGAAGCCGGGCTAAATAGCCAAGGCCTCGGGCTTATCATCAATTCTTCCCGCAGCATAATTTTCTCCGAAAATCCCAAAAAGGAAGCCCAGAAACTCTGCGAGGAGATAAGAAAATATAAGTAAATGCGATATAATTCTTTTATGGATGAAGGCTTAAGAAAAAAAGAGAAAGCGACAGATATGGAATTAGCATTATTCCTGATTAAACATATTAATGATCCCTGTGAGGATTTGGAGGGAAATAATATCAGAGATTTTTATATAAGAGAAGCCAAAAAAGCATTACCAACCATACAAGACGCAGAAGCAAAAAGACTCCTTGAGGAAATTATACAGGAATATTCCGTTTGACAACATTTTTTAATCTGCTATTATATTCCTAAGGCCCTTTCGGGTCTTTTGTATTGATTTTTTATTATTAGTTATTAATTATCGTTAGTAATTAGGCCTTAGCGACTGGTTCTCGTACGTTGAGTCTTAACTATTAGCCCAAAATTTATATGGCAGAAGAATTTAAGAGAGATAAGCCGCATATCAATGTCGGCACCATCGGTCACGTTGACCATGGAAAGACCACTTTGACCGCTGCAATCTTGCACGTGTTGAATATGGCCGGAAAAACAGTCAGGCTCCGCGGGGTTGATCAGATTGATAACGCTCCCGAAGAAAAAGCCCGGGGAATTACCATTAACATTTCCCACAACGAGTACGCGACCGATGCCCGCCACTATGCGCACATCGATGCTCCCGGACACGCGGATTACATCAAAAATATGATTACCGGTGCCGCTCAGATGGACGGCGCTATTCTTGTAGTTGCGGCGACTGACGGCGCGATGCCTCAGACCCGCGAACACGTTCTTCTTGCGAAACAAGTCGGCGTGCCAAAAATGATTGTTTTCCTGAACAAATGCGATATGGTTGAAGATAAAGACATGATTGATCTCGTTGAAGAAGAAATCCGCGAACTTCTGACCAAGCAGGGATTTGACGGGAAAGACGCTCCGGTTATCCGCGGTTCCGCGCTTAAAGCTCTTGAATCAAAATCTCTTGATGATGAATGGGCCAAGAAAATTCTTGAACTTGTCAACGCCCTTGATACCTACATCCCGATTCCGGAGCGAGACATCAAGAAGCCTTTCCTTATGCCGGTTGAAGACATCTTCTCAATTGAGGGCCGAGGCACAGTTGTGACTGGCAAGATCGAAAGAGGATTGGTAAAAGTTGGCGAGGAAGTGGAAGTTGTCGGGATTAAACCAACTCAAAAAACAACCGTTACCGGAATTGAAATGTTCAACAAAAATCTGCAGGAAGGTATGGCTGGCGACAATGCCGGCGTTCTTCTCCGGGGTTTGAAAAAAGAGGACATTACTCGTGGGCAGGTTCTGGCAAAACCGGGGACAGTTACCCCGCATGATAATTTTACTTGCGAAATATACGTTTTGAAAAAAGAAGAAGGCGGGCGCCACACCCCGTTCTTCAAGGGCTATAAGCCTCAGTTCTATATTCGCACAACGGATGTGACTGGCGACGTGACTCTTGCCGAAGGCACGGAAATGGTTATGCCGGGGGATACAGTTAAAATTACGGTTAAATTAGTTACTCCGGTTGCGCTGGAGGAGTCCCAAAGATTCGCTGTCCGCGAAGGGGGCAAGACTGTCGGTGCGGGAGTCGTTACAAAGATTTTGGGGTAGCCCAAAATCTTTGAGTGACTAGTGTCTAGGTGCTGGTGACCAGTGAAGTTCATTAAAAATCTAAAAGCTAGAACCTACAAACTAGAACCTAATTCAAATGACAACAACAGAGACAAAAATAAAAAAGCCGAAAGTGGTAAAAAAAACGGCAGTGACGAAGACCACAAAAATAGCTAAAAAATCCAAAGTTTCTCCCAAAAAAGAGAAATCTGTCCATATAAGCGGGAGCGACAGTAAAGTAGTTCTCCGCATCCGGGTTCGCGCTTACGAGAGCAAGATTTTGGATGCTTCCATTAAACAGATTATGGATACCGCTATGCGTTATGATGCCGTAATTGTGGGTCCTGTGCCATTGCCGACCGAAATAAAAAAATACACAGTCAACCGTTCTCCTTTCATTTATAAAAATACGCGGGAACAGTTTGAAATAAGAGTGCATAAACGGTTGATTGACATTATAAATCCGAATGCTAAGACCGTTGAAGCCCTGACTAATCTTTCGCTTCCTTCCGGAGTCGATATTGACGTGAAAATGATGTAGATTATGAAATTCATACTTGGGACAAAAGAAAATATGACGGAATATTTTTCCGAAGATGGCGTTGTCATTCCGGTAACAATACTTTCGGCGGGACCCGTGACGGTAACAAGGATTTTTGAAAAATCCAAAGACGGCTATGATTCCGTTCAGGTTGGTTTCGGTGCGCAAAAAAAAGAAAGAATCACAAAATCCCGCGCCGGAGCGATGAAGGGCGCTTTCTACAAAAATCTTAAAGAGTTCAGGCTCAAATCCGGAGATAAAATAGACGTTAAAGAAGGCGCCAGTATTGATGTTTCAGTCTTTGTTCCCGGCGACAAGATAGAAGTTTCCAGTATTTCCAAAGGCAAAGGCTTTCAAGGTGTCGTGAAGCGTCACGGCTTTCATGGCGGCCCGCGCACTCACGGCCAAAAGCATTCGGAACGGGAACCCGGAAGCATCGGCGGAGGTCTGCGGACTCATGTACCGAAGGGGATGAGAATGGCGGGCAGAATGGGCTCCGACCGCATCACTCAGAAAAATCTGCAAGTTGTTTTAGTGGATAAGGAAAATAATTTAATGCTGGTTAAAGGAGCAATCGCCGGCCGGCGTGGGACTTTGGTGGAAGTAATAAGCAGATGATAGCATTTTGCTTTTTGTAATTTTTTAGCCCTACGACGGTCTTCAAAAATCACAAAAAGCAAAATGATATCAGAAAAATTCATGGAAGCAAAAATATACAATCAAAAAGGAACCGAGACCGGAAAAATAAATCTTCCGGTAAAAGTTTTCGGCGCCAAATGGCGGACGGACTTGGTGCACCAAGTCGTGGAAGGAATGCGCAGCAACAAGCGTGCCGGCACGGCAGACACCAAAGACCGCGGAGAAGTGCGCGGCGGAGGCAGGAAGCCCTGGAAACAGAAGGGAACCGGACGCGCGCGGCATGGGTCCTCTCGAAGCCCGATTTGGGTTGGCGGAGGTGTAACACACGGCCCATTGGCGGAGAAAAATTACAAGAGAAAAATCTCAAAAAAGATGCGCGCACAGGCTCTTTTCTCTGTCCTCTCCAAGAAGCTGAAAGACGGAGAAGTCATTTTTATCGATACGCTTATTTTGCCTGAAATGAAGACCCAAAAAGCCCTTGATGTTATGAAAAATTTGGCAAAAGCAACGGGATTAAAGCCATTTGCCGCATCAAAAAAATCCCGAATTCTCACAGCGCTCTTCGGGCGCAGTGAAAAAGCGGAAAAAAGCTTCAGGAACTTGCCCCAGCTGGAAATAGTTTTCCTGAAAAACCTGAACCCAATGGACGTGCTTAATCATCAATACCTTTTAATAGAAAATCCCGCCGAGGCAGTAAAATTTTTAGAATCCAGAGGGTAGTTTTTCGTTCTTTATAATTTTTTAGCCCTACTACGGTCTTCAAAAATTACAAAGAACGAAAAACTATAAAAATCATGAAAACAATTATTAAAAATCCAAGAGTTACAGAAAAAGCATCTTTTGCTGCCGAGCAGAATGTTTATATTTTTGATGTTGCGCAATCCGCCAATAAGACAGAAATCAAGAAAGCTGTTTTTATGCTTTACAAGGTAAAGCCGGTAAAAGTGAATGTTCTAAGTATTCCAAGGAAAAATATTATGTCAAAAGGCAAGGCTGGAGTGAAAGGCGGAGGCAGAAAAGCACTTGTTTATTTAAAAAAGGGTGACAAAATAGAATTTATATAATGAAAACATATAAACCGACAAGCAAATCAAGAAGACAAATGACCAATGTGAGCTACAGGGGAGTTTTGACGACTTCAAAACCCGTCAAATCTCTTACCTATGGCTTCAGGCGCAGTGTTGGCCGCAATAGCCAGGGGCGCATCACCATGAGGCATAAGGGCAGTGGGCACAAGCGTCTTTTCCGCGAAGTTGATTTTTTGTATGACAAAAAAGAAATTCCGGCAAAAATAAAGTCGGTTGAATACGATCCGAATCGCTCGGCTTTTATCGGGTTGGCCGTTTATCGGGATGGAGAAAAAAGATATGTGGTATTACCAAAATCAGTTAGACCCGGCATGATTTTTATCGTATCTGAAAAAGCCGAGCTTAAAGCCGGCAATAGGCTTTCTCTCAAAAATATTCCGGTTGGAACTTTTGTTTATAATATTGAAATCAAGCCAGGTGGCGGCGCGAAAATCGGCCGTTCGGCGGGCATCTTCGCGCAAGTGGTTGCTAACGCTGACGGATATACGAATTTAAAAATGCCCTCAACGGAAATCAGAAAGATAAATGAAAATTGCTGGGCATCCGTCGGCACGGTTTCGAACGAGGAACATCATTTGGAAAATTACGGAAAGGCTGGGCGTTCCCGCTGGAAGGGAATACGGCCAACTGTTCGTGGAACCGCGATGAACCCGGTAGACCATCCATATGGAGGCGGCGAAGGCAGACAGGGCCGAGGCACCAAGCGCCCGAAGACAATGTGGGGCAAAGTTACCGGAGGACGCAAAACACGCGGACCGAAGAAATACTCAAATATTTTTATCGTTTCCCGCCGCAAGACTGGTAAGAATAAATAAGACCTCACCCCCAGCCCCTCTCCTTGTCAAGGAGAGGGTGGCTGAAAGCCGGGTGAGGTGTAAGGGGAATGAAAGGGGGTTGTATTTTGCTTGCCTTATTTCATATAAATATTATAAATATAAACGGACCTGCTCTTTAGTGGCCACACCGTTTCCCAGCGATGGGAGCAGGTCCAGAAAGGCATTCGGCATGCCGCATCGTCAGTCGCACGTGAAGAGGTCTAAGCGCCTGGGTGTGCAACACGAGAAGCGGGCATTACTTCGTTCCGAAGGCGCTAACCACTGGAGTCGGTCCGTCGTTCCGACGGGAGCGTTTGTCCTGCCCCGGCCCTGGCAGGCAAACACGAATCGCAGTCGGCGCTACCAGTAGCACTACGCCCAGTCCACATCGTTTTCGTGAGGTCACCGCGTGCGGGCCTCCGGGGTTCGCCTTCGTTTTGGCGAGCCCCTTTTTCTTTAATAATTGACATTTTTCTTCAATTTGCTATTATAAAACCAAGCTCGTTAGGAGCTTTTTTATTGCCTATCCATGACCAGATCAATCAAAAAAGGACTGAATGTTGACGAAAAGCTCTTAAAAAAAATTGCCGGCAAAAACCCGCTCAACACACCGATGGTCAAAACCTGGAAAAGAGCCTGTGTCATATCTCCGGAGATGCTCGGTTTCATTTTTGGCGTTTATAACGGCAAAACCCATGTGGAGGTTTTAGTCACCGAAGACATGGTTGGGCACCGGCTGGGAGAATTTTCCCCGACCAAAAAATTCATGAAACATGGAGGAAAGATGCAGAAAGAACTTGAAATGAAAAAGAAAGAAGCCGAAATAACCCAGGCGAAATCCGCAACTGCCGCCGCCACTGATGCCGCGACAAGTAAAAAATAATCATAAAAAGAGATGAAAGCATTTTTAAAAAACTAGTTATAGTCTCAACAAAGAACAAATAGTAAAAATAAATTTAAATTATATCAAATGAAAGCATTTTTAAAAAACTACAGACAATCCCCAAGAAAGGTCCGCTTAGTAGCCGGATTGATTAAAGGCAAAAGCGTGGCGGAAGCGGTTGCCCAGCTGGATTTTTTGGCGAAACGCGCCGGACTTCCAATCAAGAAACTTCTACTTTCGGCGGTGGCCAATGCAAAACAAATGGGCATAGAAATGGATAATTTATTCATAAAAGAATTACGGGTGGATAAAGGCATCGTGATGAAAAGAATGATGCCGGCAGCGATGGGAACAGGGCACAGGATAAATAAGCGCACCAGCCACTTGAATTTATTATTAGCGGAAAAAGTAATTCCAGTGAAAGTGAAGAAGACAAAAGGGAAAAAGAAGTAACAAATTAGGTTCTAGTTTCTAGGTTCTAGAGAATTCAAATTCACTAGCAACTAGTCACTAGCACCTAGCACCTAATACAATGTCAAAAATAGTCCACCCATATGCGCATAGATTGATTATACTAAAAGACTGGAAGTCCCGCTGGTTTGCCGACCCGAAAAAATATGTTGCTTATCTGAAAGGCGATGTCTTAATCCGCCAATATTTGGAAAAAAAATTGCGCGGGATGTATGTTTCCGTTATTGAAATTGAAAGAAGTCGGAAAGCCACTCGCTTTATCATAAAAACCTCCAGACCGGGCCTTATCATCGGACGCAATGGTGAAGGGGCGGCAAAACTCAGGGAAGATATCTTGAAGAAAATGGACACGTTAAAACTTCCAAGACCGGAAGACTTTAAGCTTGAAATTGTGGAAGTTTCAAATCCGGAAGCTGATGCCGCTATCGTGGCCTATATGATTGCCGAAGGATTGGAAAAAAGAATGCCTTATCGTCGGGTGATCAAGCAGATTATTGAGAAAGTCATGACTGCCCGCGGGGTGGAAGGCGCGCGAGTGGTCCTGTCCGGCCGTTTAGGCGGAGCTGAAATTGCCCGTACGGAAGAGCTCAAGCGCGGAAGCATTCCGCTTCAGACTTTCCGCGCGGACATAGATTTCAAGCGCGAGCGCGCGACGCTCTCATACGGGGTTGTCGGCATAAAAGTTTGGATTTACCGCGGTAAAATTTTTGCCGACAGGAAAAAAGAAGGAAATTTATCAGAGAATAAAAAGAAAATGGATTAAAATATGTTATTACCCAAGAAAGTAAAATTCAGAAAATGGCAGACCCAGCGCTCAAATCCGAAAATGCGGTCGCCGGATACTCGCGGCACTCGGCTGGCTTTTGGTTCTTACGGTCTAAAATCCGAAACTCAGGCGCGCGTAAAATCAACCCAAATTGAATCCGCCCGAAAGGTGATTTCCCGCACTTTAACCAAAACCGGCAAATACTGGATTCGTATTTTTCCAGATCGTCCTTATACCGCCAAGGCCGCCGAAGTGGGCATGGGAAAAGGAAAAGGAGATCCGCAGGGATATTGCTTTGATGTTTTCCCGGGACGGATTATTTTTGAAGTGGATGGCGCGGAAAAAGCGGTTGCCCACGAAGCATTGCGCAAAGCCGGCACCAAGCTTCCGCTCAAAACCAGGATTATTTCCAGGGCGCATAAGCAATAATTTTATGGCTAAATTAAAGCAAGAAAATTTAAAAGGAATAACAAAGGGCGAACTTGTCAAAAAGCTCGCGACATTACGCGAGGAAGTGCGCGTTGTAAGTTTTAAAGCCGAGGGCTCAAGATCCAAGAATGTGAAAGAACTTGGAGGTCTCAAAAAGCAAATCGCGAGAGTGCTGACCCAAATGAATGCTAAATAATTTTTATGGCAACAAAAAAAACACAAAAAAATAAAAAGACCAAAGGAAACATCTTGAAGGGCGTGGTTGTTTCCGATAAGATGGATAAAACTGTCGTTGTCTCTGTGTCCAGATTTGTCAAACATCCGCTTTATGGAAAGTTTTATAAAGTTAGTAAGAAATATAAGGCGCACGATGAAGGTAATGTTCATAAAACAGGAGATAAAGTGGAAATAGTTGAAACCCGGCCTATTTCCAAGGATAAAAGATTTAAAGTAATCGAATAATTGTATGATTCAAAATGAAACTTTAGTAAAAATAACAGACAATGCCGGAGGCACCGTGGGAAAGGTGTTTAAGATTTTAGGCTCTTCAAAAAAGAGATATGCAACTTTGGGTGAATTGGTTATCATTTCAGTCAAAGTTGCGAGCCCCAGAAAAATGGTAAAAAAGAAAGACGTGCATCAGGCGGTTGTCGTGCGTACACGTAGCGCTTACCGGAGAAAAGACGGGTCTTATATCCGTTTTGACGACAATGCCGTGGTTATTCTGGAAAAAGGGAAAAAAGACCCGAAAGCCGGCCGCATTTTCGGGCCAATTCCAAGAGAACTGGCCGAAAAAGGATTTCAAAAAATAATTTCCCTGGCGCAGGAAGTGATTTAATTAGACCACAGGTCCGACCTATGGGAATCCCACAGGTCGGACCTGTGGAACAAAGATAAATATATGAAATTAAAAAAAGGAGATAATATAATAATAACAACAGGCAAAGACAAAGGCAAAAAAGGCAAAATTGTCCGAGTTTTAACCGAGGAGAATAAAGTTATCGTGGAAGGCTTGAATATGATGAAGAAGCATCAGCGTCCCAAAAAATCCGGCGAAAAAGGAACGATGAAAAATATTGAGATGCCCTTGCATGCTTCAAATGTCATGATGCTTGATCCGAAAACCGGCAAAGCAACAAGACTTGGGAAAAAGAAAGTCGGCGGCAAGATGGTGCGAATTGCCAGAAAAAGCAATCAGGAAATTTAATATGAAACATTTAACCGTCAAAGAAAAAGAAATACAAGCGTTTGAAAAAATGAAAAACTCTACTGGGGCGTTAAGCTCGGAGTTTCATTACAAAAACGCCATGGCTGCGTCCAAAATAAAGAAAGTCACGGTAAATACCGGTACCGGTACCCCCATGAAGAAAGACAAGAACAAAAATGACGCTATTGCTGACCGCTTGGCGAAAATTACCGGACAGAAAGGAGCCCTAAGAGGCGCCAAGCAGTCAATTTCTTCTTTTAAAGTCCGTCAAGGTGATCCGATTGGTATCGTTGTGACATTGCGTGGCAGCCGGATGTATGCTTTTTTGGAGAAACTTATAAATGTTGCTCTTCCCCGCACGAAAGATTTTCGGGGCATCAACCGCAATGCCGTGGACAATGTCGGCAATCTGACTATCGGCGTAAAAGAGCACACAATCTTTCCGGAAACAGCCGACGAAGATATTCGGGACGTTTTCGGAATGTCCATTACCCTGGTTTCTTCCGCGAAAAACAAAAAAGAGGGCACTGCCTTTTTTGAACTCTTAGGAATTCCTTTCAAAAAAGAAGAAGATATAAAGAAAAAATAGAATAGTTTATTGTGAGAAATGTATTTTATATGATTTTTTCTAAAAATACTATTTTAAAAAAAATTAAGCAAAATCTTATAAAAATAACTGATTTTAATCTCAGCTCCTTAGAAGAGGCAAGTTATGATCTTAAATTGGGTTCTTGTTTTGATAAAATTAAACAGACATGGGATCCGATTTCTTTTCATGGTCTTCAAATTGAACCTGGAAGTTTTGTATTAGCAAAAACACAAGAAAAGATAACACTATCTCCCAAAATTGCTTGCATGATTTTTACTACAAGTTCGTTAGCCAAACAAGGAGTCGATGTTATCCAAAGTTCTTCCTTTTGTCATCCCCAAACCAACAACGAAATAACTCTTGAAATAGTTAATCATAACAGTCAGCCAATTATTATAAAACAAAGACAAAATGTTGCTAAAGCTATTTTTATGGAAGTTATTTAAATTACACCTTGCGACTTAATAGTACGTTTTGTATAATACAAATATGGATAAAAAAGCTCAATTTTTAAAGACATATGCTAATTTACCACAAGCATCTCGCGAAGAGATTGTTGCTGTGATAGGTAAAGAACCTTATACTTGGCAGTCTGCAAAACTTGAAATAGAACACGATACTCCAATTGGTAAGGAAATTCTAGAATTTTTAGTAAACCTTAAAATACTTTCATGAACGATAAAATAGAAAATTCAACAGAAGATATTATTTTAGACCCAGAACTTAGTGAGCAACTAAAAAAACTAGTTCTTGAACGCGTAGGCTCAATGCCAGATACATTGCGAATGTCTGTGGGTTCAGGTGAACTTACTAAGGATGATATCTTAAAACACGTAGAACAGAGAGATAATATTGGCAATCAAGTAATAGAAATGGAGTTAGAATTTCTTCGCGACCTGGCAAATGGTATGGTTTATGCCTATGAGTAAATCTATTCTCATTACAAGACCAGACCACGATCTTATAACAAAATATTTTTGTGCTTGGAGTAATGAACTTGTTGATTTTGCGAAAAGCAAAATGATTAAAGTTTATGACTTAAAGGGTAAAAAATCTAACAAGAAAAAGTTTTTAAGCTATATCAACATACGTTGTCCGTCACTTATTTTTTTAAATGGTCATGGAAATGCCGATATTTTTGCTGGATATGGTGATGAACCCATGGTTGGGGTAGAAACTATTTTAAAGGACGCCATAGTTTATGCTAGAAGTTGTGAGGTAGGGAAAAATCTTGGGTTAATACTTGTTCAAAACGGTGCCCATTCTTTTATTGGCTATAATCGAAAATTCTTTTGTGGATATACTCCTGAAAAAATTACAAAACCGTTAGAAGATGAAATTGCAGGTCTTTTTTTAAAGCCGTCTAATTTAATTATATCAACTCTTTTGAAAAGTAATAGCGTTCAAGAAGCTCATAATCGTTCAAGAAAAAGTATGTATAAAAATTTCAGAAAAATGGTTTCCAGTACCTCAACATTTGAGGAAAGATACTCGGCTCGATGGCTTTGGAGTAATTTGCATAGTCAAGTAATTTTTGGAGATCCACTGAAAACAATCTAACTTTTAATTTCTTATCAATATTAGTAAATATAATATTTATTTGACTATTTATACTTTATCTGCTAATATCTGCGTAAGGGAATACCACTTTGATTAATCCATTTTTCTCCTTCTTTGCCCGAGCACAAAGTGCTATAGGGTAGATAGGTTAGCCTAAAATGAGCCTTGCTCATTCGGCCAAGAAGAAAAAAAGTGAGATATTAACGGAGCACTCCCATATAATTATTTATGGCAAAAACATCAGTCAAAGCCAGAGCTTTGAAGAAACCGAAATTTTCTACTCGAGCCAAGAATCGATGTTTTCGCTGCGGGCGGGGGAATGCTTTTATGCGGGATTTTGGCATTTGCCGCATTTGCTTCCGCGAATTGGCAAATGAAGGGATGCTGCCGGGTGTTCGCAAATCAAGTTGGTAGGAATAAGACCACAGGTCAGACCTGTGGGAATCCCATAGGTCTGACCTGTGGAACAAAATAATCAAATGGATTCAATTTCAAATATGATAATAATAATGAAGAATGGAAGTTTGGCGGGCAAAGAGTCCGTATCTTTCCCGTATTCTAAAATGAAAAATGCTATCGGCGAATGTCTGCAAAAAGCGGGATATATTTCCGAGATTTCAAAAAAAATAAAAAAAGGACAGCCGATATTGGAAGTGAATCTTGTTTATGTGGACAAAAAACCAAAAATCATGGAAGTAGAAAGAATTTCAAAACAGTCACGCAGAGTATATTTCGGAATGAAAGATATCCATTCTGTCCGGAATGGAACGGGCTTACTTGTGCTTTCAACACCCAAAGGAATCTTGTCGGGCAAAGAAGCAAGAAAAGAACAGGTCGGAGGCGAGGCATTGTTCAGAATTTGGTAAATTTAATTTTATGTCAAGAATAGGCAAACAAGAAATATTAATACCGGCGGGAGTGAAAGTCAGAAATGACGGCGGTATTTTTACCGTGACGGGCCCGAAAGGGACACTTAACAGAATTTTCAGAGACGATATTACTATTGCCGTTGCCGACAAGAGCGTTATTTTGAATATAAAGAGAAACGATAAATTTTCCCAGTCTCTCTGGGGCACTTATGCTTCCCATATAAAAAACATGATAAAAGGGGTAGAAACGCCTTACCAGAAGAAATTAATTTTAGAAGGAGTGGGTTTTAAATCCGAAGTAAAAGGCAAAGAGCTTCATTTTGCTCTTGGTTTTTCCCATCCCGTAATTGTCCCCATCCCGGAAGGCATTACAGCTACTGCGGAAAAAAATAATATTACGGTTAGCGGCATTGACAAGGAATTAGTCGGCAATTTTACCGCCGCCATTCGCGCCCTGAAAAAGCCGGAGCCATACAAGGGAAAAGGGATGCGTTACGAAAATGAAGTTATCAGGCGCAAGCAGGGTAAGAAAACAGTTTAATCCAAGGACGGTCCTTGGGGAAGTTTCTTAAGGACCGTTCTTAAAAAAAATGCAAAAGAAAAATAACAAAAGAATAAGGTTGAAAAAAAAGATAAGAGTAAAAATCCGGGGTACAGATGCGCGTCCCAGGCTTACTGTTTTTCGTTCGAATAAATTTATTTATGCCCAAATTATCAACGACCTAAAGGGAAAAACTTTAACACAGGCGAGCGATGTTAAAATAACAAAAGGAACAAAAACCGAAAGGGCAAAAGAGGTCGGGCGCATGATTGGGGAGGCTTGCCTGAAGAATAAAATCAAAAAAGTTGTTTTTGACCGCAATGGATTCAAATATACCGGACGAATAAAATTAGTAGCGGACGAAGCGAGAGCCTCCGGCCTGGAATTTTAATAGCGTCGCGCTTTAATGGACGATTGCGCGACATGATTTCGTAAAATCAACATGGAAAAAGGAAATGAAAAAAAGAATAGCGGCCGCCGGTCTTCCTCTTTTAACAGAGTCAAGCCCGAGTTTGACCAAAAGATCTTGGATATCCGCCGGGTGACGCGCGTTGTTGCCGGCGGACGCAGGTTTTCTTTCAGTGTCGCCTTGGTAGCGGGAGATAAAAAAGGATGCGTCGGTTTAGGCTTGGGAAAAGCCGGAGACACTGCCCTGGCGATCAATAAAGCTTTGAGAAACGCGAAGAAAAACATGGTTAGATTAAATTTGACCAAAACCATGTCCATTCCCCACGAGCTCTCTGCCAAATTTTCAAGCTCATATATCGTCCTGATGCCGAATAAGGGCCGGGGGCTTGTGGCAGGATCAGTCGTGCGCGATATCGTAAAACTTTCCGGAATGAAGGACATTACCGGAAAAATTTTTTCCAACAGCAAGAATAAATTAAATAATGCAAAAGCAGTTATGTCGGCACTTTCCCCTATTTCTTCAAAATATGCAAAATTAATTCCGGAAACCATTGTTGTCAATAAGGGGATCGTCGTCCCGGAAGTTGAAAAACCTGCCCACAATGCTTCGCATAGCGATGCAGGCGGGGAAAAATAAATTTATGCAAATACATAATTTAAAAAGACAACACAAGAATAAAAAAGACAGGCTCGTGGGACGCGGGGGCAAGCATGCCAAAACTTCCGGACGCGGGGGCAAAGGGCAGACGGCTCGCGCGGGCAACAAGCGTCGCCCGGAACTTCGTGATATCATTAAAAAACTGCCGAAAAACCGCGGCTATCAGTTTAAATCCAAGAAGAAGCCGTTTAAACTAAATAAAGACAAGATAATTTCCAAGGAAGGGAAAATAGAAACATTCTCCGAAATCAGGAAACGCTTGGGAATCAAAGGCAGACATATAGTGATTAAATAAATAATGCAAAATTTTTGGAATAAAATAAAACTGATTTGGACGGATACAATCCTGCGAAAGAGAGTTTTGTTCGTATTTTTTGCCTTGGTAGTCTTCAGATTGCTTTCCGCTATCCCAATCCCGGGCATTGACACATTGGAACTAAACCGCTTTCTCTCCAATAACCAATTTTTCGGCATTTTGAATATATTTTCCGGTGGCGGGCTTTCCAATCTTTCCGTCATAATGCTCGGCGTCGGCCCGTATATTACCGGTTCGATTATTATGCAGCTTTTAACTATCATGGTTCCTTCCTTAAAAAGAATTTATCACGAGGAAGGAGAAGCAGGCAGGAAAAGATTTTCTCAATATTCCAGGCTGCTTACCGTGCCGCTTGCCGCGGTTCAGGGCTTCAGTCTCTTATTCATCCTTGAAAAGCAGAATATCTTGGTTAATTTGACCGCTTTTGACCGCCTGACTAATTTATTTATTGTTATTGCAGGGTCAATACTGCTAATGTGGATCGGCGAACTCGTTTCTGAATTTGGCATTGGCAACGGCGTGTCTCTCATAATCTTCGCCGGTATTGTCGCCGGCCTTCCTTCGCAAGTCAGCCAGCTTGTCTTCACTTTTGACGTTTCTCAAATTCCGCTTTATCTTATGTTCGCCGTAGTCGGAGTGCTTGTCATCGCGGGCATTGTTCTTGTGACAGAAGCTGAACGCCCGATTCCTGTTACTTATGCCAAGCGCGTCCGGGGAATGAAAATGTATGGCGGGGGTTCCACTTATCTGCCTCTCCGGGTCAATCAAGCCGGAGTTATTCCAATAATTTTCGCGCTTTCCATCTTGCTTTTTCCGCAGATGATTGGCACTTTTTTGTCGCGTTTCAGCAATGTAATCTTGGCTAAAATTTCTCAAGTGCTGGTTTCATTTACCCAGACTTCCATTCTCTATGCGGTGCTTTATTTTATTTTAGTTTTTCTCTTTACTTACTTTTATACGGCCGTTACTTTTGACCCGGAAGCGCTTTCCACCAATTTGCAGAAAAATGGAGCATTCATTCCGGGCATTCGCCCGGGGCCATCAACTGCCGACTATATTTCGAAAGTTTTAAGCCGCATTACGCTTTTGGGCGCGGTATTTCTTGGTTTTATCGCAATTTTACCGCTGATTATGCAATACTTAACGGGTATTGCCAGTCTTGCTTTGGGCGGCACATCTATTCTCATCGTGGTCTCCGTCGTGCTTGATTTGATGAAAAAAATCGACGCGCAAATCTCCATGCGGGAGTATTAGTTTTTGACTGTCCATTTTTTATATTCTGCGACGACTATTTCAACGACCTCTTGCAAGTTGTTTTTGTTTGTGTCAACTACCAAATCATACTGATTTTTCTCGGTGTTATTTATTTTATACAAATTCCAATATCTTTTTTGTTCACTTTCAAAACGTTCTTTCATTTTTTGGAAAACTTCTTCTTCGGAAGCCGATTGCTCGCTCTGCTCGCGCAATTTATTTTCTTTTATGCTATTTAAAACTCTTATTTTGGCAATCTCCGGCGAAAGGTTGAGGTATACCTTGAATGATTCCGGGATCCAATGAAAGGCAGTCCGGGAGTCAATCACAACTTTTTTAGCATTTCGCATGTTTCTCAATTTTTCATCGGTTCGATGGTCAATTTCCGGGTCAATTTCGGCTCTTTTGTTAATTTTATTTATGGATAGTCCCAACTCAAGGCCCACTTGTCGGAAAAAATCTCCCGAAGAAAAATGCTTGAAACCCAAAGCTTCGGCTACTTTTTTCGCCGTGCTTGATTTACCGCTTCCCAGGCCGCCACAAATTGTGATAATTTCCTTTTTCATCATATCGCTTTTAATTAAAACATATTTTTACCGGAAAAGATAATTTTTACAAGTTGATTTTTAGGCTTAAATTTTGTATTGTTTATATATATGCAACCGCAAACATTCGTATTTTTTGGAATAGTAGGTTCCGGCAAGGGGACTCAGGTGAAGCTTCTTACGGACTTCTTGAAGGCTAGAGACGTTAGGGAGACTGTTTATGCCGGCACAGGAGAGAGCTTTAGAAAGCTATTAAGTTCAGATACCTATGTTGGCAGCCTAATCAAGGATTCCATGGCTCGAGGAGAACTCATTGCGGACTTTTTAACTAATGCAATTTTTACGAACATCCTCGTCTCTTCTTTGACCGGAGATAAAAATTTGATTGCTGATGGCTACCCCCGCACCGTTGCTCAGTCTGAAATCTTTGAAAAAATGATAAAGTTTTTCAAGCGTGATCAGGTGAAAATTATTTATATTGAAGTAGGCAAAGAGGAAGCCATGAAACGCAACTTGCTGCGCGCGAGAAGCGACGACACAAAAGAAGGGATAGAAAAAAGATTTAATGAATATCTTTATAGCGTGGTTCCAGCCATGAATTATTTTAAGGGCAAAGAAAAATACACTATTTATACTATAAACGGCGAGCAATCCGTGGAAAACGTGCACAAGGATATTATTAAAGCTTTAAGATTTTAAAAAATGGAAACGATAGTTATTTCACTCGGCGGTTCGCTGATTATACCTGAAAATCTGGACTTGGATTTTTTGAAAGATTTTAAAACCTTGATTCTTGCACATGTCGCAAAAAGCAGAAAATTCTTAATCATTACCGGCGGAGGAAAAATTTGCCGAAAATATCAGGACGCGGCCAAAGAACTCGGAGATGCCTCCATTGAAGACCTGGACTGGATAGGAATTGCGTCACTTCGAATGAATGCTGAATTATTACGGGTGATTTTCGGAGAATATGCCCATGTTCAAGTCATAAATAATTTATCCGAGAATTTTTCTTTTAATAAGCCGATAGTTATAGGCGCAGCCCATATGCCGGGTAGAAGCACAGATTATGACGCTGTTGAAGGAGCAGTTGCGCTCGGCTCAAAAAAGATTATTAATTTATCAAACATGGATTATGTCTATGATTCTGACCCGAAAATAAATCCAAATGCCAAGAAAATTGAAAAAATATCCTGGGCGGACTATCGCGCCATTATTCCAAAGAAATGGACTTCCGGGCTAAATAGCCCTTTTGACCCAATTGCCTCCGAAATGGCGGAGAAAGAAAGGATGGAAGTTATAATTATGAACGGCAGGCCGATTGATAATTTGGCCAAGTGTTTAAATGGAGAAGATTTTATTGGGACAAAAATTTTTTAAAATCAAACTTTTTCCGGTACGGATTTTTTGAAGCTTAAAAAATCCTGAAGTTCTCGGCTCGTCAGCCTCGAAACCCCTCAAAAGTTTCATTTTAAAAATTCTACAAATACATGATAATAATAAAAACCAAAGAAGAAATAGAAATACTGCGCGAAGGCGGCAAACATTTGGCGACCGTGCTTTATAAAGTAAAGGAAAAAGTGGTTCCCGGCATTTCTACCAAAGATTTGGATATTTATGCGGAAAAATTAATTCGCGAGATGGGTGATGAGCCAGCATTTTTAAATTATCGCCCGGAAGGGGCTGATACTCCTTATCCCGCTTCTTTATGTGTTTCTGTCAATAACGAAGTTGTGCACGGAATTCCAAGTAAAAATAGAATTTTAAAAGAAGGCGACATCATAGCGCTTGACTTGGGGATCAGACACAAAAATCTTTTCACTGATATGGCAATTACTGTGCCGGTGGGCGCCGTAAGCGGCGCGGACTTAAAGCTTATGCAAATTACCGAAAAAGCCCTGCAGGTGGGTATTGACGCGGCTATAGCGGGAAATACTATAGGGGATATTAGCTATGCCATAGAAAGCTTCATTCGCCCACACAAATTCGGTATTGTAGAAGTTCTATCTGGGCATGGTGTTGGACGGTCTATACACGAAGATCCTTATATCCCGAATTTCGGGAAAAAGGGTAAAGGCGCAAAACTCGCGCCGGGGATGGTGATTGCCCTTGAACCGATGATAAATCTTGGCACTAAAAATGTGACCATCGATACCGATGGCTATACTTTCCGCACGGCGGACGGAAAAAACAGCGCGCATTTTGAACATACGATTTTAATTACCGAAAACGGTCCGGAAATTTTGACTAAAACTTTATAAAATGAAACTTTTTCCGGTACGGATTTTTTGAAGCTTAAAAAATCCTGAAATTCTCACGCCGCCGCGTTTGAAACCCCTTCAAAAGTTTATTTCATAAAGTTTAATATTTTGTGTATTTTGTTATATACTTACATTAATGGAACAGTCATTCTTCAAGGAAATGCCCAAATTTCAGACTCCCCAAGAGGAGCTGGATTATTTGCGCGCTCATGTCAAAGCTCGCGAAGAACAGCTCATTAATATCGGACATGTGGAACACGCGGGCGAAAATGCAGCTAGAGACGTTATCGGGGAATATAAAAAAATACCGGCTGAGCAACTGGTGCATGGGGATAATATTATAGGCAAAAAAGAAGCCGAAGGAATTGTGCTGGCTCTCAGACCCGAATCTCACGACAATGTAATGGAAGAACTCTTGGGAATCGTTATTACCAAAGGAATCCGTAACGCGTTCTCGGTGGTGGAAGCAATGAGCAACCCGCATATTGACGATGATTTTCACCGGATTCTCATTCAATATTTAAAAACCGGACAGGCCGGATTTGACTTCAAGGAAGGTTCGCCTGTTTATAAAGCTCTGAATATGACGCTTTTTGAAATAACTCTCCCGCCGCCAACGGACGAAGCCGACAAATCAAAAAGTTTCAAGGAATTTATCGGCGCAATGGAACAATTTTATGCCGGAATGCAGTCCATCGGGGAAGGCAGATATAACGAAAAAGAAAATTATTTTACTTTAGAAGTGGCGCTTAGTAATCAAAATGACGAAGTAGTTGTTTACGCCAGCATTCCGAACAAACATCTCTCGCTTTTTGAAAAACAGATTTTAGCTTTTTATCACAATGCAAAAGTCCGCGAAGTGGCGGATGATTACAATGTTTTCAACGAGAACGGCGGCTCGGTTGGCGCTTATGCTTCTTTTACCGAGCGCCCGGTCATGCCGATCAAGACTTATGACAATATTGAGCATGACCCCATGAATCCGATTCTGAATGTTTTTTCTAAATTGAAAACAGCCGGCGAGGGGGCGGCAATCCAGCTGGTAATAGCGCCGGTCGGCGATAAATTTATTAATGAGTTTCATATGATTTTAGACGACGTGAAAGACGGCATTTCGGTCAAGCACGCCGCGGATAATTTTTATAAGTTCAATAAGGCATTTTTGAAAGCAGGCAAAGATTTATTGTTTGGGCATAAAGAAAAAGAAGAGGAGAAGAAGGAAAAATATATGAAGGGCAGACGTGCCGTAGACGAAGGGGCGGTGGAGAAAATAGGCAATAAGATAAAAAGCACCATCATGAAAGCGAATATCCGCGTGATTGCTTCAGCTGAGACGAAAGAGCGCGCGGAGGCAATCTTGAAAGAAATAGAATCTTCCTTCAATCAATTTTCCGAAGCTGCCAGTAATTCTTTTATTTTTGAACAGGTAATAGGAAGCGAGTTAAAGAAACTTTTTCATGATTTTTCCTATCGGACTTTTTCCCCTGATAAAATTCTGCCGATGAACTTGAAAGAGCTGGCTTCGGTATTCCACTTTCCGGTCGGGATTGGCAGCCAGCCGCAGCTGAAAGAGGCAAAAGCCGGTATTGCTCCTGCGCCGATAGAAATGGGGCAAGAGGGGATAATTCTGGGAATAAACAGTTACCGGGGCAAAGACACGGAAATTCATATGGCGCGCGAGGACCGGATGAGGCACTTTTATGTTATCGGACAGACCGGCACCGGCAAGACGAATATCATGCTCAATATGATTACGCAGGATATCAGGAACGGGGACGGGTGCTGTTATATTGACCCGCACGGCACGGATATCCAGACAATCTTGTCGCGCATTCCGAAAGAACGCATTGATGACGTGATTTACTTTGACCCGGCTTATACTTCTCGTCCAATGGGATTAAACATGCTTGAGTATGATACCAAATATCCGGAACAGAAAACTTTCGTCGTCAATGAAATGATGGGAATTTTCAACAAGCTTTTTGACATGAAAATCGGGGGCGGAGCGATGTTTGAGCAGTATTTCAGGAATAGCGCGTTTTTAGTTATGGAAGATCCTGAAAGCGGCTCCACTTTGCTTGAAATTACGAGAGTTCTGGCGGACAAAGAATTCCGTGATTTGAAACTTAGCCGCTGCAAGAATCTGATTATCAAACAATTCTGGGTTTCCGCCGAGCAGACGACCGGAGACCAGTCTTTGGCGAACTTCGTGCCTTATATTTCTTCAAAATTCGACAACTTTATTTCCAACGACATTATGCGTCCGGTCGTGTTGCAACAGAATTCCGTTTTTAATTTCCGGAAGATTATGGATGAGAAAAAAATTCTCCTAGTCAACCTCTCCAAGGGCCGGCTGGGCGACATCAATGCGAATTTAATCGGTTTGGTGCTGGTCGGCAAAATCCAGATGGCGGCATTGTCGCGGGTGGATATGTTCGGTAAGCCAATGAATGATTTTTATCTTTATATTGACGAGTTTCAGAATGTCACAACCGATTCTATTGCTTCAATTTTATCCGAAGCTCGCAAATATAGGCTTTCGCTTAATATCGCTCACCAATACATCACCCAACTGGAGGAAAATATTAAAAATGCCGTTTTCGGCAACGTCGGCTCAATGGCGGTCTTTCGCGTCGGCACCGAGGATGCGACATTTTTGGAGCAGAAATTCAAGTCTCAATTTACAGCCCAGGATATAACCAAGCTTGATAATTACAATGCTTATATGAGCATGCTGGTCCATGGCCAGCCGACCAAACCATTTAATTTACATACTCTTGCGCCAGAAAAAGGAAATCCGGAAATAGTGGACAGCTTGAAAGAGCTTTCCTATGTCAAATACGGTCGCGACCGCGCCGAAGTGGAAGCCGAAATAATGGCGAGGTATAAATCGATGGAATAAAAAATAATTTTGCAAAACTATTTTTTTCTGCTATATTGGTTATTATGAAACATCCAAAAGAAGAGAGAACATATGTAATGATCAAGCCCGACGGGGTCCGAAAGGGACTTATTGGTGAAGTTATCAAGCGTTTTGAGCAGCACGATCTAAAGATTGTATCCCTGGAAATGTTCCAGCCGACCCATGAACAAATCCACAATCATTATCCCAAGGATGAGATCTGGATAACCCGTTTGGGAGAAAAAACCAAATCAACTTATGAAAAATATGGTTATGACATGGTGGCAGATTTTGGCACTGACGATACTTCAAAAATCGGACCAGAAGTCAGAAAATGGCTAGTGGATTACATGAAGTCCGCACCGCTGGTACGAATGATAGTGCAGGGTGTTCATGCTGTAGATATTGTGCGCAAGCTCGCTGGTGATACTTTACCTTACAGAGCGGCAGTCGGCACGATTCGCGGTGATTTTTCCATTGATTCTCCTGTTCTTGCCAACAAAGAAAAGCGCGCAGTAGCTAACATCCTGCATTGCTCCGAGACCCAGGAAGAAGCGGAGCATGAAATAAAACATTGGTTCGGCGAAGGAAAAACTCACGACTATAAACGTTTTGGAGTGGACGAGTAGATTCTGGAGATAAAAAAATGAAGAATACTGAACTGACAATCCAAGAGGCGCTCCGTATTCTTGATACTGCTTCAGACTTTCACCTGGGGGCGGAAAAGGTGCTCCGATTCGTCGGAGATCCCAATGTAGATGGAGACAACATCGCCGAACATACCGCTAGAGCTATGCGCTTGGCTGTCTATGCTATGCCTTTTATTTTAGTTGAGTTCGCCGGAGATCCGGAAATAAAAAATTTAGCGGAAAATATATATGCTACCATCTTGGTGCACGACGACGAAGAGATTGAGCAAGGGTTTGACATTATTTCTCCCAAGAAAAAACACAATGTTCGGGACGAGGAAGAAATAGAATTGGTAAATAAAAAAATGAAAAAGTTACCGGCTGCTTCCCGCCACTATGTCATCAACCTTTTTTCCGCTTTTCGGAAAAGAAACACCCTGGCCTCCAAAATCGCCAAAGTATTTGATAATCTTTCCGGTAACCAGGTGGTGTTGGAGCAAAAACTCAGCATAGTTGGGCCGGATGCCGCCAGATTTACCGTCTATTTCATAGACAGGACACGGGGAGCATCAAAAATTACCGATTTGCTAATTAATGCTCAGATAAAACAAGTTTTGGAGTATAGGGAATTTTCCAAAAATAATATTTCCGAGATTAAAATGCTGGCCAAAAAGGTCATTACTCAGGAAGGATGCAAATTATCCATTTCTGAACTGGAAAAACTTATAAAAAAACTTTTAAACATTGAAGTTCTCTCCCATCCGCTCAACAAAGAAAAGGTCTCCATGAAGATTTGGGAATATCAATAAAGGTTTTTTGTTAAATCATTCAAAAACAAAAAAACCGTTTCGTCTAGTTGCTTATATTTTTGATGTTGTTATACTTTAAACAGGGTTATTTCCGATTATTACCTAGAACACTATTTTATGGGAACTTCGATCGCATTTGGCCTTGGCCTCTCGCGTCTAGCACCCACCTAGCTATAAGCTATGGTAATACATCAGAAATAGTCCTAAGAAGAACTCCGCAAAGGGCGGATTTTTTCTTGAAAATGT
>Ga0209211_10001752_pt1 | contig 39678 bp, 52 predicted proteins | sample RifGroA2_FD_183992 | JGI IMG/M metagenome (GOLD analysis project Ga0209211, IMG submission 183992) | Groundwater microbial communities from Rifle, Colorado, USA - Groundwater A2 (SPAdes) (version 2) | ecosystem: Environmental > Aquatic > Deep subsurface > Groundwater | place: Rifle, Colorado...
CTCATTAAGGCCAATATCCCCAGCCGCATCGCTTTGCAAGTCGCTTCCCAAATTGACTCGCGAACCATCATTGATATGGCCGGCGCGGAAAAGCTTCTCGGCCACGGCGATATGCTTTATTTGGCGGGAGACACAGGCAAGCCCCGAAGAATCCAAGGGCCTTATATCTCGGAACAAGAGGTGAAGAAGGTGGTCAATTATATCGCCGATCAGTATAAAAACGTTGATTTTGAAGATATGGGTCCGGCGCTGGAACAAAGCGGCGGAAACGCCAAAGGACAAGGCGCCTTCGCCTCGGCGAACAAGCTTGAAATAAATTTTGACGAAGCCGAGGACGAGCTGGACGACGAACTTTACGAAGAAGCCCGCCAGACGGTCATTGAAGCCGGCAAAGCCTCCACTTCCTACCTGCAAAGGAAGTTGAAAATCGGTTACGCCCGGGCGGCTCGCCTGGTGGATATGCTGGAAGAAAGAGGCGTGGTCGGACAAGGAGAAGGGGCCAGAGCCAGACAAGTGCTGATAGTAAACGAAAGCAATTTGCCGGAAAACGCTTTGGAAGCGGAAGCCGATAAGCTGCTGGAAAAAGCCGGAGAAGAAACAAAACCGACTTCGTAAGTCGGTTCGTGAACCGACTTACGAAGTCGGTTTTGGGATAAAATAATATGGTTATTCTTAAAAAAACAAAAATTTTAACCGGTATCGGGATCGTGATTTTGCTTTTGCTGTCTTTCGGCGTTTACGGCCTGTACAAAGCCAAGGCATTCCTGGAAGGCCCCCGCATCACCATAGAATCTCCCTTGAACGGCCAGAGTTTGGGAGAATCTTTTACTGAAATAATCGGAAAAACCTCCAACATTTCCAGTTTGTTTTTAAACGGCAGACAGATTTTCACCGACAAAGACGGCGGTTTTAAAGGCGATTTGCTGTTGGCTGAAGGCTACAATATAATAGAGGTGTCCGGCGCGGATAAATTCGGCCGGGCGACAAAAGAAAAACTGGAACTGGTTTTTAATAAATAATTAAGCAACTTGAATTGCGAAATAGCTGTCTTTGAAATAGCCCGAAGTATTTTTCTGCTGAAAAATCATCTTTACTCGCGCCGCCGCGCTCCGTAGTGCTATTTCAAAAACACTATTTCGCAATTCAAGGAGAATAAACAATCATATGTATAAAAAAGAACAACCGAAGCCAAAGGAAAGAAATATCGGCGTGGAAAACGCCTTAAGAGACATAAAAACAAAATTCGGCGACGGCTCTATAATGAAGCTGGGCGAAGCGCCAAAAGTGGATGTGGATGTGGTGCCGTCCGGTTCTTTAAGTTTGGATATCGCCTTGGGCGTCGGCGGCGTGCCTCGCGGAAGGATAATAGAAATTTACGGCCCGGAGTCTTCCGGCAAAACCACCTTGGCTTTGAACATCGTCTCTCAAGCCCAGAAAAAAGGCGGCGTTTGCGCCTTTATTGACGCCGAACACGCCCTTGATCCGGAATACGCCAAAAAATTGGGGGTAAAAATTGACGACTTGCTCATCTCCCAGCCGGACACAGGCGAACAAGCTTTGGAAATAACGGAAAGTCTGGTGCGTTCCGGCGGAATTGATGTCATCGTCATTGACTCGGTGGCCGCCCTCACGCCTAAGGCGGAAATTGAAGGCGAGATGGGAGCTTCTCATATGGGCCTCCAAGCCCGGCTGATGTCGCAAGCCTTAAGAAAGCTGACCGCCATTACAGCCAAGTCCAAAACCATCGTCATCTTCATCAATCAAATCCGAATGCAAATCGGCGTGTTCTTCGGCAACCCGGAAACGACCACCGGCGGCAAAGCTTTGAAATTTTACTCCTCGGTCAGAATAGAAGTCAGAAAAGCGGCCCAAATAAAAAAGGGCGAGGAAGTCATCGGCAACAGAGTGAAAGTAAAAATAGTCAAAAATAAGGTGGCGGCGCCGTTCCGAACGGCCGAATTTGACATCATTTTCAACGAAGGAATTTCCTATACCGGCGATATTTTGAATTTGGGCGAAAAATACGGAATTATCAAAAAATCCGGCGCTTCTTATTCCTACGACGGAACCAATCTCGGCCGCGGCTATGACGCCGCTAAAACCTTCCTTGTGGAAAATCCGAAAGTGACCAAGGAGCTGGAAACTAAAATCAAAGAAGCGGCCAAGCAAGCCGTCCAGTAATACCAAACGACTTACGATGTCGTTTGGTAAAAAATATGGCTACCTTTGGAGTAGCCATAAAATGTTAAATATTTAAAGAAGTCATCAGGAAGGTAGCACCCTGAACGGATTGCTATGGGGGCGATTTTTTTCGCTCTTTTGAGCCTCTCCCTCTCCGTTGTGGACAAATATATCAGGCGTGCCAAAGTCATTCAGTTTAAGATTTTTATCATTATGCCTGTTCTTAAATATTTTTTTAAAAAAACCAAAAAAACTATTTCTGTTTTCGGTCTTTTCCGATAATTTTCTACCCTGTCCGTCAAAATTAGAATCCCCTTGGCAAGACGCAACAAACATAAAGCCCTCCTTCTTTTTGTTAAATTAAAAGATGTAAAATTACGATTTAATTAAATAATATAACAATCTTGAAATAAAAACAACCCCAAGTTATAGAGATTGTTTTTATCTGGGGTGTAAGGGTGTATCTAGATTTTACTCTATCGTTATTCCCATGCTTCTGGCCGCGCCTTCTATTATCTTCATGGCGGCATCCACATCGTTGGCATTAAGGTCTTCCATTTTCCTTTCGGCGATTTCTTTGAGTTTGGCTCTCGTTATTTTCCCCGCTTTGCTCACCGGAGTCTTGCCGGAACCTTTTTCCACGCCGGCGGCTTTCCTCAACAAGTCTGAAGCGGGTGGCGTTTTCATTTTGAACGAAAATGTCCGGTCTTCGTAGATGCTTATTTCCACAGGAATAATGTCCGCTCCTTTTTCTCTAGTGGCTTCGTTGAACTTGCTGACGAAATCGCCGATATTGACTCCGTGCTGGCCGAGCGCCGGACCGATCGGAGGAGCCGGATTGGCTTTGCCGGCCGGAATCTGCAATTTTACCACTGTTTTTATTTTCTTTGCCATAATTTTATATTTTTTTCACTTGCAAATAATCTATTTCTACGGGAGTTTCTCTCCCGAACATTGATATTAAAATCTTAATCTTCCCCTTCTCTTCGTCTATGGCGTTTATCGCTCCCTCAAAATCTTTAAACGGCCCATCATTTATTCTTACCACATCGCCCACCTTTATGTCCATCTTATATTTCGGCTCGGCCACGCCCATTCTCTCAAAAAGCGTATCCACTTCCTTTTTGTCCAGCGGAACGGGAGTCGTTCCCGCGCCCACGAATCCGGTAACCCTGGGGGTGTTCCTTACAACATACCAGGAATTGTCGGTAACAATCATATCCACCAGAACATAACCCGGGTAGATTCTTTCCTCAATCGTTTTTCTTTTCCCGCCGACTATTTTTATCTTTTTCTCCGTGGGAACGACGGCGCTGAAAATCTTGTCTTCCATGCCCAAAGATTCAATTCTTTGCTTCAAATTTCTGACCACGGCATCCTCATAGCCGGCGTAAGTGTGGACGGCGTACCAATTTCTTCCGGCTTGGACTTTTTGCTTTGTCATATTTTACAGCACGAATTTCCCCAATAAATAAGCGAAAAGCATATCAAATGCCCCCAGAAATATCGCCACGCCAATAGAGGCGACTATAACCAGCAAAGTGTAATTAACGGCCTGTTTTTTGGTCGGCCATTTGACGCCTTTCATCTCAATCTTGGTTTCTTTTATGTAATTTGCGAGTTTGTTGAACATTTTTGTTTCCCCTCTTAAAAAAGCCCCCTTCGGGCTTATTAACTGTATACTATATCTTTAAGCCTAAAAGTCAAATCGGGCCGCCGGGAATCGAACCCGGTCTCTACGCACCCGAAGCGCATGTACTGCCGGTATACTACGGCCCGATAGGAAAGAGTATAAGATAAATTTTAATTTTTAACAAATAAGGGGTGACTAGCGGGAATCGGACCCGCATCGCCGCTTTCACAGAGCGGAGCTTTACCACTAAGCTATAGCCACCATAAAATAACGGTGGGCGCGAGAGGACTCGAACCTCCAAGCCGTAAGGCATACGCACCTCAAGCGTACGTGTATACCAATTCCACCACGCGCCCATTATAACAAAAACATTATTACTTAAAATTATTCTTTCTTTGGCTCTTCAACCGGCGTCTCAACCGCTTCAACTTTTGCCTCGGATTTGACGACATCCGTGCCTTTTGATTTCCTCCCTTCCGCTTTTAACGTTTTCATTTTCCTTCTTATTTCTTTGGCCGGCTTGGTTCTGACGTAATAAAGTTTCGCCTTTCTGGCTTTTGATTTTTTAACGACTTCAACCTTTTCTATGGCGGGAGAAAATATCGGGAAAATTCTTTCCACCCCGATGCCGTCGGAAATTTTTCTGACCGTGAAAGTCGCTCCCGGTTCGTAACCGTGCTTGTGGGCGATAATCAAGCCTTCAAAAGCCTGGAGCCTGAATTTGTCCCCTTCCTTTATTTTCTGCCAGACTTTGACGGTATTGCCGGACTTGATGTCCCAGCCTTTCCTTTGCGCTATATTTGTTTCCATAACCGATAATTTAACATATATTTATTTTTTCCGCAATCCCGCCAATACTTTTTCCAAATCTTCCGGCAAGTCGGCTTCCAGTTTCAGCCTCGCGCCGGAAGGAGAAACGAATTCCAAAAAATTGGCGTGCAAAAAGTGGCGCGCAAGACCGAAAGGGCAAGTCATTCTTTTCCCGCCATAAAGATGGTCGCAGACAACCGGATGGCCGATGGCTTTGAAATGAACTCTTATCTGATGCGTTCGCCCTGTTTTCGGATAAGCCTCAACAAGAGTATGTTTTGGAAATTTTTCCAAAACTTTATATTCCGTTACCGCTTCTCGCAATTCCCCTTTCGCATTATCCGATGCCAGCTTTTTTCTAAAATCGCTTTTGCTTCGGCCTATCGGCAAAGCTATAACTCCGTTACCTGCCTGTCCGGTAGGCAGGTTATTTTTTAATTCCCCTTCCACTAACGCCAAATATTTTTTAACAACTTCTCTTTTTTGAAATTGACTTTTCAAAAATTCAAAAGATTTTTTATTTCTGGCCGCTACCAAAACGCCGGAAGTCTCTTTATCCAAACGGTGGACAATCCCCGGCCGTAATTCCGGTTCGTCCCCCACTTTTTTCATTTCCGGGAATTTTTCCATTAACCAATCGACCAATGTCTCCCCTTTTTCGGCCACGCCTTTGTGAACGGAAATTCCTGCCGGCTTATTTATGACAACAATGTCGTTGTCTTGATAGATAATGGAAATATTTAGTGACATACGCCGTAAAATTATTTTAACACGAAATTGTTTAGTGGTTTATCTTCCCGTGCGGGTCAATGTGCGTAATGCAGAAAAATTGCGCTCGTTGGTAACCAAAAACTCGGAAAAGGTCTGTTTGCTCAACACGAAAATGAAAATAATAATGTTCAACAATTTTTCTTTCCGAAGAATTTTGTTCGTGAATAAGAGTAAAATTTTCGCTGTCAGGCTTTTCTGTTGTCATCCCATTCTTTCGCGGAAGACTCGCAAACTGACCCCAAGTGAGTTTTTCTATATGTTGAAGTCTTTTAAGAAACTTTGTTGCCTGTTCTCTATATCAAACACCAAAATGAATATTTTTTATCAAGCGAACAATCGCATATGGAAAAAATTACCTTGGATTCAGTATATTGGAGATCAAATTTTGTAGGCGTTTCGAATTCATCCATAGGTAGGTGCTTTACCCCACCTATTTATTCAGCAGTGGAGCGTAATACTCTTTAATCGCTTTATGAGAGATGACTTTACTTGCTGATTTATTTGCTTCTTTCCATGGAGTATGAGCGTGGGCAATATCTACCAACTTGCTTGCGGAGTATCCACCAAAAGTCCCCCAAACTTTTTTCAGAATTTCCTTATCGTCATCAGACAAAGAAGATTTGTCTTCTTCACAAATTATTGGGTTACTTCCTTTTGATTTGAATTTGTGATAGACATCGGGAATGACTGGCCCGTATTCCCATGCCTCAATATTATCAGAAAAAAGCGGTTTGCCGATTTTTGACAAATAATACGCCTGGGCGAAATACAGCACCTTTTGGAGCTTTAAGTTCGTTATCCCTTCCCTTTCTTTGTTATCACCCACAAAAGCTTGCGAGGCAAGATATATGAGATATTTGGCGACATTTTCGGCTGTATATGAAGTTTTTATAGTGCGAGTGGTCATTGATTAAATTGTAACAAAACATATAGATAAAACAAATCCATAATTATTTTTTGGCACAGCTACAAGGCCTTTGGTCTCACTTAATTCTTTTGGGATAATTACCATTGTCATTTTTTTAATGATAACATGATGTGTAAAAATTATCTATGGACGGTATAGGACTTGAACCTATGACCCTCTCAGTGTAAATGAGATGCTCTACCAACTGAGCTAACCGTCCAAAAATTATTTGCCCTTGCGAGGAATCGGACCTCGATCGGGAGATTAGAAGTCTCCAGTTCCCCGCCTGCCATCGCCTATGCCTCCGACAGGAATCGAACCTATATTTAGGGATTAGAAGTCCCTTGTTCTATCCATTGAACTACGGAGGCACGGGTCATGGCGGGCAGGTATCCATTGAACTACGAGGGCGGAACGGACTAAAAAAATAAATTTAGAGTGACGGATCCGCGATTATCACCTCAAACGGTTTTTTAAACTGCTCTTCTTTGGCTTTTATCGCCTCAATCGCTTTGCTTAAAGACGCCCGATTGATGGCGGCAATCGCCGCTTGCTCCTCCAATACTATATTTTCGTTTATAACATGCAAGCTTTTCCATAAAACATAACCGTCCGTCAATAAAATAGCAATCAAAAAAATACCGGAAAAAATAACCGCCGCTTTCCAGTCGCGATAAGGATTTATCGCTTCCAAATCATCAACATTTCTCGGATTAATATATCTTAATGTTTTTTTAAAATTAATTTTCATAACTTTCCAATTGGATATTGAATAACGCTTGCCAGCTTGAAGTTAAAATGTTTTTTTTATTGTTTTCTTGAGTTATTTCTTTTATGTCTTCCTCTTTTTGAAAAGAAACCTTGTTAATCGTTATCAGATACGGAAGATTTTCCAAGAAATACAAGTATTGAAAAAGCTGTTCAAACGTCCCTTTGGCGCTGAAAGAAACGGTGGGCTTTGAAGCTGTGCTTTTTTCCGACGAGATGGCGCTTATTTTCAAAGACACGCCAGAGCTTTCTCCTATTGATTCCAACCCTTTTATAAGCCTGATCAGATCGTCTTCTTTCAAAAAAACGGATTCAACCGCATCTTTTTCCTTTTTTACGCTGTCAATAAGGCGAACCAGAGACTTTTCATTAATCTTATTTTTTTCGCCGCGCAAAATGGTTTTTCTTAATTCAAGAATCGCTTTCCTTTCGGAAGATATTTTTGAAAGCGCATAAAACCAGCCGGCAAAAGCCGAAAAAATCAGCGCAAATAAAATAAAAATTGTTATAAAAAACTTACTTTTCATTTTTAATGTTTAAAACCAAGGAAAAATCAAAATCTTTTTCATTTATCAGGTTGGAAACTGGAGAAACGACTTTGCCGTCCCCCAATTCTTTCTTCAGCCTGTTTTCAAAAAAAAGAAAATCGTCTCTTGTTTTTGACTTCCCCGATAGATACATCTTGTCTTCGCCGTCCGGATTTTTGCTTTTTTCGTAAGAAAAATAAGTTATTTTGACGCCCAAGTTTTTCTTGTCCAAAATGTTTTTAAAAATCAGATTAAGCCCTTTAGCTTTGGACATTTTTCCCACGAAATCCAGGCGGCTGTTCAGTTTTTTTATTTCAAGGGCGGTGGCGCTATCGGCCAGTTCGGCGTCTTTTTTCAAATAAACCGCCAATTCCCGGCTTAAATCTTTTTTGTAAGACAAGATGAGCGAATACATCGGCATTAAAATGATAGTCCCGGCGGCGGCGGCGGAAAAAATTAAAACGCCAAAAACAACGGAGAGTCTCTTTAAATAATATTTTTTAAACAGTATTTTATTTTCTTCGGGCAATAAATTCATTTTTAATTTAAGCGATTTTAATTAATCCATTGTCTTAGAGCCAAGCCGATCACTGTTGAATAAGCCAAAGAATCGCGCCTTTCTATTTCAGGAACATAATCTTCAAATGAAGCGACGTTTGCCCAGGGGTTGCCGAGCTCCGCTTTAATTTTCAGTTCGTAAGAAAGAAACTCCGGCAAGCCGGCCAGTGTTGATTCACCGCCGCATAAAATAATTTTGGATATTTTGTCCGTTTTTTTGTCATCTTCATTGTGGGACACCCAATAAGCCGCTTGCTTGGCCGCCTCGTCTTTGATAACGGAGACCATCGGACTTAACGCCTCAAAAAGTTTTTCGTTCCCTTTTCTTTTTATCAGCCCCACTTCCCTCTTGGCCGTTTCCACTTGCGACCTGTCAATTTTTAAATGCGAAATTAGCGCTTTTTCTATTTCTTCGCCGGCGAGGGCGATAGTGGTGGCGAACTGGACTTTACCGCCGCTTACAATGGCGTATGTCGTTCTGGTTCTTCCAAAGTCTATAACCATAATACTGCCCGTTTCTTCTTTGGGAACAACAGCTCTGGCGAAAGCTTGGGCCTCCATTTCAAAGGCGGCCGGAATAAATCCGGCCCCCGTGAAAATATTGCGGTAAGACTCCACGAAACTTCTGGGAAAAGCCGCCAGATTCAAATGCAAATGAGTTCTCTCTTTGTTGTCAATGAAATCGTTTATGATATCGTAATCAAAAATCGCTTCCGCGCCGGGCAATGGAATATATTCCTCAAGCTGCAGAGACAAGGCTTCTTTTATTTTATTTTCATCCATCAGGGGGAATTTTATCCGGCTTAAAAAAACTTTTTCCTCGGGCAGCGAGGCTAAGATAAGTTCCGTTTTTAATTCTTCTCTGATTGATTTTAAAAAACTTATGAGCTTGTCTTCTTGCTTTATTTCCCCGCCTTCTATCATCCCGCTTTCCAAGGAGTAGAGGCCGAATCGGTTAACGGAAAGCATTCCATTTTTTCTTTTTAATTCCATGTATTTGAGAGATTTATCGGAAAGGTCAAGGCAAAGAACCGGCATTCTCAAATAGTCGGGAGGCGGCAAAAAATCAAAAAAAGTCTTTTTCCAGTTTTTCACTTGCGCTTACATTTTATCATACCTCCCAAAGGCTACAAGAAAACATTTTTATCCAAATAGTTTCGCAAAATCAAAGCCGCCGCCGAAGCGTCAACTTTCATTCCGGCTTTCTTTTCTTTTTCCGGCGACTTTCTTTTGCTTAAGACTGCAGGACGCTTTCTCAAACCTTCCAGCGGCCTTCTCGCCTCGGCCGAAGTAAGCGTCTCGTTTTCATAAATTACGGGCAAACTTGTTTCTTTTTCCAATACTGTTTTAAACGGCTCTATTTCCGCCATAATCGGGTTAAGCTCTCCTTTGTAATTCAAGGATTTCCCCAACACGATTTTTCCGACGGAATTTTCCGCGCAAATTTTTTTTATTTCCGCCGACACTTTTTCTGTTCCGCGGTTGGCGATAACGCCGTAAGCAAAAGCCATCTTTCCTTTTTCATCGGAAAGCGCAATGCCTATTCTTTTTTCCCCGTAATCAATGCCCATGTAACGCATATTTTTACATCTTCGTTATTATTTCCGCTCCGGTTTTGGTCACGATTATCGTGTGCTCAAAATGAGCGGAGAGAGAGCCGTCTTTTGTTTTCCAAGTCCACCAGTTTTTGTCCAAATATATGTCGTGGCGGCCAGCCGTTATCATCGGTTCAATGGCTATCACTTCTCCCTCTCGCAAAATTTCCCCTTTTCCTTTTACGCCAAAATTAGGAACTTCCGGAGGTTCGTGAACCTTTCGGCCAAGCCCGTGTCCGACCAGCTTGCGGACGACATTAAATCCATTTTTCTCGGCGAAAGATTGTATGGCATATCCGACATCTCCGGTAAACGCCCCGCTTTTTACGGCCATTATTCCGAGATTAAGAGATTCTTTGGTTGTTTCTATGAGTTTTTTCGCCTGTTCGCTTGCCTCGCCGACGGAAACGGTTACGGCCGAATCTGTATAAAATCCTTTATATTCCATACCCAAATCCAAACTGACGATATCGCCGTCTTTGAGAACTCTTTCGCCGGGTATCCCGTGCACCACTTCCTCGTTTATGGAAACGCACAAAGAAGCCGAATAAGGAATTTTATCATCCGCTGTTTTATAATTTTTAAACGACGGCCGGCCCCCGGCTTCTCTTATCATTTTTTCGGCCAATTTATCCAGCTCTGTCGTTTTCGCGCCCGGAACGGATTTTTTGGCCGCCTCATATAAAACAGAGGCAAGAATTTTGCCCCCCTCCCTCAACTTGTTTATGTCTTCAATATTTTTAAGAATCGTCATTTGAAAATTTTCTCCAATATTTCCCGATGCACGGCTTCCACGCTCTGCTCGCCGTTTATCCGCGCCAATTTATATTTGCTTCTGCCGTCATAATAATCTATAACCGGCGCGACATCTTTTTCAAAATAAGCCAGCCTTTCTTTGATTGATTTCAAACTGTCATCGCTTCTTCCTCTTCCCAATAATCTTTGGGTTGACCATTCTTCGCTTGTTTCCAAAAAAATCGGAACGACATTGCTTCTTCCGTAAAATTCCATAGCGTCGTCCGTCATCAACGCCTCCAAAAGCGTCCTGGGCGATCCGTCCATTATTACATTATTATTTTCTTTAACCCCCTCAATAAGAGCTCCCGACCAAAGCCATACGGCCAGAAAACTTGGAAGAAGATTGCCGTCTTTCATTTTGCTTTTTGCCAAACGAGCGGCGAGATTTTCTTCTTTTTCCGCGAAATTTCTCAACTTCTCTCCCGTGTAAACATAAAGAGTTTCGCCGAGATTATTGTCCCGCAAATGCTTGATAAGCAGTTTGGCTTGGGTGCCTTTGCCACACCCTGATCTGCCCACCAGAAGAAAAACGAACGGTTCTTTCATTTTGATTTCCATAGTCCGTGAAGATTGCAATGCTCTCTGGCCAACACTTCCATCGTGGGAATCTCAAATTCCGCTTCCGGTTTATCGCCCGGGTTTAGAAACTTGATGCAGGTTCGGCTATCCCAGACGGCTTCAATCCACTCTATATAATGCTTTTCTTCCATCGGATGAGGGTTAGAACCGACTTTTATTTTTATCCCTTTGTCCGTTTTTTCTATCACCGGCGCATGCTTTTCATAGCCCGTATCTTCCGTTTTATTATCCAATAATTCCATCTTTTCTCCGCAGCAAATCAAATCATTTCCGCCGTGGACAAGAACTTCCAATATGCCTCCGCAAATTTTGCACTTATAAACTTGATATCTTTGAGTCATATATTTACATCAATTATATTTTATAATCAAAACATTATGTCCTCCTCCGCTCGCTTATAATCATGGATTTCCTCCCGCTTAAACCAAAGGCCTAATTCATTTTCCGCTTCCTCTAAATTTTCAGAAGCGTGCACAATGTTGTGAACGGCTCTTTTGTTTAAATTGGCCGATATCGCCGAATCAACGGAATAATCCACCCTGACCGTTCCCATTTCCGCCAAATTGGGCAAGCTGTTGCCGCAAATTTTTCTGACCATGTCTATGGCGTGCACCCCGCTGACCACTCCTTTGATTATAGGTCCGGAGGTCATATACTCCATTACCCATTTTCTTATCATTTGGCCGATTTCAAGCGGGTCATCGGTTCCCAGTTTGTCTTTTGGGTCAACGGAATATTGCCTATAATTACTCATTGATTTTTCCCCCAATCGTTTTATCCAAACTTCGTCTTTCGGGTAGTGGCTGTCTATTTCTTCCTTGCTGGCCAAAATCATATCCATGGCGATAATTTTCAATCCTCTTTTTTCAAAACGGGACAATATCTCCCCAACCAAGCCCCTCTTCACCCCATCGGGCTTGATGATAAAAACCGTTTTTTCTTTCTTGGGATTAGTCATAAACGGATTATATCAAAAAATAAATCATTCCGCCACAATTTTTTCGCCGTCGCTTTTGATGATGATTGTCCCTTTTTCGTCCGTTCTTAACATCGGAATTTCAAATCTGGCCAATCGTTCCGTCACTTCTTTGTGCGGATGGCCATACTTATTGTTTTTGCCGGCGGATATAATAGCCAATTCGGGGTTAACCAGCCCCAAAAATTTTTCCGAAGTGGAAGTTTTTGACCCATGATGGCCGACTTTTAAAACATCGCTTTTTATGCTGCCGCCGAAAGAAAGCAAAAAACTTTCCAAATTGTCTTCCATGTCGCCCGTGAGCAAAAAAGAATTATTGCCGTAGACAAGCCTGGCCACCACCATTTCATCATGCGCGGACATTCCTTTTTTATTTATGACCGGAAGCAGAATGTCCAAATAAAGCCCTTTGTCCAGATTGACTCTCATTCCCCTTTTGGCAAAAATTCGTTTCGCTTTTTCTTCTTCCAACTTTCTTGCGTAAATATCAAAACCTTTGGATTCCAAATTATCGTTGCCGGAATCCATTTCAAAACCTATTTTGTAATTATCCAAAACGTCAACAAGCCCTCCGTAATGATCCAAATGCGGATGGGTGATAACAATGCCGTCAATTGTTCGGTCGTAAAAAGGCATCTGTTTTGCCAGCTCTCTTAAGACCGCTTTGTTCGGCCCGCCGTCTATCAAGACCTGATTGCCGTTTGGCGCTTCCACAAAAATCGCATCGCCTTGCCCGACATCTAAAAAAGCGACTTTTAACCCGCTTCTTGTTTCCGCCAACACGGCATACCACACAAAAACCGCCCCCAAAAACAGGACTCCTAAAAAATAATATTTAAAGTTTTTTACGATTGAAGACATGGCCTTTTTGCCCTATAATTTCTTCTTATGGATATTATATCAATTTTATTGATTGTCGGCGGGCTTTTCGTATTTGAAACGATAACCAGCGTGGATAACGCCATCATTAACGCCGAAGTTCTGCACACTATGAAGCCCAAGGCCAGGCGCTGGTTTTTGCTCTGGGGTTTTATCATCGCCGTCTTCGCCGTCAGGGGTCTTCTGCCGTGGCTTATCGTTTGGGCCACTTCGCCGGAATTAGGGCTTATCGGGGCATTCGTTTCCACTTTCAGCAACGACCCTCAAGTGGCCGCGGCTATTGAAAAATCATCGCCCATAATTCTTGTCGGCGGAGGAACTTTTATGATTTTCCTTTTCTTTCATTGGCTTTTTATGGAGCCAAAAAATTACGGCCTGCGGGGAGAAAAATTTTTTCATACAAAAGGGGTTTGGTTTTTCGCCGTCGCCTCCGCTTTGCTTGCCGCCATTGTTTGGTTCGCGCTCAAAATAAACCCGATGATGGCTTTCGGCGCCGTTATCGGCTCCACCGCTTTTTTCATCACCCACGGCTTCAAACAGAACGCCGAGCAGAAAGAAAAAGAATTGTTAAGCGAAGGCTTTTCCGATACCGCCAAAATATTTTATCTGGAAGTGATAGACGCCACTTTTTCCATAGACGGGGTGTTGGGCGCATTCGCTTTCACCATGTCCGTGCCTCTTATCCTGATCGGCAACGGCTTGGGCGCTTATGTCGTCCGCAAATTAACTATCGGCAATATAGATAAAATAAAAAAATATATATTCCTTAAAAATGGCGCGATGTATTCGCTTTTATTCTTGGGAATGATAATGCTTTTAGACAGTTTCGGCTTTCACATTCCCAACTGGTTTTCGCCGGTTGTCACATCTTCCATCGTCGGCTACTTTTTCTGGAAATCAAAAAAACATAATAAAAAAGACTTTAGTTAAAAACTTTTTGCTCCCCCTCTCTTAATCTTGGCGTTCCAAAATTTTGAATCCATCCGTAACGGCTTCACAAAGGAAACCTTCCAATTGGCTATTGTCTTCTTTTGTCTGAGCTTTGTAGAGATAAGTATAATAAAGCTGTTTTTGTTCATTACGAATGATCGCGGGGGCTAAGTTTGCGCTAAGCAACATCGCATTCATAAGTAATCGACCGACACGGCCATTACCGTCAGAAAAGGGATGAATTTGTTCGAATTTACTGTGAACGCTAGCGGATAATGCGATAATATCTTTGGTTTTTAAAGCGACCCGAGTCATTATTTCGGATGTCAATTTAGGAACGCTCGCATAATTTGCGGTCGGCAAATTGATGCCGGTAATTCTAACGGCATGGCTGCGGTAAACGCCCGCATCCGGACGAACGCCGTTCATAAGAATACTGTGGAGTTTTAATACTAAATCCTCATTAATTTTTTCTTTTTTGGCGGTATGATTAAATAAATAATTAAGAGCCGTTTGATGATTTTTCGCTTCCAACTGTTCGATCAAATTTTTATTTGGCAAGGCGACATTATCAAAAAGAATTGCCGCCGTATCCGGTTCAGTAAGTGTGCTACCCTCAATACTGTTGCTGTGATAAGTGAGCTTTAAAATAAACTGGTCGCGAACATCCGGGCTGTCTAAAATTTCGGTTACGACATTCTTGTGTTCTGACGACTTTTGTTGCAAGGCCTGTTTTTTTGCCGCGAGTTGATCTTCTGGGACTATCTTCCGTCCGGTTACTTCCAAAAACAACTCGTTTATGATCGCTTGCGTCTTTGGCCTCGGCTCCGATTTGCCGGTCCACCAACTATTGAAAGCGACAAAAGACACGCCAAACCTTTCAGCTAGTTTGGTCTGCGTCAAACCCAACATTTTTCTTATAACTTCCAGCTTTTGACGAATAGTCATGTTTTTAGGCTAATACTTATTATGTTGCCATAATACAAAACTTTATAAAGTTAGTCAAATTTATAACAACTTTATAAAGTTTTGACACGATAAACCGTTTCCATCGTCGGCTACTTTTTTTGGAAATCAAAGAAACATAATAAAAGAGCTTTAAGTTAAATAACTTTTTGGCCCGCCAGTTTTTGTTTCTGGCGAAGATGAGAAACGATAAAGAAAATGGCCGTGTAGCTTAAAATCAAAAATACTTCGGAAAAACCGGCGATGTTTACCGCCGAAAACGGCAGTTTGGCGAAAATGTCCACGATGAATAATTCATATTGGAGCAAAACAAAACTGGCCCAGGCGAAAGGCAAGCTTAAAAAATAACTTATCATTCCAAAAATTCCCACAGCAAAGCCGAGAAACATCGTCAAGGGGATAAAAGGCAAAATTAAAAAATTGACCGGCAAACCGACAATAGAAACCAATCCTGTTTTATAAACCAGCAAAGGCAAGACGGCAATCTGGGCCGAAATAGTGGCGGAAAAAATTTCCCGCAGATTGAATTTTTCCGTGATGAAACTAACTTTGTTTTTTACAATCGGCGAAATATAAATCAAGCCCAGAGTCGCTAAAAATGAAAGCTGGAACGAAGTATCAAATCTTAAAATCTTCGGGTTTTGCCAAACCATAAAGAAACCGGCCAGAAACAACGCCCAAGAAACGGTGTAAATTCTGCCTGTCGCTTTGGCGGTCAAAGCTAGCAAGGCCATAATAGAAGCGCGCAGAACGGTGGCCGAAGCTCCGGTCATTATGGCAAACAAAATTACGCCGATTACTCCCCCACCGATGGCCAAATATTGGGGCAGGAAACTGAAAAACAGCATTATCGTTTCCGCTATAATGGTGATGTTGTATCCGGACAAGGCCACGATATGCGCCACGCCGGTTGTCCTGAATTTTTCCTGTAAATCTTTCGGCAAACTTTCTCTCGCTCCGATGGTTATTCCGCCCAAGAAAGCGGAGTGTGGTTCCGGCACAACATTGGCTACGGTCAAAAGAAATTTCGCTTTCAAGGCAAATAATTTTTCTTTGAGCCAAAAACCGTTGCTGGCGGAAACAAATTCCGTTTGCGGATAAAACATTTCGTAGTAAATGTCGTCTTTGACCAGATACGCCGGCCAATTTACCCCGCTAGAATTCTTATTCTTGGCGGGGTCAAAATTATCACCAAATTTTTCCGGCCTTTTTAAGATTCCGTTTATTTTTAACTTATCGCCGTATTTATATTGAGGATAACTTGGAAGATAAACAAGAATTTTCCCTTCGCTTTTTTCGTCTTCCAAGACCAGTCTGTTGTAATTATCTTTCTGCTCCGGCTCGTCCGACACGATTCCGATAAGCGACATTCTCTGCCCTGTCTTGTTTTGCAAATCAGATTGCCGGCCGCTTAAATCATTTTGCTGGTATCTTAATTGCCCCAATCCGAAAACCGCAAAAAATAAAGCGATTGTTAAAAAAACACTCCTTGCCGGCACTATCGACATCGAACGTCGATAGTGGATTATTCCAAAAACTAATCCCAAAAAAACAAAAAACAAGGCCAACGCCCAGCCGAAATCAACAAAAGAAGAAACAAAAATTCCCGCAACAAAACCGAAAAGGATAACGACTAAGAATTTCTGCCGCATTTAAAAAAGTTTTGAGATTTTAGACCTGCCTGCCGGCGAGGCAGGTTTTATTTTTGAATTTTCATTGTCCATCGCCTCGTTAGCCAACCTGTCCGCTTCCCTGTTTTGCTCTCTGGGAATATGCTTAAAATAAATTTTGCCGAAGTCCATTTTCAAATTCCAAATTTTCAAAAAAAGCGGAGCCAGTTTTTCATTCTCTATTTTATAAAATCCTTCAAGCTGGCGCGCCACCAACTCGCTGTCCAGCCGAAATTCAATTTCCGTGTTTTTTATTTTTTCTTTGCCCAGCAAGGCTTTGATTTTTTTCAGTCCGAATATCACCGCTTCATATTCCGCTTCATTGTTGGTTTTTACGCCCAAAAAACCGGAATATTCCTTCATCATTTTTCCCTTTTCATTTGCGATAACGACCCCCATTCCGGCCGGGCCGGGATTGCCTCTTGAACCGCCGTCGGTGTAAATGATAATTTTTTCCATAAAGATATCTTATCGTTTAATCTTAACATCCACAATCCTCAATCTTATTTCCGGTTTAGCGCGGAAATTGCTTTTCTCAATTGAAGCGGCCAAATCTATTGTTTGCCCCGGGTTAAAATCAAAACTGTTATTTTTTACCATAAAAAATCCTATGGCCGAAACGATTTTCCTGTCATTTTTTTTAAAATCAAGCTGAAGATGAACTCCCCCATTGCCGAATTTTTTTACCCCATGAATAACTAAATTTTTGAAAGAAAAAATCGGTTTGGGATTTTCCACCCCAAACGGCTGGAAGGCTTCTATGTTGGAGAAAAAGGCGGCGCCAACATCATCAATACTGGCTTCTTTTTCAATATCAATAACGCTGTCAACCTCTTGTTTGGGGAAAACGGCGTATAGTTTAATTATTTCTTCTTTCAGTTTATCTGTTTTATTTTCCGCCAGAGAATATCCGGCCGATAAAGCATGCCCGCCAACATCGTCCATCAAGCCGGCGGGAAGGCTTTTCATAAAATAAACCAGATTAATCGCCCCGTTGCTCCGGCAAGAGCCTTTTATATTATCCCCTCCTTTACCCCAAAGAAAAACCGGACAGTTATACTTTTCCAGCGCGCGATTGGCGGTTAATCCTAAAACGCCCGGACTCCAGCTCGCGTCTCCCATTATTATCACCTCCGGCCGAGTCTTGCCTATTTCAGAATCAATCGTTTTAATGATTTTATCAACCGCTTCTTTTCTGTCGCCGTTCATCGTTTCCAGCCTTTCGCCTATCCAATTCGCTTCCTGTTCGGATTGAGTGGTGAGCAAGTTGAAGCTGACCGTGGCGTGGTCCATTCGTCCGGCGACATTAATCCTTGGCGCTATCGTAAAACTTAAATCGTCTTCCGTTATGTTGGCGGGAGACAATCTTAATCGTCTGCACAAAGAAATCAGTCCGGGCCTTTGCGTTTTCTTCAAAACTTTCAAGCCGTAATAAACAAGGGTTCTGTTTTCTCCAAGTAGCGGCACCATATCGGCCACCGTCGCTATAGCCACTGCGTCCAAAAGCCACTTTTCCCAGCCGGGAATTATGTTAAACCGGCCGATTTTAATGACGGCGCAGATTGTTTTAAAAGCTATTCCCGCTCCGCTCAAAAACTTGGTCGGATAAGTTTCTCCGACTTGCTTCAAGTCCACCACGGCGTAAGCCTTGGGCGGACTTTCCGGCACGATGTGGTGGTCTATTATTATCACTTCCAAGCCAAGTTTGTTGGCATGCTCCACTTCTTTGACATTGGTAACTCCGCAATCCAAAGTAATGATCAATTTTGCGCCTTGTTTGCAAAATTCGTCAACTGCTTTTAAAGACAGTCCGTATCCTTCCAAATATCGGTCCGGAATGTGAATGTGAAAATTTTCAAACCCTATTTTTTTGAAAAAATCGTGAAATACTACGCTGGAACAGATTCCATCGGCGTCATAATCGCCGAAAACTATTACCCGTTCGTTGTTTTTTACGGCCGCAACAACTCTTGAAGCGGCTTTTTCCATATTTAATATCAGCAAAGGATCATATTCTTCGCCGTCGTATTTCGGATTAAGAAATTTTTCCGCTTCGGCGCGCGTTTTTACGCCACGGTGATAAAGAATGCTCTTAGCCATTTCCGGCATATCGCCCAACTCCGCCACAACATCATCCGGAACTTTTTCCCTCAAAACCCATTGTTTCATAAGACGTATTGTAGCATAATATACTTATGAACGAATGTGTTTTTTGCAAAATTGTAAAAAAAGAAATTCCGTCCGATATAATTTACGAGGATGATAACTTTTTCGCTTTTCTTGACATTAATCCGAACAACCTTGGTCATTCTTTAATTATTCCCAAAAAACATTACGAAAATATTTATAATTTGCCCGATGAAATTTTAAAAAACATCGCTCCTCTTATCAAAAAAATCGCCGTTGCCGTAAAGAATGGCGTTAACGCCGATGGGGTAAATATAATAATGAACAATGACGGCGCGGCCGGACAAATTGTGCCTCACGCTCATTTCCACATCATTCCCCGTTTCGCCGACGACGGCCTCCGCCATTGGCCCGGAAAATCATACTCAAACAAAGAAGAGGTAGCAAAAATAGCGGAAAAAATAAAAAATGAATTAACTTAATCTTTTTTTTCAATTCCGTTTTTATTTTTTATAAATCTCATGATCGCCGACAGCAAGCAAGACTGCTTCGTTTTTTGTAAGGTATAAAAAAATAATTCTTGTTTTATAATTAACAGAAAAACCGTATCTCCCCGATAATACCCCGCGCAGTTTGTGAACTTTTAATTGTTTATGATTTTTCTCGTCTTTGAACAATTCGATTTTTCCCATCACCTCATCTTGCAAATCCAAATCAAGCGATTTTAATTTTTTGACAAATGAAGGCAAAAAAGAAACTGTCATAAGGTTAAGGCATTTTTGCCATTATTTTTCTTATGTCTCCTCTTAGGATTTTGCCTTCCAATAATTCTTTTTCCGCTTTTAAAACCTCTTGAATGGCCTCTTCTTCAGCGAGAAAAACAAGCGCCTTGCGCATAACTTCGGCTTTATTGGAAGCATATCCTTTTTTTACAAAAGAATTTACAATATCTTCCAAATTTCTAGTCAATGGAACTGATAGCGTGCTCATATAAATAAATATTATCTTTTAATATGAGATTATCATATACTCTCTTCCCAGTCATGTCAAATTTACGTAATTTTTTCACTTTCAATTTTTCGTTCTTAAAATCGCCTCAATTCCCGGCAGGGTGCCGGAAGCCAAAAATTCCAGCATCGCTCCGCCGGCGGTGGAAACGAAAGAAAATTTATCCAAAATGCCCATTTCGTTTATCACCGCCACCGTGTCCCCTCCTCCGGCTATCGTTTTTGCTTTTGAGTTGGCGATGGCCTCGGCGATTATTTTCGTCCCTTTGTCAAAGTCGCCTTCCTCAATGTTGCCCATCGGCCCGCTCCATAAAATAAATCTGGCTTCTTGAACAAGAGATAAAATTTCTTCAACCGCCCTTTCTCCGATGTCGTAAATTTTCCCGTTTTTTTTCCTGACATCCGTAGGGAAATAAATTTTTTCGTTGCTGATATATTTTTCCACGGGAATATTTTCGCTTAAAACGGAACTTCCAATATCCATTCCTTTGGCTTGCAAAAAATTATTGGCCAACGCTCCGCCGATAAAAATTTTGTCGGCGATGCCTAAAAACCTGTCTATCACGCCTAATTTTGTTTCCGCTTTTACTCCACCAAGCAGAAGCAAAAAAGGATGCTCCGGCAAAAAAGCCGACTGCAAGCCCTTAACTTCTTCTTCAAAAAGAAAACCAACATAAGATGGTAAAAATTCGGGAAGGCCGACAATGGAAGCGTGCTTTCGGTGAGATACGCTGAAGGCTTCATTGACGTAAATATCGCCCAACTCCGCCAATCGGCGCGCGAAATTTACATCGTTTCGTTCTTCGCCGTCCTGCAATCTTATATTTTCCAACATCACCGCATCACCATCTTTCATACCATTAAGGCTTTCGGCTATTAAACTTAAATCGGTGGCTTTTATAAAGCCCAATGGAAAAGATTTTTCTATGCTGTTCAAGTACTTCGCCACCGAAGCCAAAGAACCGTTTTTCCCGGGGCTTAAATGGCTGATTATTATCACTTTGGCGCCTTTTTGGCTTAAATATTCAATGGTGGGGATAGTCCTTTTTATCCTATATAAATCCTCAACTTTTCCGTCGCTGAACAACACGTTGAAATCAACGCGCAAAAGAACTCGTTTTCCTTTTACATCCGCATCTCTTACACTTGGCAACTTAATCGGCATTTATATTTTCGGCTATTATTAATATCTTTTTGAATTCTTCTTTGTCTAAACTTTTATTCCCAACCAGCAAGCCGTCCATCTGGCCGTCTTTTAAAAATTGCTTGGCGTTTGCCGAACTAACTGAACCGCCGTAAAGAATAGGAATTTTTCTGGCCAATTCGTTTCCGGCGATATCCATAAGAACTTTTCTGATAAGGACAGCTACACGGAAAGCCGATTCCGAGTCGCCCGCTTTGGATTTTGTGCTACCGCTTATCGCCCAGACCGGCTCATAAGCGATGATAAGACCCTTCATAAGATTCTGGCTTAAACCTTTCAGTCCTTCATTTATTTGTTGTTCTATAATCTCCGCAAACTTTCCTTCTTCATCTCTCGTTTCCTCCCCGACGCAGAATATCGCTTTCAATCCCAAAGACAGCGAGATTCCTATTTTTTTGTTTATTATTTCGCTTGTTTCCCCGAGTTTTCTTCTTTCGGAATGGCCGATTATGGCGTATTTGACTCCTAAATTTTTCAGCATCTTGGCTGAAACTTCGCCCGTATGCGCGCCTTCAAAATCAAAACGGGAAACATCTTGAGCGCCTAGCTTCAACTTGGACATTGAATGTCCAAGTTCCGTCAAATATATAAACGGCGGGCAAATGACTGTTTCCACGTTAAAAAGCCGGCTGACCGCTTTTTTGGCTGAAGCAAAAAGAACTTTAGCTTCTTTTAAGCTAGCCGGATTCATCTTCCAATTGGCGACGATTATCTTTTTAGACATTGCCGGTATTATACCGCAAAACCCCCGTATTAGTAAGTTTTTGATGTCCGCCGTTCAATATGAAAAACCAAAATTATTTCGTCTTCGTTTTTAATTTTGTAGAAAATGCGATAAGAACCAGTGCGTCTTCGCCAAGTATCATCTTCTCCTTTCATTTTTTGTATATCGCCAAAATATGGATTAATTGGCAAAAGTTTTATAATCCCAAGAATATTTTCCGCATTGCCGCGAGGAATTTTCTGCAATGCCTTTAAAACACTAGGATCAATTTGCAAATCCCAACTTTTGGGCAACTTTGTCATAAGATAAAGTTTTTCTTTTCTTAAAATTATTTTCCGCACTGGCCAATGCTTTTTTTTGCGCAAAAGTAGGCAAAAATTCCTTTTTTGGTTTTTCTTGAGAGACTTTTATAACTTTTTTTACGAAGCTTTCTTTATACTCGTCTTCGGAATCTTTAAAGTTTTTTAAGATAGGCAAAATAAACTCCTCAATGAGTTCTTTTTTTATCTCTCTTTTTAATTTTTGAACAGTCGCTATGGTCATAACCACATAATAGCGCAATAATAAAATTTCATCAACTAACAAAAACATTTTCCCCAAATTAGACTTTACCAGCGATAGCAAATATACTCTAATTTCAATTATCTTTACTATCACATATTTTTCCTAGTTTTTATTGTGTTCGCATGCACAACACTTAGTGTTGTGCATTATTTTACAAATATTCAGGATTATTTTTAAAAAAAGTCCTTGGGTTATAGGGTTGTTTAATTTTTTCTTGATATTCAAGCTCTTCTTGAGAAACCGATTCAGTGTTTTCAAATTTAATATCGTTAATTGTGTCTTCGAGCACATAATTAACTATTTCTTTGAAAGCTTCTCTCGCTTGACCTCTTTTCATTCCCAATTTATTGACGGCAAATACGCTAAAATCTCCCACTTCTTTCATAAATTTTTCAACTCTTTTATTGTATTCTTCATTTGTTCCCACAGCTTCTTTTCTTCCCTTATTGAAAAGTTTATCCACTCTTTCTTTTGCTCTCGCAATAAAATTGTAATGACCAGCTAAGCCCGCTTCAAAATCTTCTTGAGAACTATAATTTTTGGGCGTTTCTCTAAAGGGTTCGTCATATTTTTTCACGGTTTCTATGGCTCTATCAAGGGCTTCTTTGGAATATTTTTCTTCTCCCATAAAATTTAAATTAAAATTAATAATATTTTTACTTGACTATCATTATTTTACACATTACTTCCAACTTGTCATCGCTTCTTTGGGATTGGCGATGAGGAGATATTTGAAGTTTAAGATGTCTAAAATATTGAGGTTGCGGGCTTGGTAAATTTCCATGCCCGGGATGTTGCGGAAACTTTTGGAAACATTGGGTTCTTTTTTGTCCAGCGCCAAAATGGCTTTGTTTTTTTTCTTGTTTTTCATCTTTTCAAAACCGCCTATTTTTGAAAGCGAGTTCACCACTTCAACGGCTTCTTTGGTCTTCGGTTTGGAAAAATCCATTTTGTCCAAAAACAAAATTTCATTGTCCCTTAATTTCTGGGACAAAACGGTATAAAAAGCTTTTTTCTTGGCTTTGGCGTTTATTTTTACCGAATAATCTTTATCTTTTCTCGGTCCGTGCGCGATACCTCCGCCCACCCAGATAGGAGACCGAATGGAACCGTGCCTGGCTTTGCCCAAGCCTTTCTGTCTCCATGGTTTCTTGCCTCCTCCGCTGACCTCGCCTCTTGTTTTTGTGTGCGCCCAAGGAGATCTAAGATTGGCCGCCATTGCTACGACCACCTGATGAACAAGGTCGCTGTTCCAAGGCAGATTGAAGACGCTTTCCGGCAAATCAATTTTGCCCGCCTCTTCCGCTTTTTGGTTGTATAATTTTGATTCCATAATCTTATCCTCTTATTTCCAGCAAAGTCCCTCTTTTGCCCGGAACCGCCCCCGATATTAAAATCTGATTTTTATCTTTGTCTATTTTCACTATTTTTAAATTTTTGACGGTTACTCTGTCGCTACCCATCCGGCCGGCCATCCTCATTCCTTTCGGCACTCTCGTTCTCAAGCCGCCTCCGATTGTCCCCGGCTCTCTTTCGGAATGCTTTTGGCCGTGCGTTCTTTGCCCGCCTTTAAAGCCGTGCCTTTTGACCACGCCTTGAAAGCCCTTGCCTTTGGAAGTTCCACTGACTTCCACGACATCGCCCTCGTTAAAAATGGAAACATCAAGATTGCTTCCCAATTCCGCTTTAGCCTCGCCGTTGTCCGCTCTATATTCCTTAAGATAGGCGAAATTTCCCATTTTGCGCTGGGCTTTGTTTACATTTTTTTCTTTCTTTGAGCCGTAACCGAAAACAACGGCTTCGTATCCATCTTTCTTTTTGGTTTTTATTTGAACGGCGGAAATCGGCCCGGCGCTGACAACAGTCGCCGGAATTACTTTCCCGTTCGCGTCAAAAACCTGCGTCATATTCTGTTTTTTGCCAAGAATAAATTTCATAAATTTGGCGGTTTAACCGCCCTTTGGCGGTTTAACCGCCAAATTTATTTTCTAAGAAAATTTCACCTCAATATCAACGCCCGCCGGCAAATTAAGATTGGTAAGGGCGTCAATAATTTTAGGAGTCGGATTGAGAATGTCTATCAGTCTCTTATGGATGCTCATCTCAAACTGCTCTCTTGAATTTTTGTCTATGAAAGACGACCTGTTGACCGTGTACTTCTTCAATTCTTTCGGCAAAGGAACAGGACCGGCTATTTCCGCGTCGTATCTTTTAGCGGTGTCAATTATCTGTTTGACGCTTCCGTCCAAAATTTTATGTTCGTAAGCGCGCACTCTGATGCGAAGCTTCTGCGTTTGTTCTTTTTCTTTAGCCATATATCTCCTATTTTATAATCTTCGTTACGACTCCGGCGCCGACAGTTTTGCCTCCTTCTCGGATGGCGAATCTCTGTTTTTCTTCCAAAGCGACGGGGGCGACAAGCTTAACTGTGAACTTTATCGTATCTCCGGGCATAACCATTTCCACACCCTGCGCCAAAGTCACATCTCCGGTAACATCAGTGGTTCTGATGTAGAATTGCGGTTTGTAACCGTTGAAAAACGGCGTGTGCCGGCCTCCTTCTTCTTTGGTCAAGATATAAACTTCGGTCTCAAATTCAGTGTGCGGGGTGACGGAGCCCGGTTTGGCCAAAACCTGTCCTCGGCTCAAATCTTCTTTCTTCAATCCTCTCAAAAGGATACCGGCGTTGTCTCCGGCCATGCCTTCGTCAAGCTGTTTGTTGAACATTTCAATGCCGGTAACGACTGTCTTTTTCGTTTCTCCCAAACCGATTATTTCCACTTCTTCGTTCACTTTGACAATTCCTCTTTCAATTCTTCCGGTGCAAACAGTGCCTCTTCCTTCAATGGAAAAGATGTCTTCTATCGGCATAAGGAACGGCTGGTCGGTCGGCCTGACCGGATCCGGTATGTATTCGTCCAAAGTTTTGGCCAATTCCAAAACCGGCTTCACCCATTCATCGTCTACTGTTTTGGCTTCAAGAGCTTTAAGTCCGGAACCTCTGATTATCGGGGTTTTATCTCCCGGGAAACCGTATTTGTTGAGAAGCTCTCTGATTTCGGCCTCAACGAGGTCAACCAGTTCTTTGTCGTCAACCATATCCACTTTGTTCAAAAACACGACGATAGAAGGAACGCCGACTTGTCTGGCCAAAAGAATATGCTCTCTGGTCTGGGGCATAACGCCGTCGGTGGCGGCCACGACGAGAATGGCTCCGTCCATTTGGGCGGCGCCGGTAATCATGTTTTTGATGTAGTCGGCGTGTCCGGGAGCGTCAATGTGGGCGTAATGCCTCTTGGCGGTCTCGTATTCGCTGTGATGCAAAGCGATGGTTATGCCTCTGGCTTTTTCTTCCGGAGCGTTGTCTATGTCTTCTATTTTCTCCATCCTGACTTTATTTCCGGCCAAATGAAGCGCATTCAAAATACCCGCCGTAAGGGTTGTTTTGCCGTGGTCAACGTGCCCGATTGTGCCGACGTTGACGTGCGGCTTAGTTCTTTCAAATTTTTCTGCCATATTTTTATTAAATAATTTAAAATTTATAATGTAATCGACTTTAATTTTTAAAAACAAACAAAAGGCGTCATTAACGCAATACCTAGTATCTTATTGGAACCGTAAAATAAAGTCAACCCCGATATTTCACGGGGTTGTTTTAAGTTTGAAGAAAGTAAAATTAAGCTTGAGAAATAGCCGTGACTGCGTTGGTAATTATGTTAAAAGTAATCGCGTCTTTGCATCTCGGACATTCTGGAATATTGATTATACGCTCCGGCTTAATGCCCTTTTTCACAAGAACTTCCAACGGCAAGAGCCATCTGCCCCTGCGAACCCTGATTTTTCCGCATTCCCCGCATTGTCTATATTTTCTCAACTTTTTTCTCCTTTTCTAAAAAACTATGTATAAAGTACAATATAACCTCAATGTTTATACACGAAAAAAGATTGCCTGTCAAATGGGCAACCTGTCCAAATCTTCATCCAGCTCAAAATCGTCTTCCAACGCTTTTTTGGACAAAAGCTCTTCTTCTCCCTCCGAAACTTCGGCTGGGGTTTCAAATTTCTTAATTTCTTTTTCCCCCTCCATAGTTATTATTTCTTCCCTTCTATTATCATCTGCGTTATATTGTTCGGCGCGACGGCGTAGTGGTCAAACTCCATAGTATAATTGCCCCGGCCTTCCGTCATGGATCTTAATGATGTCACGTAGCTGAACATTTCCGAAAGCGGAACTTTGGCGTCAATCACTCTCAAACCGCCTCTCTCGCCCATATTTTCTATCTGGCCTCTCTTGGAATTGAGGTTGCCCGTCACATCGCCCATAAACCTTTCCGGCACAATGACTTCCACTTTCATAATCGGCTCCAGAATGACCGGCTTAGCGCGTTTGACCGCGTCTTGCAAAGCCATAGAACCGGCGATTTTGAAAGCGGCTTCGGACGAATCCACATCGTGATACGAACCGTCATAAAGCTCCACGGCCATATCCACCAACTGAAATCCGGCCACCACCCCTTTCTCCATCGCTTCTTTGACGCCCTTTTCCACTGGCGTGATAAATTCCTGGGGAATTGACCCGCCTCTGATGGAGTTGATAAACTCAAAGCCTTGCCCTCTCTCTTTGGGGCTGACTCTTATCTTGGCGTGGCCGTATTGGCCTCGGCCTCCGGATTGCCTGATGTATTTGCCCTCCGCTTCCGCATTTCCGGCTATTGTTTCCTTGTAAGCCACTTGCGGCCGGCCGGTATTGACCTCCACCTTGAACTCTCTTCTCATTCTGTCCACGATAATATCCAAATGAAGCTCGCCCATGCCGGAAATAATGGTTTCCATCGTTTCAGAATCGGATTTGATTCTGAAAGTCGGGTCTTCGTCGGAAAGCGCTCTCAAGGCGATGCCCATTCTCTCCTGGTCCTGCTTGGTCTTCGGCTCAACGCGAAGAGAAACAACCGGTTCGGGAAATTTGATGGACTCAAGCAATATCGGTCTGTCCGGATCGCAAAGAGTGTGGCCGGTTCTGGTGCCCTTCAAGCCGACAAGAGCGGCGATATCGCCGGCCCGCACTTCCTTTATCTCTTCCCTGGAATTGGCGTGCATCCTTAAAATTCGGCCCACTCTTTCTTTGTTGCCGGTGGAAGTGTTGTAAATGTAAGAGCCGGCATTAAGGACTCCGGAGTAGACGCGGAAATAAATAAGCTGGCCGACGAAAGGGTCGTTTTGCAGCTTGAAAGCCAAAGCCGCCAATGGTTCATCGTCTTTGGCGTGAACCATTATTTCCGCTTCGGTTTTCGGGTCGTGGCCTTTTATGGCCGGCATATCAGCTGGCGAAGGAAGATAATCCGCCACGGCGTCCAAAGCAAACTGCACGCCTTTGTTTTTCAAAGCCGAACCGCAAAATACCGGCACCAATTTATAGCCGATAACGGCTTTTCTTAAAGTCTTCTTCAAATCTTCCAAAGGAATTTTTTCTCCGGCCAGATACTTTTCCATCAAACTGTCGTCGTTTTCCACGATTTTTTCCACCAGCTCATTGTGATATTTTTCCACTTCGTCTTTCATTTCGGCCGGAATTTCCATTTCCGAAATAATTTCCCCTTTCTCGCCTTCAAACTTGTAACCTTTCTTTTCCAAAAGATTAATTATGCCCCGAAACTCTTCTTCCAAACCGATAGGGAGCTGGATCCGGACGGCGTTTTGAGTGAGCCGTTCCAAAATTGTTTTAAAGCTGTTTTCGTAACTGGCGCCGGTTCGGTCCAATTTGTTGATGAAGCAAATTCTCGGCACTTTGTATTTGTCCGCCTGCCGCCAGACGGTTTCCGATTGCGGTTCCACTCCGCTAACCCCGTCAAACACGACAACGGCTCCGTCCAAAACGCGAAGAGACCTTTCCACTTCAACGGTAAAGTCCACGTGCCCGGGCGTGTCAATCAAGTTTATCCTGTGCTCCAGTTCTTTGTCTCCTTTGGCGTATGTCGGCGTCCAAAAGCAAGTCGTGGCGGCGGCGGTGATAGTGATGCCTCTTTCTCTTTCCTGTTCCATCCAATCCATAACGGCCTCCCCTTCGTGAACCTCGCCTATTTTATGAGAAACGCCGGTATAGAAAAGAATCCTTTCGGAAAAAGTCGTCTTGCCCGCGTCTATGTGGGCGATGATTCCTATATCTCTTGTTTTTTCTATCGGATATTCTCGGGCCATAATTTTAATTAAATCCGAAATTCGAAACAATATCTAAATTATAATTACTTAAATTCAAAACTTTTTTAATTATTTATTGATTTATTATTTTGAATTTGTTTCGGATTTCGCGCTTCGTGCTTCGTGCTTATTTTTCCTACCATGCGAAATGCGCGAAAGCTTTGTTGGCTTCGGCCATTCGGTGGGTGTTTTCTCTCTTTTTGGCGGCGAAACCTTCGTTTTTGGAAGCGGCGATAAGCTCGTCGGCCAATTTTTTCGCCATATTGGCCCCTTTTTTGGTTCTGGCTCCTTCCAAAAGCCACCTCATCGCCAAAGCCAGTTTCCTCTTAGGATTGACTTCCCTCGGCACCTGATAGTTGGCTCCGCCGATTCTTCGCGACCGGACTTCCAAGTCGGGCGACGAATTTTTTATGGCCATATCAAAAACAACCAAAGGATTTTCCGCTTTGGTTTTTGTCTTTATCTCGTCCATCGTGTCGTACATTATTTTCCTGGCCACGGATTTCTTGCCTTCTTTCATTATCTGATTGATAAACTTCTCAATTGTTGTTGAGTCGTATTTCAAATCGGGATTTATCGGTTTTTTCGCTTTTATTTTTCTTCTCATATTTTATTTTTTCGGCTTTTTCGCGCCGTATTTGCTTCTTTGCTGTTTCCTGTTTTCCACGCCGGTCGTATCCAAAACTCCTCTCACTATATGGTATCTCACTCCGGGCAAGTCCTTTACCCGGCCTCCTCTTATAACGACAACGGAGTGTTCTTGCAAATTATGGCCTTCGCCGGGGATATAAGCGGTAACTTCCATGCCATTAGTCAATCTGACTCTGGCCACTTTCCGCAAAGCCGAGTTGGGTTTTTTGGGGGTGGTGGTGGTAACTTTCACGCAAATTCCTCTTTTGAAAGGCGAGGAATACGGCACCGGCCTGTTCCTTAAAGAATTGAAACCATAAGTAAGAGCGGCCGTCTTGTTTTTAGCCTTAACCTCTTTTCTTCCTTTCTTGACCAACTGATTGATAGTCGCCATATCCGCCTACAATAGCAAAAATAATTTTTTATGCAATGCCTGCGGAGTTTTTTATGATAAACACCAAGTATCATACATAATTCCTATCGCAAATATAGGTGATAAGTAAAGTAAAATCCCCACTTGGACATTCAATGTCCAAGTGGGCTCATGAAGCCTGTTATTAGAATTGCCCCTGTTATATCTATAAAGTTTTTCATATTATTTACTTATATCAACATCATATACCTCCATAAAAATTCCCGCAATAAAAATGTTCAACCTTGAATGTCTGACAAATTAAATTATTCGCTCGCATTGTCCACAAATGAGCCGATCGGCACAAATAAAGACAATGGGGATGGGATGTAATATCAAAAAAATGCGATAGCATAAAAAGTGATAATATGGCTTTAAATAAGGTTTAAATTATAAAATTATGATAATAATGTTCAACATCCAATGTCTAACATTGCCGTTATTTATAAATATCGTGCGGGCCGATATCTAAAAACAAAACTTCATCTTCGGCGGAGAAAATGAATTTTATCCGGTAAGAATAATTTATCCAAAAAGCCCAGCAGTCTTTGTCTTTGCCGGAAAGTTTGTGAGTTTTAAGAGCGGGATGAAAATGATTTTTTCTAAAAATTTCTTCTTTTTCTTTAGCCTTATCTTTTATTCTATTGGGAAGTTTTTTATAGTGTTTTTCAAAAAGAGGAGAAACTTTAATTTCTTTTATTGCCATAAAAATCAAAAACTAATCCAGATCGGCTAATGATTTTATGGTTTTGCTTTTTCCATCTTGATACTCCTTTAATCCTTCTCTGATTAATTTGTCCAATTTGTCGGCTTCTTTCCCTTTCAAATAAAATGTCGGCAACATTTGGGCTTTCATGCTCTCGTATTCTTTGCGGGGAATTATGACCAAATCGTCATTTTTTATTAAGTTTTTAGAGATAGTTATAGTAGCCATATTTATATTTTTCTTATTTCCAGTATATATTTTTGATAAAGACTGGTCAAACTCAATTAACCGGCGAGCTAGTTTAAATGCCCAAAAACAGCCTGAATAAAAAGAAAACGACTGGCAAGAGAACCGACGAAAAAGAGAAGAGGAAAAACAAGAGAATGAAAAAGCCGTATTTTTCTAGAAAGATTTGAGCGTTGTTCCATCTATAAGGAAGGAAGGAAAAAAGGACTTTGGAGCCATCTAGCGGCGGAATGGGAATAAGGTTGAAAATGCCTAAGAAAACATTTATCCAAACCACCATGGAAGAAAAGTAAAAAAGAGCCGGAGCGTAGCCCGCCCCGAATATAGCCGCGCCGTTTACGGCGGCCAGGCCTATTTCCGTTTTTGCCATCTGATCAAGCGGAAGAAATAAGGCGACCAAGCCGAAAACTCCGGCAATTAAAAAATTGGACAACGGCCCGGAAATGGCCACCAAGCCCGGCCCCCATTTTTGATTTTTAAGATTATAAGGATTATAAGGCACCGGCTTAGCCCAGCCAAAAACAAAAGATGATTTGAGCAATACCAACATCAGCGGCACGATAAAAGACCCTGTCAGATCAAGGTGTTTGAGCGGATTCATAGAAAGCCTCCCCGCCCTCTTGGCCGTCGGGTCGCCCAAAAGATAAGCGATGTAGCCGTGAGAAACCTCGTGAACGACGACGGAAAGAATCAGTATGGCGATGCTGAAAATAAAATTTATGCCTTGCATATGGCGATTTCTTATGTTAGCATAAAAAGCAACTTATATGAAGACCTGCCCGACCTGCGGAAAAGGAACGAATATGTCCGCCAAGAGAAACCTTTTGCGGGGAAAATATAATCCGACATCAAAGACAAGACGCTACCCCAATTTGCAATGGGCGACTTTCCCTGGCGGCGAGAGACTTAAGATTTGCGCCTCTTGCATAAAGAAAGGCCATCACATCCAGCCCTCCTTTGCCCAAAAACTTTTAAAGAAAAAAGGCATCCACTTGGAACAATTTTTCTCAAAAGGCAAAAAGAAAAGCATCGGCCGGCACGAGTAAAATTAAAATAAAAAAACATGCTTCAATTTACGGCAATTTATAAAAAATTCGACAATTGGTATGTTGGCTGGGTGGAAGAAATTCCCGGTGCCAACACCCAAGGCAAAACACTAAAAGAGGTTAAGGAAAATCTTAAGGAATCTCTTGCTCTTATATTGGAAACGAATAAAACCATTTTCAAAAAAGAGTTGCTTAAAAAAGGAAGAGTTATCCAAGAAAATATTTTAGTTTCCGTTTAATGAAAAGGATTGATTTAGTGAAACATCTTCTGCATAATAATTGCAATCTCGTCAGAGAGGGTTCAAGGCACAGCGTTTTTCTTAATCAAACAAATAACAAAACTTCTACCGTTCCTAGGCACAGAGAAATAAATAATTTCCTGGCTAAGAAAATTTGCCTTGATTTGGGAATAGAAAATATAAATAAAAAGTAATGGAGGAGTGGCAGAGTGGTCTAATGCACCTGTCTTGTTCCCGATTTATCCAAGAGCGAAGCGATTGGTTATAAATCGCAATCCCGCATAGAGCGGTGGGGTGGCCGAGAGGTTTAAGGCGGCAGTCTTGAAAACTGTTGTACCCGAAAAGGTACCGTGAGTTCGAATCTCACCCCCACCGCCCTCTGCGGGAAAAACAGGACCGCGAGCGACCTAGAAAATAAGGAGTGTGCTCACGACTGTATTTTCGGAAGTACTCTTGTGGTATTCGAATCTCACCTCCTCCGTTTTTGGACGAAGTTCGAATATTACAACAGTCATCAACAGCCAATGCGCCACGTTGATTATTGATTAGCTTTTCCTAAAAAACTTCTTGTTGTATACTGGAATATAAATGGATAAAGCCTCATTTCATATCTTAAGAATCGGGTTGGCCGTCACTTTTTTGTGGATTGGTGTTTTGATTCTTAGAAACCCGGAAGCTTGGGGCGGATATATGCGCCCGTGGGCCGCCGGATTAGATAAATAAAAAATAAATAAAAACGCGATTACCGTTAAGTAAAACTATGGAAAAACTTGAATTTGAAAAAGAAAAAGGAAGTGATTCCGGAGCTGGGGCTGTTTTAGAAAGAGAAGAGAATAAAAAAGAGCCGGAAATAAAAATGACCGCGCTGGCCGAAGAATATTTGTCGTTTAACAATAATGAAATAAGGCTGGAAAAGGATTTGAACGACATGTTGGAAAAAGTAAATTCCCTGGAAGAAACGAGTCCGTCTTCGGAATTCCTGAAAGGCCAGCTATGCTTGGAACTTTACGATATTTATAAAAATAGCGACAAAAAAGAAAAAAACGATTTGGCGGATGATTTTTTGGAACAAGCCAATGAAAGTTTTTTGGAATCGGTTAACGGCGAAGATTTTGAAATAAAACTAAAAAACAATGAAGGCAAAGAGAGGATTTTTGGCAATAAATCTCAGGCGTGGGCTTATCTGGGCGATGTGGCGGCTATTGATTTTAAAAAATCGCAATATCAAAATGATTCTGACTTTAAAAAAAGCCTGGGGTATTACAAAAAAGCGATATCGGAAGAAAAAAAACATGAAGGCCTAAAATATGAACTTGAGACAATTATGGTTTTTAGAAAAATAGTTAATTATTTGGGCAAACCAAAAAATTTGGAAAACTTCTAAAAGAAATGATCTTAAAGGAAAAACGGCAGATTTTTTTCTCAAGTATATGACTAGCGAAAAAGAAATCATTGAAGAATATATTGACGCCACCATATATGACAGAGGCGGAGAAGAACAAAAGAGCAAAGAGAGAAAGCAGTCTTTGGGTCTTGTCGGGGTTTTAAATATAGACAAAAAAACAAGAGAGCGACTTGATTTTTTAGATTTGGTTGATTTTGAATCTCTTAAAAGAGAATTCCTTGGTAAAGGCGAACTGTCAGAAAAAAACCAAGAAATTTTTAAAAAAGCTTTTGATAATTGCCAAGATTTTATAGAAAAAATTGAAGAGACAATGGGATATAAAATTAAAAATTCGGAAAGAACGAATTTTAGAAAATCTTTTTACCAGAACCCAGAAAAAATTCTCAAGTTTTCTAACAAAATAAGTAAAGAAGAAATTGAAAAGATACAGTCCGGCAAATAAAAAAATGCTCCCGGAAACAAGGAGCATTTCAAAGCGGAGGTGTGGGAAAATTACTGTTTTTTAGTAAAAAGTTCCCTTTTAATCTTGTTGTGTATTGATTTTAATTGCGACACAGTTACCTGTGTCGCCTCTCTTATTTCCGCATCAACAACTTTTTTCCCCGCAATGATTATTTTCCCTTTGTTTGTTTTTTTCTTACACACAATACTACCCTCCTATAAATATAAGTTAGACAAATAAAAAGAACTTGCTCCATAAAACAATATAGTACGGAACGACTTTTTTGTCAAATCAATGGCGTTTTTTGATTCTCCATTGCCTGCTCGCCTTCCAAGACGAAAACGGCTGAAGCTAAAACGGTCGTCCATAATCCCTCTTTGTGCCCTTGGGCCGACTGGGTAACGTTGGAGGTGGTGATGAATTTTCCGCTGGCTTTGTATTGCTTTTCTCTTTCGTCCCAATCTTTGCTGGAATCAAATTCTATGCCGAGAGTGGTGGCCAGCATTGTCGCCGCCAAGTCTTCGGCGTAATCTCCCGCCCTTTCTTCCGTATCGCCGAAAGAATGATGCTCGCTCAAATAGCCATATTGATTGCTGTCCTTTGGTATGGCCAAGCCGACCGAAGCGGCAATAAGCCTGTTTGGCTCATTGGTGGCATTGCGGCTCATTACGCAGAATCTGATTGAACCCGCTTTCATATACTTTACTCCTTCTTCTTTGGAAATCCTTTTGCATCCGGGGGGGAAGATGCTGGACACCGTGACCAGGTTTTGAGTCTCTATGCCCGCGTCGCGAAGCGCCAGCTCAAACGACTGCAAATAATCTTTATGCCGCCCGACCCCTTTGGTGAAAAAAACTTTTTGAGGAACCATTTGTTAAAATTTCTAAATCCTAATTTCTAATTTCTAAACAATTTTAAAAAATAAAAACTGGAAAATTAACTGATAATAATTTAGTGTTTTGCCATTAATGAAACAATAGCACTAATGTTAAAAAAAATAAATAGTAAAATAAGACTGTGGATAACCCGCGCGCCTGTTTTTGTGTTTAAACAATTTTTTAAAATAACCATTCTCTAAACAGGTGTGTGGGATAACTGAAATTTTTGGTATAATAAAAAAATGAAAAAAATAATATTAGGTCTTGTTGTTTTAGGATTAGCAATGATCGGCATCGGCGCTTTTTTTATTTTTCAAAAACCTGTTCCGCCTGAAGACAATGAAACATATCAATGCCCGCAATATATCCCACCCGCCGCGTCTTTCTATGAGAACTGCCAGAAACAAGGCGGTACCGTAACGCCCGGTGAAAAAAGCGACAAAGGATGTCAGATGCCTCCGCAATGCGTTTTGTCCAGTAAAACAACAATAGACAATACAAGCAATGATTCGCATCCAACGCCCGCTTATGGATTATTTCAGCTCTATGGCGATGAATACCAGCAGTTCCGAGCCGCGATGGGGTTTTCGTTATCGGACTATTGGAATTTTGTTGACCGGCATGTTGCCAAATTAAACATCCATTTTACGCGCACGAATGTCCTCCTTATTTGGGCAATAGTTGAACCCGTTCTTGGCGATGGCTACGACTGGAACAACGAGGCCAAGACTGATTCAGTCATACGAGCGACCTACGCGCCAGCCCCGGGCAAGAAAATGGACATGCTTTTAGTGCTAGACCCGGCGCGCGCGAAAGGGACTCCCGTTGAATTCCAGAAATCCTACCCCTATGGGCGAGAGGCCGAGTGGCAGACTTTCGTGCGCGCCGCAGTGGAGCGCTACGACGGCGACGGCGTAGCCGATGCCGATCCTTATGCGCGGGTGAAATATTGGCAGGTGATGAACGAACCTTTCGGCAATTTAGATACGGGCAATCTGACTGTTGACGAGTACGCAAAACTGGTTAAACTCACGGCGCAAGCGATTCGCGAGGCCGACCCCGAAGCGCGGATAGTCCTCGGCGACACGCAGGGGAATATCAAAAAAATTGTGCCTCTGCTTAAAGACGGCGACTGGTTCAATGCCGTGGATACGCATTTCTATCCAGAAGGAGAAGACTATATTTCTCCGGCAGTTGGAGTCCTTAGACAACTTCTTGACGCCAATGGATACGCGGACGCCGAGGTGTGGATGGGCGAAGCGGGTTTTTATGCGCACGCGCCACGCGGCATTGTCCACAGTCGCACGCTCACGGATCAAGCTCGCGTTATGGTCAAGTCGCTGGTGATAAACAGGGCGCTCGGCGCGGCGCGAATTCTGCTAGTCAATCTGGTGTCGTGGTCAAATTTCAGCGGCGACCCGCAGAACTTATTCAACTTTATGGGCATCATAAGCTCGGGCATGGACAGTGGCGACCAATCCGCGGATGTTGGACGCGAGCGAATCGCTTACTATGCGTACAAACGCCTCATCGCCGCGACAGAAACTGACAAGTCCGAGTTAATCGGACCGCGTGGCAACCCAACCGACACTGTTCGCGTTATTGAATTTCGCCGCCGAGCCGATGGGCAAACATTTTTTATTGCATGGTCGGATGGAGCTGATAGTTCACTCAATTTGCCATGGAGCGCGCCAAAGGCAATAGTGACAAATATGGTGCCTGACGCAAAAGGAAACTTTACTGAAAATACCGCGACGGCCACAAACGGCATCCTCTCCGTCGCGGTCGGCCAAGACCCGCTCCTTATTGAACCTAAAAAATGAAAAAAGACTTGATAATTATAGTAGCAATTATTGCCGCTGTGGGCATCGGCGGATATTTTATTTTTAAAAAACCCGTCTCATTGGAACCAAAGCCGCCGATAGAAAAAGTCGGCCGATGCGGAGACAATGTCTGCGATGATTTTGAAAAATCCAACCCTTTAATTTGTCCGATAGATTGCGCAGTTCCAAATAAAGAAAAAGAAGAAAAACCGAAGGAACAGCCGCATCAAGCAAGCGCGAGCAAAGATTCCCCTTTCGGCTTTCATCCCGGCAATGCCGAGAATTATTCTTATATCAAAGACCTTGGCGCGAAGTGGAGCCGTGAGGGAATTTATTTGATTTGGGACTGGATAGATTCCAACCGCGACGGCAATTATAAGTTTACGCAGGCTGAGACTCCGGCAGTGCCTGATTCGTCAATTCAGAGCCAAAAAATAAATTACGACGCGCAGTGGTTGAAAGTTCCTGAAAATATTGAGGTCATGGCGAATATTTGTCCATTTATAATTAATCCAATTAACAAAGCGGCCGGTTTTAAAAACGAAACAAACGAAATGGAAACTTATCAGGATTTTGCGGGGAAAGCGGTAGAACGATACGACGGCGACAATGATTACGGCTGCGCATTTTCATCTCCGGACTGCTACAAACAAGGCGACAATCAGTACCCGTCGGCGGAAACGATAAAAGTTTTCCAAAAAAATCCCATAAAGTATTGGCAGGTTTGCAATCAATTAACCGAGGTTTCCAGTTCAAACGATTACGCCTCAATCTTCGCTTCGGTTCAGAAAAAAACTTACGAAGCGGTTAAGGATTCTGATAGCTCAGCCAAAGTTTTAATCGCCGGAGATTCAATGAAAGAAATGTATTTGGAAGTGTTCAAAAGATTGGGCGGAAAATACATAGACATAATTGATTTGCACAGATTTGGCAATAATTATGATCCGAAAGAAGATTTTGATTACATTAAATCAGGTCTCCGTTCCGCCGGATTTGACACAAGCAAGTTAAAATTCTGGATGACGGAAACGGGGACATATTCCGGCGACCCGAGTTCCGACGCAAACAAAAATCTTCCATATTTGAGCGAAAAAAATCAAGCGGCGGTTCTCGTTAAAATATATGTTTCAGGACTTTCTTATGGGATAGACAAAATTTTTTGGGCATGGAATATCGTTGAAGGCTTTTCAAGAGATGGCGGGATTTTTGACTATACCGGATTGGTCTACGACGGATGTGATTTTGTTAATAATAAATATGAGTGCGGTTCAAATATCGGATACGACAAAGGAAGGGGTGTGAAAAAATTGAGCTATTACACCTACAAAAAAATGACGGAAGTTTTGGAAGGAAGCGATTGGGACAACATAGAGACAATCCAAGAAAAAGACGGTGTTTATGTCTATAAGTTTATTAAAAACGGCAAGCCGATCTGGGTGGCGTGGAATGATAACGATAGTGAAAAACAAATAACGATTTCTAATGTGAATTCATCATCGGTCAAAATCACCGAAGCCGTCCCGAATTACAGCTCAGGCAAAGAAGTGAAAGATTACGCCGCTGGGTTTAAGACTGAAACAGCAAGGGTTGAAGGCGGAATGGCGACGATAAAAATAAAAGATATTCCGGTTTTTGTGGGGGAAGTTAATTAGAGACATTAATTTTCAGAATTCTTTTAAACAACCCCAATTTATCCTCTTTTTTCAGTTCGCCTTTTTTGAGCTTGGCTAGATAATTTTTGGCTTCTTCCATTTTGCGCGGCATAAACGGCTCCAGCCAGACGATTATTTTTTCTATCCCGAACAGAAGGGTGTTTAAAACTTCGTCCAGTTTTTCGTTTTTGTTTTTATTCAAAACCCACGGCTTTTCTTCGTTTATATAAATATCCAATTTTTTGATGAAAGCGAAAACATCGGCCAACGCTTCGTACAGTTTATAGTTCTCAAAATTCTTTTCGTAACTTTTTTCCGTTTCTTCGGCCGATGATTTTATTTTCTCTTCAAGGCCGTTTTTAGCGTCAAGAATACCGCCGCGATAATCAATCATCATCGTGAAAGACCTTTCCAGCAGGTTGCCGATTCCGTTGGCCAAGTCGCTGTTGTATTTTCGCGCGAATTCTTCGGCTTTGACATCGCCGTGTTCGGAAGCCGGGAATTGCGACAACAGCAAATATCGCGCCGCATCCGCGCCGAATTTTTCCGCCAGCTCAATCGGGTCTATGATATTGCCTATCGTCTTGCTCATCTTCTGCCCGTTTACGGTAAAAAGTCCGTGGATAAAAATTTCCTTCGGCAAAGGCAAGCCGGCCGATATCAGCATCGCCGGCCAAAAAATGCTATGAAATTTGTTTATCTCCGCCCCGATAATATGCAAATCCGGCGGCCAGTACTTCTTGAAATTTTCCCCGTCTGGATAATCCAAAACGGTGGCGTAGTTTATAAGCGCGTCCGCCCAGACATAAATGGTCTGGTTTTTGCCGTAAGGAAAAGGTATTCCCCACTGAAGACTTTCGCGAGTGATGGAAAAATCGGAAACGCCGGATTCCATCATTGCCAGCGTTTCGTTTTTCCGGCTGTCGGGAATTATTTTCAGCTCTCTTTTTTCTATTTTCTTTTTTATTTCCGGCAGATATTTCTTGAGATTGAAAAAATAATTTTTCTCCTTTATTTTTTGCGGCGCGACAAGGTGATCGGGACACAAGCCGTTTACCAAATTTCTTTCCAATATGAAATTTTCGCACCCGACGCAATACAAGCCTTCATACTCCCCTTCATATATATCGCCGGTGTCCCATAATTTCTTGACGAATTCTAAAACACCTTTTTTATGCTTCAGGGATGTGGTTCTGATAAAATCGCTGTATTCTATCCCCAAACTTTTCCATGCGCTTAAATAGCTTTGGGCGATTTCGTCTGTGAATTTTTGCGGGTCTTTGTTTTCTTTTTTCGCTTTTTCTTCTATTTTTGAGCCGTGTTCGTCAAGCCCGGCCGAAAAGAAAACATCCTTGCTTTTTGATTTTTGCCGCCGGGCGACAACATCGGCGAACACCGCGGTAAAACTATGCCCGATGTGCGGTTTGCCGGAGGCGTAATAAATGGGCGTGGTCAAGTAAAATTTTTCCATAATGACTTTTCTCTGCTGTTAATATATTATAGTAAGGCAAGATATAGTAAATATGGACAACCTCCCTTCAAAAATAAAATGGAGCGCGCCGGAATACGAATTCCACGAAAAAACTCCGGAGTGGTATTGGGCGCTCGGCATAATCACCGCCGCCCTCGTGTTGGCGGCCGTTGTTTTGCATAATTTTTTATTCGCCGTTTTTGCCGTTCTGGCCGGATTTTCCGTCGGGCTCTACGGAGCCAGAAGGCCGAGACTTGTCTCTCACGAAATAAATTCTGGTGGCGTATCATTTGGAAACAGAAATTTCAACTACGAAAATATCGACCATTTCTGGATAAACTACAACCCTCCGTTAAAGA
>Ga0209211_10001754_pt1 | contig 39671 bp, 48 predicted proteins | sample RifGroA2_FD_183992 | JGI IMG/M metagenome (GOLD analysis project Ga0209211, IMG submission 183992) | Groundwater microbial communities from Rifle, Colorado, USA - Groundwater A2 (SPAdes) (version 2) | ecosystem: Environmental > Aquatic > Deep subsurface > Groundwater | place: Rifle, Colorado...
CCCGATCGCCATGGAAGAAGGCCTGCGCTTCGCGATCCGCGAAGGCGGTCGTACCGTCGGCGCCGGCGTGGTTGCAAAGATTATCGAGTAAACCCAGTCGTTAGTCTTTAGACGTTAGTCGTTAGTTAAAGCAAAACCCGCGTAGCGGACAACGCCAACTAGTGGCTAGTGGCTAGCGACTAGAGACTACCAACTGTATTTAGGCCAGTAGCTCAATTGGTAGAGTATCGGTCTCCAAAACCGAGGGTTGGGGGTTCGAGACCCTCCTGGCCTGCCAAAAAGCAAGTGGAAAATTAACTGGAACCATCGCGCATGGCGGACAAAATCAAGTTGCTCGTTGCATTTTTGCTGGTTGCGGCGGGCATTGCGGGCTTTTACTCCTTGCACGATAGTGCGGCGGTGGTAAAACTGGCTTCGGTGCTGGTTGGTCTGTTGTTGGCCGCAGGAGTAGCGTGGACCAGCGAACCGGGCAAGCGTTTTTTTGCTTTTGGCCAGGAGTCTGTTGCCGAGGCGAAGCGCGTGGTTTGGCCGACGCGCAAGGAGACATTGCAAACCACCGGTGTGGTGCTTCTGTTCGCGGTCGTCATGGCTTCGTTCCTGTGGGCGGTGGATGCCGGTCTGATGATGGTGGTGAATATGCTGATGGGACGGAGTGAGTGATGGCCATGCATTGGTATGTAGTTCATACGTACTCGCAGTTCGAGAAAAGCGTGCAGCGTACGTTGCTGGAGCGTATTCAGCGCGACGGCATGCAGGACAAGTTCGGCCGGATTCTGGTGCCGGTCGAGGAGGTGGTCGAACTGAAGTCCGGGCAAAAGAGCATCACGGAGCGCAAATTCTTTCCCGGCTATGTGCTGGTCGAGATGGAGATGACCGACGAGAGCTGGCATCTGGTGAAGAACACGCCCAAGGTGACCGGCTTTCTGGGCGGGTCGGCGATGAAGCCGACGCCGATCAGCGAAAAAGAAGTACAGAACATCATGCAGCAGATGCAGGCAGGCGTTGAGAAACCCAAGCCCAAGGTGTTGTTCGAGGTGGGAGAGGCGGTGCGAGTCAAGGAGGGCCCGTTCACGGACTTCAATGGTACGGTCGAAGAGGTCAATTACGACAAGAATAAGATACGTGTGGCGGTGACCATCTTCGGTCGCTCGACACCGGTGGAACTGAATTTCGGCCAAGTAGAAAAAGGCTGAAGAGCGGGAAATGCGGATGGGGAACGCGGACTGCAAAAAATGCAGGCGCAGTTTCCCGTTTCCCATTTCTCACATTGGGGAGAGACGTAACGTTTCGTAAATACCCGTTTGAGAGGAGTGCATCATGGCAAAGAAAGTAGTCGGCTATATCAAGCTGCAAGTGCCTGCGGGCAAAGCCAACCCAAGCCCGCCTATCGGCCCGGCGCTGGGTCAGCGCGGTTTGAATATCATGGAGTTCTGCAAGGCGTTCAACGCGCAAACACAAGGCGTGGAACCCGGTCTGCCGATCCCGGTGGTAATCACCGCGTTCGCGGACAAGAGTTTTACCTTCATCATGAAGACCCCGCCCGCAACCATTCTGATCAAGAAGGCTGCCGGTGTGCAGAAGGGTAGCAAGACGCCTCATACCGACAAGGTGGGCAAGCTGACCCGCAAGCAGGCGGAAGAGATTGCAACAACCAAGATGCCCGATCTGACCGCCGCCGACATGGATGCCGCAGTGCGCACCATCGCGGGAAGCGCGCGCAGCATGGGTATCATCGTGGAGGGCGTATAACATGTCCAAACGTTATAAGGCGATCGCGGCCAAGGTGGATCGCGACAAGTTTTATCCGCTGAACGATGCGTTGAACCTGGTCAAGGAAACTGCCGTGGCGAAGTTCGATGAGTCTATCGACGTTGCGGTGAACCTCGGTATCGACGCGAAGAAATCAGACCAGTTGGTGCGTGGTTCCGTCGTGCTGCCTAAGGGCACCGGCAAGACTGTGCGCGTGGCGGTGTTTTCTCAGGGTGCCAAGGCAGAAGAGGCGAAAGCCGCCGGTGCCGACATCGTTGGTTTCGACGACTTGGCAGAGTCCATCAAGGGCGGCAAGATGGATTTCGACGTGCTGATCGCCAGCCCGGATGCGATGCGTCTGGTCGGCCAGCTCGGTCAGATTCTCGGCCCGCGCGGCTTGATGCCGAACCCCAAAGTCGGCACGGTGACGCCGGATGTGGCCGGTGCGGTGAAAAATGCCAAGGCCGGTCAGGTGCAGTACCGCACCGACAAGAACGGCATCGTGCAGTGCACCATCGGTCGCGCCTCGTTCGCGCCGGAAGCCCTGCGCGAGAACCTGCTGGCATTGATCGATGCGCTGAATAAGGCGAAGCCGGCTGCTGCCAAGGGCGTGTACCTGAAGAAAGTGTCTATCTCCAGCACCATGGGTGCGGGGATTCGCGTCGAGCAGGCTAGCCTGACGGCGTAAGGGTGTGAATTTGGCGATGGGGAGCATTTCCCCGTCGCCTTCGATCTTTGTACTGCTGGCGTGCAGTCAGCATCAAAGACCGCAGGAGCAGCCAGATGTCAGGAATCATGGGTCATTTAAGATGGCCGACGGTTCAGATGGCTGATTGCTTAATTGAGGGGCGAAGTGATCGGGTCTAAGGGAGTTGCTCCCTGATTCCGGATGACTGATCCTTGAATCCGGCGTAGATGGCGTGCCCGCGAGCAGGAAGTGCAGTTTTTCCGGCTCATGGTCGCAGTTGTAATGGGTGGAGTGCGCGCAAACGCATTCCGGAAAATGGAGGAAGACTTGAGTCTCAATCTGCAAGAAAAACAAGCGGTGGTTGCGGAGGTCAGTGCCCAGGTGGCGCAGGCCCAGACCATCGTCCTGGCAGAGTATCGTGGCATCAAAGTCGGCGACATTACCGTGCTGCGCGCCAATGCGCGCAAGTCCGGAGTGTATTTCCACGTGTTGAAGAACACGCTGGCGCGCCGCGCGGTGCAGGGTACACCGTTCGAAACCCTGGCAGAGAAAATGGTCGGCCCGCTGGTGTACAGCATCAGCGCCGATGCCATTGCCGCTGCCAAGGTGGTGAGCGAGTTCGCCAGGACGAACGACAAGCTGGTCGTGAAAGCGGGTGCTTACAACGGCAAGGTGCTGGATGTCGCTGGCGTGAATGCGCTGGCCTCGGTGCCGTCGAAGGAAGTGCTGCTGGCGCAACTGTGCGGTCTGCTGCAATCGCCGGTTTCCGGCTTGGCTCGCGTACTCGGCGCGGTCGCAGCGAACAAAGAACCGGCTGCGGCCTGATCTGATCAACCTTTAGAAAAGTTAGGAAAATAAAATGGCATTCGATAAAGACGCATTCTTGACCGCACTGGACGGGATGTCCGTGCTGGAACTCAACGACCTGGTCAAGGCGATTGAAGAGAAGTTCGGCGTATCCGCCGCTGCGATGGCTGCCCCGGCTGCTGCCGGTGCTGCTGCGGGCGGTGCTGCCGCTGTCGAGCAAACCGAGTTCAACGTGATCCTGACCTCCGCTGGCGACAGCAAGGTGAACGTGATCAAGGTGGTTCGCACCATCACCGGCCTGGGCTTGAAAGAAGCCAAGGATCTGGTTGACGGCGCGCCCAAGCCCGTCAAGGAGGGCGTATCCAAGGCCGATGCCGATGCGATCGCCAAGCAGCTGATCGAAGCCGGCGCAACTGCTGAGATCAAGTAAGGTTGTACGCTGCAAAAGGCTGGCGGTTCACCGTCAGCCTTTTGCCGCTTTAAGAAGTCAGCGGCCAGAAAGCAGGCGATTGCTTTCTGCCCCTTGTCTTTTGGTTGTTGCATAACTTGAAGTTATGCCCGAGCTGAAGCCGTGTTTACCCTCGATCGTGGAGATTATATGAGCTACTCTTTTACCGAAAAAAAGCGTATTCGTAAGAGTTTTGCCAAACGGGTCGGCGCCTTGCCGGTTCCCTTCCTGTTGTCCACCCAACTGGAATCCTTCGCCGCCTTCCTGCAGGCCTACACGCCGCCGGAACAGCGCAAGAACGAGGGGCTGCAAGCCGCTTTCAACGGTATCTTCCCGATCGAGAGCCATTCCCGGAATGCGCGTCTCGACTTCGTCGGCTATCAGTTGGGCATGCCGCCATTCGATGTGAAGGAATGCCAGCAGCGCGGCCTGACCTATGCGTCCCCGTTGCGCGCGCGCGTGCGCCTGACCATCATGGACAAGGAGGCGTCCAAGCCGACGGTCAAGGAAGTAAAGGAGCAGGAAGTCTACATGGGCGAGATCCCATTGATGACCAACACCGGCTCGTTCGTGATCAACGGTACCGAGCGTGTCATCGTCTCGCAGTTGCACCGTTCTCCCGGCGTGTTCTTCGAGCATGATCGCGGCAAGACCCATTCATCCGGCAAGCTGCTGTTCTCTGCACGTATCATCCCGTATCGCGGTTCCTGGCTGGATTTCGAATTCGACGCGAAGGATTATGTCTACTTCCGTATCGATCGCCGCCGCAAGATGCCGGTGACCATCCTGCTACGCTCGCTCGGTTATAGCAACGAAGACATGCTCAAGATGTTCTTCGAATTCGATACTTTCCATTTCGGCAAGAAAGGCATCCAGTATGAGGTCGTCCCGGAACGCCTGCGCGGCGATGTGGCGCGTTTCGACATCCTCGGCAAGGGTGGCAAGGTCATCGTGGCCAAGGACAAGCGCATCACTGTGCGTCATATCCGCGAGATGCAGGAAGCGGGCATCGACAAGCTGGCGGTCGGCGAAGACTTCCTGATCGGACGCGTGATCGCGAACAACGTGGTGGACAAGGAAACAGGAGAGGTCATCGCTAATGCCAACGATGAAATCACCGAAGCGTTGCTGCACCAGTTGCAGGCTGCCGGTATTGGCAGCATCAAGACCTTGTACACCAACGATCTGGATCATGGCGCATTCATCTCCCAGACCCTGCGTACCGATGAGAGCACCGATCAGTGGACTGCGCGCGTGGCGATCTACCGCATGATGCGTCCAGGCGAGCCGCCGACGGAAGATGCTGTTGAAGGCTTGTTCAACGGCCTGTTCTTCAACGAAGAGCGTTATGACCTGTCATCTGTCGGGCGCATGAAGTTCAATCGTCGCGTCGGGCGCGAAGAGTTGACCGGCCTGTCGATATTGGCTAACGAAGATATCGTTGAAGTCGTCAAGATACTGGTCGAATTGCGCAACGGTCGCGGCGAGATCGACGACATCGACCATCTCGGCAACCGTCGCGTGCGTGCCGTGGGCGAGCTGGCGGAGAACCAGTTCCGTGCCGGGCTGGCGCGCGTCGAGCGTGCCGTCAAGGAGCGCCTCGGCCAGGCCGAGACCGACAACCTGATGCCGCATGATTTGATCAATGCCAAGCCGATCTCGGCGGCGGTCAAGGAGTTCTTCGGTTCCAGCCAGTTGTCGCAGTTCATGGACCAGACCAACCCGCTGTCGGAGATCACCCACAAGCGCCGCATCTCCGCGCTGGGACCTGGCGGTCTGACGCGCGAGCGTGCCGGCTTCGAGGTGCGCGACGTGCATCCGACCCATTATGGCCGCGTGTGCCCGATCGAAACGCCGGAAGGCCCGAACATCGGCCTGATCAACTCGCTGGCGTTGTATGCGCGCACCAACGAATACGGCTTCATCGAAACGCCATACCGCAAGGTGAGCAAGTCCAGGGTGTCGGATGATGTCGATTACCTGTCTGCGATCGAAGAGGGCAAATTCACCATTGCCCAGGCGAATGCCGAGCTGGACAAGAAGGGGCACTTCACCAACGACATCGTCTCGGCGCGCCATCACAACGAATTCGTGCTGGCCGAACCAGAAAAACTGGAATACATGGACGTGTCGCCGTCCCAGGTGGTATCGGTCGCGGCTTCCTTGATCCCGTTCCTCGAACATGACGACGCGAACCGTGCGCTGATGGGCGCCAACATGCAACGCCAGGCGGTTCCTTGCCTGCGCGCCGAAAAGCCGCTGGTCGGCACCGGCCTTGAGCGCACCGTGGCGGTGGATTCCGGCACGACCGTACAGGCATGGCGCGGCGGACGTATCGACTATGTGGATGCGGGCCGTATCGTGGTGCGCGTCAACGATGACGAGACCACCGCCGGTGAAGTCGGGGTGGATATCTACAACCTGACCAAATACACCCGTTCCAACCAGAACACCAACATCAATCAGCGTCCGCTGGTCAAGGTGGGTGATGTGATCGGTCGCGGGGACGTGATCGCCGATGGCGCTTCGACCGATATGGGCGAACTGGCGCTCGGCCAGAACATGCTGGTCGCGTTCATGCCGTGGAACGGCTACAACTACGAGGACTCGATCCTGATTTCAGAGCGCGTTCTCGCTCAGGATCGTTTCACTTCCATCCATATCGAAGAGCTGACCGTCGCTGCGCGCGATACCAAGCTGGGGCCGGAAGAAATCACCCGCGACATCCCGAATCTGGCCGAAGCGCAAATGGCTCGCCTGGATGAATGCGGCATCGTGCATATCGGTGCTGAAGTCGGTTCGGGCGATGTGCTGGTGGGCAAGGTGACGCCCAAGGGCGAGACCCAGCTGACGCCGGAAGAGAAGCTGCTGCGTGCCATCTTCGGCGAAAAGGCGTCCGATGTTAAGGACACCAGTCTGCGCGTGGATGCCGGCATTTCCGGCACGGTGATCGATGTGCAAGTGTTTACCCGCGAAGGGTTGCAACGCGACAAGCGCGCGCAACAGATCATCGATGATGAGCTGAATCGTTACAAGAAGGATTTGGCGGATCAGATGCGTATCGTGGAAGCCGATGCGTTTGCGCGCCTTGAGAAGTTGCTGCACAACCGGGTTGCGAATGGCGGCCCCAAGAAGCTGGCCAAGGGCAGCAAGCTGACCAAGGATTACCTGCACAGCATCGACGCCCACCAGTGGTTCGATATCCGTGTGGCCGATGACGAGGCGGCTGCACAGATGGAGCAGGTCAAAGAAGGGTTGGCGCAGAAACGTATCGAGTTCGATGCGGCCTTCGAGCTGAAGAAGAAAAAACTGACCCAGGGCGACGAGATGCAGGCCGGGGTGCAGAAAATGGTCAAGGTGTATGTTGCGGTCAAGCGCCGTTTGCAACCCGGTGACAAGATGGCGGGTCGTCATGGCAACAAGGGTGTGGTGTCGCGCATCGTCCCGGTAGAAGACATGCCCTACATGGCGGACGGTACGCCGGTGGATGTGGTGCTGAACCCGCTTGGTGTTCCGTCGCGGATGAACATCGGCCAGATCCTGGAGACTCATCTGGGTTGGGCTGCCAAGGGATTGGGCATGAAGATCGACGAGATGCTGCAGGCTAATGCCAAGATTGCCGAAGTGCGCAAGTTCCTGGGCAAGATATACAACCACCACAATGGCCAAACCGTGGATCTGGAGGCGTTCAGCGACGACGAGATCATCGAGCTGTGCCGCAACCTGACGAAGGGCGTGCCGTTCGCAACGCCGGTGTTCGACGGCGCCAGCGAAGAGGAAATCAAGTACATGCTGGAGCTGGCAGGGCTGCCGTTGTCCGGCCAGACCACGCTGTACGATGGACGCACCGGCGAGGCCTTCGATCGTTCGGTGACGGTCGGCTACAAACATGTGCTGAAGCTGCATCACCTGGTCGACGACAAGATGCATGCGCGTTCCACCGGCCCATACAGCCTGGTGACGCAGCAACCGCTGGGCGGCAAGGCGCAGTTCGGCGGTCAGCGTTTCGGCGAAATGGAAGTGTGGGCGCTGGAGGCCTATGGCGCCGCGTACACCTTGCAGGAAATGCTGACCGTCAAGTCGGACGATGTGGCGGGGCGTACCAAGGTTTATGAAAACATCGTCAAGGGCGATCACAAGATCGATGCCGGCATGCCGGAATCCTTCAATGTGGTCATCAAGGAGATACGTTCTCTGGGTATCGACATGGATTTGGTGCGCAACTGAATATAGGAAGTGGGAAACGGGAAGTAACACTTCCTGCTATCCACTCCCCAGTCCCTACTTACAGGATTTTAGGAGTCACACATGAAATCATTGCTGGATTTGTTCAAACAGGTTACGCAAAAGGAAGAGTTCGATTCAATCAAGATCGGCCTCGCCTCGCCGGAAAAGATCCGTTCCTGGTCCTATGGCGAGGTCAAGAAGCCCGAGACCATCAACTATCGCACCTTTAAGCCGGAGCGCGATGGTCTGTTCTGCGCCAAGATATTCGGGCCGGTCAAGGATTACGAGTGCCTGTGCGGCAAATACAAGCGCCTCAAGCATCGCGGCGTGATCTGTGAAAAATGTGGCGTCGAGGTCACCTTGTCCAAGGTGCGCCGCGAGCGCATGGGGCATATCGAGCTGGCTTCACCGGTGGCGCACATCTGGTTCCTGAAGTCGTTGCCATCGCGTCTTGGCATGGTATTGGACATGACGCTGCGCGACATCGAGCGCGTCTTGTACTTTGAGGCCTATGTCGTCACCGAACCCGGCATGACCCCGCTGAATCGCGGCCAGTTGTTGTCCGAAGACGACTATCTGGCCAAAACCGAAGAATATGGCGATGAATTCGCCGCGACGATGGGCGCGGAAGGCATTCGCGCTTTATTGGGCAGCCTGGATGTCACAGCCGAGATCGAAACGATACGCGCCGATCTGGCAGCTACCGGCTCCGAAACCAAGATCAAGAAATACGCCAAGCGCCTGAAAGTGCTGGAAGCGTTCAATGCATCCGGCATCAAGCCGGAATGGATGGTCATGACGGTGCTGCCGGTGCTGCCGCCGGAGCTGCGCCCGCTGGTTCCGCTGGACGGCGGGCGTTTCGCGACCTCCGATCTGAACGATCTGTACCGTCGCGTGATCAACCGCAATAACCGTCTGCGCCGCCTGCTCGAACTGAAGGCACCGGATATCATCGTGCGCAACGAAAAGCGCATGTTGCAGGAAGCGGTTGATTCCCTGCTGGACAACGGTCGCCGCGGCAAGGCGATGACCGGCGCGAACAAGCGCCAGCTGAAATCGCTAGCAGACATGATCAAGGGCAAGAGCGGACGTTTCCGCCAGAACCTGCTGGGCAAGCGCGTCGACTACTCCGGTCGTTCCGTGATCGTGGTGGGGCCGCAGCTCAGGCTGCACCAATGCGGCCTGCCAAAGAAGATGGCGCTGGAGTTGTTCAAGCCGTTCATTTTCAGCCGCCTCGAGGCGATGGGCCTGGCGACCACCATCAAGGCCAGCAAGCGCATGGTCGAGGCGGAAGAGCCGGTCGTGTGGGATATCCTCGAAGAAGTGATCCGCGAACATCCGGTGTTGCTGAACCGCGCGCCGACGCTGCACCGCTTGGGTATCCAGGCATTCGAGCCTATCCTGATCGAAGGCAAGGCGATCCAGCTGCATCCGCTGGTCTGCTCGGCATTCAACGCCGACTTCGACGGCGACCAGATGGCCGTGCACGTGCCGTTGTCGCTGGAAGCACAGATGGAAGCGCGCACCCTGATGCTGGCCTCCAACAACGTGCTGTCGCCCGCGAACGGCGAGCCGATCATCGTGCCGTCACAGGATATCGTGCTGGGGCTGTACTACATGACCCGCGAGAAGATCGGCGCGCTGGGTGAGGGTTCGATGTTCGCCAACATCGCCGAAGTGTCGCGCGCCTATGAGTCGCGCGAAGTCGAATTGCAGGCCAAGGTGGTGGTGCGTCTCAAGGAGATGCACAAGGATGAAGACGGTCAGCCGATCGACAAATTGACTCGTTACGAAACCACCGTGGGACGTGCCTTACTGTCCGAGGTGTTGCCTGCCGGTTTGCCGTTCCAGATGATCAACAAGGCGCTCAAGAAGAAGGAAATCTCGCGCCTGATCAATGCCAGCTTCCGCCTCTGCGGCCTGCGCGACACCGTGATCATGGCGGACAAGCTGATGTACACCGGCTTTACCTATGCGACCCGCGCCGGTATCTCGATCTGTGTGGATGATATGTTGATGCCGCCGCAAAAGAACGAATTGATCAGCGCGGCCGAGAAAGAAGTCCATGAAATCCATATCCAGTACACTTCCGGCCTGGTGACCGACGGCGAGCGCTACAACAAGGTAGTGGATATCTGGGGCCGCACCGGCGATGTGGTGGCCAAGGCGATGATGGAGCAACTCGGCAGCGAGCCGGTGCTCGATCGTGTGACCGGCAAGCCGCGCATGGAAAAAGGCAAACCGGTGACGCAGGAGTCATTCAACTCCATCTACATGATGGCCGATTCCGGCGCGCGTGGTTCGGCAGCGCAGATCCGCCAGCTGGCTGGGATGCGCGGCCTGATGGCCAAGCCGGACGGCTCCATCATCGAGACCCCGATCACCGCGAACTTCCGCGAGGGGTTGAACATGTTGCAGTATTTCATCTCCACGCACGGCGCCCGCAAGGGGTTGGCCGACACCGCGTTGAAGACGGCAAACTCCGGTTATCTGACTCGCCGCCTGGTAGATGTGACACAGGATCTGGTGGTGATCGAGGATGATTGCGGTACCGCGAACGGCACTTCAATGAAGGCGATCGTCGAGGGCGGCGAGGTCATCGAAGCATTGCGCGAGCGCATCCTTGGCCGCGTGGTGAGTGCCGATGTGATCAATCCCGATACGTCCGAGACGCTTTACGAAGCGGGTACGTTGCTGGATGAAACCGCTGTTGAGCATATCGAGGCGCTGGGCATCGATGAGGTGCGCGTGCGTACCCCTTTGAATTGCGAGACGCGTTTTGGTTTGTGCGCGAAATGCTATGGCCGCGATCTGGGCCGTGGCGGACTGGTGAATGTGGGTGAGGCTGTTGGCGTCATCGCCGCGCAGTCTATCGGTGAACCGGGTACCCAGCTGACCATGCGTACCTTCCATATCGGTGGTGCTGCTTCGCGTACCGTGGTGGCCAGCCAGGTGGAAAGCAAATCCAATGGCGTGTTGAAGTTCAGTCCCAACATGCGTGTGGTGACTTCCGTGCGCGGTGAATTGATCGTGGTGGCGCGCAGCGCCGAAGTGATCATTGCCGATGACCATGGCCGTGAGCGTGAACGCCACAAGGTTCCATACGGAGCGGCCCTGACGGTCAAGCAAGGGGATACCGTGCGTGCCGGCGTGGTATTGGCGACCTGGGATCCGCACACTCGCCCGATCGTTACCGAATATGCCGGCAAGATCAGTTTCCAGAATGTCGAGGAAGGCGCGACGGTCGCCAAACAGATCGATGAAGTGACCGGCCTGTCGACGCTGGTGGTGATCGATCCCAAGCAACGTGCGGGCGCGCAAGGCAAGGGCACATTGCGTCCGATGGTGCGCCTGATTGACGATGCGGGGCGAGAAGTCAAATTGGCCGGCACTGAAACTCCTGTCAGCGTCACCTTCCAGACCGGTTGCATCATTACCGTTGAGGACGGGCAGCATGTCGGAGTCGGCGACGTGCTGGCGCGTATTCCGCAGGAAAGCAGCAAGACGCGCGACATTACCGGCGGTCTGCCGCGTGTGGCCGAGCTGTTCGAGGCGCGCGTACCCAAGGATGCCGGCATGCTGGCAGAGTGCACCGGTACGGTTTCGTTCGGCAAGGATACCAAGGGCAAGCAACGCCTGGTGATCACGGATGTCGACGGGGTGCCGCATGAGTTCCTGATTCCGAAGGAGAAGCACGTGCTGGCGCATGATGGCCAAGTGGTGAATCAGGGTGAGATGATTGTGGATGGCCCGGCTGATCCGCATGACATCCTGCGCTTGCTGGGCGTAGATGAGCTGGCGCGCTACATTACCGATGAAGTGCAGGAGGTTTACCGTCTGCAAGGCGTGAAGATCAGCGACAAGCACATCGAGGTAATCGTGCGCCAGATGTTGCGTCGCGTGCAGGTTACCGATGTGGGCGATACACGCTTCATCACGGGCGAACAGGTCGAGCGCGCTGACTTGCTGGAGGAGAATGAACGCATGGCTACCGAAGGCAAGAATCCGGCTAGCTTTGAGTATATGTTGCTGGGCATCACCAAGGCTTCGTTGTCCACGGATTCGTTCATCTCTGCGGCATCGTTCCAGGAAACCACGCGCGTGCTGACCGAGGCGGCAATCATGGGCAAGCGGGACGACCTGCGCGGGCTGAAGGAGAACGTCATCGTCGGCCGTTTGATTCCGGCCGGTACCGGATTGGCTTATCACAACACCCGGCGCAAACAGCGTTTGGGCATTGATGTCGCCGAGGGACGCGAGTTGCAGGAGGCTGAGGTAGTCGTATCAGGCGAATTGCTTGACACCCCCGGGGTTTCTCAATAGAATTCGCAGCCTTTTTGCCGTCGCAGCGGATGTAATTTGTCATGCTGCGGCGGTGTGTTTTTTACCGATTTGATTTCTAACTGATTTTAGAACTTTAATTTAGGATGTGTAGATAATGCCAACCATTAACCAGTTGATTCGCAAGCCGCGTGTTGCAATCGTAGAAAAGAGCAAGGTGCCGGCCCTGGAAGGCTCTCCGCAAAAGCGTGGCGTTTGCACCCGCGTGTATACCACGACCCCGAAGAAGCCCAACTCTGCGTTGCGTAAAGTGGCCAAGGTGCGTCTGACCAATGGTTTCGAGGTGATCAGTTACATTGGCGGCGAAGGCCATAATTTGCAGGAGCACTCGGTGGTGCTGTTGCGCGGCGGTCGTGTAAAGGATTTGCCGGGTGTGCGTTATCACATGGTGCGCGGCAGTCTGGATACCGCGGGCGTGAAGGATCGTAAGCAGGCTCGCTCCAAATATGGCGCGAAACGTGCCAAAAAGGCGTAATTTTTAGCAATTAATTCTGAGGTTGACATGCCAAGACGTAGAGAAGTCCCCAAACGCGAAGTCCTGCCTGATCCGAAGTTCGGTAATCAGGATCTGTCCAAGTTCGTGAATGTGCTGATGACAGCCGGCAAGAAGTCGGTTGCCGAGCGCATTCTGTACGGTGCTCTGGAGCAGGTCGGCAAGAAGACTGGCAAAGATGCAATTGAGGTGTTCAATCTCGCCTTGAATAATGCCAAGCCGCAAGTGGAGGTAAAGAGCCGCCGTGTCGGCGGTGCCAACTATCAGGTGCCGGTTGAAGTGCGTCCCTCACGCCGTATGGCTTTGTCGATGCGCTGGTTGCGCGAAGCAGCGCGCAAGCGTGGCGAGAAATCCATGGGCATGCGCCTGGCGGGTGAGTTGATCGATGCCTCGGAAGGTCGTGGCGGCGCAGTGAAGAAGCGCGAGGAAGTGCACCGTATGGCTGAGGCGAACAAGGCGTTCTCGCATTTCCGTTTCTAATTTGAGCTTGTTGCAAGCAGCTTGTAGCGAGTAGCAAAACCGGGTTGGCTGCAAGCCACCAGCTACAGGCTACAAGCTTTGATGATAATTTATTTAGGTATCTACCGTGGCACGTAAAACACCCATTAGCCGTTATCGCAATATCGGCATCAGCGCGCACATCGATGCGGGCAAGACGACGACGACTGAGCGTATCCTGTTCTACACCGGCGTAAGCCACAAGATTGGTGAAGTGCATGATGGCGCGGCTACCATGGACTGGATGGAGCAGGAGCAGGAGCGTGGTATCACCATTACTTCCGCTGCGACCACCTGCTTCTGGAAGGGCATGGAGAATCAGTATCCCGAGCATCGCTTCAACATCATCGATACCCCGGGGCACGTCGACTTCACCATCGAGGTGCCGCGTTTGGCGTTCGTCAACAAGATGGATCGTTCCGGTGCGAACTTCTTCAAGGTCGTCGAGCAGATGCAGCTTCGCCTGAAGGCGAGCCCGGTTCCGATCGTGATCCCTATCGGTGCGGAAGACAGCTTCGTCGGCGTCGTCGATCTGCTCAAGATGAAAGCGATCTACTGGGATGAAGCGTCACAAGGCATGAAGTTTGACTATCGGGAAGTTCCGGCTGATCTGGTTGCGACTGCCAAGGAATGGCGCGAAAAGATGGTCGAGTCCGCAGCAGAGGCCTCTGAGGAGCTGATGAATCAGTATCTTGAGAATGGCGAGTTGACGGAAGAGCAGACTATTGCGGGTCTGCGTGCGCGCACGATTGCGTGCGAGATTCAGCCTATGCTGTGCGGCTCCGCGTTCAAGAACAAGGGTGTGCAGCGTATGCTGGATGCGGTCATCATGTTGCTGCCTTCGCCGACCGATATTCCTGACGTGACGGGCGAGAGCGAAGAGGGTGAGCCTCTGACTCGCAAGGCGGATGATGCCGAGAGCTTCTCCGCGCTGGCGTTCAAGCTGATGACCGACCCGTTCGTGGGGCAGTTGACCTTCGTGCGTGTTTATTCCGGCGTGCTGAAGAAGGGTGATACGGTATACAACCCGATTCGCGGAAAGAAAGAGCGTATTGGTCGTATCGTGCAGATGCATGCAAATAACCGTGAAGAAATCGATGAGATTCTGGCGGGTGATATCGCGGCATGTATCGGTCTGAAAGATGTGACCACCGGTGAATCGCTGTGCGATCCGAACAAGCCGATTATTCTCGAGCGCATGGTGTTCCCGGAGCCGGTGATTCACGTTGCCGTCGAGCCGAAGACCAAGGTTGACCAGGAAAAGATGGGTATCGCGCTGGGCCGTCTGGCGGCAGAAGATCCTTCTTTCCGCATACGTACCGACGAAGAGTCCGGCCAGACGATCATGTCTGGTATGGGTGAGTTGCACCTGGAAATTCTGGTTGATCGCATGAAGCGCGAATTCGGCGTTGAAGCGAACGTGGGTGCGCCTCAAGTGGCATACCGCGAAGCGATTCGCAAGGCGGTCGAGATTGAGGGAAAGTATGCCAAGCAGACCGGCGGTCGCGGTCAGTACGGTCATGTGTGGATCAAGATGGAGCCGAACGAGGCAGGTAAGGGCTTCGAATTCGTCGACGCAATCAAGGGCGGTACCGTTCCGCGCGAATATATTCCTGCGGTTGAAAAGGGCTTGCGCGAAACGTTGCCTAGTGGCGTGCTGGCAGGCTTCCCGGTTGTGGATGTGAAGTGCACTCTGTTCGACGGTTCCTACCACGACGTGGACTCCAATGAAAACGCCTTCAAGATGGCGGCTTCGATGGCATTCAAGGACGGCATGCGCAAGGCCAGTCCGGTTCTGCTGGAGCCGATGATGTCGGTCGAAGTGGAAACGCCGGAAGACTATGCCGGTACGGTGATGGGCGACCTTTCTTCACGCCGCGGTATGGTGCAGGGTATGGATGACATGATGGGTGGCGGCAAAACCATCAAAGCTGAAGTGCCATTGTCCGAGATGTTTGGTTACTCGACTTCGTTGCGTTCCGCGACCCAGGGTCGCGCAACATACACGATGGAATTCAAGCATTACAGTGAAGCCCCAAAAAGCGTCGCTGAAGCAATCATGAACAGCAAGAAATAATCAAGACCAGTCGGAGAGATAAATCATGGCAAAGAGCAAATTTGAACGCACGAAACCGCACGTGAACGTAGGTACGATCGGCCACGTTGACCATGGCAAGACCACCCTGACGGCGGCGATCACCACCGTACTGTCGAAGAAATTTGGCGGCGAAGCCAAGGCCTACGACCAGATCGACGCGGCGCCCGAAGAAAAGGCGCGCGGCATCACCATCAACACCGCCCACGTCGAATACGAGACCGCCAACCGCCACTACGCGCACGTTGACTGCCCGGGCCACGCCGACTACGTCAAGAACATGATCACCGGCGCCGCGCAGATGGACGGCGCCATCCTGGTCGTCTCCGCAGCCGACGGCCCCATGCCCCAGACCCGCGAGCACATCCTGCTCGCCCGTCAGGTCGGCGTTCCCTACATCATCGTGTTCCTGAACAAATGCGATATGGTCGACGACGAAGAGCTGCTCGAGCTGGTCGAAATGGAAGTGCGCGAACTGCTCACCAAATACGACTTCCCCGGCGACGACGTGCCCATCATCAAGGGCTCCGCACTGAAAGCCGTGCAGGGTGACCAGAGCGACCTGGGCGAACCCTCCATCTTCCGTCTGGCCGACGCCCTCGACAGCTACATCCCGACACCGGAACGCGCCATCGACGGCACCTTCCTGATGCCGGTCGAAGACGTATTCTCCATCTCCGGTCGCGGCACTGTTGTAACGGGCCGTATCGAGCGCGGCGTCGTCAAAGTCGGCGAAGAACTCGAAATCGTCGGCATCAAGCCCACCCTCAAGACCACCTGCACCGGCGTTGAAATGTTCCGCAAACTGCTGGACCAGGGTCAGGCGGGCGACAACGTCGGCGTGCTGCTGCGCGGCACCAAGCGCGAAGAAGTCGAGCGCGGCCAAGTTCTGGCCAAACCCGGCTCCATCACCCCGCATACCAAGTTCACCGCCGAGATCTACGTGCTGGGCAAGGACGAAGGCGGCCGTCATACCCCGTTCTTCCAGGGTTATCGTCCGCAGTTCTACTTCCGCACCACCGACGTGACCGGTGCGGTCGAACTGCCGGCCGGCACCGAAATGGTGATGCCCGGCGACAACGTCAGCATCACGGTGAACCTGATCAACCCGATCGCCATGGAAGAAGGCCTGCGCTTCGCGATCCGCGAAGGCGGTCGTACCGTCGGCGCCGGCGTGGTTGCAAAGATTATCGAGTAAGAATACAATGCGCGCCCTCGCGTGGCTGCGGCCACGCGATTTTCGTTCTTTAATTGGCGGCATTGCCGCGTAACACCAAGAGAAAATTATGCAAAGTCAAAAAATCCGCATTCGCCTCAAGGCGTTCGACTATCGTTTGATTGACCAGTCGGCGGCGCAGATCGTTGATACGGCAAAACGTACCGGCGCAGTAGTGAATGGCCCGGTGCCCTTGCCGACCAAGATCGAGCGTTTTGACGTGTTGCGTTCGCCCCATGTCAACAAGACATCCCGCGACCAGTTCGAGATTCGCACCCATCTGCGCCTGATGGATATCGTCGATCCCACTGACAAGACGGTGGATGCGCTGATGAAGCTGGATCTTCCAGCCGGCGTGGACGTGGAAATCAAGTTGCAGTAATAGTTGTACCTGGCAGTAAAAAAATCGGCTGACCAATTGTAGTCAGCCCCTTAACAAGAGGAAATAAAATGAGCTTAGGACTTGTCGGTCGCAAGATTGGCATGACCCGCGTATTCACCGAAGACGGTTCCTCGTTGCCGGTGACTGTGCTGGAAGTGTCCAACAATCGTGTCACTCAGGTTAAATCCGTGGATACCGATGGCTATACCGCTGTGCAGTTGGCGCACGGTGTGCGTCGTCCCGGCCGCGTCAGCAAGGCTGCCGCCGGGCACTACGCCAAGGCGGGTGTGGAAGCCGGGAGTGCACTCAAGGAATTCACCGTATCCCCTGAACAATTGGCCGGTCTGCAACCCGGCTCGACGGTCAGCGTCGAGATTTTTCAGGTGGGTCAATATGTCGATGTGACGGGCGTGTCCAAAGGTAAGGGCTACGCCGGTACCATCAAGCGTTACAACTTCAAATCAGGTCGTGCGTCGCACGGCAACTCCAAGTCGCACAATGTGCCTGGCTCCATCGGTATGGCGCAGGATCCGGGCCGGGTGTTCCCGGGCAAGCGCATGACCGGGCATATGGGTGATGAGCAGAAGACGGTTCAAAATTTACAAGTCGTGCGCGTTGATGTCGCGCGTCAGTTGTTGCTGGTCAAGGGCGCCGTTCCCGGCGCGCAGAACGGCAGCGTGATCGTGCGTCCGGCAGTGAAGGCAGGTGCGTAATGGAACTCAAAGTCATTAACGATAAGGGTCAGGCGAGCGCAAACCTGAGTGCGTCCGATGAGTTGTTCGGTCGCGAATACAACGAAGACCTGGTGCATCAACTGGTTACCGCTTACATGGCTAATGCGCGTGCTGCCAACAGCAAGCAAAAGGGCCGTAGCGAGATCGCCAAGAGCACCCGCAAGCCGTTTGCGCAAAAGGGTACCGGTCGCGCGCGCGCCGGCATGGCGTCCAGCCCGTTGTGGCGTGGTGGCGGCAAGATATTCCCTAACACCGGTGAGGAGAACTACACCCACAAGGTGAATCGCAAGATGTATCGCGCCGGCCTGGCAGCCATCCTGTCCAGATTGGTCAGCGAGAATCGCCTGGTGGTGGTGGATAGCCTGACGGTCGATGCGCCCAAGACCAAGTTGCTCGCGCAGAAGATCAAGGGCATGGGTCTGGATGGGCGCTTGCTGATCATCACCGACAGTATGGACGAGAATCTGTATCTGTCTTCCCGCAACCTGCCCAACGTGCTGGTGCTGGAAGCCAACCAGGCTGACCCGGTCAGTTTGGTGCGTTTCCCGAGCGTGGTTGTTAAACGCGATGCCGTGGCCAAAATCGAGGAGATGTTCGCATGAGCGCACAACAATTCAGCCAGGAGCGTTTGATGAAGGTGTTGCTCGCTCCGCAGATCTCCGAAAAGGCGACCCATGTTGCCGAGAAGAACGAGCAGGTGATTTTTCGTGTCGTGCCTGACGCGACCAAGCCCGAGATCAAGGCGGCCGTTGAAATGATGTTCAAGGTGAACGTCGACAGCGTGCAAGTGGCCAACGTCAAGGGTAAAGTCAAGCGCATGGGGCGATATGTGGGCCGCCGCAACGACTGGAAGAAGGCATACGTGTGCCTGGCCGCAGGCCAGGAGATCAATTTTGCCGCTAGCGAGCAAGGATAATCATCATGGCATTGATTAAACTGAAACCAACAACACCGGGGCAGCGCGCGGTAACGCGCGTGGTCAATCCGGATCTGCATAAGGGCAAACCAGTCGCCGCGCTGCTGGAGAAGCAGACCAGGACCGCAGGCCGCAACCATAATGGGCACATCACCACCCGTCATATGGGCGGTGGCCATAAGCAACATTATCGTCTGGTAGATTTCAAGCGCAACAAGGATGGCATTCCGGCCACCGTGGAGCGTCTGGAATATGACCCCAACCGCAGTGCGAATCTGGCGCTGCTGTGTTATGCCGATGGAGAACGCCGCTATATCATTGCGCCCAAGGGCGTGGTGGCCGGTACGACCCTGATCAGCGGCTCTGAAGCGCCGATCAAGCCGGGTAATGCCCTGCCATTGCGCAATATCCCGGTCGGTTCAACCATTCATTGCATCGAGATGTTGCCGGGCAAGGGTGCGCAGCTGGCCCGTTCCGCGGGTACTTCGGTGCAACTGCTGGCGCGCGAGGGTAGCTACGCACAATTGCGTTTGCGTTCCGGCGAAATCCGCAAGGTGCATATCGACTGCAAGGCGACGCTGGGCGAAGTGGGCAATTCCGAACACAGCCTGCGTTCCATCGGCAAGGCCGGTGCGATGCGCTGGCGCGGTGTGCGTCCGACCGTCCGCGGTGTGGTAATGAACCCGGTGGATCACCCGCACGGCGGTGGCGAGGGCAAGACCGCGGCAGGCCGTCATCCGGTCAGCCCATGGGGTGTGCCGGCCAAGGGCTTCCGCACACGCCGCAACAAGCGCACCAGCGGCATGATCGTGCGCCGTCGCTTTAAGGTTTAAGGGGTAAACAGATATGGCACGTTCCATTAAAAAAGGTCCATTTGTTGACGCTCACTTGCTCAAGAAAGTTGAGGCGGTGCGCGCGACCAACGATAAACGTCCGGTGAAGACCTGGTCGCGCCGCTCTACGGTGCTGCCCGAATTCGTCGGCCTGACGATTGCGGTGCACAACGGAAAGCAGCATATCCCGGTGTACGTGTCGGAAAACATGGTGGGGCACAAGTTGGGCGAGTTTTCCCTGACGCGCACCTTCAAGGGGCATGCCGCCGATAAAAAAGCGGTCAAGAAATAAGGGGGCATGATGAAAACGACTACTGCTGTTGCAAAGAATATTCATCTCTCCGCACAAAAAGGCCGCTTGGTGGCAGATCAGATCCGCGGTTTGCCTGTCGCTCAGGCGCTCAATATCCTGACCTTCAGCCCGAAGAAGGGCGCCGGCATCATCAAGAAGGCGCTGGAATCGGCGATCGCGAATGCCGAGCACAATGATGCCGCCGATATCGATGAGTTAAAAGTGACGACCATCTATATCGACAAAGGGGCTTCGCTGAAACGTTTCATGGCGCGAGCCAAGGGTCGTGGCAACCAAATCGAAAAACAGACTTGCCACATTACGGTTTGCGTCGGGAGCAAAGGGTAAATTATGGGACAGAAAATCCATCCAACCGGTTTCCGGTTGTGCGTTCGTAAAAACTGGGATTCCAAGTGGTATGCCAATAGCACGAACTTCGCTGACTTGTTGCACAAGGACATCGAGGTCCGTGCATTTCTGAAAAAGAAGCTGGCCTCCGCCGGCGTCTCCAAGGTGATCATCGAGCGCCCGGCCAAGAATGCCAAGGTGACGATATACACCGCGCGCCCCGGCATGGTGATCGGCAAGAAGGGCGAGGATATCGAAGCATTGCGTGCCGAATTGCGCAAGCGCATGGGGTTGCAGTCTGTCGATTTGGCCATTGAAGAAGTGCGCAAGCCGGAAGTTGATGCGCAGCTGATCGCGGACAGTATCACTGCGCAACTTGAAAAGCGCATCATGTTCCGCCGGGCCATGAAACGCGCGATGCAGAACGCCATGCGACTCGGCGCGCAGGGTATCAAGATCATGAGCGCCGGTCGACTGAACGGCATCGAGATCGCCCGCACCGAGTGGTACCGCGAAGGTCGTGTGCCATTGCATACGCTGCGTGCCGATATCGACTATGGCACTTCGGAAGCGAAGACCACTTATGGCATCATCGGTGTCAAGGTCTGGGTGTTCAAGGGCGAGATTACTGGGCAGGAAGTTGCGGCATCCGTTGCCGCAGAACCGGAAAAGAAAGTAAGAAAGTCGGGAGCAAAGCATGCTACAGCCAGCTAGAAGGAAATACCGCAAGGAACAAAAAGGCCGTAATACCGGTATCGCCACCCGTGGTAACAAGGTCAGTTTCGGCGAATTTGGTCTTAAGGCGATGGCGCGAGGCCGCCTGACGGCGCGCCAGATTGAAGCTGCGCGCCGTGCGATGACCCGCCACATCAAGCGTGGCGGACGTATCTGGATACGCATTTTCCCGGACAAGCCGATTTCCAAGAAGCCCGCCGAGGTTCGCATGGGCAATGGTAAGGGCAATCCGGAGTACTACGTTGCCGAGATACAGCCTGGCAAGATGCTGTATGAAATGGATGGCGTGGATGAAACATTGGCGCGCGAAGCGTTCCGGTTGGCTTCCGCGAAACTGCCGATCGCGACCTCGTTCGTGATCAGACAAGTGGGTGCATAACATGAAAGCCAGTGAACTGAAGACCAAATCCGCAGCAGAGCTGCAACAGGAGATGCTGTCGCTGACCAAGGCGCAATTTGGCCTGCGCATGCAGGTTGCGACGCAGCAAATGACCAATACCAGCGAACTGCGCAAGGTTCGGCGTGATATCGCGCGCATCAAAACCGTATTGACAGAGAAGGGTGCCCAGAAATGAGCGATGCCAAGCTGAAACGTACCCTGACGGGTACTGTGGTAAGTGACAAAATGGACAAGACCGTAACGGTCCTGGTCGAGCGCAAGGTGAAGCACCCTTTGCTGGGCAAGATCATCCGCGTGTCCAAGAAGTATCATGCGCACGATGAGACCAATGAGTTTCATGCGGGTGATGTGGTAACGATAGAAGAGTGCCGGCCGATTGCAAAAACCAAGAGCTGGCGCGTTGCAAAGCTGGTTGAAAAGGCTGCGGCAATTTAATTGCAGTTTCTGCTTGCGTCTTTCCCGGATTTGCATATAATGCGCGGCTTCGTTTCACCGCCGCTTGCGGCGACCTGACCCGAACGGGTTCCAAGACTGGCCGCCGCTAGCGGAAAAAGTTGGAGATTAAAAAATGATACAAATGCAGTCTGTTTTGGACGTTGCCGACAATACCGGCGCGCGTTCCGTGATGTGTATAAAGGTGCTGGGCGGTTCCAGGCGCCGTTATGCCTCGGTTGGCGATGTCATCAAGGTCAGCATCAGGGATGCGGCTCCGCGTGGTCGCGTCAAGAAGGGCGAAGTCTACAACGCCGTGGTGGTACGCACTGCCAAGGGTGTGCGCCGGACTGATGGCTCATTGGTCAAGTTTGATGGCAATGCCGCAGTGTTGCTGAATGCCAAGCTGGAGCCTATCGGTACGCGTATTTTCGGGCCGGTGACACGTGAGTTGCGTACCGAGAAGTTCATGAAGATCGTTTCGCTGGCACCTGAAGTGCTTTAAGCGGCAGCTGGTCGAGTTGAGGAAAATCATGCGCAAGATAAAAAAGAACGATGACGTTATCGTAATCACGGGCAAAGACAAGGGTAGTCGCGGCAATGTGCTGCGCGTACTCGGTGAATACTTGCTGGTTAGCGGCATCAACAAGGTCAAGAAGCACCAGAAGCCCAATCCGGTGAAGGGGCTGGCTGGCGGGATCGTGGAAAAGGAACTGCCCATTCATATTTCGAATGTGGCGGTCTATAACGCGGCAGCCAAAAAGGGTGACCGGATCGGAATTAAAACGCTGGAGGACGGGCGCAAGGTTCGCGTGTTCAAATCCAGCGGTGAAGTGATTGAAGCTTAAGGGGTGATGGGCATGGCTCGTTTGTACGAATTATACAAGGACAAGGTCACCAAGGACCTGATGAAGCAGTTCGGCTACAAGTCCGTCATGGAAGTGCCGCGCATCGAAAAAATCACGCTGAACATGGGCGTTGGCGAGGCGGTTGCCGACAAGAAGGTGATGGAGTTCGCGGTTGGCGACATGCAGAAGATCGCCGGGCAGAAGCCCGTGGTCACGCTGTCGAAGAAATCCATCGCGGGCTTCAAGATTCGCGAGGATTACCCGGTCGGTTGCAAGGTGACGTTGCGCAAGGAACGCATGTATGAATTCCTGGATCGTCTGATTTCGGTTGCGATTCCGCGTATCCGCGATTTTCGCGGTATTTCCGGGAAGTCGTTTGACGGTCGCGGCAATTACAACATGGGCGTGAAAGAGCAGATCATTTTCCCGGAAATCGAGTATGAAAAGATCGATGCGCTGCGCGGTATGAACATCACCATCACTACTTCCGCAAAGACCGATGAAGAGGCACGGGCTCTGCTGTCTGCATTCAAACTCCCATTAAAGAAGTGAGGGGCTACTAATGGCAAAAATAGCGCTGATTAACCGCGATCATAAACGTCGCGAAACCGTAAAGAAGTTTGCGGCCAAGCGGGCAGAGTTGCTGGCGACGATCTCCAATATGAAATTGAGCGACGAAGAGCGTGCTGCCGCGCGACTGAAGTTACAGTCCTTGCCGCGTGATGCAAGCCCGGTGCGCCTGCGTAACCGCTGCGCCCTGACCGGGCGTCCGCGCGGTACTTTCAGGAAGTTCGGTTTGGGGCGTATCAAGGTTCGTGAGTTTGCGATGCGCGGAGAAATACCCGGTATCGTTAAGGCCAGCTGGTAGGGGAAATTATATATGAGCATGAGTGATCCGATCTCCGATATGTTGACGCGTATTCGCAATGCGCAACTGGCGGAGAAAACTACAGTGGTGATGCCTTCTTCGAAGCTCAAGGTGGCGATTGCCGACGTGTTGAAAGACGAAGGCTACGTGGATGGCTTCAGTGTCATCGCCGGCGAAGGCGGTAAGGCTACGCTGGAGATTGGCCTGAAATATTACAGCGGTCGTCCGGTAATCGAGAAGATTCAGCGCGTCAGCCGTCCCGGTTTGCGTATTTACAAGGGTTCCAATGATATTCCCAAGGTGATGAACGGGTTGGGGATCGCCATTGTTTCCACGTCCAAGGGTTTGATGACCGACCGCAAGGCGCGCGCCAATGGTATTGGTGGCGAAGTGCTGTGCGTTGTCGCGTAGTGAGGTAGTCATGTCTAGAGTTGCCAAGAATCCTGTCGTCGTGCCCAGTGGTGTTGAAGTGGTGCTGGCGGCGAACGAAATTTCGATGAAGGGGGCGTTGGGTTCCCTGAAGCAGGCGCTGTCGAGCGATGTTAGCGTGGTGCGCGAAGGCGATAGCCTTTTGTGCAAGGCGAGTAATGCCTCCAAGCAGTCCGGTGCCATGTCCGGCACGATCCGCGCTCTGCTGGCCAACATGGTGGTGGGTGTGAGCAAGGGCTTTGAGCGCAAGCTGACACTGGTGGGCGTGGGTTATCGCGCACAGGCGGCCGGCGATACGCTGAACCTGACCCTGGGGTTTTCCCATCCGGTTGCTTACAAGATGCCTGCCGGTATCAAGGTTGAGACGCCGACGCAAACCGAGATCGTGCTGAAAGGCGCTGACAAACAGCGTATCGGGCAGGTCGCTGCCGAGATTCGCGCTTTCCGTGAGCCGGAGCCCTATAAGGGCAAGGGCGTGCGCTACAGCGATGAAGTGGTGATCCTGAAAGAAACCAAGAAGAAATAATTGAGGCGGATATGTTGAATAAGAAAGAAACGCGTCAGCGCAGGGCACGTAAAACCCGTGCACGTATTGCCGAGAAGAAGACGGTGCGTCTCGCCATTCACCGCACCAACCTGCACATCTATGCGCAAGTGATTTCTGCGTGCGGCAGCAAAGTGTTGGCCAGCGCTTCCAGTGCTGAGACCGATGTCCGCAAGGATCTGCCGAACGGCGGCAACATTGCCGCTGCTGCAGTGGTAGGAAAGCGCATCGCCGAAAAGGCGAAGAGTGCCGGCATTACGCAGGTGGCTTTCGACCGTTCCGGTAATCGATATCATGGCCGTGTCAAGGCGTTGGCGGAAGCTGCGCGTGAGCATGGTCTGCAGTTCTAATTGGAGTTGAGTGATGGCTAAGCCGCAAGGGAAAATGCAGCAACAGGCAGAGCGCGATGACGGTCTGATCGAAAAGATGATCTCCGTGAACCGCGTCACCAAGGTGGTCAAGGGTGGTCGCATCATGGGCTTCGCCGCCTTGACCGTGGTTGGTGATGGCGATGGGCGCGTGGCGATGGGCAAAGGCAAATCCAAAGAGGTTCCGGTTGCCGTGCAAAAAGCGATGGATGAGGCGCGCCGCAATCTGGTCAAAGTGAGTTTGCGGAACGGCACGTTGCATCACACCGTGATCGGCAAGCATGGTGCGGCCAAGGTATTGATGCAGCCGGCCTCAGAGGGTACCGGCATCATCGCCGGTGGTGCGATGCGCGCAGTGTTCGAGGCGGTTGGGGTGCGTGATGTGTTGGCAAAATGTATCGGCTCCAGCAATCCTTATAACGTGGTGCGTGCCACCCTGAACGGGCTGAAGGCATTGAATTCACCGTCCGAAATTGCTGCCAAGCGCGGCAAGAACGTTGACGAGATTTTGGGGTAAGACATGACGCAAACCAAAAAGACATTAAAGGTCACGCAGATCAAGGGGTTGATCGGGACCAAGCAATCGCATCGCGACACGATCCGCGGTTTGGGGCTGCGTCGGATCAACCACACCGTGCAACTGGAAGATACCCCGTGCGTGCGCGGCATGATCAACAAAGTGTTCTATCTGGTTAAGTGCGAGGCATAAATGCAACTCAATAATATTCAGCCTGCACAAGGCGCAAAGCATGCCAAACGCCGTGTTGGCCGCGGTATCGGTTCAGGCCTGGGCAAAACTGCTGGGCGTGGTCACAAGGGGCAAAAGTCGCGTACGGGCGGCTTCCATAAGGTCGGTTTCGAGGGCGGTCAAATGCCGCTGCAACGTCGTTTGCCGAAGCGCGGTTTTGTCTCGCTGACACGTGGCGACACGGCACAAGTGCGATTGTCCGATCTGCAAAAGATGCCGGTTGACAGCATCGATTTGCTGGCGCTCAAGCAGGCGGGTGTCGTTCGTGCAAGCGCGTTGGCAGTGAAGGTTATTCTGTGTGGAGAGCTTTCCCGCGCCGTGAAGTTGCAGGGGCTGCGGGTCAGCAAGGGTGCGCGTGCAGCGATTGAAGCGGCTGGCGGTAGCGTCTCCGAGTAAGGTTGTACGTGAACACGATTGCTAAGGGCGCAAGCAAGGGCAAGTATGGCGATTTGAGCCAGCGCCTGTGGTTTTTGCTGGGCGCCCTGGTGGTATTCCGCATCGGTGCGCATATTCCGGTGCCTGGCATCGACCCGGTGGTTCTGGCTGACCTGTTCAAGACGCAGAAGGATGGCATCCTGGGCATGTTCAACATGTTTTCAGGCGGCGCCCTGGAGCGCTTCACCATCTTTGCGCTGGGCATCATGCCGTACATCTCGGCGTCGATTATCATGCAGCTGGCGGCAATAGCGGTACCGCAGCTTGAGCAGTTGAAGAAGGAAGGCGAAGCAGGTCGCCGCAAGATTACGCAGTACACCCGCTATGGCACGTTGGTGCTGGCGCTGTTCCAGGCGTTCGGCATTTCGGTGGCATTGCAGGCGCAACCGGGACTGGTGCCGAATCCGGGCATGATGTTCCAGTTGACTTCGGTGATCACGCTGGTGACCGGCACGATATTTCTGATGTGGTTGGGTGAGCAGATCACCGAGCGTGGTTTGGGTAACGGTATTTCGCTGATCATTTTTGCCGGCATTGCTGCCGGATTGCCGAGTGCGATCGGCAGCACGCTGGAACTGGCACGCACGGGCGCGTTCTCGATCCCGCTGGTGCTGTTCCTGCTGATTGGCGCCATTGCGGTAACGGCACTGGTGGTGTTCGTCGAGCGCGGGCAGCGCAAGATTCTGGTGAATTACGCCAAGCGTCAGGTAGGCAACAAGGTTTACGGCGGGCAGAGTTCGCATCTGCCGCTGAAGTTGAACATGGCCGGGGTGATCCCGCCGATTTTTGCTTCCAGCATCATCCTGTTTCCCGCGACGATCGCGGGCTGGTTCGGTAGCGGGCAAGGCATGAATTGGTTGAAGGATATCAGCGACAAGCTGTCTCCGGGACAGCCGATCTATGTGCTGGTTTATGCGGTAGCGATCGTGTTTTTCTGCTTTTTCTACACGGCGCTGGTGTTCAGCCCGAAAGAGACGGCGGACAACCTGAAGAAGAGCGGTGCATTTCTGCCGGGGATACGTCCGGGCGAACAGACTGCGCGCTATGTTGAGAAGATCATGCTGCGCCTGACCATGGTCGGCGCGGTGTACATCACCCTGGTATGTCTGCTGCCGGAATTTCTGGTGGTGAAATGGAATGTGCCGTTTTACTTTGGTGGAACTTCGTTGCTGATTCTGGTAGTGGTTACTATGGACTTCATGTCTCAAGTCCAATCCTATCTGATGACGCATCAGTATGAGAATCTGTTGAAGAAAGCCAACTTCAAGGGATAGCTAAAGAAGACTCGCGCTGATGGCTAAAGAAGACGTAATTCAGATGCAGGGCGAGATCGAGGAGTCGCTGCCGAATGCAACGTTCCGGATTAAGCTGGAAAATGGTCATGTAGTGCTGGGGCATATCTCCGGGAAAATGCGGATGCACTATATCCGCATCCTGCCGGGAGACAAGGTAACCGTCGAATTGACGCCATATGATTTGAGCAGGGCGCGTATTGTGTTCCGTGCCAAATAGTTGAGAGAGCAAGGAGAAGAAAATGAGAGTTCAGGCATCGGTAAAAAAGATCTGCCGCAATTGCAAGATCATTCGTCGCAATCGGGTTGTGCGCGTTATCTGTACGGAGCCGCGCCACAAGCAACGCCAAGGTTAATTTGAACCAAGTTGACTGTCGGTGATATAATTTTTAACTTCTTTTGAAGATAGGGTAGCTGCATGGCACGTATTGCAGGGGTCAACATCCCCAACCATCAACACGCTGTGATTGCTTTGACTGCAATCTACGGCATCGGTCGCACTCGCTCGCAAAGTATTTGCGTAGCGGCAGGCATCAATGCCTCCACCAAGATGAAAGACCTGACTGACGCGGAAGTGGAAAAGCTGCGCGAAGAAGTCGCCAAGTTCACGGTGGAAGGTGATCTGCGCCGCGAAACGACGATGAACATCAAGCGTCTGATGGATCTGGGTTGTTATCGCGGCTTGCGTCACCGTCGCGGTTTGCCGTGTCGCGGCCAGCGTACACGCACCAACGCGCGTACCCGCAAGGGGCCGCGCAAGGCAATTGCCGGCGCCAAGAAATAAGTTCGCTATAACGCTTTAGAGGAATAGATTATGGCCAAGCCAAGCACGAAAGTGCGCAAGAAAGTCAAAAAGAATGTTGCCGAGGGCGTGGCGCACGTTCATGCTTCTTTCAATAACACCATCATCACCATCACCGACCGCCAGGGTAATGCCTTGGCATGGTCCACCAGCGGCGCGCAGGGCTTCAAGGGCTCGCGCAAGAGCACGCCGTTCGCCGCACAGGTCGCCGCTGAAGTGGTAGGCAAGTCGGCACAGGAATGTGGTGTGAAAAACATCGAGGTGCGCATCAAGGGGCCAGGGCCGGGGCGTGAATCCGCCGTGCGCGCATTGAATGCCGCTGGATTCAAAATCACCAGCATTTCCGATATCACGCCGGTGCCGCATAACGGCTGTCGCCCGCCCAAAAAGCGCCGTATTTAATTCCTGGGAGTCAATCTTGGCTAGAAATCTTGATCCAAAGTGCCGTCAGTGCCGCCGTGAAGGCGAGAAGCTGTTCCTGAAAGGCGAGAAGTGCTTCACCGACAAATGCGCCGTCGAGCGCCGCGCTTATGCGCCAGGTCAGCACGGCCAGAAGAAGAACACCCGCTTGTCCGAGTATGGCGGCCAGCTGCGTGAGAAGCAAAAGGTACGCCGTATCTATGGTGTGTTGGAAAAACAATTCCGCCTGACCTACAAGCAGGCAGAAAGCCAGCGCGGCATCACCGGCGAAAATCTGTTGCAAAATCTGGAATCGCGTCTGGATAACGTGTCCTACCGCATGGGCTTTGGCGCATCGCGCGCGGAAGCGCGTCAAGTGGTACGGCACAACGGCGTTCTGGTGAACGGCAGGCGCGTCAACATTCCCTCATACCAGGTACGTCCCGGTGATGTGGTCGAGGTGGCGGAAAAATCCAGGGCGCAACTGCGTATCAAGGCCGCAATCGAAGCTGCCGAGCAACGCGGTTTCCCGGAATGGCTGGAGATGGATACCAAGGGTCTCAAGGGTACCTTCAAGGCCAAACCGCAACGTGCCGAGCTGCCAGCGAGTATCAATGAACATCTCGTGGTTGAGTTGTATTCCAAGTAATCCACGCGGAGTAGCGTATGCCTAAGAATGAATTTTTGAAGCCCCGCATCATCGATGTGCAAAGGATCTCCGCCACGCAAGCCAAGGTGGTGATGGAGCCTTTCGAACGTGGCTACGGCCACACATTGGGTAATGCACTGCGCCGTATCCTGTTGTCTTCCATGCCCGGCGCCGCTGCGACCGAAGTGAAGATGGCCGGCGTGTTGCACGAGTATGCGACCATCGACGGTGTGCAGGAAGATGTTGTGGATATCCTGCTGAACCTCAAGGGGGTCGTGTTGCGTCTCCACAATGTGCCCGAGGTCGTACTGACCATCAAGAAGGAAGGCCAAGGTGTCGTGACGGCTGCCGATATCAGCGGCAATGCGGATATCGAGATAGTCAATCCGGATCATGTGATTGCACATCTGACTGCTGGTGGAAAGCTGGACATGCAGATCAAGGTCGAGCAAGGGCGTGGTTACGTGTCGGCGATTACACGCCAGACCCCGAACGAAACCCGTGCCGTCGGCCATATCGCGCTGGACGCATCGTTCAGCCCGGTCAGCCGCGTCAGCTATGCGGTCGAAAGCGCGCGTGTCGAACAACGTACCGACCTCGACAAGCTGGTGATGCATATCGAAACCAACGGCGCGCTCGATCCCGAGCAGGCGATCCGCAATGCGGCGCGTATTCTGGTCGACCAGTTCTCCGTATTTGCCGCGTTGGAAGGCACCGAACCGGTCGTCGAGAAGGTTCAGGCACCGAAGGTCGATCCCATTCTGTTGCGTCCGGTGGATGATCTGGAATTGACTCCGCGTTCCTCCAACTGCCTCAAGGCGCAAAGCATCCATTACATCGGCGACCTGATCCAGTACACCGAGAACGATCTGTTGCGTACCCCGAACCTGGGCCGCAAATCGCTGAACGAAATCAAGCAGGTTCTTGCCGAGCACAATCTGTCGCTGGGGATGAAGCTGGAAAACTGGCCTGTTGCTACAGCTTAAGCAGACAGCGCATTTTAGGAATAAGAGAGGCAAATCATGCGTCACCGTTTAGGTTTAAGAAAACTCAACCGTACCAGCAGCCACCGTCTGGCGATGTTCCGCAACATGACCGTTTCGCTGTTGCGCCACGAAGTCATCAAGACCACCTTGCCCAAGGCCAAGGAACTGCGCCGCGTCGCGGAGCCCATCCTGACGCTGGGCAAGACCCCGAGCCTGGCTAACCGCCGTCTGGCGTTTGCGCGCCTGCGCGACCGCGAGATGGTCGTCAAGCTGTTCGATGAACTCGGTCCGCGTTATGCGGCACGCAACGGCGGCTATTTGCGCATCCTCAAGTTCGGTTTCCGCCAGGGCGATAACGCGCCGATGGCACTGATCGAACTGATGGACCGCCCCGCAGACGCGACGGCGGTTGAAGCCGAGTAAGCTTACGCACTGCTTCAGCGTTCCACAAAAAGCCGGGTTATCCCGGCTTTTTGTTTGCTACACTTCACCTTCAACCTCACAGGGAGAGAGAAATGGCCAACTGGTTCGCAGATAACTCACTATCCATAGGCCGCACTCCGCTGGTGCGCCTTAATCGCATCACTGACGGTGCATCCGCCACCATTCTTGCCAAGGTCGAGGGGCGCAATCCGGCCTACTCGGTCAAGTGCCGTATCGGCGCAGCGATGGTCGCGGACGCCGAAAAGCGCGGCCTGCTTTCTCCCGGAAAGCACATCGTCGAACCTACCAGCGGCAACACCGGCATCGCGCTGGCCTTTGTCGCCGCGGCGCACGGCATTCCCCTGACGCTGACGATGCCGGAAACCATGAGCATCGAACGCCGCAAGCTGCTGGTCGCATTCGGCGCCACCCTAGTGCTGACCGAAGGTTCGAAAGGTATGGGCGGTGCGATCGCCAAAGCTGAAGAGATCGCCGCCAGCGATTCGAAGTACGTCCTGCTGCAACAGTTCAAGAATCCGGCCAATCCTGCCATCCACGAGCAAACCACCGGGCCGGAGATATGGGGCGATACCGATGGCAAGATCGACATTCTCGTATCCGGTGTCGGCACCGGCGGAACCATTACCGGGGTGTCACGCTACATTAAGCATACTCAGGGCAAATCCATCACTTCGGTCGCCGTGGAACCGACCGCCAGCCCCATCCTTACCCAGAAGCTCGCCGGTGAACCGCTGAAGCCCGGCCCGCACAAGATACAGGGCATAGGCGCAGGCTTTGTGCCGGATACGCTCGATCTGTCACTGGTGGATGAGATAGAGCAGGTCACCAACGAAGACGCCGTGCTCTACGCCCGTCGTCTGGCGCGCGAGGAAGGCATCCTTTCCGGTATTTCCAGCGGCGCTGCCGTGGCGGCTGCGGTACGTCAGGCCAGGCGTCCCGAGAATGCCGGCAAGACCATCGTCGTGATCCTGCCGGATTCCGGCGAGCGTTATCTCAGCTCGATCTTGTTTGAAGGAATGTTTGACGAGAAGGGGATTGCAGCCTAGTCAATCTAACCATGACGCCGGCAGAAGTGCAGCCAGTGGCAATTGCCGGCGAACGGTTTCGCTTTAAGCAACAACGACCATTGATTCCCCTCATGCTGGGGTGTCATGCGTTCAGATGCGTTTCAGGATGCTTTGCAGATACGGCCCCGTCACGCTGTCAGGATTCGCCGCGATCTCCTTGGGCGAGCCTTGCGCCACGATGCGCCCGCCGCCGTCGCCGCCTTCCGGGCCGAGATCGATGACCCAATCGGCGGTCTTGATGACATCCAGATTGTGTTCGATCACCACCACGGTGTTGCCCTGGTCACGCAACTTGTGGATCACTTTCAGCAGCATGTCGATATCGTGGAAATGCAGGCCGGTGGTCGGTTCGTCGAGGATGTACAGCGTGCGCCCGGTATCGCGCTTGGACAGTTCCAGCGAGAGCTTCACGCGCTGTGCCTCTCCGCCGGACAGCGTGGTGGCGCTCTGTCCCAGCGTGATGTAGCCCAAGCCGACATCCAGCAGCGTCTTCAGTTTGCGCGCGATCACCGGTACCGGCGCGAAGAACTCATGCGCCTGCTCCACCGTCATGTTCAGCACGTCGTGGATGTTCTTCCCCTTGTATTGCACCTCCAGCGTCTCGCGGTTGTAGCGCTGGCCGTGGCACACGTCGCACGATACATACACATCCGGCAGAAAGTGCATCTCCACCTTGATCACGCCGTCGCCCTGACAGGACTCGCAGCGCCCGCCCTTCACGTTGAAGGAGAAGCGCCCCGGCCCGTAGCCGCGTTCGCGCGAGGCCGGCACGCTGGAAAACAGGTCGCGTATCGGCGTGAACAGCCCGGTGTAAGTCGCCGGGTTGGAGCGCGGCGTGCGTCCGATGGGTGACTGATCCACGTTGATCACCTTGTCGAAGAACTCCAGCCCCGATATCTCACGGTAAGGCGCAGGCTCGGCATTGCTGCCGTACAAGTGCTGCGCCACTGCGTGATACAGCGTGTCGTTGATGAGGGTGGACTTGCCCGAACCGGACACGCCCGTGATGCAGGTGAGCAGGCCGACCGGCAGATCGAGCGTCACCTCTTTCAGGTTGTTGCCGCTGGCACCGATGATATTCAGGCGGCGCTCGGGATCAGGCTTGCGATACTGCTTCGGCGGCTCGATGCGGCGCCGCCCGGACAGGTAATCGCCGGTGAGCGACTGCGGGTTGGCGCATACTTCCTGCGCCGTGCCTTGCGCCACCACCGTGCCGCCGTGTTCGCCCGCGCCCGGTCCCATGTCCACCACATAATCGGCGGTCTGGATCGCATCCTCGTCATGCTCCACCACGATCACGCTGTTGCCCATGTCGCGCAGGCGCTTCAGGGTATCCAGCAAGCGGTCATTGTCGCGCTGATGCAGCCCTATAGAAGGTTCATCCAGTACATACATCACCCCCGTGAGACCGGAACCGATCTGTGACGCCAGGCGGATGCGCTGCGCTTCGCCGCCGGAGAGCGTCTCGGCCGAGCGTTCCAGCGACAGGTAATCCAGACCCACGTTATTGAGGAAGGTGAGACGGCTGGCGATCTCCTGCACGATCTTCTCGGCGATGGCCTGCTTGTTGCCAGGCAGTGTCACGCCCTGGAAGAAAGTCAGCGCCTGCTTCAGCGGCAAGGCGCTCAATTCGTAGATGGTGCGGTCGGCCACGCGCACATGGCGCGCCTCTTCGCGCAGGCGCGTGCCTTTGCACTCCGGGCAGGAACAGGAATTCAGATACTTCGCCAGCTCCTCGCGCACCGTGGGCGAATCCGTCTCCTTGTAGCGCCGCTCCAGATTGTTCACGATGCCCTCGAACGGATGCTCGCGCAGCATCTTCTTGCCGCGCTCGTTCAGGTAAGTGAAAGCGATCTCCTCGCGTCCGCTGCCGTTCAACACCACCTGCTGTATCTTCTCTGGCAGGCTCTCGAACGGACGTTCCAGATCGAAATCGTAATGCTTCGCCAGACTGTCCAGCATCTGGTAATAGAACTGATTGCGCCGGTCCCAGCCCTTGATTGCGCCGCCGCTCAACGAGAGCTGGGGGAAGGCCACGATGCGTTGCGGATCGAAGAAACTGATCACTCCCAAACCATCGCACTTCGGGCACGCGCCCATCGGGCTGTTGAACGAGAACAGGCGCGGCTCGAGCTCTTGCAGCGAATAATTGCAGATCGGGCAGGCGAACTTGGCCGAGAACAGATGCTCCTTGCCGGAGTCCATCTCCACCGCCAGCGCGCGCCCGTCGGCATGGCGCAGCGCCGTCTCGAACGACTCCGCCAGACGCTGCTTGATATCCGGCGAAACCTTCAACCGGTCCACCACGATCTCGATGGTGTGCTTGGAGTTCTTCGCCAGCCTCGGCAGATTATCCATCTCGCACACCTTGCCGTTCACGCGCAGACGCACGAAGCCCTGCGCCCGCAGTTCGTCGAACAGCTCCAGTTGTTCGCCCTTGCGCGCCACCACGATGGGCGACAGGATCATCACCTTTGTCCCCTCCGGCAGCGCCAGCACCGCATCCACCATCTGCCCCACCGACTGCGCCTGCAAAATGATGTCATGCTGCGGACAATGCGGATCGCCTGCGCGGGCGAACAGCAGACGCAGATAATCGTGGATCTCGGTGACCGTCCCCACCGTGGAGCGCGGGTTATGCGAAGTCGCCTTCTGCTCGATGGCGATGGCGGGCGAAAGTCCCTCGATCAGATCGACATCCGGCTTCTCCATCAATTGCAGAAACTGCCGCGCGTAGGCCGAAAGCGACTCCACATAACGCCGCTGCCCCTCGGCATACAGCGTATCGAAAGCGAGCGAGGACTTGCCGGAACCGGACAACCCGGTGATGACCACCAGCTTGTTGCGCGGGATGTCGAGGTTGATGTTCTTCAGGTTGTGGGTGCGCGCACCGCGTATTTTGATGTATTCCATGCCAGGCAGCGAATCAGAAAAACGACCTGACAATATACGCGATTTTTGATGCTTTCCCAAACCTGTCACAGGCGTGAGAGTGGATGCCTTTGTCGAGCCGGCACGGTAGGGGGCAAGCTCAGCGGATGATGCCGCCGCCAAGGCAGATATCGCCGTCGTAGGCGACGACCGATTGCCCCGGCGTGACTGCCCACTGCGGCTCGTCGAAGCTGAAGCGGGCGCCGGCACCCTCCGTGAGCGCGATGCGGCAGGTCGCATCCTGCTGGCGGTAGCGTGTCTTGGCGGCATAGGCGCGTGCGGTGTCGGGCGCGCTGCCGCTGATCCAGTGCATCTCCAGCGCATCCAGCTGCGGCTTGAGCAACAGCGGATGATCATGCCCCTGCACCACGATCAGGCGGTTGTTGGCCATGTCCTTGCCCGCGACGAACCACGGCTCGCCGGTGCTGTCCCGGCCGCCGCCGATGCCTAGTCCCTGGCGCTGGCCGATGGTGTAGAACGCCAGCCCCATGTGTCGCCCGACCACCGCGCCTTCCGGCGTGTGCATCTCGCCCGGCTGTGACGGCAGATAGCGGTTGAGGAATTCGCGGAACGGACGCTCACCGATGAAGCAGATGCCGGTGCTGTCCTTCTTGGCGTAGTTGGGCAGGCCGTGCTGCTCCGCGATGGCGCGTACCTGCGACTTCAGCAGCTTACCGAGCGGGAACATCGCCTTGCTCAATTGCGCCTGATTCAGGCGATGCAGGAAGTAGCTCTGGTCTTTGCTGTCGTCTTCGGCCTTGAGCAGTTGGAACAGCCCGCCCGCTTCGCGCACCTGCGCATAGTGGCCGGTGGCGATGCAGTCCGCACCGAGTGCGATGGCGTGGTCGAGAAAGGCCTTGAACTTGATCTCGGCGTTGCACAGGACATCCGGGTTGGGCGTGCGCCCGGCCTGGTATTCGCGCAGAAAATGGGCGAATACGCGGTCCTTGTATTCCCGGGCAAAGTTCACCGCCTCGATCGGGATGCCGATGGTATCGGCCACCGCCACCGCATCCAGCAGGTCCTGGCGCGAAGAGCAGTATTCGTCGCTGTCGTCCTCCTCCCAGTTCTTCATGAACAGGCCGGTGACGTCGTAGCCCTGCTGTTTGAGCAACAGCGCGGCGACCGACGAATCGACGCCGCCGGACATGCCGACGATGATCTTTTTACTCATAGTGGGTAATCAGGTCGAGCGGATAACGCTTGCCCGCGAGGTAGTCTTCCACGCAGCGCAGGATCAGCGGGCTGCGATGGCGCGCTGCCGTTGCGCGGATCTCGTCCGGCGTCATCCACACCGCGCGTACGATACCGTCATCCAGCACGCGCTCCGGCTCGTGCCCGGTGACGATGCCGCTGAAGGCGAAACGCAGATAGGTGACATCGGAATGGTTCGAATGCCAGCGATAGACGCCGAGCAGATGCTGCGGGGTGAAATGGTAGGCGGATTCTTCCAGCACTTCGCGTGCCGCGCCTTGCGCCAGGGTCTCGTTGTCTTCCCAGTGGCCGGCGGGCTGGTTGAACAGCAAACCCTGCTCGGTCTGTTCTTCGACCAGCAGAAAGCGGCCATCACGTTCGATGACAGCGGCGACGGTGACGTTGGGTTTCCAGATCAAGATTCAACTCCAAAAAGCAAAAAGGCAGGTATCCCTGCCTTTTTCATTTCTTGTGTTGGTGCCGGGGGAGGGACTCGAACCCTCACGCCTTGCGGCACCGGATTTTGAGTCCGGCACGTCTACCAGTTCCATCACCCCGGCAGGTGAGCGGCGCATTATCCATGAAAGTTATACCCCCATCAACTACAATGCGCGCCTTCATTCATGCAGTTTCAGGCGTTTTTCATGCGTACCGAAGAATTCGATTTCGTCCTGCCGGAGCACCTGATCGCGCAGCACCCGCCCGAACGGCGCGGCGCCAGCCGTTTGCTGCATGTGCGCGGCAACGGGCTGCAAGACCGTATGTTCGCCGACCTGCCGCAGCTCATCCGGGCGGGCGATGTGCTGGTGTTGAATGACACGCGCGTCATCAAGGCGCGGCTGTTCGGCAGCAAGGCGGGCAGTGGCGGCAAGGTCGAGGTGATGGTCGAGCGCGTGCTGGGCGAGCATGAAGCCCTGGCGCAGGTGCGCGCCAGCAAGTCACCCGGAGCGGGCAGCCTGCTGGTGCTGGAAGGGCTGGCGGTCGAGGTGCTGGGGCGCGAAGGCGAGTTTTTTCACCTGCGCTTTGACGGCGACGAGACTGTGGAAAGGCTGCTGGAACGCCATGGCAAACTGCCGCTGCCGCCCTACATCACCCATGCTGCGGGTGACGAGGATGAGGAGCGTTATCAGACCGTGTTCGCGCGTGCCGCGGGCGCGGTGGCGGCACCCACGGCGGGGCTGCATTTCGACGAGGCCATGCTCGCCGCCTTGCAGGCGCGCGGTGCGCGGATCGCCTATGTAACGCTGCATGTCGGTGCGGGCACGTTCCAGCCGGTGCGGGCGGAGAACATCGAAGACCACGCCATGCACAGCGAACGCTATTTCGTGCCGCAGGCGACGGTGGATGCGGTCAACGCGGCGAAGGCGGGCGGAGGGCGCGTGGTGTGCGTCGGCACCACCAGCCTGCGCGCACTGGAAAGCGCGGCTGCGGAAGGCGAACTGAAAGCTGGCGCGGGCGAGACGAATATCTTCATCACGCCGGGCTACCGCTTCAGGGTGGCGGATGTGCTGCTCACCAACTTCCACCTGCCCCGCTCCACGCTGCTGATGCTGGTGTGCGCGTTCGGCGGGATGGGCGAGATGCTCGCCGCCTATCGCCATGCCGTGGCACAGAAATACCGCTTCTTCAGTTACGGGGATGCGATGCTGATCGAACGAAATATCCAATCCCCTCTCCCGCAAGCGGGAGAGGGTTAGGGAGAGGGTGCAATGAAATTCACACTACACAACACCTCCGGCGCGGCGCGGCGCGGCACGCTGGAACTGGCGCACGGCAAGGTCGAGACGCCGGCCTTTATGCCGGTCGGCACTTACGGCACGGTCAAGGCGATGTCGCCGCAGGAATTGAAAGATATCGGCGCGCACATCGTGCTGGGCAACACCTTCCACCTGTGGCTGCGCCCCGGGCTGGAGGTGATCGCGGCGCATGGCGGGCTGCACCGCTTCATGGGCTGGGATGGTCCTATCCTCACCGACTCAGGCGGCTTTCAGGTGTTCAGCCTCGGCGAGTTGCGCAAGATCACCGGCGGCGGCGTGGAGTTCCGCTCGCCGGTGAACGGCGACAAGTGCTTCCTGTCGCCGGAAGAATCGATGCGCATCCAGAAGGTGCTGAACTCCGACATCGCGATGATCTTCGACGAATGCACGCCTTATCCGGCGGATGAAAAGGTGGCGGGCGAGTCGATGCGCATGTCGCTGGGCTGGGCCGAGCGCAGCAAGCGCGGCCACGAAGGTAACCCCAACGCGCTGTTCGGCATCGTGCAGGGCGGCATGCACGAACACCTGCGCGACGAATCGCTGGCGGGGTTGACCAACATCGGCTTCGACGGCTACGCCATCGGCGGTCTGTCGGTGGGCGAGCCCAAGGACGACATGCTGCGCATCCTCGCGCACACCGCGCCGCAGATGCCCGCCGACAAGCCGCGCTACCTGATGGGCGTGGGCACGCCGGAGGACCTGGTGGATGCGGTTTCGCAGGGCATCGACATGTTCGACTGCGTGATGCCGACGCGCAATGCGCGCAACGGTCATTTGTTCACGCGCTTCGGTGACGTGCGCATCAAGAATGCGCAATACCGCATGGACACGCGCCCGCTGGACGAGCAATGCAGTTGCTACACCTGCCGCCATTTCAGCCGCGCCTACCTGCACCATCTGCACCGCCTCGGCGAGATTCTCGGCGCGCGTCTGAACACCATCCACAACCTGCATTATTACCAGGAGCTGATGCAGGGTATTCGTGCGTCCATCGAAGCCGGTTCGTTCGCGGAATTTGCGGCGGAATTTCGGCGCAGGCGTGGCGGCGAGGCATGAGCCGTCATGGCCTTCATGCTAGAATGCACGCCTTTCGAATCAACCCGGAGATTGAATGATGTTCATCAGTAACGCTTATGCCGAAACAGCCACCGTAGCCCCGCAGGGTGGCTTCATGGACTTCCTGCCGCTGATCGCGCTGGTCGCCGTATTTTATTTCCTGGTATTGCGCCCGCAGAGCAAGCGCGCCAAGGAACACAAGGCGCTGGTCGGCGCGCTGCAGAAGGGTGATGAGGTGGTGACCCTGGGCGGTCAGGTCGGGCGCGTCAGCAAGGTGTTCGAGGAATATGTCGGCATCGAAGTGGCCGAGAACATCGAGGTGACGGTGCAGAAGGCCGCCATCCAGAACGTGCTGCCCAAGGGCACGATCAAGTCCATCAAGTAAACCGCTTCATGCCGGAAGTCATCCGGCAGCGCAGCCTGTTTTGCGGGCGCGGAAGTGCATGAGGTCGTCATGAACCGTTATCCCTTGTGGAAATATCTGCTGATCCTGATCGTGCTGCTGGTCGGGCTGGTCTATACCCTGCCCAACTTCTATGGTGAGTCGCCGGCGGTGCAGGTGTCGCCGCTGCGCGCCAGCCTGAAAGCCGATGCCGCGCTGCTGACCCGCGTCACGGGCGTCCTCAACGATGCGGGGCTGGCTCCGGAAGTCGTCACGCTGGACGGCAACAGCGTCAAGGCGCGTTTCGCCGATACCGACCGCCAGATCAAGGCCAAGGATATGTTGATCGCGCAATTGGGCGAGGACTATATGGTTGCGCTCAATCTGCTGTCGCGTTCGCCGCAGTGGCTGACCGGCCTGAATGCCCTGCCGATGTATCTCGGGCTGGATCTGCGCGGCGGTGTGCACTTCCTGTTGCAGGTGGACATGAAGGCGGCGCTGGACAAGGCGCTGGAAGCGGCGACGGGCGATATCCGCAGCGCGCTGCGCGAGCAGAACATCGCCTATGCCGGCATCAGCCGCGACGGCAATGCGCTGCTGGTGAAATTCCGCGACGCCGATGCGCGCGCCAAGGGCGAGACCGAGATCAAACAGCGTTTCGCCGATTTCGTGCTGGTCGGCAAGGATGAAGGCGGCGAGTTCCTGTTGCGCGCCACGCTGAAGCCCGAGGCCGAACGCCGCATCCAGGATTCCGCCATCCAGCAGAATCTGGTGACGCTGCGCAACCGGGTCAACGAACTGGGCGTGGCCGAGCCGGTGATCCAGCAGCAGGGCGCCG
>Ga0209211_10001755_pt1 | contig 39638 bp, 30 predicted proteins | sample RifGroA2_FD_183992 | JGI IMG/M metagenome (GOLD analysis project Ga0209211, IMG submission 183992) | Groundwater microbial communities from Rifle, Colorado, USA - Groundwater A2 (SPAdes) (version 2) | ecosystem: Environmental > Aquatic > Deep subsurface > Groundwater | place: Rifle, Colorado...
ACAACAAAGAGTACTGCAAATTAATTTAAAGATGGATATAAGTATGCTTGAAAAAGGTGTGTATATTGTTAAATTAAATAATAATAAACACTTTGCAGTTTCAAAATTTGTTAAAGTATAGAATTTTTCAATTTTTCTTTTTTTAGTAAAAATGGTATGCAAAGAATTTACACGTTTTATTTTAAGGTCACCTTTGACTGCTTTCAAAGATAAAACACGATTAATAAATGATAATGATATAAGTAAAGAAAAAGTAAAAGAACTGTTTTTAGATACTGTTTTATCCGAATCGCTTTATATTGCCTCGCCAGAGTTATATGATGAAATGTTAAAATGGCTTTCCGGAAAAATTACAGATAAAAAAGAAGAGGATAAATTAATTTTCAGTTTAGTAAAATATTTATCCCGTATGGAAACCCGCTCAACTCCCTTTGGTTTATTTGCCGGGTGTGAAGTTGGAATCATTTCTGAAAAAACAGAAGTAAAACTTACACAAATTAAAAAGTACAAACGGCACACCCGTTTGGATATGAATTTTCTTTGTGCTTTAAGTCAGGATTTATCCCGAAATACAGAAATAAAAAAGAAACTGCAATATTTTCCCAACACAAGTTTATATACATCTGGAAACAAATACAGGTATGTAGAATACCATTTTGAGAAATCAAAAAGAATGCACCATATTATTAGTATTGATAAATCAACTTACACTTTAGATGTACTGGAAAAATGTAAGAATGGTGCAAGTTACTTTGAAATGGTTGAATGTGTTATAGGATGTGATATTAGTTTAGAAGATGCTTCTGCTTACATTGACGAACTTATTAACAACCAGATAATTGTTAGTGAATTAGAACCTTCTACTACAGGACTGGAGCAACTCGATTATATTATAAGTATTTTGGATAAAATTCTGGTAGTACCCGAACTTTCTACAAAACTTAAAAATATTGCTACACAAATAAATGCCATAGATAATAAAGGCATAGGAAATCCTATTGAACGGTATGAAGAAATAATAAATATTATAAAGGAAACGGCAACCACTTTTGATAAAAAATATCTTTTTCAAACGGATTTAATTCTTCAGACTGAAGCAAACACTATTTCTAAAAAAATTCCTGAAATGGTAAAAGAAGGAATTTCTTTTCTAAGTAAATTCAACAGAAGGCAAAATATCGGAAATTTAGAAAAATTCAAAGAATCCTTTTATGAGAGATACGAAGACCGCGAAATATCTTTAGCCGAAGCTTTAGATACAGAACTTGGAATTGGCTATGCCGGCAGCGATGCTTCTGGTGGTGATGTTACACCTTTAGTTGATAATTTAAGAATTTCAGGCAAACCCGGAATGATGGAATATGATATGAAATGGAATATTTTTCAATCATTTCTTTTAAAAAAATACAGGGAAGCAATACAAAAAGATTTGTTAGAAGTAACTGTTGCCGATGAAGAAATAGATGAAATAACAAAGGATTTTCCACCACCTGAAAAATTAGCAGATACTTTTTCGGCAATGATACAGGTTGTTGAAGCCGATACTGAAAATGATACTTATAAAATTAAAATAGGCAGTATTGGGGGGTCAACAGGGGCTTCTCTTTTAGGAAGGTTTTGTCATGGTGATCCGAAAATGTTACAATTAGTAAATGAAATTATAAGTATGGAAAATGAATTGACAAGCGACGCAATTCTTGCCGAAATAGTTCATTTACCCGAAAGCCGTACTGGAAATGTTTTACTAAGACCAGTTATCAGAAATTATGAAATTCCTTATCTTGCCCGTGCCTCAGTTAATGAGGAGTTCCAGCTTAAATTAGAAGATTTATTTCTTTCAGTAAAAAATAATCAAATAGTTCTTCGTTCTAAAAAATTAAATAAAGTTATTATTCCAAGGCTTACAAATGCTCATAATTTTTCGTACAATGCACTTCCTGTTTATCAGTTTCTGTGTGATTTGCAATATCAGAGCGTTATTAGTGGATTTGGTTTTTCGTGGGGTAATCTTGCCAATGAACATCCATTTTTGCCCAGAGTAGTTTACAAAAATTTGATTTTATCTCCTTCAAAATGGAACATTAAAATAACCGACGTAAAAAAAGTTTTCGAAGAAAAAGACGATGAAAAGTTGCTTGAAAATATTCGAACTTGGCGAATAGAAAACAAAGTACCCTATCATGTGTTACTGTCCGATGGTGATAATGATTTATTTATTGATTTGGAAGTTCCGTTATATTTAAAAATGCTATGGGCTACAGTAAAAAGCAGACAGACTTTTACATTAGAGGAATTTCTTTTTAATCCTGAAAAGCCATTAGTTACCAGTCCCGAAGGTTGGCATACAAATGAGATTATATTGATTTTCAAAAATGAAAAAAAATCACAATAGTAATGAAAAGAACATTTATAACTGGTTCAGAATGGCTTTATTATAAAATATATACAGGACCAAAAACATCTGACCGAATTCTCACTGAAGCAATAAAACCTGTTTCTGAAAAATTGCTTGAAGAAGGAATTATTGATTCATGGTTTTTTATAAGGTATTCCGATCCTAAATTGCATCTTAGAGTTAGATTTCACCTCACAGAGTCACTACAATTAGAAAAAACAATTCACCATGTTCACGATTCTTTAATTCCATTTGTTGAAACAGATTTAATTTGGAAAATAACAAATGACACTTACAATCGGGAACTTGAAAGATATGGATACAATTTTATTGAACAAGCAGAAAAATTATTTTTTCTTGATAGCGTGATGGTTATAAATATATTAGATTTAATTGAAGGAGATGAAGGTGAAATAGTACGTTGGTTAATTGGGCTCAGGGCAATTGATGATATGCTTGAAATATTTGAATATGATGAAGAACAAAAACTCACATATCTCGAAAAATTACGTGATGGGTTTGGTGTGGAGTTCGGAATGAATAAAGATTTGAAATCACAACTTTCAGGCAAATACAGAACAGAAAAAAAAACTATAGAAAATGTAATGAATCGATTAAATGATAATGCAAGTGAAATGGCACCTTTATTTAAACTATTGCAAGAAAAAAGAAATAAAATACTTCACTTTACTTCTGAGTTAAAAAATCTTGAAAATGAAAATAAACTTGAAATTCCAATAGATCAACTCATGAATAGCTATCTTCACATGATGTGCAATCGTTTATTTAAATCAAAACAAAGATTACATGAATTAGTTTTATATGACTTTTTATGTCAGTATTATACCTCGCAAAAAGCCAGAAAAAAGCAAATAACTAAAAAGCAGGTAGCTGTTCAATAAATTTTATTTTTAGCCTTACGATTATAAAGAAATGAACTCCTTCACCCACTACAAACAACCCGATGCAATGGATTGCGGACCCACATGCCTCCGTATGCTCGCAAAACACTATGGGCGTAGTTACACTTTGCAATATTTACGCAAAAAATCTTTTATTACTCGTGAAGGTGTTAGTATGTTAGGTATTAGCGATGCAGCAGAAAGCATAGGTTTTAGAACTATAGGTGTAAAGGTAGATTTTGAGAAACTTTGTTCCGAAGCACCTTTACCCTGCATTGTCCATTGGAAACAAAACCATTTTATCGTAGTTTACGAAATAAAAGTACAAAGTATTAAGTATAATGTACAAAGTACAAAAAAGGCGATGGGTGGTGAGGTTTTTGTTGCCGATCCTGCGCATGGTCTTATTAAATATACAAAAGAAGAATTTTTAAAAGGATGGCTTAGTACCAAAACCAATAATGAAAACACAGGAGTAGCTTTATTATTAGAGCCAACACCAAAATTTTATGAGTTAAAAGGTGAGAAATCGGACAGAACAAAAATTGGATTTTTGTTCAAATACCTAAAACCTCATAAAAAATATATTATTCAGTTGTTTTTGGGAATGTTGTTAGGGAGCTTACTTCAACTAATTTTTCCATTTCTAACTCAGGCAGTTGTAGATACAGGTATAGGTAATCAAAATCTTGGTTTTATTACACTCATATTAATAGCCCAATTAGTTCTTTTTGCAGGAAGAATGTCGGTTGATTTTTTGCGTAGCTGGATATTGTTACATATTAGTACACGAATAGATATTTCGCTTATTTCCGATTTTTTAATAAAACTAATGCGTTTGCCAATTGCCTTTTTTGATACAAAAATGCTCGGCGATATTATGCAGCGTATTGGCGACCATACACGTATTCAGAATTTTTTAACTGGCTCATCGCTATCAACACTATTCTCTATGGTAAATTTAATAGTGTTTGGAGGTGTTCTGGCTTATTATGATTTAAAAATATTAGGAATTTTTCTTTTAGGAAATACACTGTATATTCTTTGGATTGTTTTGTTTTTACGTCGTCGTAGGGATTTAGATTTTAAGCGTTTTGCTTTAGCTTCAGACAATCAAAGTAATTTATTTCAGTTAATTACCGGGATGCAGGAAATTAAACTTAACAATTGCGAAAAACAAAAACGCTGGAGATGGGAACGCATACAGGCAAACCTTTTTAAAATAAATATTAAAGGTCTTGCTTTAGGGCAATACCAGCAATTAGGCTCATTGTTTTTATCGCAAACCACAACTATTTTTATTTCATTTCTGGCAGCAAGAGCAGTTATTCATGGTGAAATAACATTAGGTATGATGATGGCTGTAACATATATTGTCGGGCAGGTTTCGGCACCAATTGACCAAATGATTGGCTTTATACAATCGTTGCAGGATGCAAAAATAAGTTTAGAGCGATTAGGCGAAATCCATAACAAAGAAGACGAAGAACACGAAGCCCAACAACGTGTAACTATATTGCCCGACGAACAAAACATTACTGTTGATAATGTTACATTCAGATACGAGGGACCACACTCACCAGCAGTTTTAGAAAATATTTCGCTTGAAATTCCACAAGGTAAAGTTACTGCCATTGTTGGCACAAGTGGAAGCGGAAAAACAACATTAATAAAATTATTACTTGGCTTTTATAAAACTGAAAAAGGAGAGATACGAATTGGTAACACTTTACTTAATAATATAAACGGTTCGTTTTGGCGGAGCAAGTGCGGTGTAGTAATGCAGGATGGTTTTATTTTTTCTGAAACCATTGCTGAAAATATTGCTCCTGGCGATGAAAATATTAATTTACAAAAATTAGCAGAAGCATCAAAAGCAGCTAATATTCACAGTTTTGTTGAGGGGTTGCCTTTAGGTTACAACACAAAAATTGGTCAGGAAGGTAGCGGAATTAGCCAGGGACAAAAACAACGATTATTAATTGCCCGAGCAGTTTATAAAAATCCCGAATTTATATTTTTCGATGAAGCCACAAACGCTTTAGATGCCAACAATGAGAAAAAGATTATGCAAAACCTTGATGAGTTTTTTAAAGGAAAAACTGTTGTTGTAGTTGCTCACAGACTTAGTACTGTAAAAAATGCCGACCAGATAATTGTACTGGAAAATGGAAAAATTATTGAAAAAGGAAATCACGAAACATTAACAAAATTAAAAGGAGCATATTACGAATTAGTAAAAAATCAATTAGAATTAGGGAATTAAAATAAAATTAGACGCAGATTTATTAAGATTATTATGATAATTAATACATTAAAATTTAGTTTAAATAAGATAATTATTATCAAAACACCCTACCTTTTTAAAGTCCTCTCCTTTGGAGAGGATTTAGGTGAGGTAGCCCACAACAATAAAACAATCATAATAAATCAGTGAAAATCAGCGTCAAAAAAATAAATCAGTGTCAAAAATATGGAACTTGAAGAAAAAATGATAGAGTTACGAAGCGAGGAGGTTCAGGAAATACTTGGTCGTCCACCTCGTTGGATTTTACAGTGGGGAATAACTTTGTTGTTTTCTGTAATTTTATTGTTATTTGTTGGAAGTTGGTTTTATAAATATCCCGATGTAATTGTTTCAGATATTACTGTAACAACCGAAAACATTCCTGCAACGCTTGTTGCAAAATCATCGGGTAAAATCATTAAGTTATTTGTTAAAGATAAACAAGTTGTACAACAAAATCAGATATTAGCAGTTGTAGAAAACCCTGCAAACTATTATGATGTTTTAAAATTAGATAGTTTACTTCAGAATATTGTTATTAATAATGATTCATTAATTAATATTGCTTTATACAATAATTTAATTTTAGGCGATATTCAGCCCTCATATATTGCTTTTATAAAAGCATGCAACGATTATAACAATTTTGTACAATTAAATTTACTAAATAAAAAAGTAAATTTATTAAAACAACAAATTACAATACAGAATCAATATTATTATAGATTAAACAAACAAAGCGAACTTCAAAAAGAAGATTTATTAATTGCAAAATCCGAGTTTAAAAGAGATTCCTCGCTATTTATTGAAAAAGTAACAGCCGAATCGGAATTTTCAAAATCAAAATCGGCTTTTATTCAACGAAAACAAACTTACGAAAGTGCAATAACAAATTTATTAAATGTAAAACTTCAAATTTCGCAACTCGAACAACAAGTTGTAGAATTACAATTACAGATTCAGGAACAACAAAAACAATATACACAAGCAATTGAACAGTCATACAACACATTGTTAAATAGCGTTAAACAGTGGAAACAACAATATGTATTTATATCGTCAATTTGCGGTACCGTAGCTTTTACAATATTTCGAAGCGAAAATCAAAATATAACAATTGGCGATAAAGTTTTTACAATTATCCCCGAAAAAGAAAGCAAAATAATTGGCAGAATAATAATGCCAATGCAAGGTTCGGGTAAGGTAAAATCGGGACAAAAAGTAAATATTAAATTTTACAATTTTCCATACATGGAGTTTGGTATGGTAACAGGCAAAGTAAAATCTATCTCGTTAATTTCTAATGAATCAAATTATATTGTAGAAGTTGAATTTCCTAATGGTTTAAAATCAAATTATGGAAAAGTTTTACCATTTAATCAAGAAATGAAAGGCTCTGCTGAGATTATTACAGAAGACATTCGTTTACTCGAACGCTTTTTTAATCCTATAAGAGCATTGATTAAAAAGAATTTTTGAAACAATAATTTTAACTTTTAAAAATGAATGAAAATTAAGAATAATAATTTGATTTTGGAAATAAGATTCAAAAACAATAAAAATCCATACGAACAACAAAATTTTGTTTATCTATTTTAAAAATTCTTTTCTTGTATGTCTTGGAAAATTTAGTACATTGTTATAATAATTCATCTTACAATTTAAACCTATATGGCTATTTTTAAATAAAACAAATCGCTTACTTTTATCAAATCTAAGATTTTGCATAATGCTTAGTGCATTTGTGTTAGGTCTATAACGGATTATATGTTTTTCGATTTCAAATAAGTGTTTTGGTTCGTCAAATTGTAAAAGATATTCTTCAACAATATCTCTAATTGTACCACTTTTTATATTAATGTCGGTTTTTACCAATTCTTTTAAAGCGTAAGTGCTTGTTCTGCCAAAACATATAATATTATTTACTCTCTGTCTCTGACAAGTACTACGTATTGCACCCACACTTTTGAATAATTTAGGAATTTGTTTGTTAAATATATCAAACATCTCATAAACGTTCATTGGACGCCTCTCTCGCTCTAAAAGTTCTTCTATATATTCTGGAAGCTTTTTAAAGGTATTCTGTTCAAATAAAATAATATTTTTAGAATCAATTACTAACATAAATTCACTGAAAAGAATTTTTTTACATATTTCTGAAATTACATTAATATTTGTTATTTTTTTTGATTTATAAAATGACAATACGTATTTATTAAAATCAAACCAGTAAGTTTTATTAATTCTTTCTTTTAATCTTTTTGCTACGTCTTCGACAATCAGAGTAAAATCGAAAATGTTTGTTAATTTTATTACAATCAGATATTTTTTTTCCCATTCATATTTAATACCATTATTGTATAATCCTTTCTGTTTCTCTTTGCCAATATACGAATGTGTGTTTTCACTCAAAACAGATAGCACATTGCTTATAAACAACAAATTGAAATTTACATTTTCTTTTTTGTTAATTTTTTCGACTAATATATTATCAATAGTAATATAAGTTTGGTTCAAATCTATATCGTAAAAGTATATTTGCTTTTTATCAATGTGTTTTAGTATTTCAAAATAGACCGAAAATTTTCCATATAGTTGCTTTCTTAGTTGCCTTATTCTTGTTCTTGTAAGATATACAAACTCAGCTAAATCTTTTATTTTATTTGAATTATTAGTATTATTGTTACAGTAATTTTTGAAAATCGTTTTTTTCTTACTGACAAAAATATAGTCATTGTCTAATAATATTTGTAACGTTTTGAATAAGAGAATTTTTTCGGTTTTGTTATAAAAAGAACTAATCTCTGCAAAATGGTTTGATTGGATATTATAATATTCTTTTAAATATAAGAGAAAATATTCGTAATAAAGTTCTTGTTCCGATTTGTGAACCGAAATCATATCAGTTAATTTTAATATTTCTGTTTGAAAACCAGTTAGTTCTTTAACTGATTTAACTCCTACGTTTTTTATATCGTAATAAGAAAAATTTTTATGCGAAAATATGCGTTCGTTAAAATTCGTAATCGTAATATTATTGTTTAAATACTCAATAAGTGCATGATATGTTCGTAATGAAAGTTTTCTTAATTTTTTTTCTATTAATTTATTTAATAAGAAATTTTGCTCAACAGTCAAACTTTGAATTTTGAATATCAATTCTTTATTATATTTTTCTTGTACTTCCATAATGATATTTTTTTTAAAAAACCACAAAACATTTTATAATTTTTTGAATTATTCCGGAATATTTTATTTCACTTCTGTAACTATAAACTCTGTTCTTCTGTTTAACGCCCTACCCTGCTCGGTTTCGTTAGTTGATATAGGTTTCGAAAAGCTGTATCCTTTATAGCTTAATCTTGACGAATTAATTCCATTAGCCACAAGATAATCGAAAACAGCTTTTGCTCTGTTCTGCGATAATTTTAAATTATGTTCCTGTGAACCAATATTATCGGTGTGTCCGCCAATTTCTATTTTCACGTTTTTATTGTCGTTTATAAATGTAATTAGTACAGATAGCTCGGCTTTCGATTCGGGTTTTAAGTTAAATAAATCGGTATCAAAAAATATATTTTTAAGCACAACAGAAGCTCCAATTTGAATAGGTGTTAGAGGAACATCTAATTTATATGGTTTTATAAAATCGGTAACACCTTGCAACGAAAAATTATCGCTATAAAAAACGTATCCGGATTTTGAAACATTTAAAGCATAATTTTTTTCGGTTAGGATACAAGCTAAATAACTGCCAGTTATGGGGTCAGACTTCATACAAGTAACACTTTTCGATGTTTCTAACTCAAACATTTCAATATTTGCTTCTAATTTTTGCTTTGTTATTGCATCATAAACTACACCAGCAACCCAATTAACGGGCGTAGGTCTAGCTTCGAAATAAAGTTCAAATTGATATATATCCCAATCTCTTGAACCTTTTCTATCTGAAGAATACATTGCCATATTACCATGAGTATTTACTATTAAACCAAAATCATCGACATAAGTATTTATTGGATATCCAATATTTTTTGGGCTACTCCATGTTCCATCATCTTTTAATTTAGAATAAAAAATATCTTGTCCGCCCATTCCAGGCCAACCATCAGATGAAAAATATAAAGTTTTACCATCGGGGTGAATAAAAGGAGCATATTCATTTTTTGAAGTATTAATACTATCACCTAAATTAATGGGCTCCGACCATTTCCCAACTTCATTTTTTTTGCACATATAAATATCTCTGCCTCCTTTAGAATCTGTTCTTCCACCAGATGCTAAAAAAAGAACCCTTCCATCAGATGAAGGCGATGGGTTTGATTCCCAATGACTAGTACTAATTGGTGGTCCAATATTTTTTGGAGTAGTCCATTTGTTCCCAATTTTTTCGGAAAAATAAATATCGCACGAACCAAAATCTTCTTTTCTGTTGCAAGCTGTATAAAATAAAAATCGAGCATCGGCAGAAATTGCTTGCGCCCCTTCGTTATCATCAGTATTTAATGGTGGTCCTACATTGCTTGATGGCGACCATGAGTCATCTTCATTTTTATGAGTAATAAAAAAGTCTTCCTGCATTTGTGTTTTACCATTTGGTAATCGGTTTTTAGTAGGCAATTGAACTGTAAACATCATTGTGTTTTCGTCGGCAGTTAGCGATGGCCAATAATCTTTAAATTCAGTATTTACATAATTGCCAATATTAATAGGATTAAAAGGCACAGGATTTTTAATTGCTTTTGCTCCAAAACTGGCATTTTTTATCAATATCGTAGCAAGACTATCAGTCTCTTTGTCAACATCATCATACGACAAGCATTTATTCAAATGAGTTTCTGCATCTTGATAATTTCCAACTTTTATTTCAGACTTTGCAACCAAATAATATATTCTAGGGTTATAATCAGGATTAATTTCAATTATTTTTGAAAAAGCTTCAATTTCTTTATCAAATTGCTGAAATTCATTTTCAATATCGGCAGTCAATAAATATGGCTCAATAAAGTTTGGGTCTTTTTCGAGTGCTGCTTTAATATAATTTTTTGTGTTTGCTAAATCGCCTTTACTATAAAACCCTAAAGCTGTTTCAAATAGAGCAATTGCTTTTTTATTTGATGAAGTGTATTTTTCTTGGGAGAAACATGTTTCGACACCGCTAAACATTACTAACAAGACAACTATTAATATGTAATATTTTTTATTATTCATTATTGTATTTACAAATTCGTTGTTTAATAAAAAGATGATTCGCTAATCACTCAACATGACAATAAAAATCAGTTCATTATTTTAGACTTATTATTTACTATCATTTTGCATTTTCAAATATTCCTGTTTATTGTTATTAATGTTTTATATTTAAGGGATATGCATATATTTATGAGCTTGAATAGAAATATTCCATTTCGGATTTGCTTTAACATATTCTACTACCTCATCAATTATTTCGCCAAATTTACTCCACTCTGGTTGTAAAAACAATTTGCAATTCGCATTTACTTTTTTTGAATTTTCTTCAGCCCATATAAAATCTTGTGAATTTTGAATAATAACTTTTAATTCGTTGGCTTTAGTATATATTTCTGAAAGTGGAGGATTTTGTTTTTTTGGCGAAAGACAAATCCAATCCCAAACTCCAGTTAAAATATATGCTCCACAAGTCTCTAAATAAGTTTCAATATTTTTCTTTTTCAAATTATTACATAATAGATCAAGATTATAACATAGCGGCTCTCCACCAGTAACTACCACAGCTTTTGCAGGAAACTTAGAAGCTATTTCAATAATTTCTTCAACAGACATAAGCCATTCTGAATTATTGTTCCACGAAAACTTTGTATCGCACCATGAACAAGCTATATCGCAACCTGCAATTCTTAAAAAATACGCAGCTTTTCCAGTATTATATCCCTCACCTTGAATAGAATAAAATTTTTCTATTATTGGTAGTTTTTTTCCTAAATCTTTTTCAATAATTGCCATCTTTTGCTAAAGTCTTTTTGCAAAAGTAATGTTATAATTTGGCTTTGTAAATTTTAACAATATTTACTCAATATTTTTCTTCTTTCTTTTTGAATAAAAAACTGAAATTGCTATTGATATTATTGCAACAAACATAAAGGCAAGTATTCTATAAACCGTATCAATTACTGCTAAATCAACAATAAAAAGATAAAAAGTTGCAGCTAACATTGTGAAAATTGACATTAGCCGGTATTTATTGTTTTTTAATAGCAAACTAGCAATAAAATAAACTATTGCTGCAATTGCCCATACAAAGTAATATAATTACTTGGCAAAGCAATATATAGTGCATATAACACTGTAAAAAATGCGATTATTAGATATAAATCCCGGAGTAATTCTGTTTGAATTTCAAGCCGTTCTTTTTTCCAGTTTATTACTCTTGCAGAAATTAGAGAAACAGTTGCAAATGAAAAATTAATACCATTAATTGAACTTGATGTAAATAAATAAGTTGCGAGCAAAGAAATAAAAAGAAAAAAATTCATTACTACAATTATTCTTGATTTAAACCAAATAGCCATAGAAACAACTAGCAAACTTTGTATTGATAATAACAAAAACACTAATGGCATTCCACAAATTCCATAAACCGAAATACTCATTGTAACAAATCCATACAAAGCATAAAAAGCTGGAGTAAATTTCCAATCGGAATATTTTTTTAATAATACCGAGAACAATAAGCAGATTAATGAAATTGAAGCAAAAACACCAATGTAATTAGTTATATAGTAAGTTAATACATACAAGGCAAGGGAAAATGAAAAAAGAAATCCGTTTGTAATAACAGAAATAAAAACTACAACATTGTTAATTATTTCGCTTTGTTTTATTAGTGTAATAAATGAAAACGTTGAAACAATAACCAACAAATATGCTAAAGAATAATTATCACTTGGTAAAACATTAGGTAAATTAGTTTGATTATTTAAATACCAAAACAGGAAAAATAAATAAGTTAATAACTGAAAAAGAAAAAATTGTTTCCACCATTGATATTTATAAACAAAGTACATTGATATTAATGAAGTAATTGTAATTAATGAAAAAGAAAGTTGAGTATAAGAAGAAATAAATGCTGTAACAATTAACAGGATTAAGGAAATTGCTCCAAACAATTCTGATTTTCTTTTAAATGAAATAAATACATGTACTGCACTTATAATCAACAATAAAATTAAAGGAATTGCTTCAATTGAAAACAATGGGAATGAAGTGTAATAATACAACCTCAATGTAACATAATACACTAAAACATGACTGATTATATAAAACTTATCGGATAAATTATAAAAAGAATTTTTTAGTTTATATGAAATATAAAAAACAATAGTAGCTGCAATATAACCAAAAATTGTTGAAAATAAAGGTTGTCCAAGCCCCTGAATATATTGAGTTAAAAATGCCATTCCAAACAAAAGGACAATACTACCTATCCAAGCCAAACCAAACTCGCCAATTTTAGTTTCCATTACAGATTCAGTTTCAACATTAGATGATTTTAGCTTCGTATTATCAATTATTAAATCATTTTTTTTCGTTAAAAATTCTTCATGAGATACTTTTTTAATTCCTAACAATAATTCAAGTTGACTGATTCTTTGTTCGAGATATTCAATCCTTTCAATAATTTTATTATCTTTTTTATTTTCTTCTGGGTTTTCTATCATAATTTGTTTTTACTACAAATTTATTAAAAAAAATAAAAAAGGTTTCAGTTAACTGAAACCTTTAATATTACTAATGTATATTCATTTTATTAATTCATTATTCTTTTTCAACTTCAATATGAGGAGCTTTTTTCCAAGGCGGTAATAACCATAATAAAAATGCAAGAATAAAGAATGGTACTATAAACCATAAAAGTGAAAATAATACATCTGTACCACCAATTAAATTAACTTTATAACTGGTAAATCCATAAAAACTCTTCGAAAAAAGCTGACCTCCAATTACAACATTCCATCTCATAAAGAAAATACCAACCAAAACACAAATACTTATTATTAAATAAATAACTTTTCTGATTTTTTCTTTTGGTTTTTTAAACTGAAGAAAACCTAATACAGATAATGGAATTAATGTTCCAATACCAATTTGCATTATAAAGAAGGTGAAAAATAATTTTCCACGAACAAGTAATTTTAAAATATCAAAAGATTCGTCGGCTACATAAATTCTATGTATTTGGTCTAAACTTTCAAGGGCAAAGTCAATAATTAATATATAAAGTAAAAATTTCCCAATGGTATCAAGGCATAAGATATCGTTTTTCTTATGTCTTATATAATTTATTACCATATAAATAAACATAACCAAAGCAATTCCAGATACCATGGCAGAAAACAAGAAAATAACAGGCATCATAACTGTTGACCACCAAGGATTTGCTTTAATAGAGCCGAAAATAAATCCTACATATCCATGAAGCAAAAATGCTGATGGGATTCCAACAACCGTAACAAAGTACCCTAATTTATCATCAGTTTTTCTTGATTGTGGAGATGTATCGCTAATCCATAAAGTAAGTGCTTTATAAACAAATCTCATTAAACCTTTCTTTTGCTGTGACCATAGTACCATATCATATCTATAATCAAACCAGATTTCGAGCAAAAGTACAACCATTAAATACCATAAATACACAAATCCAAAAATAGCCATTGCAGAAGTTAAATGTGGAGTAATAAGCATTTCGTAAAATCGTTGTGGTTGTCCTAAATGGCTAATTAAAGGCATAGTAGCAACCAACATAAAAGATAAAGCGGTAAGTAAAGAAATAACATAAGTAGGTTGTAAAGCTTTAATGTTAAAAACTCTATTTAATGATGCTAAAATAAAGGCACCAGCAACAAGTCCAGTAATATATGGATACATTACAATAAGTAAATCCCAATTTAACACAATCTCATTTGGGTAAATAAAGCCATCTAAGTGGGCTAAAGCGTCGTAAAGCGATTTATAATTATCCATTTTAATGTACCTCCTGACTTAATGAATTGTAATATAATTTTGCCCCTGTATTTAACTGAGGTTTTAATACAACACAATTATTTTCTTTTACAAATTTAACAATCGAACTATTTTTATCATGTAAATCGCCATATATTCTTGCACCTGTAGGACATGCCATCATACAAGCAGGATCAAGTCCTTTTTGAAGTCTATGATAACATAATGTACATTTATCAACAACATGCTTTTCAGGATGCATATAACGACAACCATAAGGGCATGCCTGAACACAATATCCGCAACCTATACAATAACTCTGGTCAACTAATGCAAGTCCTTCTTCAGTTTCAAAAGATGCACCTACAGGACAAACCTGAGTACAAGGGGATTTTGCACAATGATTGCACATTTTTGGAACAAAAAAAGTTTTATAAATATCCTTTTCGGGCAATATTTGTTTAAAACCATCTATTCCGCCATTAGGAGATGAAACTTTTATTTCACCATCGTTTGTAATTGTATATTGTTCTATCCAATTGCGAAAGAAAAACGGTTCTAATGGAACATCGTTTTCGTTTTTACAAGCCCTTGCACAGCTTGCACATCCAATACATTTATCAATATCAATTCCGATTCCGTACCATTTACCTTTACCTTTTGGCTCTTCTATAGCATATACTGGTTTAAAAGGACTTAAAATAGAGGCAAATAAAACACTGCCTGCAATTGCTCCTGACTTCTTAAAGAAATCTCTTCTCGAATAATTATTTTTATCTATAGTCATGGTTTATGAGGATTATGACAACTTACACATTCTTCACCTTTATTATGTTCATTTACATCAACTTGTTTTATAATGTTTTTAGGACGTGCCGCATTTAAAGCATGACATCTTGCACAAAAGTCACGACCTTTTGGGATATCCATTTTATTTGTTTCGGGCTCATTTACATGTTTGTAACCAACTCCATGACAAGTTTGACAATTAATTGATTTATGTTCGCCATCATTTTTTAAATTAGCAATAGAATCGTGACACATTGTACATGATTCCGTATCAACATATTTTGGTTCTTTATCGGCAATTTCTTTTAATGCTAAAGACCGATAGGGTCCTATATCTCCCCAGGATTCAGGAAATAGAAAATATACGAGAATAAAAAAAACTATGAAAAAAAGAGCAAAAGCTATTAATAATCTTTTTACTTGAATTGGCATAATGATTTACTTAATTTTGATTATTGTTATCAATGTATATTCACTTTATAAATTTAAATAATATCAATAAATTTATTTCTTATTAAATGTTATCAAACATTATTAATTTTTTGCAAACATAATCACTTTTTCAAAAAATAAACAATGACTTACAAGAAGTCAAGGTCTTTTTTATATATATTATTACTCTACAATACTTTAAGTATTTTATGTTATTAAACATAAAATCTCTAAATTTCGAGAATAAAATAATTAATATTACCTTCGGAACTTCTGACCTATTGTAAATAAAAACACAACGTTTTTCAAATTCAAAATAAGTTCCAAATCCCAAATATCAAATTCAAAGGGGGCTTGGTAAATGGGACTTGAGATTTGAAATTTTGAGCTTGGGATTTTATTTTGCGATACAAGGACTGTAACTATGTGATTATCAAGAACGGGGTCTGAAGTTATGAATTTATATCATTTAAGTATAAAAATAATAAGTATAATGTTCTCAAATTCAACAAACTATTATCAACATCAAATAATACTTGAAGATTGTTTTGAAATGATTACAGAAGTATAAATAATTTGAACAAAATGATTTATTTTTTTCTTACACTTTCAAAACTAAATCCTTCGAATAAAATTGCAATAGCAATTTTAGAAATAAAAGTAAAGAGTAATGCTCCTGCTGAAAAAATCATTACAGCAGTACGTATTTCTGTTTCTGAAGGTATATAAAAGTAAAACTGACCTATAACATCAGGAGTAAATCCAGGTATAATTAATGTAATTCCTTTTTCGAAATACACACTAAAATAAATTAAAACTGCTCCAATATTTAATGTTAAGAAATTTTTTCTTGTTGTTGGTATTAAGAAGAGTAAAAATGCAGTAGTTCCCATGATAATTGAAGCCCAACTATAAATCGCAATTTCCCTATTTTTTGCAACCCCAAACAACAAGTATTTCCAATAAATTATATGTTCAGTATCTGAATAAAATTCTTTAAATAATTCTGCTATTGTAAAGAACAAATAAATAAACATTGAATAAACCATGAGTTCTGCTATCCTGAAAATAGCTTCATCTTTAATTTCAAATTTTGTTGTTTTCCTTAAAACCTGAAATAATAATAAAAGGATTGCAGGTCCTGAACAAAAAGCTGTAGTTAAAAAACGTGGTGCAAGTAAAGCACTGTTCCAAAATGGGCGAGCCGGTAAAGCATTATATAGAAAAGCAGTAACAGTATGAATTGCTATAGCTGCTGGAATACTCAATAACACTAAAGGAATAATAATTGATTTTTTATATTCTTTTTTATAAAAATGAGTATACAATAAATAAACTACTACTATTAAATTAATAAGAAAGTAAATACTAAGTACAAAAAAATCCCATGACAAAATTGACGAAGGAAAATTCATTGTGCCAACAAATGGTAACATGTGCCAAAATTTAAGAGGATTACCAATATCAACCATTATAAAAGATAAACACATTATTACCGCACAAATTGCTAGAATTTCACCAAAAATTACAATTTCCTTAATTGGTTTCCAATTATAAATATATGCTGGTATAACAAGCATAACAGCGGCAGCAGCTACTCCAACTAAAAAAGTAAAATTTCCAATATAAAAACCCCATGAAACCGAATCTCTCATGTTAGTAGTAATTAAACCATTCTGTAATTGACCAAAATATCCAAATGCACCCCATACTATTAGAATAAGAAGAAAAAACAAACATGAATAATAAACTCTTCCGCCTTTAATAATTATTTTAAGACAACCGAGTAAAAACCTTAAGAAATCCATAATTTATAATTTATTATTGATTATTAAAATATTGTTTATTATACACCAAAGAAATAATAAAATTTTGGTTGAGTGTTTAATTCTTCTTTTAAAACTAACACACGTTTATTTTCTAAAATATAACGTATTTCACTTTCCGGGTCTAATAAATTATCGAATTTTCTTGCCCCAACCGGACATATTTCAACACATGAAGGGTATTTCCCTTCTCTTACACGTTGAACACAAAATGTACATTTTTCGACAACACCTTTAGGCCGAGGTCTATTCCCTAAATAATGAGTTTCTGGATTAATTTCTTCTAAAGGAATATTAGGTTCACCCCAATTGAAATGTCGAGCACCATAAGGACAAGCAGCCATACAATATCTACATCCAATACACCAATTATAGTCAACTACCACAATTCCATCTTCTTCTTGCCAAGTTGCTTTTGTGGGACAAACAGTAATACATTGAGGATTTCTGCATTGCTGACAAGCAACAGGTAAATAAAAATGACCTGGTTCAGGAACTGTTTCTGGATTATAATGAACTGTAGAGTGAGCAAAATCAATACCTTTTTCTTTTTCCATCTGCAAAACTTGTATCCAGTGAATTTGCGGATCGCGTGATTGGTTATTTTCTTTTACGCAGGCATATACACATCTTCTGCACCCAATACATCTTGATAAATCAAGTCCATAACCGAACAAGATCCCTTCAGTTGCAGGTTTGTCAGAAACTTTAAATTTCTTTCCATATTTTTCGTAATATTTCTTTTCAAGATTTTTTACGATTTCATCTTTTTCTTCTTTTGATAAGGTTTTAAAATTTTGCTGAAGAAACTCTTCTATCTCTTGCGAATTGCAACTTGCCAATGCAGCAGTTCCTAAAGCTAACACGGGCAATTTTTTTAAAAAATTACGTCTGGAATTATTTTTTTCGTTATTCTGCATATTGTTTATATTTATTTCAATATTTCAAGAATCACTTATTTATTAGGTGATAACTCAGGTTTTATACTGTTGATTACAGTAAAACTAGAGTTTTTAATGATATTATCAACTTCCGATTTTGATAAAGTTTTAAAATTTTGCTTTTCAATTTTGCTGGTTTTATCAACTTTGAAACTCGAAAGAGCAACAAAAGAACCCAAAGCAAAGGTTAATTTCTTAACAAAATCTCTACGTGAATTATTATTTTGCATAATATTAAATTTAATTGTTAGAATTTAATATCTTCTTCCCTAACTGGTGGTGGTAAAGGTTTTAAAGGTTTAAACCTAGGTGAATGAGGATTATGGCAATTTACACACAACAAGTATAATTTTTTACCATTCCATTCTCCTGTACGTTTTCCATGAACTCCAACCTTCCAGTCGCGATATTTATCGCCATGGCACTGACCACATAATTTATACGATTCTTTGAAATCAAGGCGTTTACCACTTGCTAAATGCAAAGAATCTCTATATTGAGTATCATGACAATCGAGACACCATCTATTTTCAGAATCGTGATTAAACATTGCATCAATATCATCGTGCATATCAACTAATTTTCTTCTTGTAGAATTTGGCTTTAAATCTTTATGACACTCTGAACAAGGAAAAATACCATCAGAAAATGGAGGAGGAGTAATCGCCATTTCATTTTTAGATGATGAATCAATTTGGGTTATTAAATCAATTTTTAATAATTTTTCTTTTGAATTACTTTCACACCCTATAAAAATAATTAAAGACAACGAAAACGATAAAAATAAGAGCTTCATGATTTATTTATTAAAATTTCATTTTTATATTCTATAACATGTTTTTTTGAAATATCAATTATTGAAAAAATTTACAATTTATTAAAAACACAAAGATAAAATTAAATCAAACGAACAAAAAAATAAAATTTAATTATTTTTACTACAAATCAACAAATTTTTTATTTTACTATATTTCAATTGCTTACATTATACTGTTAGAAAGAATTCGAACATTTACCTAAATTCAATACGCTTATTATTAATACAATAAAAAATAAATATGTTTTACAACATATTTATTTTACATTGTATTAAATTAAAAATAATTTTTAGAATAAATTTAAATGGCATTCGGTACAATTAGTAGTTTTCCACTCTTCTCCAATATCAACTGGATGCACAAATTCTAATGTTCCATTGATTGGAGCGTATTTTATTGTATCTTTTGTTCCAATTCCAACAATAGTATGGCAAAGGTTACAATCTTTAGATATTACTTTTCCTTCTTTAGTTTTATGATTATCGTCGTGACATCTGAAACAACCTTTAAATTCAAAATGACCAATATTTCTTGGATAAGCAGTGTATCTTACTTTCATTTCGGGAAATGTATTATAAGAAAATTCTGTTTGAATTTGTGAAATTGCATTTTGAATTTGCTTTTGGTATTTTGTGAACAAATCGGGATAATTTTTCTTATAATAATCATTAATCTGATTACTAATTCCAAGAAAAGCAGAATCTTTTGTAAAATAAATATCGTTTAATGCCTCCATTGATGCTATTTTCAAATAAGGTATTGAAGAAGATATTTTTTTGCCAGCAAAAAGTCCGTTAACATAATGCGATGGAGCTAAATATTCGTGCGATGGACGATTATGGCAATCCATACAATCCATAATTCTATGTTCTAATTTTTTTAACGAGTCTGGTTTTGGATAATTAGCCGAATCTTGGTCGGTAAAAATATATTCCTTTCCTGTAGTTTTGTCTTTATATTTAACCCAAGGTATTGACTGACGTTTAAAATCAGAAGCATATTCTATTTCAACGTTTGGATTAATATGCCAGTGTATTCCTTCGGTATTTCCTAAAGATGAATGGTCGGCACCAATTCGCATTTTCATTATTAAATCCCATTCAGTATTTGCTGAATCAGATAAATAATATTTTTCGTTCCTTATTTTATTTGTATAAAACTTTTGAGGCCAGTGGCATTTTTCGCAAGTTTCGCGTGCTGGTCGCAAGTTTGCTATAGGTGTTTCTATTGGTCTTGGGTATGTTCCAAGTAAATATTTATATACTTGCCTCATACCCGAAATTTTTGATTTTACATAAAAATTGGCACCATCTCCAATATGACATTCTGCGCATTTTACTCTTGCATGTGGCGAATGTTGATAGGCAATATATTCAGGTTCCATTACTTTGTGGCATAGTTTTCCGCAAAATTCTAACGATTCGGTATAATGAAATGCTTTATAACTACCCATTATTGTAAATATTATAAAGAAAACTGTAACAACAGAAAAAATTAAAATTCCATTTCTTGTTTTTGGATCTTTTAAATTTATTATCAATAATTTATCGTCAGAGAGAAATATGCCTTTTTTAATTTTCCTTTTCTTTAAATACATACCAACAGGTATCAAAATCAAGCCTAAAACTAAAAAAGCTGGTGTAACCAAATATGCATATAAATCAAAATAAACATTTTCTAAATTGAAAAAATTAATTTGAATTATAAAAAATATTATTGCAAACCAAGCAATTAAAGCTGTAATCGTTCCTAAATAAGAGATGTAATTAAAATAACTACGTGGTAATTTCATTTGTTTATATTTTCTAATTTATTGTTTAAAAATGTTCAAAAAGTTTATTGTTCAAAAATGTTCATTGTTCTATGTTCAAAAAAGTTTTCAGTTTCGAGTTTATAGTTCACTGCCGACTGCTTACTGCTTACTACATACTGCTTACTGTTCACTGCTTGCAGGTTTTTCTTCAATCTTGTTTTCCCAATCTATTCAATCTTTCTTCCCAATCTTATCAATCTTATCTTCCCAATCTTGTTTTTTCAATCTTCTTAATAATCACTTCATCGTGTGTTTAAAATCAATCATGGATGCTTCAAAAAATAATATTTTAATAATTAAAACCATGCAAAAGTATTTTTTTTTAAATCAAAATAAAATGTTATATAACATAATATTTTTTTGTTTGTTTTTAATGTTCATAAACATAATTAAATATGATATTAAACATTGTAAATATAATCAACATTTTTTTACTTTGATATATATAATCCGATTAATAAATAAAATATAGTTAAACCTTAAACAGACAAAAAACAATAAAATAGTTTCACAAGCATATATTTAACTAAACACAAATGATGAATACAATGATTTTATAATTAGTAAAATGACAAATCTTAATTGTGAACAATGTGATGTATTGAATAAATCTATTTTTAGTGCAATAGAATTATGTGGCATAAAGTATATATCCAATAAAAAGTGTTGTATATCATATAAAAAGGGGATGTCAATTTTTTGTTCAGGAACAATGCCAAGTGGAATATATTGTCTTAACAAGGGCAAAGTAAAAATTCATATATATGGTTCTATTAAAGAACATATTATCCGATTTGTAATGCCCGGACATCTCTTTGGATTAGGAACCATATTTACTAACCATTTTTATTGTTGTGCCACAGCCATAGAAGATTCTACTGTATGCAAAATAAATAAAGAAGATTTCCTTAGTATTCTTAACGGCTATCCCAATCTTTCATTAGAATTGATGACTGTTTTGGGGCAACATGTAGAGTATTCCAATAATAAGATTATTTCGATAGCCGAGAAATCTGTTCGTGAGAGATTAGCTGAAGGACTGCTATCTGTTTATAATACTTTTTATGATGAATTTCCTGTTTCCAACGCAGATATTTCCGATAAGGCAATTACCCTTTCAAGGGAAGATATTGCCAACTTTATTAATACTTCCACCGAATCTGTTATCCGCACACTTTCCGAACTTAAAAACGAAGGTTATATTATTATCAAAGGTCGGAGTATTTTTCTTAAAAATATTAAAGGATTAATGAAAATTGCAGGCATAAATGTTGAATCCATGACCTATTAGCAATTTGTTAACTTTTTTAAATCTATTCATTAGGCGGGACTATTAATATTTACTGATGATTAATGAACTGATGATTAAAAAATTTAATTTTGTGGTTAATCTTACAGTATAAGTGGTAAACAGAGCACTATGCTGCAATCTGTTGCAAGGTACCGTAGCAAAGTGAGCGTTTTAATATGGTATATTGCAAGGTACCGTGGCAAAGAAAGCATTTTACTGCAATATATTAAAAAGGTACTGTAGCAAAGTGAAGCAAGAATAAAGAAAAGTTATCATAAACAACCTAATGAAACCTATCAACTTGGATAATATAGCATGCCCCTTTGAATCAACCTATTAACTAAATGAGATTGCTTCGGTCATTCCTTCCCTACCAATGACGCACATGGCTTTATTATCTATCAATTTATTTCTAATTGTAACGCTTTGCTATGTTCAATAATGGAACATCTACAATGTTCTTTTTAAACTCGTTGTGTTTTTACAATAAACATATATTTTGCTCGTAGAGTATTAATTATTGTAATAGAACGCATATCATAATAAAGTATGGTGTAAAAACATATTTTATTCTTAATTATCATCATAATTATTTTTTTTTAATGACTGTAATATTGTAACGTTTTTTAATTAATTATTTAATATAAATCTTTTAGGAGGTAATTATATGGAAATGAACAGAAGGTCTTTTTTTAAACGAAGTATTTTTACTCTTGGTACGGCAATAATAGTATTTGGTTTTCCAGACGTAGCATGGGCAGAAAAGAAAAAGTTTAAAACCACCTTAACAAAGGAAACTACAACAATTTGTCCTTATTGCGGAGTTGGTTGTGGTTTAATTGTTTCTACCAGAGATGGGAAAATAATAAATATTGAAGGAGATGCAAACCATCCTATTAATGAAGGTGCATTATGTTCAAAAGGTTCTGCTCTTTTTCAGGTAGTATCTAATGAACGCCGTTTAAACTCTGTTCTTTACAGAGCACCAGGCTCTTCAAAATGGGAGAAAAAAGACTGGACTTGGGCTTTAGAAAAAATAGCAAAGAACATAAAAGATACACGCGAACGTACTTTTGTGAAAGAAAAAGATGGTAAAATTGTAAACCGTACCGATGGTATAGCACAACTTGGCGGTGCAGCACACGATACCGAAGAGTGCTATCTTTTATCTAAATTTGCACGAGCTCTCGGTATATACTGGCTCGACCATCAAGCACGATTATGCCACTCTTCTACAGTTGCCGCACTTGCTGCTTCTTTCGGAAGAGGTGCTATGACAAATCATTACAACGACCTTCAAAATTCTGATGTCATTATGGTTATGGGTTCTAATATTGTAGAAATGCACCCTATGGCAGCAAGATGGATAATGAAAGCTAAAGAAAAAGGAGCAAAAATAATATCATCCGACCCACGCTTTACCCGAACATCTTCTATTGCCGATATTTATACTCAATTTCGTTCAGGAACTGATATTGCTTATGTAGGCGGTATGATTAACTATGCTTTACAACATGACAGAATTCAAAAAAATTATGTGTTAAATAGCACTAATGCTTCATTTATAATAAACGATAAGTATAGTTTTAATGACGGTCTTTTTGCAGGGTATAATCCAGAAAAAAGAAATTATGATAAAAGTTTATGGAAATATGACCTGGATGCTGATGGAATTCCTAAGCGTGATAATACTTTGCAAGACCCAAGATGTGTTTTTCAATTGATGAAGAAACATTACCAAAGATACGATGTTGATACGGTTTGTAATATTACAGGTGTAAATAAAGAAAAATATCTCGAAGTTTGCGATTTGTTTACAAGCACTTATCCCGAAGATAAATCGGCTACATGGTGTTATGCTATGGGATCTACACAGCATACTATTGGAACACAATATATCCGCTCATATTCAGTAATTCAATTACTTCTTGGTAATATTGGAATAGCAGGAGGTGGTATTAATGCACTTCGTGGAGAATCAAATGTTCAGGCATCAACTGATATGGCTTTACTTTATCATATTTTACCAGGATATCTTACTGCTCCGTCACCTGATGATGTTGACCTGAAAACTTATATTGAAAAATATACTCCAAAATCAAACGATAAAAAATCGGCTAACTGGTGGGGTAATTATTCAAAATACATAACTAGTTTGCTTAAAGCATGGTGGGGCGAAAATGCACAGAAAGATACCGAAGGCGGTTTCTGTTATAATTATTTACCAAAAAAATCAGGACTACATGACCATATGCAGATTTTTGAAAATATGTATAAAGGGAAAATAGAAGGATTAATAGCATGGGGTCAAAATCCTGCTGTCGGAGGTCCCAACTCAGAAAAAGAAAGAAAAGCATTAGATAAGTTAAAATGGCTTGTTGTTGCAGAATTATGGGAAACTGAAACAGCCCAGTTCTGGAAACGACCAGGTGTAAATTCTGCTGATATAAAAACTGAAGTATTTTTGTTACCTGCATGTTCATCGGTCGAAAAAGAAGGTTCTGTTAGTAATTCGGGACGCTGGGCACAATGGAGATATGCTGCTATTCACCCTGGTGATGCCGATTGGCATGGTGATGCACGTTCCGATTTATGGATTGTTGATGCACTATTTAAAGGTATCAAAAAAGAATATCAGAAAACCGCCGGCGTATTCCCCGACCCAATACTTAAGTTAAACTGGAATTATGGAACAGGCGATGAAATAGATGTTAATAAAGAACCCAGTGCTCATTTTGTAGCATCTGAAATTAATGGATATTTTATTGAAAACGGACAAAGGAAAGGGCAGGTTCCAGGGTTTGCCAAATTAATGAATGATGGTACAACTGCGTGCGGAAACTGGGTATATTGTGCCGGTTATGTTAACTGGAGCGATACCGAAGGAAAAGATAAAACAGCACCAAATTATGTTAAGAATGAACTCGGAGAATTTTCAAACCGGTATGCAAAACGAATTGCCGAAAAAGACGAACCGAAAGCACAACAACTTATTGCAGAGGGAAGAGCACCTGGCATGAACCTTAACTGGTCGTGGTGCTGGCCCGTTAACCGCAGAATTCTTTATAACAGAGCTTCGGTTGATAGCGAAGGAAAACCTCTGAACCCAAAACGTTGGGTAATACGATGGAACCCTGCATTAGCAGAAGGTAAAGGTGCTTTTGAAGGTGATGTTCCCGATGGTCCATGGGCACCAAGCGAAAAATATCCATTCATAATGTGTGAAGAAGGTGTTGGAAGATTGTTTTCAGCAAAACCAAACGAGGGACCTTTCCCTGAACATTATGAACCATTAGAATCACCTGTTTTAAAAAATCCTTTCTCGGGACAGATGATAAATCCTGTAATTGTTCTCTTCCATCAAGGAGATGCATTGAACAAAGAATTAAATACTATCGGCACATCTGCTCAATTTCCTATTGTTGCAACAACTATGAGGGTAACCGAACATTGGCAGGCAGGAGCAATGACAAGAAATCTTCCGTGGCAGGCAGAGTTAGTACCAGACCTTTTTGTAGAAATCAGTGAAGAATTAGCTTCCGAGAAAAGCATAAAAAATGGAGATAAAGTAGCTGTTTCTTCGGCACGTGGAAAAATTTCAGCTTACGCTCTGGTTACAAGACGCCTTGAACCACTTGTTATTATGGATGGAACCACAAAACGTAAAATACATCAGGTAGCTATTCCGTGGTGTTTTGGTTATGCCGGAATTGCCACAGGAGATTCTGCAAATCTTTTAACCCCTCATGTAGGGGATGGGAATACAAATATTCCTGAATATAAAACATTTCTTTGTAACATAAAAAAAGCATAGGAGGTAAATTATGGAAAATTTTTCAGAACCAATGGGATTGTTAATTGACAATACAAAATGTATTGGATGTCGGGCATGTCAAACTGCCTGTAAACAGTGGAATAATCTTCCTGCTGAAAAGACTACGTTTTTCGGAGGTGAGGGTTATCAAAATCCAAAAGACCTTTCAGGTTCTACTTATACTCTGATTAAATTTCATGAGGTAATTGAAAATAATAAAATAAAAGATTGGGGTTTTTGGAAAAAACAATGCAGACATTGTATAGACCCCGCATGTGTAGTTGCTTGTCCGGTGCCAGGTGTTCTCGAAAAGAAACCGTATGGACCAATTGCATGGGATGACACAAAGTGCCTTGGTTGCCCACTTTGTAAGGAAGCATGTCCTTTTAATATACCAAGATTCACAACTGATATTAACCCTAAAATACGTAAATGTACTATGTGCAACGACCGCCTTGAAGAAGGATTAGAGCCGGCATGTGTAAAAGCATGTCCCACGGGTACAGCTATTTTTGGCAAACGTGAAGAACTGTTAAAAATTGCAGAAAAAAGACTTCAGGAAGAACCTGATAAATATTTTAAGTATATTTATGGAAAAGACGATCTTGATACTGCTGTGTTGTATATTTCCGGTTTCGATTTGGAAAAAATCAAGGGGTATCCAAAAGATTAATTGAGCTTCTTTAATAAAGGAGATAGATAAGGTGAAAAAAGAAAAAAACATGTTTATGGATTTTATCAACTCATATCAGGATTTGATAAAATCTTATGCAAAATATTTTAATGATAATTCTTTTAATCAAAAAATTGCAGAAACAAATATTCAGTTGCTTAAAGAAAAGAAATATGTGATAACTGACGAAATATGGAATATTGATGAAGAACAAAATTTAAGGTTTATTTTCAATTTAACTGAACTTCTTAAATCTTATGGAAAAGAATATATTAAAGATGTAGAAAACTTATGGAATACCTTTAATAATGATATTCCTTTTTCAAGACAATTTACAATAAATGTTTTGCAAAATAAGCATAAAATAATTTTTGACTTTGCAAAAGATAAGGGTCTTAGCAATGATTTTATCACGTTTTTTTCCATTTTTATAGCTTATCCTTATAGAGAAGCAGTAGCAAGTTTTGTAAAAAGTAAATCCGATAGCTATCGGATTGAACTTAAAAATCATGTATCCGGGTTTTGTCCTGTTTGTGGGCACGATGCAAGTATTTCTTATTTAACCGAGAAGGAAGGTAAAAAAATAATGGCTTGCATACATTGTGGTACATATTGGTTATTCAGACGACTGAAATGTTCATTTTGTCTTACAGAAGATAAAAATGCTCTTGGATATCTTAATATTGAAGACGAAAAAGAAGTATCTGCTTATGTATGTGATAAATGCCGAATGTATCTAAAAACAATCAGAATAAAAGATGATGATAATGTGTATGCAGTAAAATGGCGGGCTATTATTGATTATTTGAGTTCGGGAGATATTGATATTGCTGCTATACAAAACAAATATCTTAAAGAGACTATTCTCGGTACAAGATTTAATGGACCTAACGATCCTAATATTGAATTGTATCTTAATAAATTACAAAATAAAATTACAGAAATAGATAGTCATTAATTAATATTAATTTAAAAACAGAAAATTATGAAGAAGTATTTTTTATTTATGGTTATGGCTTTACCGTTATGTGCATTAGCACAAGAAAAACCTAAAGAGGAAAACAAAAACCTTGAACTTAAACCTTATGGTTTTGTAAAAGGCGATATGGTATATGCTACTGGAGGGGTATATTCATGGGGAAATGGAGCACTATGTAACTTATCTGCTCCCCAGTTTGCAAGCGGTAAAGATACTGCTGCACTTGGCTTTACATCACAGCATACACGTTTTGGCTTAAAAGGAACAGTTGGAGAAAAAACAAAAGCTGGTGGTTTAATAGAACTCGACTTTTATGGTGGAGCTTTTGATGGTAATGTCAGACCTAGAATACGGCTTGCATACGCATCTGTAATCCATGGTGGTTTTGAAGCAAGAATGGGTCAGATGTGGGATATTTTTTCGCCGAATAATGCAAATACCAACAACACCAACGGAAATATGTGGTATACAGGTAACAGAGGATTCCGCCGCGCTCAGCTTTACTTAGGTTATAAAGGCAAAGTAGGTGAAAAACTTTTTCCCATGATTCAGGCTACGTTCGGAGAATCAGCTAAGGAAGATTATTTAGGAACAGTTCATCTCGGAGCCGATAATCAAGCCGTTTCACCAATGATACAGGCACGTCTGTCGGCTAAATATGAAGCAAAAGAGAAAGTTTTTTACGAACTGGGCTTCTCTTATGTAATGGCCGGATATTCCGAAAGAAAGGGTGTTATTGAAGCTACTGGAACTGTTAAAGATACTCTTAAATCTAATCTTGATTTAAAAACTTCAGGTATCTGTGTTGATTTTAGTCTGCCCTTCCATAAATACTTTTCTTTACTGGGTGAATTCAATTCCGGTACAAATCTTAACAATGCCAACCTGTTTAATGTTGCAGGCAACTATAGCTGGAAGATTGATGACTCTACAAAAGTAGTATCAACTACTGATAAATTATGCACGGGTTTTTGGTTTAATGCCACATCAAAAATTTCTGACCATTTTCAGATTGTAATTGGTTATGGTATGGATAAAAATACTACCGAAAAAATGTCAGTAGGTGCAGTGGAAGGGAATACTACCATTTATGCCGATTTGGTTTTCCCAATAAAACACGGTTTCTCAGTAGCTCTTGAATTCCAGAATATCAAAACAACTGTTGCTACAAAAGTTGATGCAAACAGCAAAGTTACTGATAGAAAAGATTATAGTGCTAACATAATTAATTTATCAGCCAAAGTAGTATTTTAGAAGGTAATTTTTTCATTTTTATTAAATTAGTTCCTTCTTATGCTGACCGCTAACAAGTTAAATTTTAACTTGTTAGTTGGTTGGTATAAAATAATAAATTAATAAAGTTTGTCCCAAAATTTACTGAAGTATTTTGATAGTAGTTTAGTATTAAAATCTAATTTTTCTTAAATCAAAATTTAACTGATAAATGCAAATATAATAAATTAAAAAGAAAAAAATTAGGAATACAATTATGATTAAAAGGGAAAAATTCATTATTATCGGCTCAACGGGAAGGAATAACGGAAAAACAGAATTTGCCTGTAAATTAATAAAGCAATTATCTAAAGAACATCTTGTTATTGGTGTAAAGGTTACAACAATAAAAGAAGACGAAGCAAAATGCCCACGCGGGGAACAAGGTTGTGGTGTATGTGGTTCTTTAACCGGGAGCTATAAATTAACTGATGAAACAGATAAGATTTCGCAAAAAGATACTGCAAGGATGCTTCGCTCTGGCGCAGAAAAAGTTTTATGGTTATGTGTTTATAAAAAATCGTTATTAGAAGGAATAAATGAACTTATAAGTAAAATTCCACACAATGCTGTTGTTGTTTGCGAATCAAATTCAGCAAGATTAGCCATTGACCCCGGATTATTTATTATAATCAGAAAATTATCAGAAAATTTTATTAAAAAAAGCTGTAAAGAAGTATATGATTTTGCAGATAAAATAATTGAATCGGATGGGGAAAAATATGATTTTTCTCCTGAAAGAATCAGATTTGATAATAATAAATGGCTACTTCGTGAAAAAGCCACTGCCATTATACTTGCAGGCGGGAAAAGCATACGAATGGGAGAGGACAAAAGCATGCTGCAAATTAATGGGAAACCGCTGATATCTATCATATCAAACCAGTTGTTGCCATATTTTGATGAGGTAATTATTGGCGCCAATGATAGTGAAAAATTTAAGTTTTTAAATTTGAGAGTTGTTCACGATATAGAAAAAAACAAAGGTCCGCTAATGGGAATATTATCTTGTCTTAAATCTTCTAACAGTGATTTGAACTTTGTTACAGCTTGTGATATCCCTATAATGAATATTCCGTATATCAAATATATGCTTAACCTTGCTTTTAATGCAGACATTGTGATGCCTGTTTCTGAAAATAAACGACACGAAACACTTTACGCAATTTACAATAAATGTATTATTAATGCTGCTGAAAATATTCTTAAAGACAACAAAAGAAGAATTATTGAACTTTTTAATATGGTTAATGTAACTTTTGTAGATATAAATTTTGATGAATGGTATCAGAACCTTAACACTAAGCAAAATTATTTAAACTTTATGCAAAGGCAATTTCAAACTTCAACTATACTAAAAACAGGATAAATCCGATATCGGATTGTACAGGCTCGGTATTGTTCCTTTAAATTAATTTAATAGCTCATAACATAGCAATGTAACAATGAAACAATAGTTATTAGTATTCTCTATACCTTTAAACCAATTATAATGTATAATTTTACCCCACGCACAGTGTAATATTGTGAGTAATTCGTGGCAAAAAGACTTCTGCGTAAGTCCTATTTTATTAACAAATATTGCTAAATAACATCATTTAACCTGCTTATTAATATCATATTTAAAAAAATTATTTATTTACTTTACAAAATTATTTATAAAACTTGTTCAAATGAAAATTAACTTTTTAAAATTTGCTGTTGTATTAATTACTATTATTTTTAGTAATAATGCGTATTCTCAAAAAATAATTTGTACAGATTGTCACGAAAATCTAATTTCAAATTCTGTTCACAATAAGATAGTGAAATGTTCCGATTGCCATAAAGATATATTAAGTGATAATCATGAGAAAGGTTCTGCAAAAACAGTCAATTGTACTAATTGTCATGCTGCATTAAATAAACAAATGAATAATGATGTTCATATAAACATCATGAATGTTGATGAGCAAAAAGCTCCAACTTGTAAGACATGTCATGGCACCCATCAAATTAAATCACCATCAAAAGTTGAAAACAAACAAAAAACATATTGTAGTAAATGTCATAAAACTGAAGTGCTAAAATCAATTTATCACTCAAATAAAGGGGGAAATGAAAGTTGTAACAAATGTCATAATGAAATACTTCACAAATCTGAATTAGAAAAATCTGTTCACAGTAAATTAAGTTGCTCAAACTGTCATAGTTATGTTGTAAACAATATAGATAATCATAAAAAAGCCCCAAAAGATGGTATTTTGGCAGATTGTTATCTTTGTCATAGCAACATTGCAAAAGAACATAAAGAAAGTATTCATGGATTATCGTTAACTGAAGGAATAAACGAAGCTGCACAATGTTGGGATTGTCACGGTTCGCATAGTATTGTTATTATAACAAATAAAAACAGTTTAATATATCCAACCAATTTAGTAAAAACTTGTGGTAAGTGCCACGATAACCCTGAATTTATTAAAAAACATTCATTTGCTGTAAAAATGCCTAGCAGAATGTATTCTAAAAGTATTCATGGCGAAATAGTTGCAAGCGGAAAAGAGGCAGCAACGTGTATTACCTGTCACGGCTCACATGATATTAAGAACAGAGTTCAGACAGGTTCGAAAATTGCAAGTGTGAATATTCCAAATACTTGCGAACAATGCCATAAAAAAGTGGTTGAAGAATACAAACAATCTATTCATTGGATTGCAGTAAAAAAAGGAGTTCGGGAATCGCCATCGTGCAACGATTGTCATAGTGAACACAGCATGCAAGCAATAAATCCATCAAATAAAAGAGATGCAATAAAAAGAATACAATCAAACACTTGCCTTCAATGTCATCAAAACTTGTTACTTTCTGAAAGATATGGACTTTCGAGCAATAGTGCTGGAAATTACGAGGATAGCTATCATGGATTAGCATCATCGAGAGGAGATAAAAATGCAGCGATGTGTGTTGATTGTCACGAAGTTCATAAAATATTACCTAAAGACAATCCTGCATCATCAATAAATAAAAACAATATTGTAATTACTTGCAAAAAATGCCATAAAAATGCAACGGATATTTTTGCAAATAGTTACTCTCACGTAAGTCAGGTCGCTTCAGCAAAAAATATCGAAGATATTATTAAAACTATTTATATTTGGTTAATTGTTATTGTAGTAGGATGGATGTTTTTACACAATTTAGCAATTTTATTTCACGAAATAGTAGTAAGGTATAAAAAATCAAAAACTGAAATTAGAATCCCGCGTTTTACAAAAAACGAATTATTTCAACATACTGTTTTACTTACATCATTTATTGTTTTAGCAATTACAGGATTTCAATTGAAATATCCCGATAGTTGGTTTGGAAAGGGATTGTATGTATTAGGCTTTGATGAGGTAATTCGCCAGTGGGTACATAGAATTTCAGCAGTTATAATGATAGCATTATCAGTTTATCATGCAGTATATTTAATAATAACTTCAAGGGGAAGAGATGTCTTAAAAGGACTATTCCCAAAAATCAGCGACATTTATCAAGCAATAAATAATATGTTGTTTTATATACATTTAAAAAAGAAACAGCCGGAATTCGACAACTATAATTACATGGAAAAACTTGAATACTGGGCATTAATATGGGGAACTTTAATAATGGGTATTACAGGATTAATTTTATGGTTCCCAACTATAGTTGGGACATGGGCTCCTATATGGTTAATTAAAGTTAGTCAGATAATACATTTTTATGAAGCAATTTTAGCAACTTTAGCTATAATAATTTGGCATTGGTTCTTTGTTATTTTTCACCCAAGCGAATATCCGTTAAATTTTGTGAGTATTAATGGCACAATGCCAGTAGTACATTACAAAGAAGAACATAAACTAAAATTTTACAATGTAATAGTTGAATGGCTTGAAGTTAAAAAAGGGATTAGAAACTCTAAAAAACAAAATAACTTTACAAAACTATTTGTTTCATCAATCGAAAAAAATGGAATTACAATGGATGCATTTGTGCAAAATGAGTTAAATACTGACAAAGAATTAGCAGAATATATAAAATTAAAAGGACTTTAATAAATTAATTCCATGGTTTGTGTCTCCACAAACCATGTCTATAAAATTTACCAAGGAAATCGGTCAATCATCAAAGTTGACGAAACACCTAAACCAGCACCCGAAAATATTAAAACCCAATCGCGACGGGCTGCTTTAAACCACGATGTGAGTATATAACTAACTATTAGAATTATACTTACAATTATAATCTGCCCTATTTCAATACCAACATTAAACGAAAAAAGTGGCATTATAATACTACTTTCCTTGCCTAATAATGTTTGTAAATAATTAGAAAATCCTAACCCGTGTATTAATCCAAAAAATAATGCAGTTATATATTTGACCCAATGCGTTTTAATATTAATCCCATCGGACTTTAAAAATAAATTCCAGAAAGCAGTGATAAATATTGTTACAGGTATTAAAAATTCTATTACAGGGAGCGGAAAAACTATAATTTTCATTGTTGCCAAAACAAGCGATGTTGTGTGACCAATAGTAAATGCAGTGATTAAAACTAAAATTTGTTTCCATTGTTTAAATAGATAAACCGCACACAAACAGGTAATAAATAAAATATGGTCGTAACTTCTAAAATCGGCAATGTGATTAATACCAAGATGTAAATACAATTGAAAAATGTTCATAGAAATAATATTTTTGTAAAAATATAATTTTGTTGTAACTTTATAGATTATTTTTTTTATGAAATTTATAATTATAAATATTACTTTAATTGTATTTTTTATAATTAACAGTTCCATGCATCCTGTGCATGTAACTGTAACAAATATAGATTTTAATTCAAGCAATAAAACTTTCGATATTTCGATGAAATTATTTTTAGACGATTTTCAAAATGTAATTTTAAAGAATTACCAAGTTGAATTAAACCTCGGAAAACCAAATGAATTAAAAAATGCCGATAATTATATTTTAAATTATATTAAAGATAATATTAAAATAACCATTAACAATAATAAACCATCACAAAAAAAACTTAATTTTGAACGCAAAGAAATAAACGAAGGAGCTTTATGGTTATATTTTACATATCAACTTTCTAATAAAATTGAAACAATACAAGTAGAAAATAATTTGTTAAATGATTATTATCCCGATATGACAAATTTAGTAATTATGAAATACAACCAAATAGAAAATGGCTATACATTAGATAAACACACAACTTCGTTTAAAATCCCATCGTAATATGAAAAATATTTTTTTTATATTAATTTGCTTCTTTGTTTCTTTACTATCTTATGCCACTCATAACCGAGCAGGTGAAATCAGATACCGGCATATTTCGGGATATACTTATGAAATAACATTGGTTACATACACTTTCTCGCCATCGCTTGCCGACCGTCCCGAACTCGAAATTCAATGGGGCGACAATACATCATCAATTGTTCCTCGTTATTCAAAAATTCTTTTAAGCGATTTTTACAATAAAAACACATACATAGGATTACATACTTATCCAGGATCAGGAATATATATTATAGTAATGTCCGACCAAAACAGAAACGACGGCGTTATAAATATACCGAACTCTGTAAGTGTCCTTTTTACGATAAAAACAACTTTAAATATTAGTGCAACTGTTGGAAGTAATTCAACACCTATATTAACTTATCCACCTATAGACAAGGCAAAATTATACAATGTTTTTATTCATAATCCAGGGGCTTATGACCCCGACCATGATTCGCTTTCATATAAACTCACAATGTGTTTGGGCGATAATGCATTGCCTATTCCTGGCTATACTTTCCCTTATGCTGATAATTCACTTACCGTTAATCCTATTACTGGCGATTTAATTTGGGACACACCACGACAAATTGGAATATATAATGTAGCAATGTTTATTGAGGAATGGCGTTTTTATAAACCAACTAAACATTATATAAAAATTGGCGAAATAGAAAGAGATATACAAATTGAAGTTGTAAATTCATCAAACATAGCACCGTTAATTTCACCATTACCCGATTTATGCGTTGAAGCGGGAACACATATTAATTTTCCTGTATTTGCATCCGACCCAAACAGCGACAGAATAATGCTTACTGCTTATGGCGGACCATTTATAGTACCTAATAGCCCTGCAATATTCGATACAGTTTATGGAATAGGTAATGTAACCGGTAACTTTGTGTGGAATACTAATTGCAGTCATGTTGCAAAGTTTCCTTATCTTGTAGTTTTTAGGGCTAAAGACAATAATTACGACGTAGTTTTAACAGGACAAGAGCATGTAAATATTAAAATTGTAAGTCCGCCACCTACTAATTTAACATTAAGCCCTACAACAAATTCCGTTACTTTGGATTGGAATGCTTGTATTTGCAGTCAGGCAAAACATTACGATATTTACCGAAGATGTGGACCTTCGGGATGGAACCCCGATAGCTGCGAAACAGGAGTTCCTTCATATACGGGCTTTGTAAAAATAGGAACAGTAACTGGCATTGACTCCACACATTTTCTCGACAATAATGCCGGAATAGGACTTCCAATTGGTTATGAATATTGTTACCGCATTGATGCTGTTTTTAATGACGGAGCCGAAAGTTATGCCTCAAACGAAGATTGTACCGAATTAGTTAAAGGAATACCTGTAATTACCCATGCAAGTGTTATCAAAACTGATATAACAACAGGTAAAATGTATGTCGAATGGTCTAAACCCACAGAATTTGATACAATTGCAGCACCAGGTCCATATAAATATTTGATATATCACTCACCCGATTATTGGGGGCAATCGTTACAACTTATTGATTCACTTAACGATATTAATGATACGATTTTCAACGATTCATTATTTAATACAATTGAAAACCCATATTCATATAAAGTTGAATTTTACAACGATTCAATAGGAAAACGTTTTTTAATTGGCACACCAAACATTGCCTCATCACCATTTTTAGAGCCAATTCCAGATGATAATCGAATAATTTTAAATATCAATAAAAATGTACCTTGGCAAAATTACCGATATGATATTTTTAAATTAAACAAAACAACATTGATTTACGATTCTATTGGAACAACAACTGCCACACAATATATTGATTCGGGTCTTATAAACGGAAATACATATTGTTATAAGGTTAAGACTATTGGTAAATATTCAATTGGAAATTTTGTTAATCCTTTAATTAATTTGTCGCAGGAAATTTGCGCAGTACCAACCGATACAACCCCCCCATGTTCACCTAATTTATCAATTAGTTCGAAATGTGATTTATACGCTAACCATTTAAATTGGGCAAATCCAAATCATTCGTGTGCCGATGATGTTATGGGTTATAATATTTATTATTCATCAACATTAAATGGCGAAATGCAATTAATAGGAACAATAAATAATCCAAACGACACTACTTTCGACCATTTTCCCGAATACTCATTGGCAGGATGTTATTACATTACAGCAATAGACTCGTTTTTAAATGAAAGTCGCAATAAAGCCCGGATTTGTGTTGATGAATGTACTTATTACGAACTTCCCAATGTGTTTACTCCCGACGATAATGGTCAAAATGATTTATACATACCAGGTCCGTATCGCTTTGTCGAAAAAGTTGACATGCAGATATTTAACCGTTGGGGAAAACTTGTTTTTAAAACAGACAACCCGGATATTAAATGGGACGGGAAAGATATTGACTCGAAAAAACTTGTAACCCCAGGTGTTTACTACTATATTTGTGATGTTTACGAAAGAAGATTGACTGGTATAGAACCCAGAAATTTAACAGGATTTATTCAAGTTTCATTTTTAAAAAAATCGGGTAACGAATAATGAGATGTTTTTTAATATTTTGTTTAACTTTAATAAGCACAATTACTTTTCCTCAATCCGATTTAGAATATTTTATTAAATCGAAAGTTGAAGAAAGTTATAATAAATCCGACACATCAATTTATCTTGTATCAAAGGCAATCTCAATAAAACCGGAATTTATATACTATTCATACAGAGCCAGTTTATATTTTAAAAAAAATGATTATAACAAAGCAGTAGAAGATTTTTTACAAGCATCACAAAGCGGAGATAATATTAATAATTACAACATCGCTAAATGTTATTCGATTTTACAAAATTGGGAACAAACTAACATTTGGCTTCGTAAATACTTATCGGGCAACAATAAACTACCTTCAAATATTATAAAAACAGATTCTTGCTTTGAAACTTTTAAAAACAATAAACTTTGGACAGAAGTATGGAAAAATAATTGGTATTCCAACTTAGAAAATTACATCGCTGATATTTACTATTTGTACTCAAAAGGAACTGATGCCGAAATTTTTGATGTAATTGACAGTGCTTTAAAATACTATCCTCAAAATGATGAACTTTGGTTATGGCGTGCAAAGGCATTCGAATTTGGAAACAATCCAAAAGAAGTATTGTTGAGTTTTGATAATGCTCTTAAATTTAAACCAAACAGAGCTGATATATTATGTATGCGAGCTAAATTATTAAACAAAAATGGCAAATATAAAAAAGCTATAACAGACTACACTAATGCTTTAAATATTGAGCCATATAATATTCAACTATTAAAAGAAAGAGGTTTAGCAAAAACAGAAATTAACGATTTTAAAGATGCTTTAGAAGATTTAACAAAATATCAATCTTATTATTATAAAGACGCAAATGCACTTTATTACGCAGGCAAAGCAGCATATCTAAATAAAAGTTTGCAGCAAGCAATTGATATTTTTTCTAATGCCTTAAAAATTGACAATTCCTTAGCAAATTGTTATTTCGAACGTGGACGTTGTTATTTAGAAGAAAATAAATTAGATACTGCATTCAACGATTTTTGTATGGCAATAGACTTAAACCCTAATGATGGCGAATACTTTTATTACCGTGGATTAAATTATTTTGAACTTAAAAATAATATTGGAGCATGTAGCGATTGGGAAAAAGCAAAAAATTTAAATTTTATTCAGGCAGAGCAATATATGCTTAGAGTATGCAGTAAAATGAGAAAATAACATTTTACAATTAATATCATGAATACTATTGAATATTTATTTGAAAAAATAATATGATAAAATATTTATCAATCCTATTTGTTTTTGCAAATTGTTCTTTTATTTTATTTGCTCAAAAACCAATAAATATTAATTTTAATGTACCCGAAAACATACCTGCAGGAACAGAAATTAATGCCAGCATTGTTATTAATAAACAGGATATAAGTGGATTTGCAAAATTAGAGTTATATTTACCTGTAGGTTTCGTTAGTAAAGTAATTGCATCGGCAGGAGCAACAATAATTTATAAAGGACAATTACTTAAATTCATTTGGATTGAATTACCTGTTGAACAACGGATTTCGATAAATATTTCTTTTACAGTAGATTACAGACTTTCGGGATATAAAGAAATTTACGGCAATTTTTATTATATTGAGCAAAAAAAGAGAATAAAGTTTCCTGTTGGAGTTATACCATTTAATGTAATAAACTCAAATATTAAAAAGAACGAAAATAATTTATACAACAGTAATATTGATAAAATAATTTTACCAAATAAAAACATTCAACAAAACATTGTTTACAGAGTACAAATAGCTGCAAATAAAAAGAAAATAAGTAAAAAAATTATTGAAGAAATTTATAGCGATAATTCTACAATATACGAAGAATTAATTAATGGTTTATATAAATATACTATTGGAAATTTTACTACAAAATCAGATGCCGAAGCTTTTCGGGTTAACTGTGGAGTAAACGGAGCATATACTGTTACTTATGAAAACGGTAACAGAGTAATTTACAAATAACAATTATTATTATACTTTGAACGGGTTTCACCACGTTGGATAATATGTTGGATAACGAAATATAAACTTATAAAATATATCCCACGTGGTAAATTATTACATTTGAGTTTAAGGTATAGGGTATAAGGGAATAAGAAATGACGACTAATTGCTTGTACCATATACCTTTATACCTTATCTTCATAAGTTCAGAATTATAAATATGACATAAATTTACAAGTTCTTTCGATTTTACAGACAGAATCTAATTAGTGTCTGTCTATAAAGTCTTGTCTGATTCATAATGTTCGAGTTCAAGGCATTCGAAATTTTTAAATATCAGGAGTTTACTGTAGTAAATGACTGATTTTAAAAATGAGAATAACGTAGAAATCGGACATTATAGACAGACACTAATTAGTGTTTGTCCATAAAATCGGTGTCTGAACTATATGTCTCGTCCTAAAAAAAGTTTACACTTTTTGGTTAATAATCCTACTACAAATTTACACATTTTTTTAAATCCTAAATACCATTTACATTTTTTTTATATTTGTGGCGGAGATAAAACGGAAAC
>Ga0209211_10001757_pt1 | contig 39598 bp, 41 predicted proteins | sample RifGroA2_FD_183992 | JGI IMG/M metagenome (GOLD analysis project Ga0209211, IMG submission 183992) | Groundwater microbial communities from Rifle, Colorado, USA - Groundwater A2 (SPAdes) (version 2) | ecosystem: Environmental > Aquatic > Deep subsurface > Groundwater | place: Rifle, Colorado...
TGACCTCGTCAAGGTCTGGCAGGACTGGATCCCCGACTTCAACGACTATGGGGCGATCATCCTTTTGGGAGGTGCTCCCAATGTCGATCAGGAGGAGAAATACCCGTTTCTCGTGGAGGAGAAACGGTTTGTTAAAAGGGCTATTGAGGCGGACAAGCCGATCCTGGGCTTCTGTCTCGGTCATCAACTGCTTGCTTCGGTTCTCGGCGCCCGGATCGGGCCGAACTTCAAGCCGAGCATCGGCTTTGTTCAGGGGCATCTCACCCATGACGGCCGGGAGCACCCGGCTTTCAAGAATCTCGGCAAGGCCATCCCCATGTTCAAGTGGCACAGCCAGACAGTGCTGGAGCCGTTACCCAAACATTTTTCCCTGCTCGCCACCTCGGAGCAATGCCAGGTGGAGGCCTTTTCCCTTGAGCAGCGGCCGCACATTCTCGGCTTGCAGTTTGACAACCAGGCCGCGCTTGTCGAGGATATCAGCCTCTGGCTGGAACAGGACTGGCAATGGCTGGCCTCGTTTCGCTCTCTGGTGGTGCGGCCCGGTGATCTGCTGGCTGAGGCAAGGCGTTTGCAGACGCAGATCACCGCCGATTTCCAGCAATTTTTCAGCGATTATCTGACTCTTATTTCTTGATTGGGCTTACTTGGATATTTGCAATAATTCATACCTGGGCAATTACGAATCGTGAAAAAACATGTCAATCTGCTGCGGGAATTTTCCGTCCCGCTTCTTGCCGGGGTTCTGGTCGCCCTGATTTGGGCGAATCTGAGCCCGGAAGGATACCAGCATTTCAATCATACCCCCCTGCTTGGGACGCTCAGCTTCCACTTCCTCACCAACGAATTGTTCATGGTGCTGTTTTTCGGGATGGCCGCTGCGGAGATTACCCAAAGTTGCTTGCCGGGCGGGGATCTCCATCCCCTGCGCAAGGCGGTAAATCCTTTGTTGGCAACGCTTGGCGGGGTGGTCGGCCCGATCCTCGTCTATGTAAGCCTCAACGCCCTGATCGGCACCCCCCAGTTGAGCAGAGGCTGGGGCATTCCCACCGCCACCGACATTGCCCTGGCCTGGCTGGGGGCCAGCCTAATCTTTGGTCGGCGGCATCCCGCCATCGCCTTCCTTCTGCTACTGGCCATTGCCGATGATGCCATCGGCCTGGCCATCATCGCGCTTTTCTATCCGGACCCGATGCATCCTCTTGCCCCGCAATGGCTGGGGCTTACTCTGGCCGGGATGATTGTCGCCTTGCTGCTGCGGCGCGGCAATGCCTCCAGCTATTGGCCCTATCTGCTGCTGGGGGGCGGGTTAAGCTGGCTTGGTCTGTTTAAGGCCCATGTTCATCCGGCCCTGGCCCTGGTTTTTATCGTCCCCTTTCTGCCCCATGCCAAACGCGAGCACAAGCATCTCTTTGAAGAAGACCCCAGGGATGTTTCTCCTCTTGCCGGCTTTGGGCATGAATGGAAGGTGGTGGTGGATTTCGGCCTGTTCATGTTTGGCCTGGCCAATGCCGGGGTGGAGTTTGCCGCCATCGGCGTGGCCACCTGGCTGGTCCTGGCCTCGCTCGCGCTGGGCAAGACCTGCGGCATTTTCAGCATGGGATTGCTGGGCAGGAAGCTTGGCTATCCGTTGCCGTCGCAGGTCGGAAAAAAGGAACTGCTGCTGGTCGGCCTGATCGGAGGCCTTGGCCTGACGGTCGCCCTGTTCGTGGCGGGGGAGGCCTTCACCGATCCGCTCATTCAGGGTGCGGCCAAGATGGGCGCTTTGTTAAGCGCCGGTTGCGGCCTTCTCGCCATGATTGGCGGCAGGTTGATGCAGGTGCGGCGCAGGACTTGATGGTGCGGCATGGCCTCCCCACGGCTGTGGTGCTGCTGTTGGACAGTTGCCAATAGTCTTTGTTTTTTCCGAGCAAGTAAGCCTGGGTTTCTTGCTCAAGAGGAAAAATCCGGCAGGACAATCCCGTATTTTTTTATCCGATAGCCCATCTGGCGCTGGGTCAGCCCGAGCTCCCGTGCGGCCTGCGCCTGAACCCATCCGTGTCGCCGCAGGGCCGCGACCACCTCTTCTTTTTCCATATCTTTTAAAGACTTGTGCGTTGAGTTTCCGGGCAGGGGGGCGCTTGTCAACTCTGCTTTTTCGGTGTTTGCCGCCGCAATGCGGCAAGACGGCGCGACCGAGTCCTTTGTTTCCGGTTCCGCGGTGATGTAGCTCGGCAGCTCCCGGGCGACGATGATGTCGCTGTCTGCCATGATCACCAGCCGCTCGATGAGGTTCTGCAGCTCGCGGACATTGCCCGGCCAGCTGTAACCGCAGAGGAGCTGAACCACGGAGCTTGAGAGGCGGACCTCCCGCTGGTTCATGCGGTTGCTCTCCCGCAGGAAGTGGTCAAGGAGCAGGGGGATATCTTCCCGCCGTTTCCTGAGCGGCGGCAACACCACGGGGACCACGTTGAGGCGGTAGTAAAGGTCTGCTCGAAAACTTCCCTGCTCGACACATTCTTCCAGGCTGCGGTTGGTGGCGGCAATGACCCGGACATTGACCGTGATGGTCTGGGTGCCCCCCAACCGCTCGAACATCTGTTCCTGCAGTACCCTGAGCAGCTTGGCCTGCAGGGGTAGGGGCAGCTCCCCCACCTCGTCGAGAAAAATGGTGCCGCCGTCGGCCAGTTCGAAGCGCCCTTTTTTGAGATTGGCCGCGCCGGTGAAGGCGCCCTTTTCGTGGCCGAGCAGTTCGCTTTCCAGGAGATTTTCCGGCAGGGCCGCGCAGTTGATTTTGATGAAGGGCTTGGCCGCGCGTGGGCTTGCCTGATGGATGGCCCTGGCGACCAGCTCCTTGCCGGTGCCGGATTCGCCGAGGAGCAGGGCGGTGGCCCGGCTGGGCGCCACCTTGTCGATGTAGTTGTAGACATCCTGGATCCGTTTGCACTGGCCGATGATGTTGTGCAGGTTGTAACGGCTGTGCAGCTCTTTTTTGAGCAGCAGGTTTTCCTCCACCAGAACCTGCTGCCTCAGGGTGACCGTCTTGTGCAGCCGCAGAAACTGGGCGATGAGCATGGCGACCACGGTGAGAAAGCGGATGTCTTCCTCAAAGGAGATCTCCGGGCCGAACAGTCTGTCCACGGAAAGGACCCCGACCGGTCCTTCCGGCAGCATGACCGGCACGCCGAGAAAGGAGATCTCTCCCTTGGGGAGATTGGCGCGGGCGCCGGTCCGGTTCAAAAAAAGTGGTTCGCTGTGGATGTCCGGCACCACGAAAGGATAGGCGCTCTGGAAGATGCGGCCGATCACCCCTTCGCCCAGTCGGTAGATGCCGCGCTTCTCCTCCTCTTTGCTGAGGCCGTATGAGGCGGCGATGGAAAGATGCTCGCCGCCTTCTTCTTGCAGGACTAGGGTGGCCCGCTCCATGCGCAGGGTTTCGTGCAGGATCTCCAGGATCTCGGCCAGGGTTTTCCTGATGTCCAGAGCGGAGCCGATGAGCTGGCTTATCTGGTACAGGGCCTGCAGTTCAAGGCGTTCGGTGGGGTAGTCGGGTCTGGGCATGGGCTGTGTCCGCCTCTGCTGATGTTTGCGAGGGTCGAAATTTAAATCGCTGGTTTTCAGGTAGATGGTTAAGCAAAAAATGTTCCAATGCTTCAAAAATGTAACATTATGAATTAGTGTAATATGTAACTATTTGAAATTAAAAATAAATATATTGGCTAAAGTCATGCGGCAAGTTGGCCTGCCCACGCAAAAAAGTTACATTTTGTGAGAGCAGTTTTTTATTTAATAACATAAATGTAAGTAAATCCCCTTACCAGCTCATTTTCCAAAGTGGCATCCGACCTTCCGTTTTGTAACCAAGCTTACAAAAGCGAACAGGCAGTACGACGGACTCTGTTGTCCATTTGCAAAATAAAACTCCTAATATCAAGATGTTATCGAAAAAAAAACGGTTTAGTCACGCTCTGGCACATACCTTGCGATACCAGCAACCGACGGCAACGTATGCCAAATGGAATTTGAACCCCATATTCAATACAGAACAGAGCAAGGAGGAATAAAGATGCGCAAGGTGGCAATTTACGGAAAGGGCGGAATCGGCAAGTCAACCACCACCCAGAACTTAGTAGCAGGTTTGGTTGAATTAGGTCGGAAAATCATGGTTGTTGGTTGCGACCCGAAAGCCGACTCGACAAGGCTGTTGTTAGGCGGACTGGCCCAGAAGTCGGTCCTTGACACCCTGCGTGAAGAGGGTGAGGACGTTGAACTTGATGATATCCGCAAAAGAGGATACGGCAACACCTGGTGTGTTGAGTCCGGTGGACCTGAGCCGGGCGTAGGTTGTGCTGGTCGCGGAATTATTACCTCCATCAATATGCTTGAATCCCTCGGCGCCTACGAAGAATCAGAAGGGTTGGATTATGCCTTTTATGATGTTCTCGGCGATGTTGTTTGTGGTGGTTTTGCCATGCCGATTCGCGATGGTAAAGCGGAAGAAATTTACATCGTTGTTTCCGGTGAGATGATGGCCATGTATGCGGCCAATAATATCAGTAAGGGTATTGTTAAGTTCGCCGCCTCTGGTTCTGTTCGCTTGGGTGGCTTGATTTGCAACTCACGGGCCGTGGACAATGAAGCAGAGATGATCGAGAAATTCGCGGCAAAACTCGGCACCAAAATGATCTATTTTGTCCCTAGAAATAACGATGTGCAGCGAGCCGAGATTAATCGCAAGACGGTTCTCGAATGGAATCCTGAAGTGCCTCAGGCCGATGTCTATCGGGGCTTAGCCAAGGCCATTGACGGAAACAAAGATTTAGTCATCCCCACCCCCATGGAAATCGAAGTGCTTGAAGAGTTACTCATGGAGTACGGCTTGATGGAAGCTGTCTGATATATTCGCCAATATTATTTTAGATAAATTTCAAAATTGCCGGTCAGGTGACAGAACCCGTCGGCAAGCATGGAGATACGGCTATGATGATTATGATTCGATCAATTATTCGCCCTGAAAAGGCAGATGCGGTTTTGGCGGCTCTCATGGATGCAGGTTTTCCGGCCGTCACCAAATATGCCGTTGCCGGTCGCGGCAAACAACGCGGTATTAAAATCGGCGAGGTCACCTATGACGAGCTCCCCAAGGTCATGCTGATGAGTGTAGTCAATGCGGCAGACAAGGACTTCGTCATTCAAACCGTAATGGATACGGCCCGCACCAAAGGCAAAGGTGCATTTGGTGATGGTAAGATTTTTGTCAGCGAGGTGGAGGAAGCCTACACCATTAGTTCAGGCGCCAAGGAGGCCGCCGCCTCAGAGGGGGTGACGGCATGAAAGAAGTGATCGCTATTGTGCGTATCAATATGATGAACCAGACCAAGCAGGCCCTTACCGATTGCGGGATTGACGCCTTCTTTGCCCATGAGGCTCACGGTCGCGGTAAGGGGTTTGTCAATCCCCATGTTTTGGAGGGTGCGGAACAAGGGTATGAAGAGGCCGCTTCCCTGCTTGGGGAAAAAGGCAAGCTCTACCCGAAACGCCTGGTTACCGTGGTAGTAGAAGACAAGCAGGTGGCTTGCGTCGTGCAGACAATTATCAACATAAACCAGACTGGTATGCCGGGCGACGGCAAGGTGTTTGTCTTGCCGATAAGCGATGCCGTCAGGGTCAGGACTGGGGAGATGGGCGTTAAGTCCATCTTATAGGGGGAGAGATAATGGCTACAGCAACGAAAAAAAAGATGGTGCAGTGGGATGCGACCGACATTAAGGCAGAACTTCTTTCGAAGTATCCGCCTAAGGTAGCCCGCAAACGCGCCAAGCAGATAATGATCAACGAGGCCCTGCAGAATGACACCCCGACCCTCGCCGCAAACGTGCGGACTATTCCGGGGATCATGACCATGCGCGGTTGCACATACGCCGGTTGCAAAGGCGTGATCATGGGGCCTACCCGTGATATCGTCAACATAGTTCATGGCCCTATCGGCTGTAGCTTCTATGCCTGGCTGACCAGGCGGAATCAGACCGATGCCGGTCCTGACGGTGAAAATTACATGAACTACTGCTTTTCCACGGATATGCAGGAGCAGGATATCATCTTCGGCGGGGAAAAGAAGCTGGCCCAGGCGATCCAGGAGGCCTACGACCTCTTTCATCCTAAATCAATCGCCGTATTTGCCACCTGTCCAGTGGGTTTGATCGGTGATGACATCCACACGGTCACCAAGAACATGAAGGAAAAATTCGGGGACTGTAATGTCTTCGCTTTTTCCTGTGAAGGGTATAAGGGGGTCAGCCAGTCTGCCGGGCATCACATTGCCAACAATCAGGTTTTTCGCCATCTTGTCGGTCAGAATGACGAGGTGAAACCGGGCAAGTATAAGATCAACCTGCTGGGTGAGTATAACATCGGTGGCGACGGTTTCGAGATTGACCGGATCTTCAAGAAATGCGGGATCACCTGCATCTCGACCTTTTCCGGAAACTCCACCTATGACCAGTTTGTCTCCTCCCATACCGCGGACCTCAATGCGGTTATGTGCCACCGCTCCATCAACTATGTGGCGGACATGATGGAGACCAAGTACGGCATACCATGGGTCAAGGTGAATTTCATCGGCGCCAAGGCCACGGCCAAGTCGCTGCGCAAGATTGCCGGCTACTTCGGCGAACAAGAGCTTATCGACAAGGTTGAACAGGTTATCGCTGAAGAGATGCCTGCCGTTGAAGCTGCGCTGCTCAATATCCTGCCCCGCACCGAAGAAAAGACGGTCATGATGTTTGTCGGCGGTTCTCGGGCCCACCATTACAAGGAGCTCTTTGATGAACTTGGCATGAAGACCATCTCGGCGGGCTATGAGTTTGGCCATCAGGATGACTATGAAGGCCGCCAGGTGCTGCCCAACATCAAACTTGATGCTGATAGCCGCAACATCGAGGAGCTCGAAGTCGAAGCGGACGAAAGCCGCTACCGACCGCGCAAAAGCGACCAGGAGCTTCAGGCCCTCGACCAGGCGGGCTACAAGTTCAAGCAGTATGACGGCTTGGCAATGGATATGGACAAAGGCACTCTGATTATCGACGATCTTAACCAGTACGAGGCGGAAAAACTGGTGGAAATCATGAAGCCGGATCTTTTTTGCGCCGGCGTTAAAGAGAAGTATTCCATCCAGAAACTTGGTGTGCCCATGAAGCAGCTGCACAGCTATGACTCAGGTGGCCCTTATGCCGGTTTTGTCGGGGCCGTCAACTTCTACGAGGAGATCGATCGCTTGGTGAACTCCAAGGTTTGGAGCCATATGAAAGCTCCCTGGCAGAAGAACCCCCAGCTGTCAGGATCGTTTAACTGGGAGTGAAGCAACTGTCCAGCAGCACCGCACCTGCTTTGTCATCGGCCTGCTCATGTGCAATAGCACACGTCGCAGGCCTCTTCCGCGCATCTGCGGCACTGCTGAACAGTTGCTCGTTGGTCATGGCAAATTTATAGCAGAACAAGTTCTGATAAAGCTGAGTTGAGCAGCTCGCCTGCTCAAATGAAACTTATGCCCTTTGGGTAAAAACTGAGGATACGACCATGCTCTTACGACATACCCCCACCGAAATAACCGAGCGCACTGCCTTGGCCATTAATCCGGCCAAGACCTGCCAGCCCATCGGCGCCATGTACGCGGCTCTTGGCATCCACGGATGCCTGCCGCACAGCCATGGCTCCCAGGGCTGCTGCGCGTATCATCGCAGCGCCTTGACCAGGCATTACAAGGAGCCGATCTCCGCCACTACCAGCTCGTTTACCGAGGGTGCTTCGGTATTCGGCGGTCAGGCTAATATGCTGCAGGCCATCAATAATATTTTCACTGTCTATAATCCCGAGGTGATTGCCATCCACACCACCTGTCTCTCGGAGACCATCGGCGACGATCTGCCTCAGATGAAGAAAAAGGCACAAGCGGAGGGCACGATCCCGGAGGGTAAGTATGTGATCAGTGCCTCCACCCCGAGCTATGCTGGGTCCCATGTCACCGGTTTTTCCAACATGGTCAAGTCCATGGCTGAGATGGCAGAGCCCAAGGGTAAGAAGAACGGCAAGGTCAACATCATCCCCGGCTGGGTGGAGCCTTGCGATATGGAGGAGATCAAGCGGCTGACAGCCATAATCGGAGTCAAGACCATCCTCTTTCCGGATACCTCCGGGGTGCTCAACGGCCCTCTGTCAGGAGAGTATAAGATGTTCCCCGATGGCGGCACCACCGTTGCCGAGCTCCAGAGTACAGGCGACTCTCTCGGCACCCTGGCTTTAGGCGAATGGTGCTCGGCCGATGCGGCCCGGACCCTCGATACCAAGCATAAGGTGCCCTGTTCGATATTGGATATGCCTTTTGGTCTCATGGCCACGGATCGTTTCATCGATGCCCTGCGTACCATTGCCGGGGTAACGATACCCGAGGAGATCGCCTACGAACGTGGGCAGCTGGTCGATATGATTTCCGATATGCACCAGTACCTCTACGGCAAGAAGGTGGCCCTGGTGGGTGACCCGGATCAGCTTATTGCCATGACCGAGTTTCTGGTCTCCATGGACATGAAACCAATTCACATTGTCACCGGTACACCGGGCAACAAATTTGAGAAGCGTATCAAGGAGATCACCAAGGACATGGGCTGCGAGGTCAACGTCAAGGCCAAGGGGGATATGTTTCTGCTCCATCAGTGGATCAAGAACGAGCCGGTGGACCTGATCATCGGTAACACCTACTGCAAGTATATTGCCAGGGACGAAGATATCCCTTATGTGCGCTGGGGCTTTCCGATTCTCGATCGGCAGGGGCATCAGTATTTTCCCACCGTGGGCTACAAGGGGGGATTGAGGTTGCTGGAGAAGATCCTCGGGGTTTTGCTCGACCGTAAGGACCGGGACGATCCGGAAACGAAATTCGAGCTGGTTCTTTAGAAAAAGCCCAGGATGTAAAAGCATAGGACCTATAACTCCTATGCCCTTCCGAGGAGGACGATGTGACCATTATTCCTTTTCTAGAAACCAGACAGGGGTGCTGTTGCAGCACTCCTGTCTGGCTTAGCCTGCCGGTGGCTCCCCAGGCCGCGGCCCGGATTCGTTTTTGCGGCGAGGATAAACTGCCCCAGGCGGTGCCCCTGCAGGGGGCGCTTACCTGGCTTGCGGATCTGGCGGCCCAGGGGAAGAGCATCGCCGGTCTGGATCTCAACGGCCCGGGGGACCCTCTGGCCACTCCGGCCATGACCATGCAAATCCTGGCCGGTCTGCGGGAGCAGTATCCCGGATTGCCCATGGGCGTAACGACCATGGGTCTTGGCCTGGCCGAGCAGGCCGGTTTTTGGGCCGAACACGGCGTTACCAGGGTTACCCTGCTGCTGGATGCGGTCAGCCCGGAGGCGATCAAAAAGATCTATACCTGGATTCGACCGGGCAAGCGGAGCATCCCTCTGGCAGAGGGGGCGGCGATTCTGATCGCGGAGCAGGCCGGGGGGATAGCCGCCTGCAAGGCGGCAGGGATTCCCGTCTGTATCCGGACCACGGTGTATGCCGGGATCAATGAACAGGAAGTGGAGGAGATCGCCCGTCTGGCTGTCGCCCTTGGGGCGGAGTCCATCAGCCTGCTGCCCGGCAGGGGCTGGCTTGACCCGGAAGTGCAACTGGTGCCGCCGGCGCCGGAAGTAATGGCGGCGCTGACCAGGAAGGTTGCCGGGCTGATGACCGTGGTCTGTCCGCCAGAGGAAGCGATTCCAGGCGAGACTGTGCCCAAGTCCGGCAAAGGCGGCCCCGGCCTGCCCAAACCGACAGCGGCCAGGCCCAATGTGGCCGTGCTCAGCTCTAATGGCATGGATATTGATCTCCATCTCGGCCAGGCCATCAAGGCCCTGATCTACGGTCCACGGGAAGACGGCCTGGCCTGCCTGCTTGAGGCCAGAGAGCTGCCCGAACCAGGTGACGGAGACAATCGCTGGCTTAACTTGTCTGAAATATTGAAAGATTGTTTCGCGCTCCTCGCCACCAGCGCCGGCCAAAGGCCACGGGAGATTTTAAGCAGCCATGGCCTGACCGTGCTTCTGCTTGAGGACAATGTCGAGGGTGCGGTGGATATGCTGTATGGCGGCGGCAAAAAAGGGAAAAACAGGTAGCCAGATAATACTTAAGTAAATAAAAGACAGGAGATACTCCAAATGGCCATACCAGCGCGTCAGATCATCGTCTGCCAGAGCTTCCGGGTTGCCGGCGACAAGAAGGGCCTCTGCCACAAGCAGACCGAAGGCTTTCTGCAATATCTCGAAGAAGAGGTGCTCGACCGGGGGTTGGACTGCCTGATCAGCGCCAGCACCTGCCTCAAGCAGTGCGAGGCCGGGCCCATCATGGTGATCCAGCCGGAGAACTGGTGGTTCAAGGGCGTGAACAGTGAAGAGGCCATCGACGCAATCCTCGACGGCCTTGAGGACGGCGAGCCTGCCGCTGATTATCAAATCACCGCCTAGTCCGGGTGAGTGGCTGAGGCATCATGGTACAAGCACTGATCCGACCCGCCCGGCCTGCCGATCTTGAGGCGTTGGTGGGTCTGCTCCGGCTGCTTTTTTCCATCGAAGCGGATTTTGCTTTCGATCCGGCCCGGCAGCGCCAAGGGCTGGCGATGCTGCTCGCCCATGACGGCGCGGTTGTTCTGGTGGCCGAGGCGGCGGGGGAAGTGGTCGGCATGTGCTCCGGTCAGCTCACCATCTCCACGGCCGAGGGAGGATTCGCCCTGCTGGTGGAGGATATGGTGGTCGCCGAGGCCTGGCAGGGCCGGGGGCTGGGGCGGGAATTGCTTACGGCCCTTGAGCAGTGGGCTGCGGCAAGAAAGATCGGGCGTCTTCAGCTCCTGGCCGACCGCAACAATACGGCGGCCCTGGAGTTTTATCGCAAGCTGGGCTGGCAGGCCACGGAGCTTATCTGTCTGCGCCGGCGATGTTGAGCAAAAAGGGAGAACCATGTCGGAATCACCCTGTTACCAATTGATTTTCCCTTAAGGAGAAAGACCATGGCGAGAAAAGATGTAGAGGCATTGCTGGTTGCCGGCGGCGGAGATAAACATCTGCGGGCCAGATATGATGTCCCCGGCACCAGGGAGGAGTTCGTCGCCCTGGCGGCGGAAGAAGGCTATCAGTTTACCGTGGAGGAGCTTGATATCGTGCTCAAGGAGTCGGGCGATGTCTTTGAAAAAAACGGCAACCCGGCCAAGCGCCAGATCTGGTGGGTGTGAGGATTGTGGTCAGGAGGACAGGCACATGAGACTTGTTCAGCTTGAAGATTGGCGGCGGCTCCTCCAGATTGACGACTGGCGGCAGTATATCAAGGAAGGCGGCCAGTATCTGCATACCGCCCATGAGGCCGCAGAGAGGCGCGCCGAGGTCTTCACCCCGGAGATCCTCTATAACCTAACGGCCATGGCCATTGAAAAATTCATCATGGGCTACCTCATGAGCCGTGGCGACCTGGCGGACAACCACACCATGCGCGACCTGGTGGAGGCGCTGGAGCGCAACGCCGGACCCCAGCCGGAGCTGGGCGCCAAGCTCCGCTATCTCGACGGTTTTCAGGAGATTTGCGATCTGGAGACGTACAGCCGCAAGCCCGCGCTTCCCGAGAATATCCCGGAGATTTTGGCCATCGGTCAGATGGTCAGGGAGTTTGTCGTGCAGCGCGTTCCGGCCTGAGGGTCGTCCCGCGAGTGAGGAAGGACGGTAGGGGAAGCGCCCAAAAAATAGGGGAAATGGCCCTGGTTTTACCCGCTTCGCTCCTCCTCAACCGGCTTCAGGGTGAAGAGATGGTAAACCGTGGTGAGGGTTCCGGCCAGGAAGCAGACGCCGAAGAACAAGGCCACCTTGAACCAGAACATCATGGTGATATGGGCGGTGCTGTAGCCGATATCCAGGAATCTCTCCAGATATACCTGCAAAACCCCGGCGACCCCGAAAACCAGGCCGAGCAGAAACATGGACACGGCCATGGTCCAGAATCCCCAGTACCCGGCCGTAGCCTTGAACTTTTCGATCCCTTTGAATTGCGGCAGGGCAAAGTAGAAAACCGTGAGATTCAGCAGGGCGTAAGCGCCGAAGAAGGCCATGTGGCCATGCGAGACGGTGATCTGGCTGCCGTGAGTATAATAGTTGATCGGCGGCAGGGTATGAACGAACCCGAAGAGTCCGGCCCCAATGAAGTGGAAGATGGCCAGGGCGACGATATAGACCCAGAGCAGCTGATTGACGATGGGGTTTTTTCGTTCCCGGATATGGGACCAGGTGTCGACGACCATCAGGAGAATCGGCAAGGGCTCCAGGGCGCTGAAGATGCCTCCCCACCAGAGCCAGTAATCGGGGGCGCCGATCCAGTAGTAGTGGTGTCCCGTTCCGACGATGCCGGTGAAGAGAAAGAGGCCGGTTTCCACGTACAGCCACTTCTCCACAACCTTGCGCTCAACCCCGGTCACCTGGATGATGACGAAGGCGATGATCGAGGCGGTGATCAGTTCCCAGGCGCCCTCGACCCACAGGTGAATCACCCACCACCAGTAGTAATAATCGGTGTTGAGGCTGGAGTAGAAGGGGATGCCGAAGAGGTACATGAGGGCCAGGAAAAGTACGCCGCCGACCAGCATCCATTGGAGGACGGTGCGGTTTTTGGCCTGCAGGACGGTCATCACAATATTGTACAAGAAGAGCAGGGCGGCCACGACGATCACCAGGTCCAAGGGCACCGGGATTTCCAAAAGCGGCTTGCCCTGGGTCCAGCCGAAGAGAAACCCGACCACCGCCGTCACCGCGGCTGCGGCGAAGAGTATCAGTTGCAGCCAGGCAACCTTGGTGCTGTGCAGTTCCCGCTCGCATTCAACCGGCAGGATGAAATAGGCGCCCCCCATGAAACCGAGGAGCATCCAGGCGACCAGCAGGTTGGTGTGAATCGCCCGGGAGGTGGCGAAAGAGAAGACATCGACCAATCCCTGGGGCAGGGTGAAGGCATAGTTGGCGGCCAGCCACAACCCCATGATCACTTGCAGGACAAAGAGCAGCAGCGAGAGTTGCATGTACGGCAGGGCGACTTTCTGGCTTTGATATTTTATGGTCATCTGCAAGCCTCCTTTAGCGCAAACTCAGAATGAAATCGGCAATGAGCCCCGCGGTTTCCGGGCTGACATTTTGCGGGGGCATGTCGGAATCCGGCTTCACCGACTTGGGGTTTTGCATGTAGCGGATCAAGGTGTCGTGATCGTAGGTGATCCTCTTGGCGATCTCCCCGAAATCACCGGCAATGTCGCGCCCCTGGTTGGCGAAGGAATGACAGCCGCCGCAGGCCCCGAGAACGAGGTCTGTTTTCTGCAATTTTTCCGGGTGCGATTCCCGCAGGCGCGCCGCTTTCACGTATTTTTCGTCCTGGGGAGGCCATTGCCGGTTTTCGATATCGGCTGTCCAGTGGAGAAAGGCGACCAGATTCTGGGCCTCCATCTCGGTTACCCCGAGCTGCGGCATTTTCCTGAAGGAGTTGCGGTACACTTCCTGAGGATTCATGACGATGGCGATGATGTTGCCGGCCCCGAGCCGGTAATAGGCCTTGGTCATGTCCGGGGCATAGTAGCCCCCGAAGCCCAGAATGGTGTGACAATTATTGCAGTTATACTTGTGCCAGACCTTTTTGCCGGCTATCACCCGGTCGTCGATCTTGCTGTTGTGGGCGAGGGCCTCTCCTTGCTGATGAAAATCATAGGTCATCCAGCCAAAGATGGCGGCGGAAACAAGAGTTCCCCCCCAGAAGATCAGTCTTGCGTTTTTCAGCTCCATAGCCCCACCTCCTTTTGCCAGGGGGGCCAGCGACCCTCCCTGGATTGATGAATCCATCCGCCTTTCGCTTATGCCACCAACAGATTCTGCCGGACGACTCCGGTTATTTTTTCCTTGTTTTCTTTGCCGCCGGTTTGGACGGCGGCTTCACTGCCTCGCGCTGCGCCGCCTCCACCGTAGCCAGTAACTCTACGCAGTTGGCATCGGTTCCGCTGCCGGTTTCGACTAAGGGGATGAGCGCCGCCAGGGGATTGATCAACCCGAGCAAGACCGCGCTGCCGAGACGCTTGAGCAGGCCGCCTTTGTCGATGCTGACGTCCGGCTTGGCAAAGCTGCCGACAATATGGATGGGGCTGCGCACCACAAAAATACTCACGTCCTTGGGGTGCGGCTTCAAGGTGATATCCAATTGCTCGTCGCGCAGGTTGACGGTGCCTGAGCCTTCGATTTGGGTGTCAACCGTGTCGAGTACGAGCGATCGGCTGGTGGCCAAACCGTCTTTTACCTCGAATGACGCGGCCCCGCAGCGGATGGCGGTCTCGCGGTCGCCGACCACGAGGAATTTGATGATCTCCCCGCCGTCCAGGCCGAAAAACTCGAGCAGCAGATTGGAGAGCGCGCCCCCGGACATCGCGAAACTGCCTTCTCCGCTGGCGGTTGCCAGCATGGCGGCAAGGTTATTGCCGCGTCCGGAGATCTTGATCCTGGCGCCCATCGCTCCCTCGCTTCCCTTCATCAACTTCACCGTCGGGAACAGTTTGTTGAGCCGAAGAGCGCGCAGGGAAATGGTGGCCTGCATAACGATGGGATCTTGCTTTGCGTTGAGCTTGATATTGGAGACGATATTGCCGCCCGCGAAGCCGAAGTTGAGCGGCTCCAGGGTGAGTTCGCCATCGGCTAATTTCAGAGTGGCCGTGAGGTCTTCCAGGGCCAGCCCTTTCGGGCGGCGTATCTGGCCGGCTTGTAAGGTGACATCGGCGTCGATGGCGTTCAAGCGTTCGAGGCGGAAGGGTTCTTTGGGCAGCACTCGGGTAGAGGCGGCAGGCGGCCCGGCCTTGCCGTGCTCGCTCGATACCGTGCCGCGTCCCGCATCGGCGGCGCCGCTTGAGTGAATCCCGATCATCGGGCCCAGATCCTTCAGGTCGAGGATTTTGCTGTGAAACGAGGCGGCAAGGTGGGGACGCGGCTGCTTCGGGGTGAAGACCGCGGTGCCGTTGATATCGCTGCCCCCGATGATTCCCTTGAAGTTCTCATATGCATATTTAGCGCCCTGATTCTTGAAGCGGCCCTCGAGGGAATACGGCGGCGAATGAGGCAGTGGGACCGGAACTATCGGATAGAGTTGAGACCAGTCGGGACCGGCGATTTTAACCCGCGCGTCGACCCCGGCCAACTGGCTGATGTCGACAAAGGTGCCGTCGATTTCAAAGGAAGTCTTGCCGATTTTACCGCGGGCTTGCAGGGGAAAGGCCACGCCGGAATCGCGCAGCCCCAGCACACTGCCCGCCCGTGCCGACCCGGAAAAAGGCATCTTCTTATATTTGCCGGAAAAAGCGATCACGGTGGGCAGGCGCTGCGGCTTGCCCTGCGCATCCTGCGCTTCGGTTTTGACCTCGGCACGCGCTTCCAGCGCCTCCAGCCCGTCGTGCCAGCGGATCACCCCACGGTCGATGGTCAGGCTGCGGATTTCCGGCACCGGCGCCTCGGGATCATCGGATTTGCCGAACACCCAGTTGCGCTTGCCGTCCTTGCTGCGCTCCAGCAGCACATCACCATCCACCACGCGCAACCGCTCGACAATAACGACCGGCCCAAACAGCGAGCGCAGGTTCGGCACAAACTCGAGATCCTCCACGGCCGCCATCCGCTTCTCTTGCGACCACTCCGGGTTTTCATAGCGCAGCTTGCCGAGGCGGATGGTGGGAGGAAGGCCAAGGGCGACCTTGATATCGCCCTCGATTTGCAGATGACGCCCGGTTTTTTTGAAGACGTAGCGTTCGATCGGCGCGCGGAACCAGTTCCACTCGAACAACAGCAGGAACACAAGAACGAGGGCGCCTATGGCACCCGCCGCAAGGAGGGTTTTGCGATATTTCAAGTTACTTGCCCACCGTGAAATTTTTGCTGGAGGTAAAAGGGGACGCCTCTGAGATGTAAGGTTCGGGCCACCCGTCAAAACCGTTTCGATAAGCATCTCATATCCCCTGGTTGTTTGTCAATCCAGGGGGAACAGTGTTGCCGTGTGGCATGGCGCCCAGTTACCTGGTAGTCCAGGCTTGGAGTGATTAGGTGTGCTGTGTCCGTAATTCTCGGCAATAGATAACCGGAGATTCCGGCCATCGGACAGATGGTCAGGGAGTTTGTTGTGTAGCGGGTTCCGGCTTGACCCCTATCGGACCACCGGCGCGTCCGGGCCCCTTTTCGTAAAACACCACCCCGACGCGCTCGATATGCTCCCGCAGTTTTGCATGGGCGATCTGGGCAAAAATCGAGAGGTCGATCTGGTAGGGCAACAGCAGGTCGTCAAGTTCCTCGACGATGGCGCCGAGTTCCGCCGTGGTCAGGGCATCGCCGTACAGGGTCAGGTCAATGTCCGAGCCGGTCTTGTACGTGCCCTTGGCGCGGGAGCCGTATAAAACCGCTTTCTCGATGGCTGGAAAGCGGCTGAATACGGCGTGGATTTTTTCCACCGCCGGCGATGGCAGGCCGTGGTTCATGGGTTGGTTTCCGGCTGGCCGGCAAGCGCGCCGAAGCGTTGTGCCATTGCGACAAAGGCGGGATAAAACCGGGTCAGAATGTCTTTAACAACCTCCTCCGCGATGTGAGGATCATAGGTGTGCGAGGTCAGATTGCGGGCCTTGATCATGTCCATCCATGTTTCCCCGTCATCGAGCAGCCCGTTTTTGAAGGCTTCACGGGTTGCATTCCTGGAACCGACGATGCCGACAAATCCCTGTTCTCCAAGATAATCCTTCAACACATTCCAGGCAAGTTCGTGGGTAAACTCAAAGCCCTGAATCACCCCCTGCTGTTCCAGTTCCGACAAATCGCGCTGTCTGGATAATTCCACTGCCCTGCTGAGAGTTTGCAAAGCATTGGTGTAATTATCGAAGCGCTGTTTCCACCGAATATCTTCCACTCCGGACTCCTTGTCATGTGGGGGTAAAAACGGGGCGACCATGGTTGTGGGGAAACACATGAAATCTGGGCGGCCCCAATTTGCGCTCGGGGAGGAGGTCAGGCAGCCTTCCCCTGTAATTCGTAGGGTTGGATCAGCACCTCGGCGGGCAAATTAAACTTATCCACCAAGCGCCGAATCATCTCCAGCGTCAAGGGCCGCGTGCGGTTCAAAATGTCCGATACTCGACCACGGGGGCCGATGCAGGGCGTCAAATCCTTGCGAGTCAAGCCGCGGCTTTCCATGACGTGGATCAGGAACTCAATGGGGTCAGGGTCTGGTATCGAGTAGTGCTGATGCTCGTAGTCCTCGATCAACATCGCCAGCACGTCCAGCCGGTCGGCTTCGGGCGATTTGGCGGGGGCGTCCCACAGACGTTCTGCTTCCGCAAGAGCTGCCTGATAATCCTTCTTGCTACGGATAGGCTTCAGATCCATGTATGCCTCCTTAAATCGTTTCCGCGTTGATCGTGTTGTACTGACGGTGCGCACCTACAAAGCGGACATACATTTGGCCCCGATCGTAGTGCACGGCAACCACCAAACGATAATCGTTTCCCTTGACGTTGAACACCACCCGATTGTTAGCGGTAAAACTGGCGTTTCGATAAGCCGCCTTGATGTCGGCTGGAGTCCGCCAGTTCGCCCGACTCGCTTCGGCATACCAATTTCGTAACGACATTTCGGCGTCTGGATGTTTTTCCCAGAAAAGACGCAGGGTAGATAGGGCAATAATCCGCATAGGTTTACTTTAGCATGATACCATCATGGTATCAACAAGAAAACAACAGAGATAGGGGGCGGGAGGACAACAAAGAAAAATCGCTCGTCAGCAGAATCTGTAAGGATACTCCGGCTCAGGCAACTTGCCAAGTGTATGATATGAGGCATTCCCTCCCTCGGCAGACTAGACCCCTGTTTCATTCCCATATTTTTCCTTGCTATCCCCTGCCCTATTGATTAGCCTGACCACCGTGCTGTTTTGTGAAACCACCACCAAGAGGGATGGGGAGATGCCAAGGCCGATTATTGCACCCCTGCCGTTACCAGCCAGACAACCGCGAGCCGCTCCGGGAGATGATCCGCCCGCGAGCGGCTTTTTCGTGCGGCGGGCCGTGGGGCGCACTGGTCAGTGCAGAGGCTGCTTATCGAGTTTCTTGATAACATGAGATTTGTGGAGTTATCACGTTAGCAGCCAGCGTGCCTGAACGGGGGAAAACGTCAATATTTTCTGGTGCCCCGGAGTTATCGAGAAAAACTGTATACTTACTGGTTCTGCAATTTACTAAAAGCCAAAGAGAGGAGTTCTAGATGAGCACAAAACAAATTCATGTTTTTATCAGTCACGCATGGGCTTACTCTGGTCACTACGATACGTTGTCCAGTTGGATATTCAACGAGAAATGGAGCTCAGGTCAGGCATCACTGGACTTTCGAGACTTTTCAGTTCCAAAGAATGATCCTATTCACAATGCAAGCAATGATGCTCAGTTGAAAAAGGCCCTAATTAACCAAATCTCGCGGAGCCACGTTATTGTGATCCCAACGGGAATGTATACGAATTACAGCAAATGGATTCAAAAAGAAATTGAAGGTGCCGCTGAGCATGGAAAACCAATACTTGGTGTAAATCCATGGGGTGCCCAACGTACTTCAAAGATTGTAAGTTCAGTCGCGACGAAAACAGTCGGTTGGAATAAGGAGACAGTCATTGGCGGTATTTGGGAGCTTTATAAACCGTGAACGACTTAGAAATAACATCGTCAGATTTGCCCGGTCTGTATCAATCAGCTGACCAAGCTTCTCTTGACGCTCAATGCATATATTTTAGAAGCCTAAAATGGTACCTGATACTTCTTGTCCTTGCTGCACTCATTGCTTTCATGCGGCCAAACGATGCTTTTGGGGCTTTATTATCAGCTAGTTTATTTCTTTTTACCCTAGGGATACTAATATTTATTCGGGTGCAACGTCCGGATGATACCTGGTACAACGGCAGAGCTGTCGCCGAGTCTGTAAAAACTAGAGCATGGCGTTGGATGATGCGTGCGGAGCCATATGATGACACCCAGAATATACAAATTGTTTCAGGGCAATTTATTAATGATTTAAGGGCTATTTTGAGTCAAAACAGAAGCTTGTCGCATTTCCTTCAACCTGCTAGCGGAATTCTTGATCCTATATCAAACAAAATGGCTCTAGTCAGATCTATTTCTGTTCTCGAAAGACTTGAAATTTATACTGAGCAAAGAATACAGAATCAAGCAAACTATTATTCCATAAAATCTCAATTCAATAAGCGTAAAGCAAGGCAATGGTTCTGGGTTTCAGTAGTATTACATGCCATAGCAATATTGATGCTTTTGTACCGCATTAAAGACCCAATGATAGGTTTCCCAGTCGAAGTTATAGCAACAGCTGCTGGTGCTGTTTTAACTTGGCTTCAGGCTAAAAAACACAACGAGTTGAATTCTGCTTATGCATTAACGGCACACGAAATTGTTTTGATTAGAGGAGAAGCTTTATCTGTCAAGAATGAAAAGCAACTATCTGAATTTGTTGTTGATAGTGAAGCTGCATTTTCTCGTGAGCACACTCAGTGGGTGGCTAGAAAAGGAGATTGATGCAGAACAAACCAATTAACCAGACCGCGTGAAAGCCCGGCGATTTTTCTGCAACTTCATTGGCGCGGTCTGGTTATCGGAGCGTTGTGCGTGATAATGGATGACCGAATTTGAGATAATGTACAGCTATATTATTTGGTTAACTATATTTATAAGTTGGTGCGTTGCTTCGACGTAATGATAAATTATATGGGGATATATGTCTTATACTGTTTTTTACTCTTGGCAAGATGACACGGACAAAGGAGTAAATCGTCATTTCCTTAAGGAAGTATTAGCTGCTTCAGTTAATAAGATTGACGTAAAACTAGATGAAAGGCCAAGCGTCATTTCTGATACCACCGGTGTTCCTGGATCTGCTTCGATTGTCGAAACTGTATTTGATAGGATTAAAAATTGTGATATCTATGTGCCAGATTTAACCTTTGTGGCAAAAAAAGGTAAAAAGCTAGTCTCTAACCCTAATGTATTAATTGAATTGGGGTTTGCTGTTGCTGTTGTTGGTGATCAAAGAATTATTCCGATTCTGAATGAGAATTATGGAAATGTTTCAGAAATTTATTTTAACAGGAAACACCTTAGGTTCCCAGTGACTTATAATTTGTCACCAAAATGTACAGCAGAAAAGAAAAGATCAGTTAAAAATAAGCTCATAAATGATATGGCAGATTATATCCAATTAGCAATAAAGGAATGTGTATTAAAAAAAGAAATAGAAATAATAAACGAAATAAACAGCAGAGAGAGGTGTCTCCTTTTATCTGATAATGCTCCTGGAAGCCAAATCGCAAGGATGCAAAAGTTATTTAAGATTCTTAAAGAGAGAGCTGAAAAAGATGTCGCAAGCGAAGCAGAAAACTTTATTAAGTTTATAAGGGAAGAGTATCTTCCGTTCTTTATAAAAAATTCTAATAATTATGTTACTGACTATAATATAGTCATTCAATCTTTATCGCAAATAAAGATGATGAGCAATAGAAATACAATAATAAAATTAATAGAATCTTTTTTAGATGAATTAAAATTTTCTGGTCTAGCTCCTGTTTATTCGCTTAATGGTTACTTGTTAACATATAATAAAATTAAAAATAAAGCATTGAGTGGTAGGGTAAATGATTTACTGGATTTGATAAATTTCTTAAACGATAATTTTTTTCCATTTACAAAAATGTATTATGGAGGAAATAGCAAATATAATGAGCTTTGGTTAGAAATTTTTGGAGAAGATGGAATTATAAATCAAGTCAGAAGCAAATGGAAATATTCTGATTAAATTATGGTGTTAACCAACGAATGCGAGTGACGAGTGGCGTTCGGGGGTAGTAGGGCGTAAAATAGGGGACGTACTTCACAATATAATTTGTTTGCGTCTTATGGGGACGGAGGTGGTTTCTAAATGTCGGATTTCACGATACGTTTTTTGGAAAAGGATGAATATTTCAGGTGGGATAAGCTGGTAGATTTCACCGAAGATACAACTATATTTGATGAGACATGGTGGTTAGAAGCTGTGTCTGATGTAGTGCAATGCAACATAAAAATCCTGGGAGTCTTCCGAGCGGGAGAACTCATCGGCGGCGTACCCCTGAAAATCTCGCGCTGCCTATGCATGCCGACCGCTACCCGCATCCCTTTATCCCCTACAAATTCCATTGTCTTTGCACCTTCCAATACAATATTTTCTTCAAGGGCAACCAGTCATGTGCTCGAAATAACGGACGGAATAGCATCTTTTCTGTCTAAGAATTTCCATTATTCAGTTCTTACGAATCACCCCCGCGTAATAGATATCCGCTCGTTCAACTGGCAGAACTGGAAAACTCTCGTCTGCTACACTTATATCGTCAACCTTACAGAGGCTGATTTTTCAAAACTGCCCCGCCAAAGACGACAACATATACGAAATGCCGAAAAAGCAGGGGTATCTATTGAAAGAGAAAATTGTTGTCATACGGCTCATACCCTGCTTGACAAGTCATTGACCGCAAGCGGGGTCTCCACCCCTCTTGGCGCTGTGCAGATGAATCAGCTTTACCTCAAATGTGCCAAACATATCGTGCAATTTACTGCCAAGACTCCCGACGGAAAACCGGCAGCAATATTTGTCTGTCTGCCTGACAGGAAAAGGAAAATAGTCCATGCCCTTTTTTCCGGAAACGACAAAGATTATAAAGATCTCAACGCATCCTCTTTTGTGATCTGGCAAAGCATCGAATATTTCAAGGAGCAGGGCCTTAATAGCATGGATCTGGTTGGGGCTGAAAATAAAACCATAGCAAGGTTCAAGGCCGCCTTTGGCGGTCAACTCATTCCATACTTCCAATTGTCCAAGGCGTCTATGCCATACAGAATTATAAACCGTCTCTGTCGCATATAACGTCAATCGATCCCCATTGTCTTTAAATCAGATATTCTCTTTATGGCCTTACAACAGGCAAAAGTTCCCTGCTTATAATCTCCGCCGCCAACCTTGAGCCGGCATCATTAAAATGGACAGGATCATATAGATATTGATTTGTGTGTGGTATCTCCCGATCAAGATCAATCAGCAAAAGCCCTTCCTTCTTTGCCACGTCCCGGGTAACTTGATTGAGCATATCATAGAGGGCCTTATAGTCCTTGTATTCTATAGCAAAATCATTCTTCAGCTTGTTGGCGACGGTCCTTGAAATAAGACTGTCCGGAACCTCCGTAAACCTGTTCTCCTGCGTCATAAGCACCGGAGTTATCCGTCTCGCCTGGCAAATATTAACAAAGGTCTGAAGATTCAAGGCAAATGCATCTTTGATGCCCACCATATCTATCTCCAGGCGTTTGCCCCGGAGTTCCACAAATTCATCCTCGCCGGCAGAATACTTCCTTGCAAAGGCAGCCAGAAGATTAGTCGCCGCTCCTGAAAGATTAGGGATAAAATGGCTAATAAATTGTTTCGCGAGCTTTAAAAGAGATGGTCTGGGAATCTCAATAACGGGCGGTCTCCTGGTGCTTTTCCAGTAATCTTTTTCATACAGCAGGGCAGTTATCTCATTTATATTGTGCATGAAGACAACCGCGTCAGGCTTAAGAGGTATCACCTTGTTGATCAATGCGTCTATGGAATGCAATGAATTATTGCCGCTGACGCCGCCATTATAGGAATTTATCTTCAGGCCTGTCTCCTTTTCCAGTAACAGGCCTGCTAAATATGGAAATCTGTTTCCTTCTTCCATCCACTTGCATTCAGTCGTTGACCCGCCTAAAAATACAATCTTCTTGTCCGGATTTACATGTCTCTCTGAAGGTTCCATAAATCCATTGCGGTCTATAGCGATTCTGTATTTCTTCTTGATCAGGGAGTCAGTATCGCGCAGATAAACATCCTCCGGTGCCCTGAAGGTACTTGTAGAGGGAGGATTTTCTCTCAACACTATGTATCTTTCTACCCCCCTGCTTTGTATGCCTGAGACTTTATTTTTATATTTAAGGATATTCTCCGCAAGGATAAGCACCAGTAAACAAAAGACGGCTAAGGCCATAAGAATAGTTTTTTTGGGATTTGCCGTAAACCAGTTCATCTTCTCTCGATCCTCCATCCGTAATCGTTTTTTTAATCGAGCGCATATTCATTCCGCCAATCTTCTTTTTCACTCCAGCACGGTTGCTCATTTTTCCTGAAAATGTAATTGTTCAGCACCAGATAATCCATCTCTGTTCTCATAAAACACTTATACGCATCCTCCGGGGCACACACTATCGGCTCTCCCCGAACATTGAAACTGGTATTAACAATTATCCCATAGCCTGTTCTTTTTTTAAATTCGCTTATAAGTTTATGATATTTGGGGTTGGTCTCCCGATGCACCGTCTGCACCCGTGCGCTATAGTCAAGATGGGTAATTGAAGGAACATCGGAACGCAGAAAATAGAGTTTGTCTTTTAACGACATGGCGTGATAACCGTCGGGCAATGGATTTCTTCTTTTTGGATGCACGTAATCAACCAGAAGCATGTAAGGTGAAGCAAATCCATGCTCAAAATATTCTCCGGCATCTTCGGCAAGAACTGACGGAGCAAACGGCCTGAAACCTTCCCGGTATTTAATCTTGAGATTAAGCTTTTTCTGCATCTCGGGGCTGCGCGCATCGGCAATGATGCTCCGGTTGCCCAAAGCCCTCGGCCCCCATTCCATCCTGCCCTGAAACCAGCCTACGATATTACCCTCTGAAAGCAACTCGGCAACCTTTTCGTAAAGAGAATCCCCCGCATATTTTTCATATACTGCCTTATGTTTCGCGGCCATCACCTCTATATCAAGTCCGTTATATTCAGGGCCCAAATAAGCACCCTGCATCTCGTCTTTCTGCCCCGAATCTACCCGCCGGTTATCAAAATATATGTGGTGAGCAGCAAGAGCCGCCCCCAAAGCCCCCCCTGCATCTCCGGATGCCGGTTGTATCCATATTTCAGCAAAGATTTTTTCTCTCAACAGCCTCCCGTTTGCCACACAATTCAGGGCGACCCCTCCAGCCATGCAGAGGTTATTTGAGCCCGTCAGTCTCTTGGCCTCTTTCGCCATCTTCAGGACTACATCCTCGGTAATCCTCTGAATTGCCAGGGCCAAATCGCAGTATTCCTGGTTGATCTCGCCTTCCGGCTTTCTGCACGGGAATCCGAAAAGTCGCTCCCACTTGTCCTCATTTACCATCTTGATTCCTGTGCAATAATCAAAATACTCCTGATTAAGCCAGAGCGAACCGTCTTCCTTCACCTCGATCAGATGGTCATATATTTGCTTTATAAGCCTGGCGACCCTTGCCGAGGCAGGATCACCATAGGGGGCAAGCCCCATCAGCTTGTATTCTCCTGAGTTGACCTTAAAGCCTGCATAGTAAGTAAAAGCGGAGTACAGCAGCCCTAAGGAATGAGGAAAATGCAACTCTTGCAAAATTGTTATCCCCTTATCCTGACCGTGGGCAATCGATGCTGTTGCCCATTCGCCTACGCCATCAATAGTCAGGATAGCCGCATCTCTAAAGGGCGACGGATAAAAAGCGCTGGCTGCATGTGACAGATGATGTTCTGTAAAAAGCAGGTTAAGCCTTTTTCGATCATGCATTCCCAGCTTGCCAAGCTCATCAAATAACAGCTTTTTCAGAAACATCTTTTCTTTTATCCATATCGGGATGGATAAAAGAAACTGTTTCAAGCCTTTCGGCGCTAAGGCGTAGTAAGTTTCAAGCAGTCTTTCAAATTTCAATAACGGCTTATCATAGAACACTACAGCCGCGAGGTCGTTTACCGAAACCCCAGCGGAATCAAGGCAAAATCGGGCCGCGTTGTGCGGAAATGAAGGGTCGTGTTTTTTTCTGGTAAACCGTTCCTCATGCGCAGCCGCGACAATACGGCCATCCTCTACCAATACCGCGGCGCTGTCGTGATAAAATGCGGATATACCAAGGATCTTATTTCCCATATTGGCGCCCTCTACCAGATCTTCTCAAAATCTTTTTTTTCCGGCATGTAATTTCGCACCTTATAATAGCTGTCAACAGCAGCCCCTTTTTTTAAAGATAAGGGATTTTTGGTAAATAGCCTGAAGATAACGGCTATCGGGGTAAGGAAGAAATAAAAGACCAGCGTAAGAATTATCCGGGAATTAAACGCCCCTATGAGACGAGAAAAATCCAGCCATCTCCCGGCAACAATTGAGGTCAGCTTCCTGGACAGCAAACCTGTCACCAGAAAAGCAAGAGACATGAAAAGAAAAAAACTCACCTTAAATATGAAAAATAAAATCAGACCCGCCAAGGACAGCACAATGATCGTCTCTAATTCTACCTCTCTGTTGCGGGGCTTACCCCCAGCATCTCCTTCCATACCCCTCCCCTAAAACAATGTGTAAATAAACGGCGCTACGGCCGAACCGCTTGAAAAGACGATCAGCACCCCCAGAAACAACATGACAATTATCATCGGCAAAAGCCAAAACTTTTTCCTCTCCTGCAAAAACCCCCATAAATCTTTTAGAAGATCAAACATGACTACCTCCAGAGATATATTATTTATTCACCATTATTCACCATTGACCCCGTGCATCATTTCCTCAAGTCCCCTATGCCATTATATCTAAAATCCAGAACGCCGACCCTCTTCCTGCTTTACATTCATGGCCAGGCCGGTAATGCTGGTGAGCAGGAATTCCGGGGGACATACCGGAGTTCCGGGGACATAATACTTAATTCCTGTCAGCCAGAGGCGCATTCAAAAAAGGTTATGGGCATCGTCCCGGCCATTTTTCATGTCAGCCCCATGCGTTTTTTTACCTCGGCAAGGGATGTCTCGCGTCCTTGATCCAGTTCCACCATACCCTTGACCACGGCCCGCATAAAAGAACATTCTTCTTCGGCCTTTTCAAAATCCCCCAGATCCTGCAGCACAGCAACCCCTCGCCCACGGCTAGTCAGCAAGACCGGCCGGTGCGCCTCGGAAACATGCCTTATGACTTTACCGGGGTTTGCTTTTAGGTCGCTTAACGGGAGGACCTTCTCTGAAAATCTAATATTCAAGATATGATCCTCCTTGAAGGGCTATTAACAGCATTTACTGTAGCGCCTCTCAATAGCACTGTACAGCGAAAATCCTTATCATTCCTATGCCTGCGCTGATATTCGTCCGCCCCGCAGGGGCCGACAGAAATGTCCACCTCCTTCTTTTTTGTCGCAAAGTTTACACAACCATCCTCAGCTCTTATCTCCATTCCGATTCGGTCCATGAAGTTTTGTCTGCTTAAACTCAAGTAATAACACAACAAAATATTATTTACCCTGCGTGGCACACCCCTTGCTCTTACCCCTGTACACATCATTACACAGGAGCACGGACGCCATGCAGGCAGTGTTGCGGGAAAGACAGGATTCGATCCATCGCACCGGGGAAGCCCCCTTTGTCATGGATTGCAACAAGGACAGCCTGGCCGGGGCGGTGAGCCAGCGGGCCTGTGTGTTCTGCGGTTCGCGGGTGGTACTCTATCCCATTGCCGACGCCCTGCACCTGGTGCATGGCCCCATCGGCTGCGCGGTCTACACCTGGGATATCCGGGGCGCCCTTTCTTCCGGGCCGGAGTTGCACCGCTTGAGTTTTTCTACGGACATGCAGGAAATCGACGTCATCTTCGGCGGCGAGAAAAAGCTCTACAACGCCCTGGTCGAGCTCATCGACCGGCATGCGCCCAAGGCGGCCTTTGTCTATTCCACCTGCATCGTCGGGATCATCGGCGACGACATGCAGGCGGTGTGCCGCCGGGTGAGCGAGGAAAAGGGCATCCCGGTTCTGCCCGTGCAGTCGGAAGGGTTCAAGGGCAACAAGCGGGAGGGCTACAAGGCCGCCTGCAATGCCATGCGCCAATTGGTGGGCATGGGCGACACCAGCACCATCTCCAAATACAGCCTCAACATTCTGGGCGATTTCAATCTGGCCGGGGAGATCTGGCTGATCCGCGACTACTTTGCCCGGATGGGCGTCGAGGTGGTGGCCAACATCACCGGGGACGGCCGGGTGGGGGATATCCAGCGGGCCCACGGGGCCGCGCTCAACGTGGTGCAGTGCTCCGGCTCCACCATGGATCTGGCCCGGATGATGGAAGAGGATTACGGGATTCCCTCGCTGCGGGTTTCCTATTTCGGCGTTGAAGACATGGCCGAGTCGCTCTATGCGGTGGCCGCGTTTTTCAAGGACGAGGAGATGATGCGCCGCACCAGGGAGCTGGTCAAGGAAGAGCTTTCGCTGATCATGCCGGAACTCATGCGGTATCGGCAGGCCCTGGCGGGTAAGCGGGCAGCCATTTACGTGGGCGGGGCGTTTAAGGCGTTTTCCCTGGTCAAGGCCTTCCGCACCATCGGCATGCAGGTGGTTATGGTCGGCTCCCAGACCGGCACCCCGGAGGATTATGCGGAGCTGGCCGAGATCACCGACCCCGGCACCATCATCGTGGACGATGCCAACCCCCTGGAGCTTTCCTCGTTTCTTCAGGAAAAGGAGGTGGACATCTTCGTGGGCGGGGTCAAGGAGCGGCCCATTGCCTATAAGCTGGGCGTGGCCTTCTGCGACCACAACCACGAGCGTAAGGAGATGCTGGCCGGGTTCGCCGGCATGCTCAACTTCGCTCGCGAGGTGTACGGTTCGGTGATGAGCCCGGTGTGGCGGTTTGTGCCCCGGAAAAGCGAAAGCGAAATCGTGCAGGAGGGAACCAATGACTAAAATGCCCCCTCAGTATGTCTCCATCACCAATGCCTGCAAGCTTTGCAAGCCTTTGGGCGCCAGCCTCGCCTTTCGGGGCGTGGAAGGGGCGGTGCCCTTTCTCCACGGCTCCCAGGGCTGCGCCACCTACATGCGGCGTTATATCATCAGCCATTTTAACGAGCCCATCGATATCGCCTCCTCCTCGCTGGGGGAGAAGAACGCGGTTTACGGCGGTGGGGCGAACCTCAAGCTGGGCTTAAAAAACGTGACCGAAAAGTACCACCCGGCCCTCATCGGCATCGCCACCACCTGTCTCACCGAAACCATCGGCGACGACGTGAAGATGCTGCTCTTTCAGTACCGCCAGGAGTTCATGCAGGACGGCGGTCCGCTGTTGGTGCAGGTTTCAACCCCGAGCTATTCGGGGACCCACATGGAGGGGTTCCACGCGGCGGTGCGGGCCCTGGTGGAGCAGTTGACCGTGGAGTCCGAAGCCAACTCCACGGTGAATATCCTGCCCGGTTTTCTCTCGGCCGCCGATTTGCGGAGCCTCAAAGAGATCGTTACCGATTGCGGCCTCGCGGCCACCGTGCTGCCTGATTTTTCCGAAACCCTCGATGGCCCGGCCCTGCGGGACTATCCCCTGATTCCCAAGGGCGGGACGAAGATCAGCGATATCCGGGCGATGAGCGGGGCCAAGGCGACCGTGGAATTCGGCCATACCCTGCCGGACCAGCTCTCCGGGGGCAAATATCTGGAAAAGACCTACGGCGTGGACCTGCAAAGGTTGGGGATGCCGGTGGGCATCAGGGAAACGGACCGGTTTTTCGAGGTTTTGCGCGATCTTTCCGGCAAGCCCACGCCGGAGAAATACGCCATGGCAAGAGGGCGCCTGGTGGACAGCCTGGTGGACGGCCATAAGTACGTGTTCGGCAAACGGGCCGTGGTCTACGGCGAAGAGGATCTGGTTATCGGTCTTACCTCTTTTCTGGCCGAGATCGGGGTCCAGCCGGTGCTCTGCGCCTCGGGCGGGACCAGCGGTAGGTTTGTCAAGGCCATCGAAAAGGCGGTGGAAGGTTTTGCCGTGGAGATGCCCCGGATCCACGAGGGCATGGATTTTTACGAGATAGGCGAATTGGCCGCGGAGCTGAAGCCGGATTTCTTTCTCGGCCACAGCAAGGGCTATGGACTGGCCCGGAATTTAAGCCTCCCGCTGATCCGCGTTGGTTTTCCCATCCACGACCGGGTGGGCGGCCAGCGGCTCCTGCATATCGGCTACCACGGGGCGCAGCAGCTTTTCGACCTGATCGCCAATGCCATGATCATGGCTAAGCAGGACAGCTCCGAGGTCGGCTACAGCTATATGTGAACTCGGCTGACAGCCGTTTCCTTGCTGGAGAAAGCTTTCGCTCATTCTCGGCGAACATCCCTGTTCGCCTCCGAGGCGTCTGCTGTTCAGGCCCGTCCATGGGCAGAGCAACGCAGCCGAACCCGCGAAAGCTTTCTCCAGCAAGGAAACTCACTTTCGTGGAATTCGATGTTAACTGAAAACTGAAGAATGACAGATATCAAAAAGGGAGAGAGTCATGCACAATATAGACAAAGACCTGAGCAAGCACCCCTGTTTCAACCCGGCCATGAAAGGGCAGGCCGGCCGCGTTCATCTGCCGGTGGCCCCGAACTGCAACATCAAGTGCAATTACTGCGACCGCAAGTACGACTGCGTTAACGAGTCGCGGCCCGGGGTGACCAGCACCATCCTGAGCCCGGAGCAGGCCCTGGTCTACATGGGCAAGGTTCTGGAAAAGGAGCCGCGCATCACCGTGGCCGGCATTGCCGGACCCGGTGACCCCTTTGCCAATGGGGAGGCGACCATGGAAACCATGCGCCTCATCAACAAGAATTTCCCGCAGATGATCCTCTGCCTGGCCAGCAACGGCCTGGCCATCACCCCCTATATCCCCGAGCTGGCAAAGCTCAATGTCTCCCATGTGACCATCACCATCAATGCCGTTGATCCGGAGGTGGGCGCCAAAATTTACAGCTGGGTGCGGGACGGCAAGGTCGCCTATCACGGCCGCCAGGCGGCGGAGCTGCTCCTTTCCCGGCAGCTGGCCGCGGTCAAGGCCTTGAAGGCGCACGGGATTACGGTGAAGATCAACTCCATCCTGATCCCGGGGATCAACGACCAGCATATCCTTAAAGTCGCGGAGGCCATGCGGGAGCTGGGCGCCGATCTTTTCAACTGCATGGCCATGTTCCCCAATGTGGGCACTCCTTTCGGCACGATCCGCGAGCCGTCCAAGGAGGAAATTGGAGTGGTGCGCACCGAGGCGGAAAAATTCCTGCCCCAGATGCGCCACTGCACCCGCTGCCGGGCCGACGCGGTGGGGCTGCTCGATCAGGACCGGACCGAGGAGATGCGCGGCTGCCTCTCCGCCTGCGCCCAGTTGCCGCCGCTGCCTGCCGAGGAAAGGCCCTATGTCGCGGTGGCGACCATGGAGGGCATTCTGGTGAATCAGCATCTGGGCGAGGCCGACCGTTTTCAGATCTATGAGAAAAGGGGCGATTCCTTCGTCCTGGTTGAGGAGCGGGAGGCGCCCAAGGGGGGCGGCGGCTTGCAGCGCTGGACTTCCCTAGCTCGAAGCCTCAATGATTGCCGGGCCGTGCTGGTGAGCGGGGTCGGCGAGACGCCCAGGGAGATCCTGCGGAAATCGGGGATTCGGCCGGTGGAGATGGGCGGCTTCATCGCCGACGGCCTCAAAACGGTCTTTGAGGGCGGCAATCCCGGGGCGTTGAAGGCCAGGAAGCAGTCCTGTACCAAGGGGGTGTGCGCCGGGTCCGGCGGGGGTTGTCAGTAGAAAATCAAAGAGTATCCCCAATCGGAACTCATACTGCCGAAGATGGAGTTGTTTGGAAGATGCAAAGCAGATTGTTATACAAATTTGTGCTATTAATGATTTTGTTTAGTTCAAAAATGTAATTATGCTTGGCGATCATGTTTTTTGCTAATCCGTGCTATTTCAAGATGTTATATTAAGATTGTGTTTTTTTGGTGATGTTGGCATGGAATGTGAATTAGCCAGATGTCACAGAATACAGGCTTGGGCCTTTGCGGATATTTTTCACAATACAAGATAAAAAAAGGAGAAGAACGATGAGTAAAGTTACGAGGAAGTTGCTGGCCGGAGTTGCCGTCACAGGGGTATGTCTTTCCATGTTTTCCGGTCTGGCCTTTGCTGCCGAGGCCGAGGAGGACAAGCCCACGGCTGATCTGACCGTTGCCGCGTTGAGCCAGTATGTGTGGAGGGGCTTTGCCCTCAGCAAGGACAGCATTGTGGTACAGCCGTCCGCAACTATTGGCTACAAGGGTTTTTCCTTCAATCTTTGGGGGAATATGGATACGGATCTTTGGAATAAGGATAACGGTTCTAATCCAAGCAGCTGGACTGAAACGGATATGACTATGTCGTACGCCTGGGCCATGGGGCCGGTGAGTTTTTCGACCGGCTACATATATTATGCAGTAGATATCAGTGCGAACAACACTCAAGAGTTGTTTTTGAGCGCTACGCTGGACACTCTGTTGAAGCCGACCTTGAAGATCTATCGCGATATCGACCACTTCGCGGGCTGGTATGTTACTTTGGGCGTATCGCATTCGGTACCGGTCACTGGGGAGCTCAATCTTGATCTTGGCGCGCAGGTTGGCTATCTGGCTGCGGATGAAGCGAGTTCATATGCGGAAGCCGATGGCAGCAAATACAGTAACTTCCATGACGGTGTGCTGTCCGCCTCGATGAAAATTCCGGTGAACAAGTACATTGCCGTTACCCCACAGCTGTACTATTCGTTCCCCTTGAGCAGCGATGCCAAAGATCGTCTCAAGGCTGATAACTTTGGTACAATCGCCAAGAACGATGCTGATTTTGTTTACGGTGGGGTTGCCGTAAGCATGGCGTTTTAACAGGGGTTTCCCCAATTTTCTCCTGTTGGCCCGTCTGTCTCGCCTCCTCCCCTGGCTGAGATAGACGGGTTTTTTTATGGAAAAAGCATTGCGCAACCGTTATATTCTGGTAAATATAACGCCATGAAAAATAACACGCGGCAAGAGACAAGGGAATCCGGGCTGAAGTGGCGGGGGAGGCTTTGGCTGGAAGGCTCGGAGGGTACCTTTCTCGGCTATGGCCGGGTGGTGCTGCTGGAGCGGATCAGGGAGTCCGGCTCCCTTGCCCAGGCAGCCCGTTCCATGGAGATGTCGTACAAACATGCCTGGGATCTGCTGGCTTCCATGAACCGTCAGGCCGGAGGCAAGCTGGTGGAGACCTCCCGGGGCGGCAAGAGCGGCGGCGGGGCCAGGCTGACGCCGGCGGGCGAGAGGGCGATCACGGTTTTTTGGGAGTACCATGCCCGGTTTCAAGAGGTGTTGCAGGAAATGACCGCGAAGCTGAATGAGGTGCTGTGCGATGCCGGGAGTGATGATGATGAGAATCCTGATCTGTCTGTTTGCGGTAATGGCCTCGATGTCCTGGGCGCCAGGCCAGGCCGGCGCTGATACCGAGCTTCTCGTTTCCGCCGCCGCCAGTCTGAGCGAATCCTTCAAGGAGATCGGCAGGTCGTTTGCGGCGAAAAATCCAGGGGTCAAGGTCCGCTTCAACTTTGCCGGATCCGGCCCTCTTCTGCAGCAGATTGCCCAGGGAGCCCCGGTTGATCTTTTTGCCTCTGCCGACCAGGAGACCATGGACAAGGCGGAAAAGGGCGGTTTCCTGCTGCTGGGGAGCAGAGTGAATTTTACGCGAAATTCCCTGGTGCTTATAACCCCGGTGCATCTGTCTATGGGGCGGGGTCTTGGCGATCTGAAATCAGGCCGGGTGCAAAAAATCGCCATCGGCAACCCGGATTCGGTTCCCGCAGGGAAATATACCAAAGCAGCCCTGGAGAAACAGGGGCTGTGGGAACCGCTGGCGCCCAAATTTGTCAAGGGTATTTCGGTAAAACAGGCACTTGAATATGTGATGCGGGGTGAGGTGGAGGCTGGTTTCGTTTTTGCCACGGATGGTGTGGCCGCAAAAGGTAAGGTGAGGATTGCGGCTGAGGTTCTCACCGCTGCGCCCATTGTCTATCCTGTGGCCGTTGTTGCGTCCAGTGCGAACAAGGCAAAGGCCCAGGCATTTATCGGCTATCTGCGAAGCGCGGAGGCGCAGGCCATTTTGCTAAGACATGGTTTTAGAAGCCCATAACTTTTCGCAGGAAACGATCATGCCCGACCTCACCCCTCTTTGGCTCACCCTGAGGATCGCCTCCTGCGCGACCATGCTGGCCTTTGTTTTTGCCGTGGGTTTCGCCTGGCTCACCGCCCGTTTCGTTTTCTGGGGCAGGGATTTTCTTGACGCCATCCTGACCCTGCCATTGGTCATGCCGCCCACGGTGCTGGGTTATTATCTCATCGTGGTCTGGGGCAGAAACGGCTGGCTGGGCGGATGGCTTCATGCCCATTTGGGCTTAAGTCTGATGTTTACCTGGCAGGGAGCGGTGCTCGCCGCCACGGTGGTTTCCTTCCCCCTGCTCTTCAAATCCGCCCGCGCCGCCTTTGAAGGGGTATCCACCGAGTACGAGCAGGCTGCCCGTATCCTGGGCGACAACGAGTTGCGGGTGTTTTTCCGTATCACCCTGCCCTTGGCCGCGCGGGGGCTGCTGGCCGGGACCATGCTCGCTTTTGCCAGGGCCATGGGTGATTTCGGCGCAACCCTGATGGTGGCGGGCAACATCGAGGGCAAGACCCAGACCGCGGCCATGGCGGTGTTTGATGCGGTGCAGGCAGGGGACTACGTCCTGGCCAATACCCTGGTGGCCATCATGTCTGTGGTCTGCGTTGTCATTCTCGTCATGACCAACAAGCTGGCAAGCAGAGGGAGGGCAGGGCGATGAGGCTTGAGGTGGATATCCGGAAAACCTTGCAATCAGGGGAGAGGCGCTTTGAGCTTAAGGCGGCGTTTTCCTCCCAAAATGACCTCACCGTGATCTTCGGAGCTTCCGGTTCGGGCAAGAGCCTTACCATTCAGGCTATTGCCGGGCTGGTTACCCCAGAGCAGGGCAGGATTGCCGTGGGCGGCGAGACTCTTTTTGATGGCCGGCAGGGCATCAATCTTCCGGCGCGCACGCGGGGGGTGGGGTATCTCTTTCAGGACTATGCCCTGTTTCCCCATCTCAGCGTGCGGGACAACATCGGTTATCCCCTGAAAAAATCCTGGCCTTTCAGTCTGTTGCCCGATGATCGGCAGGAGATTGCGGAGATCATGGCCGCTTTTGAGATAGCCCATCTGGCCGGGAGTTATCCGGCGGAGTTGTCCGGGGGCCAGAAGCAGAGAGTAGCCCTGGCCAGGGCCATGATCAAGAAGCCTTCCATCCTCTTACTGGATGAGCCGTTCTCCGCCCTTGACTCCATGCTCCGCCACCGGATGCGGATGGAGCTGCTGGAGATCCGGCAGAGGTTTGCTGTGCCCCTGGTGGTCATCACCCATGATCCGGCGGATGTGGAGGTCTTTGGCGACACCCTGGTTATCTTTGCCAATGGGCGGGTGGAGGAGGTCAGCAGCAGAAAGAGGCCTGCCGCGCTGGAGGATGAGGATGGTTGGCGGACAAAGGTTTGCCGGCGGGCGCAGTGGAAAAAGGAACGTCTTGCTGCCGCGTAAGCGTGCGGGATCAGGCAGTTGAGGTGACAGCTATGGAACACATGAAAGGTTTGGTGGACAGCACTCTGCGCGAGGGCAGCCAGACAGTGGGCGTTGCCTTCAGCCTGGAGCAGAAGGTGGCCCTTGCCCGGTATCTCGTGCGGGTGGGGATCGAAGAGGTGGAGGTGGGGGTCGCCTCGCCGCTGGACCGTGAGCTGCCCGCCCTGGTCGCCCGCTGCCGCAGGGAGGCAGGGGTGAGTCGTCTGGGCCTCTGGTGCCGCTGCCGGGATGAGGACATCGCCTGCGCTTTGCGCTTGAGCCCGGATGTTCTTTCCCTCTCCGTGCCGGTTTCCGACCTTCATATCGGTGCCAAACTGAACCTGGTTCGGGCGGCGGTGGTGGAGATGGTGGCCAGGTCGGTCGCAAAAGCGCGGGCTGGGACGCCCTATCTCTCCCTCGGCCTGGAGGATGCGACCCGGGCCGAGCCCGCCTTTTTGCGCGAGATCGTCAGGGTTGCCTGTGAGAGCGGGGTGGACCGCCTCCGGATCGCCGACACGGTTGGCGTGGCAACCCCAGGCGGGATTGCCGCCCTGGTTCGCGAGTTGCGCCAGGATTTTAAGGTGGAGATCGGGGTGCACATGCACAATGACTTCGGCATGGCCACGGCTAATGCCGTTGCCGCCCTGGAGGCCGGCGCCCATTGGGCCGACGTTACCGTCCTCGGCCTGGGCGAGCGGGCCGGGAACAGCCGCTTGGAAGAGGTGGCAGGTTATCTGGCCCTACAGGGCAGCAGACCCTATGCGACCACCCTGTTTGCAGACCTGGCCCGCCTGGCCGCCGACTGCGCGGGCCGGAAGATCGAGCCACACCAGCCGGTGATCGGCGCGGGGATCTTTGCCTGCGAAACCGGGCTGCATCTGGCCGGGCTCGCCAAAGACCCCCGGACCTACGAGCCCTACGAACCTGTTCTGGTCGGGGCGCGGCGGCAATTATCCTATGGGGCCAAGGTGGGCAGGCAGGGGGTGGTCGAGCGGTTGCGGCAGTTGGGCCTGCATTGTCAGGAGGCGCAAGTGGGGCGGCTGGCCGAGGCCTTCCGGGGACAATGCCGGATATTGGGCAGGCCGCTTCTTGACCGGGAAGTGCTGCGGCTCGTGGCTGAACATAATTCTTGATCCGCGGCTTTTCTGCCCGTACACTGGAAAAAAACAAACGGATTGCCAAGGCCGATGTTACCGGTTTTGAGAAAGGGGAGAAAGCTTCATGACCCAAGATAATATTTTTTCGCTACTGGACCGTACCGGACCCTTTGCCACAGGAGAAAGGCCGCCGGTCCTGGCCTCGTTTTCCCCGGAGGCCCGCCTTTTCGCCCGTGGTCTGGTCGAGGCCGGTATGGCCACCCGCTATCGGATCCTGCGCAACCAGATCTTCGAGTTTCTCGATGTCCGCTCCTTTGCTGAGATTCCGGCGATCATCAATGATCCCGCCCGGCGGAAGCTGGTCAACGAGCGGGCCTACCGGCTGCTGGGCAACATGTTCGGCATCGAGGGCAGCGCCCGGGAGGTGGTTCTGCGGGTCAACACCTATTCCCGGACCGCGGACGGGGTGATCAACTATCTCAAGGGCAAGGTGCTGTCCAACTATGCCTCATACATCGAGATGACCAACGAGATCGACTCCTGCAAGAGCCCGGTGGATCTGCTGCTCATCCTCTTCGACGACCGCTATCACAAGAAGGCGCGCTTTGAGGCCAAGCGCAAGCTGATCCTCATGAATCTGGCCGGCTCCATCGACCAGCGGGAACGGGAAACCGAGGTGGAGGCCAAGTTCGACCAGTTTCTCGATTTTTTGAATGAATACGTCTGGAGCAAAAAGAGCAGGATCGGTGAGCTGGAGATCGTCTACCTTCTGAGCGACCACGACCCGGATACCTTTGCCTGCAACAAGGTCGAGGTCATCGGCCAGGGCCACTGGGCCTACGGCACCACCGCGGCCAAGGTCTTCGGCAAGGAGGTCCGCGGGGGCAAAAAAAAGGCCAATCAGAAGCTCACCCTGATCAAGCGGAGGCGCTTCCAGGCCAATGGGGCGGAGGTGCCGATCTATGTCTCCATCCGCAAGAAGCAGTCCGAGGCCAAGGTGCTTAAGCTCCTGCGCAAGGGCGAGGAGAATCCGGCCGTGGCGGTGGATGACGAGCTGGGCCTCATGGGGGTGGTGGACTCGGTGGCCGAGGTCAAGGCCTTCCAGAAACACCTGACCCAGAGCGCCACCCGAGCCGGTTCCCTGATGACCCTGGAGGAGGTGAGTGACACCCTTTCCGGCGGCGTGCATCAGAGCGGCAGCATCGGCAGCTCAGCCAAGACCCAGATGTTCAAGTTTTTCGCCCGCATGGGCGGCATGCGGGTTGAGTTCATCGTCCATACCAACCGTTCGTACCTCAATTACATCTATGAGCGGGAGGTGTCCCACGACGAGTATGAGGTGAAGCGGATCTTCGACTCGGGGGTGGCCCAGATACTTTTCCCGCAGGATATCTACGAGATCGACATCGCCGAGAAGAAGGAGGCGGTGCTCCGCTGGTTCAGGAAAAGGATCGAGGAGTTTTGATCTCCCCTTGCCAATCACCTGTCACTGATCGATATATTTTTTCAGCATTTGCAGAGATTCGTCCGAGTCCCAATGAACCGCACCCAGAAATTTTTCCCGAACTATCCCCTGCTTATCGATGATGTAGGTTTCCGGCACCCCGGTCAGGCCGTAAGCCTGGCCAGCCTTGTTTGCCGGATCGATGAGAATGGGAAAGGTGGTGCCGATCTTTGCCGCCATGGCGTCGGCCAGGGCGGGGTCGTCATTGCTGAGGACGGCCAGCATGGTGAATTTGTCCTTCGGCATTGAGCTGTACACCACCTGCATCGAAGGCATCTCCTGCCGGCAGGGCGGGCACCAGGTGGCCCAGAAATTGAGAAACACCACCTGTCCCTTGAGCTCGGCCAGCTTCCAGGTTTTGCCCTTGGTGTCCACCAGGGCGAAGTCCGGGGCCGGTTTTCCTACTTCCGCCACCTCCGGCCCCTGGCCGCAGGCGACAAGCAGGAAGACGAGGCAAAGCATGGTGAGGGAGGAGAAAAATCTTTTCATAATTCGTGGTCTCCAGATCAGTACGCGTCATGGCGTGGATTGTCGAGGGGAAGAGTTGTTGCCTTCGGTATCCTGTCTCGTTTTCGGGCGGACATTATCTCGGATACTGCGCCGCAATTTCAGCTTCGAGCAGCTGCCGTAACTCTGTGTCGCCAAAGGTTACCAGCGGTTTGCCATTGACAAAAAAACCAGGGGTTTTGGTGACGTTGAGGGCTTTGGCATCGGCAAGATCCTGGGTAATGATCCGCTCGATTGCCGGGTCGTTCATGTCATTCTTGAGTTTTTCCAGATCAAGGGCGGCGCCGGGAAGAAAGAGCCAGATCAACTCGGGTTGCGGGTTATGGTGGCTGGCCCAGTAGTGTTGGGATTGATACATGACCTCCAGGGTCTCCCAGTATTTGTCTTGTTTTTTTGCGGCCTCAAGGATTTTGACAAAATAATCCGCGCCGTCATGAAATGGCGCATACCTGAGAACAAGTTTGATTTTATCCGGGTTTTCCGCCAGCAGCTTTTTTACAAAAGGGTGGAAGGACTTGCAGGTTTCGCAGGCAGGGTCCATGAATTCCACCAGATAAACCTTGGCCTTATCGCTGCCAAGGGTCGGAGAATGTGGCCGCAAAAAAATCTCGACATGTTCCTGAGCCAGGAAGCCTATTTTCTTTGCCTGCTGGTTTTTATAGATATAGCCGCCAAGCACAAAGAGAAGAATCAGAAAAATTCCGGAAAATATAATGATCTGTTTTTTCATCGGGAAAACCTCCTGTTGAGGATGAGCAGCAGTGCCAGAATAGTGGAAAATGATAGCAAGGAAAGCATCGGAATCGTCAAAAAACCGAACAGAGAGATGTAATCTTCGGTGCAGGAAACACCCCGGCTGCAAGGCTGGATGCTTTCCGGGATAATGCCGGCATAGAGCAGGTTGTGATACAGAGCGACCAGCCATCCTGCCACGGCAAGAGGAAGTGCATACCGCGTCACGCTTTTATCGCCGGAAAAGAGCCCGGTTGTAAAGATAAAAACCAGGGGAAAGAGAAAGATCCTTTGATACCAGCACAGGATGCAGGGGGCAAACTGCATTATTTCGCTGAAAAATAAGCTCCCCAGTGTTGACATAGAGGCGAGCAGCCAGCAGAGGAAAAGGAGGCTCCAGTTTGCCTTGGCTGTAGTGTCTGGACTGGTCATCTTTATTTGTTCTCCAAAAGAGTCGTGGGGGTGGATCGATCCAAACCGGTTGTTTCATGCCTTGGCGCGGTTTAGCAAGGAGCGAAGCTGGCCACGGCGTTCGGGATTTTGTGGTGAAAAGTCGGGGGAATCAGGAGCGCTCTGGGGGGTAGTCGATTGAGGGCGCAAAGGCGGCAAGGGGAGAGGCGAGAGGGTGAGCAACCGGACCAGCCGGGGAAAGCGGCAGGAAGAAAACCCCTGCAAAGCCGGGCAGATGCAGGCTCAGACAGAAGAGGCAAGGGCAATCCGGGGTTGCACAGGGAGATTGGGGCAGCTCTTCGCCATGGTCGACAGGAAAGCAGCAGGAATCCGCGGGGCCGGTAGAGGAGAGGGCCGCATCAGCCAAAGGCGCTCCGCTCAGGGAGAGAAGGGCAAGAAGCAGAACAGCGACGGTTGCGGAGCGGAGATTGAGGGAAGTCATACTGGCTAATTTACTGTGGCGCGCTTTCCCTGTCAAGTGTGGGGAGATGTGCCTCTGCCGGATGATTGAAAGAGATTGGCGGTCTGGTTTTTCTCTCCTGGTCGATCTATTACGGTCCTTGACAGTTTTTCGGAAAAACGGTAAGTCCTTTCAGTAGCTTATGGGTTTCTTCGTGTGAGGCCGCTGTTTCTTTTTCCGTTTTTTGCCAGAACTGGGGAGCGAATGACCACAAAACCTGAATCCGCCGGGCAACCTGCCGCTTCCACTCAACGCCTGCTTCGGGCTATTCCCAAGGTTGATGAATTTTTAGGCTGGCTGGACCCGCCT
>Ga0209211_10001758_pt1 | contig 39587 bp, 36 predicted proteins | sample RifGroA2_FD_183992 | JGI IMG/M metagenome (GOLD analysis project Ga0209211, IMG submission 183992) | Groundwater microbial communities from Rifle, Colorado, USA - Groundwater A2 (SPAdes) (version 2) | ecosystem: Environmental > Aquatic > Deep subsurface > Groundwater | place: Rifle, Colorado...
GGCCAAAATCAATTCCCAATTGATGGTTTTGATATCTTCTTCAGGATCAATTTTGCCGTGGACATGGATAATATCGTCATTTTTAAAATCTCTGACGACCTCAACAATGGCGTCAACTTCCCGGATGTGGGATAAAAATTTGTTGCCCAGGCCTTCGCCCTCGGAAGCGCCTTTGACCAGGCCGGCGATGTCCACGAATTCAATGGTGGTGGGCACGGTTTTAGGCGCCTGATAGAGTTGAGTCAGCCGGTCCAAGCGTTCATCCGGCACGGCCACCACGCCGATATTTGGTTCAATGGTGCAAAAAGGATAATTAGAAGCATCCACCTGTTTTTTGGTTAGGGCGGTGAAAAGGGTTGATTTGCCGACGTTGGGCAGACCGACAATGCCGATGGAAAAACTCATTTAGGCTGACGTTAATTGATTACTAGTGTAATAGAATAACGGCGTTTTGGCAATGTCAACCAGCCATTTGTCAATCATGATAAAGGCGGATATAATGAATAAAATATGATTGACGATCTGAGACTGTTGGCTGGCAGATTACTTTTATCCAGCACCTTTTCTAATACCCTGCGGTCTTAGCCAACCCTACCCTGAAGTATAGTTAAATATACTTCAGGGGGGTGTTTAGGAATATCCTTACCGCAAAGGTGCTGGATTTATTGACGCTGGGAGTTATTACCGACGCTTCCGGCCCGACTCTTATTTTGCCTTTTGCTCCGGTTTTGGCACCGGCGCTGGCTTAAAAGCAAGTTTAAGGGTAAGATAAAGTCAATTAATTATTATGCTCCCAAAAAATTAATAGCCATCAACCGAATTTATTCCATCATCCTGTAACTGATAATTAAAGATTGAGCTAACATTAATCATCCAATTATGATCAAGAAAACATTTTTAGCCAACATCAAAAAAAATCTGGACACCTATCAAAAAGAAAGAAACGTGATTATCAATCAGTCGCGGCAGATTTTGCAGGCCGCTAAAAAAAGCATTTTCGCCTGGCACCGGCTGGATCAAAAACAGGCCAAAAACGCGCTGGCCGAAGCTGAAAAGGTTTTAAGCAGTTTGGGTAAAACCTATAATAAAGCCAGCCGTTTGAAATTTGAAGGCAGTTTTAAGGCGGCGGTGGAGGAATACGTGGAAGCCAAATTGTTCAGTTTGGTGATGAACAAAAAAAATATTGAGGCCATCAAGCTGGATAACATCGGGCCGGAAGAATACATCGGCGGCTTGTGCGATTTAACCGGCGAACTGGTGCGGCAGGCGGTTTTGCAGGCAACTAAAGGCAATTTTAAGGAATTGGAAAGGTATCGTTCAATTGCCGAAGAAGTGGTGGGATTTTTGTTAACTTTATATTTAACCGGCTACCAAAGGCAGAAGTTTGACGACGCCAAGCGTAATCTTAAACGTTTAGAGCAAATTATATACGAAGTGAGATTGCGCGGTTAAAAAATCTGACGCGGTTGGCATCTTACTTACGCCAGAGCGCTTTAATATTTAAATTATGAGGAAGCACGTATTATCCAGATCCATCAGAAAATACATCCGCCGGCAGAAAGCCCAAATCCGCCGGAAGTTTTCTGGTAATCAAGAAGCCGAAATGAAGATTAAGGAATTAATGGGTAAGTTTTTTAGTCAGCAAACTTAATGAGTAAATTTGAACAACCTCAAGCGCCTTTTATTATTGAGCAAGGTCAGCTTGAACATCCAGGCAGAGTTTATATTTGATGAAGGTGAAATGATGCGTGAAATCGGTCCGGATATTATGGAAGATTTGGAAACCATTTAAAATCAGGATCTTAAAAAAACAGCTGAAAGGTATGGCGTAGTTTTTGTGCATGCTACTCATCCCACATATATTCCGGAAGAAAACTCCCCATTACGCGGACAAAAAAACGTTACCTGGGACCAAAAAGTCAGAATCGTGATGAATACAAAACCGGAAATTTCATGTTCAGCTATTAAGCCCGGGGATGGAAGATATATGTTTTGGTCGCATGCTGGCGTGGTGCTGTCCGGGGGAACTATTAAATATGCCAGCGTAAGTGATGGCGGCACCCAAGTAAACAAAGAAGGCAAAAGAACCTTTAATAATAATGGAGACAGTCTTGGACAACAGGTTTCCCAGACTTTTAATTCAGAGTACGGACATTATAATGAATTTGTGGTGGCGGATCCACATGTAGCAGGTCTGTTTATAGTTTCTTCGGATCCGGAAGATAAAACTTTGCATTATGACGATATTGTCAGCTATGATGAACTCATAAAAATGGCGGAAGAATTTAACTTACCGGCTTATGTTTTTTATAAAGGCGAATTATATGAGCTAAAACAAGAAGAAATTGAAGTCGAAGTAAGGAGAAGTTATTATTATCAGGATAAGGAGCCCGAGGAGGGAAAATATGAAACTTATCATAAAATTACCAGCCAGCAGCGAAAAGAATTATATGATCAGGGATATATACTTAATGACAAAGTGGTTATCTCTGACAATGCTTCATCCGGCTTTGAAAATAAAAAAGTCAGGTTAAAAGTTTTTAAAATGGATAAAAAAGCTGATATTTATAAGGAAGAAGACAAGGATGACTAAAACCTTTGTTTTACAAAATCAGAAAAAATCTGCTGATTTTAAAATTGATTATCAAAAGGAGCTGAATCAGGAACAATACCGAGCTGTGAGTGAGGGCAATGGCCCTTGTTTAGTCTTAGCCGGAGCAGGTTCGGGCAAAACCAGAACTATTGTCTACCGGGTGGCTTACTTAATTGAACACGGGATTAAATCGGAAAATATTTTATTAGTCACCTTTACCAATAAGGCGGCCAGGGAAATGCTGGAGCGCGTTGAAGCCTTATTGGGCCGGTATCCGGATAAGCTGTGGGGTGGCACTTTTCATCATATCGGCAATCGTTTGCTCCGGCAATATGCCGTGAAAGTCGGCTATGAGCCAAATTTTACTATTTTAGACGAGGAAGACAGCCAGGCCTTAATCAAAGTTTGTCTTAAAGAAGCTGGCATTGATCTCAAGGCGCGCCGTTTTCCTTCAGCGGCGGTGATTAAAGATCTGATCAGTTTTGCCAAGAATTCCCAGATTCCCCTGATTGAGGTCATAACAACCAAGCATCCCAAGTGGCTGGAGATTGAAAACCAGATACAAAATATCAGCCGGCAGTACGAAGTCAAAAAACAGAAAAATAATTCCATGGATTTTGACGATTTACTGGTTAACTGGCTTAGGCTGTTAAAACAGGAGCCGGCCATCAAGGATCGTTTAGGCACCCAGTTCCATTACATTTTGGTTGACGAATATCAGGACACCAATTACATTCAGGCGGAAATTATCAAAGAACTGTCCTGCGTCCATCATAATGTTTTGGTGGTGGGCGACGACGCCCAGAGCATTTATTCTTTTAGGGCGGCGGACATCGGCAACATCCTGAATTTTCCCGCAAATTTTCCGCAAACCAAAATTTTTAAACTGGAAACCAATTACCGTTCCACGCCGGAGATTTTAAGCGTGGCCAACAAGGTTATCAGCCAGAACGTCAATCAATACCCAAAATTGCTGCGACCGATGCTCAAGAGTTTCGTCAAGCCGAATCTGGTGCCGGCAACCTCGGCCGCCGAAGAAGCCCAGTTTATCAGCCAGATGATTTTGCAGCTTCGGGACGAAGGTCTGGCTTTGAATAAAATGGCGGTTTTGTTTCGGGCGGCTTACCACAGCCAGGAACTGGAATTTGAGCTGACCAAGCGCGACATTCCTTATGATTACCGCGGCGGCGTGCGGTTTTTTGAGCGGTCTCATATTAAGGATGCCTGCGCTTTTTTAAAAGTCATAAATAACCTTAAAGATGAAGTCGCCTGGCTGAGAGTGTTAAATTTACAGACGGGCATAGGCGAGGTCACGGCCGGCAAAATATATCAGAGGCTCAAGGATTTAAAGACAATGGCGCAGGTCAGCCGGCTGGATATTTCCGATATTTTAACGCCTAAGTCCGCCATCGGCTGGCGAGGGCTGGCGGGAATTTTTGACGATCTAAAATCCGTTATTGACGATCAGTCGGTCTCAGAGCTGATCAGAGCCGTGGCTAAGTCCGACTATCAGAATTATTTGGAATCGCAGTTTCCCAACTGGCAGGAGCGTCTTGAAGACCTGGAGCAATTGGCCAAGTTCGCCGAAAATTACATGTCGCTCAACGCTTTTTTGTCAGAAATCAGCCTGCAGGAAGGCTTTGGCGCCGACCGCGGCCAGGCCGGCCGGGCCGATGAAGCAAAGTTAGTCTTAACCACCATCCATCAGGCCAAGGGTTTGGAGTGGGAAGTGGTTTTTGTCATTAATTTGATTGATGCGGCTTTTCCCAACCAGCGCGCATTAAGCGAAGACGGAGGGCTGGAAGAGGAACGGCGGTTGTTTTATGTGGCCATCACCCGGGCAAAACAGCAGCTGTTTTTTAGCTACCCCGTAACCGGCAGCCACGCTTCTATGTATTTAAATACGCCTTCGCAGTTTTTAGGCGAGATTCCGGCAGAGTTAATGGAGAAAGTTAAGTTGATTGACGATAGCCGCTGGATTAAAAATGAAGACTTAGACGATGGCGAGGTTCAATATTTGCCCGAAGTTTAGCGTAGCCATCAAAGAATCAAGAAAACAAGAAATCAAGAAATCCTTTAGACTTCGCTCAGGGCAGGCAAGAAAACAAGAAATTAATAAAACAAGAAAATAAAAGGACAGACTTGATTTTTGAAGAGTGGTAACGGCAATCAGTGCGTTTCTTTTTTTTGTTTAAATATGTTAAAATATTAAAACTTATGAAAGTTATTTATGAAAATCAGCGGCTTAGTTATTAAAGGCAAAGGCGAAGGCGTGACCTTGGGTTTTCCTACGGCTAATCTTAAAATTACCAGCCCTTTAGCTTTAGAAAACGGCGTTTATGCGGCCGTGACTACATTGCAGGGTAAAAGTTATCAATCTCTAGCCGTCAGAGGCATGGCCGGCGATTTAGAGGTTTATCTCCTGGGTTTTGTCGGTGATTTATATGATCAAAAATTAGAGGTGGAGCTGGGAGTTAAAATCAGCGATTTAATTGAAGCCACCGGCCGAGACGAGTTGGTAGCTAAAATTGAAACGGATATTGAGCGGGCAAAGGCATATTTTAGCCGGCGCGGATAGTTCACTCGCCTGCGCTACCTCCCACGCTACCTCCTACGCTACCTCCTACGCTAAAGCTTCGGCGGTCAAGAAAGCTTCGGCGGTCAAGAAAGCTTCGGCGGTCAAGAAAGCTTCGGCGGTCAAGAACGCTTAGGCGAAGCCGGCCGATCATCACTGATTAAGCCGTGATGACCGATGGGGAAGATTATTTAACCTTATTAACTATTGATCCGGATGAGTGATAAATTAGTTTTGGACCTGGAAACCAAGCAAAGCTTTGATGAAGTCGGTGGCTTTCATAATACCGCCAAACTGGATGTTTCCTTATGCGGCGTTTATTCTTACGAACATGATCAGTATCGTGCTTTTAAAGAACCTGAATTTGCGGAATTGGGGGACTGGCTTAAAAGCGCTTCGTTGATTATCGGTTTTAACAGCAAGAGTTTTGATTTTACCGTCTTACAGAAATATTATAAATTTAAACTGTCCAAACTGCCGCACTTGGATATTTTAGAAGAGATCAGCAGAACTTTAGGCCATCGCTTGAAGCTGGAATCATTGGCTCAGTCAACTTTGGGCGAGGGCAAGTCGGGCACGGGCTTAGACGCCATTTGGTATTATAAAAACAACCAGTGGGACAAGCTGGAAAAATATTGTCTGGATGACGTCAGGGTCACCAAGGAGGTTTATGAGTATGGCAAGCGCCATGGCCATTTGTGGTACGACAAAATGGGCCACAAAGAGCCGATTCCGGTTCGTTGGGGCAACGGGGAAAACATCAGGGAGCTGCTGGTGAAATCATTCAAAAACGGCGAGCAGGTAGAGATTGATTATTTAAAAACCGAAACGGAAGAGCGGCAGAAAGTCACCATTGATATCAAGCATATCAGCCAGAATCAGGTGCAGGCTTTTTGTCAGCGGCGGCAGGCGATTAAGGTGTTTAACATAGATAAGATAATTAACGTCCAGACGGTGGGGCGGCAGGAGCATTTTCAGAGCAAATTATTTTAAGTCGCGAATGACGCGCGAATAACTCACCAATGACACGCGAATAACTCACGCATATGTCACGTTTAATTTTTTCATTATTGTTGGCGTTGGTCTTAATCACGGCTTGCAGCGTGGAACGGCCCAAACCGGAGTTTGACCTTGCCAAGGTGAACATGGGCTTGGAGTCTGGTCTGGCTTTAAATAAGGCCTATGATTTGTATCACCAGGCAATAGAAAACGGCCAGGATTTGTCCGATGGCCCCTGTTTGTCTAACAGCTTGCATGGCAATCCAGATCATCCTCAAACCATGTGGGTGCTGGATATCGCACATAATCCACGAGAGCCGGCCGATAATCAGCCGGTCAATCAATGCCAGGCTTACCGTGAAGGCTTGGCGGAGAATTTTATTGAACTGGATCCCGCCGGCCAGCTGATTCGTTTATACTCCCCGTCCTTATCAAATAATTAATGTTCAATCATTGATTAAATATCGATGAACAATGAGCAATGGTGTTTAATAGTAGGTTTGATATGATATTTATACAGTTTGTAAGAATAAAACCGAAGCAAAAAAGATAGCCACAATGTTGCTTAAATTAAAGTTGATTGCTTGCGCTAATTATTGGCCGGCAGAGTCAGTTTACCGTTGGCAGAATAAAATCGTTAACGGCCGGGAGGTTGTTCTTATTTTAAAAACCAGGAAAAATTATTACAAAAAAATCGAGGGTTTAATTAAAAAAATGCATAGCGATGAAACGCCGTGCCTCTTAAAAATAATGCCGGCGCAGGTTGAGCCGGACTATTTAGCCTGGCTGAAGCGCGAGACCCGGATTATTTGAGCCAGCCAATCATAAATAAAAAAAGCCCGCAACTATTTCGCGAGCTTTTGGTGTTTTCCGAGGAGGCGCATCAATATAGACTGCGCCATAATTTTTTTATTATCGGAAGCTGGTCGCCCTCTGCTTATGATCTGGCCATTTTTTTCTATGGTCAGGTCACAAAAACTAAAACTCCCGGGACTCAGGACCGTTATCCGGATTTTTTCATGGCTCAGTTCTCTAAGCCAAATCCAAGACTTCATCCCTGACGTGCCGATTTGAAACACGGATTCAAATTTTAAAATGGAGCCCAGTGAGCCATAGCGCCTAATCAGGCCTGCCATGACTTCTGCTTGGAAAACCCGCTCCGTTAAGGGTTTTATATTATTCGTTAATTCCTTCAGAATTTTTTCTAACCGGTCTTGATCTGATCCTGGACTGGCCATCTTCGCTCCCTGTTGGTTGTTTTTAAAATGGACGAATCGTAAAATTATATACGATAATAGACTTTTCGGCAACCTCGTGTATTTGAGCGACAGGCCCGCAATGGCAGTTCGGGCAAGCCAGGCAAAATTTGTCCGCCGCCTCTGAAGTTATAAATATATTTCTGGAGCCGGGCGATCATACTGCAGACCAGGATATAAGGGAAATTGGTCCGTTAATTCGCGGACTGTTTTTTTGACCTCATTTTTGACTTTATCATCAGTGATATTCTTTAAAGTCTTGGCGATCAGCCGGCCGATAATCTTCATGTCTTTTTCCTTAAAGCCCCTGGAGGTCAGGGCGGGCGTGCCCAGCCGGATGCCGGAAGGATCAAAGGGGCTGCGAGTGTCAAAGGGCACTGTGTTTTTATTGCAGGTGATGCCTACTTCATCTAAAGTTTTTTCCGCTTCTTTGCCGGCAACCCCTATATTGGTCAAATCTACCACCATCAAATGATTGTCGGTTCCGGCAGTAACCAGATCCAAGCCTTCATTCATCAGGCTGTCTGCCAGGGTCTTGGCGTTTAAGACAATCTGACGGGCGTAGTCTTTAAATGCCGGCTGGGAGGCTTCGTAAAGGGCCACCGCGATGGCTGCGGTGGTATGATTGTGGGGGCCGCCTTGCAGGCCGGGGATAATGGCCCGGTCAATCAGGGTGGGAATGTTTTCTTTGGTGCGTTCAACTTTTTTAGTTGGCGAGGAAACTGTGCCGTGGGAAAGGATCATGGCGCCCCGGGGCCCCCTCAAGGTTTTATGGGTGGTGGTTGTTAGCACGTCGGCGATTCCGGCCGGTGAAGGATGCGCGCCGCCGATAATCAAGCCGGCGATGTGGGCGATGTCGGCCATAAAAAAGGCTCCGACGGCATCCGCGATCTCTTTGAATTTTTGCCAGTCAATAATTCTGGGATAAGCGGTAAAGCCGGCGATAATCATTTTGGGCTTGTGCTTGACGGCCAGGCTTTTGATTTCATTAAAATCCAGATAGCCGTTTTTGTCGGCGGTATAATTAATGGCGTTGTATAGACTGCCGGAAAAATTGACTTTTAAGCCATGGGTCATGTGTCCGCCAAAAGCCAGGTTGGCCCCCAAAACCGTATCGCCAGGATTTAGGAGGGCGAAATAAACAGCCAGGTTGGCCGGTGAACCGGAATAAGGCTGGACATTGGCGTGGTCCACGCCGAAGAGTTGTTTGGCTCTGTCAATAGCCAGCTGTTCAATCTGATCAACGTATTGGCAGCCGCCGTAATACCTGCGGCCGGGGTAGCCTTCCGAATATTTATTGGTGCCGATCGAGCCCAAAGCCCGCAGAACTTCCATGGAAACGAAATTTTCCGAAGGAATCATTTCCAGCCCCCTTTGGCTGCGCTCCAGCTCTTTTTGTAAAAGTTGAAATAGTTGCGTGTCGTTATCCATTTTTGATTTTATTAATTATATAATCAACGTTAGGTTGTCTGTCTGCGGGCAGCCGGTCCAAAGGAAACCAGCCCCAGCTTTCTATATCTTCGGCCGGAGTTATTTCGCCGAGGCGCCGGGCCAGAAAGTGAACCAATATGGCCAGGCCTTTGTCTTTTTTGGGCTGTAAATAAACATCAATGATTTTTTCAATCTCAATGTCAATCCCCATTTCTTCTTTGGCTTCCCTGCTGGCCGTGGCGGCCACCGTTTGGTCAAAATTCTCCATTTCGCCCCCGCAAAATTGCCATTTAGGCTCGGGTTTGGCGGCGGTCGGCTTATGCTTGTTTAATAAGGTTTGTAACTGACCGTCGCGGTTTTCGATAATCACCGGCCCGGCCGCAATCAGGGAATTTGGAGGCAGGTTCATAATTTTAATAATCAATCTTGGTTATGATAATCTGATTATAGCACGATAAATGTCAGGCATAAAATTACGGTTTCCCCGGTCCAATCTCCCGGTTAAGCCCAATTATTAACATCCAAAACATTCCAATTTTTGGGATTTGGCGTCAACCTCAAGGTTTTTGATCATGTAGGTGCCCTGCAGTTTATAACCAAGTTTGCGGTAGTACGGCCGGACGCCAATGCCGGCAATGACGGCGATTTTACTCAGCTTATTTTTTAGGGCGACTTTTTCGGCAATTTTCATCAGCCGTTTGCCAAAGCCCGTATGTTGAATTTGCGCCCGCCGCTGTTTAACCGGCACCAGCGGTCCGTAAGTATGGATTTCCCTGACCAGCAAAGCATTTCTTAGCTCCGGGATAAAATTATTTTTTAATTCCGCCGGGCCGTTGAGGCGGAGGCGGATAAAGGAGTAGAGTTTTTCGCGTTTGGCGCTTTCGTAAGAAATAAAATATTCCGTGCCGCCGGCCGCGGAATATTGCTGGGTAAACAGTTTGGCTTTTTTCAGGTCAGCCAGGCTCTCTCTGGCCTCGCGACAACGCATGCATTTGCATTTTAAATTTTTTTTCTTAAGTTCGGCCTGAAGAAATTCTCTTAAATTGGTAATCTTGTTGCCGCCGGCTATACTTTCTTTGGGAATGTCCCTGATCAGGCGGTTAATTCTGACGTAGTAGGGCACGGTCAGTTTGATTTTAATCAGCAAGGCGGCAAGTTTTTCCGGCGCATAGGGCCGGTATTGGCCCGAGCTGAACCATTGATAAAGAGGGGCGTATTCATTGACCACGGTGGGGTAAATTTTAATCTGGTCGGGCTGAAAATTAGGCTCGGTAAAGAGTCGGTGGAACATTTTTAAATCTTTTGCCGGCGTGGAACCCGGCAGATCCGGCATCAGATGATAGTCAACTTTAAATCCGGCCGTTTTTAACAGTTTGGTGGCCGCTACGGTTTGTTCGGCGGTATGTCCGCGCCGGACTAGCTTAAGAATTTGATCGTCTAAATGCTGAACGCCGATTTGCACTCTGGTAACGCCCAATTCTCTGAACCGTTTAACCTCCGCTTGATTAATCAGATCGGGCCGGGTTTCTATCGTCACGCCGATAATGCGGTGTTCGGCCGTTTCATTTTTTTTAAAAGCCCGTTTAAGGTTGGCGGATTTTTTACCGTTAACCGCCTCAAAACACCGTTGGATAAATTTTTGCTGATAGTTTTTGGGATAAGCGTTAAAGCTGCCGCCCAGAATCAAGAGTTCAATCTTATCAACCGCATGTCCGTTGGCGGCCAGCGCCCTTATGCGCATCTCTACTTGTCTGGCCGGATCAAAATCGTTCATTTTGGCGCGCTGGGCCGCGGGCTCCTTGGCTAGATAGCTTTTGGGCATGCCCGGCTCCTGGGGGCAGTAAAGGCAGCGGCCCGGGCAGGGGTAAGGTTTGGTTAAGACGGTCAGCGGCGTTACTCCGGATAAAGTCCGCGTTTTCCGTTTGGTCAGCCAGCTGGATAAATTTTGGCGTTTTTTTCCCTGAGGCAAAATTTGACCGTAGGCCTTGATTAAAGTAGCATTGGTTACGGGGGCGAGATTATACTTGCCGGAAAATTTTTTCTTTAATTTTAAAAATTCTACCTGGTTTTTCGGCCGCGCCTTAAGAATGTCGGAGATGATTTTTTGATGAATGTTTTTCATGAAGAGCTCGGATAACCAGCGGATATTGGGGCGTTGTGAGATATGCAAATTATGAATAAGTCGGAAAAGTTATTAGCGCAAGTTAAGGACGGCTATAACCAGATCGCCGAACATTTTTCCCGGACCCGTTACGCGCCCTGGAGCGAATTTGGGTTGTTTAAAGAGTATATCAAAGACGGCCAGAGAATTCTAGATTTAGGCTGCGGCAACGGCCGGCTTTTTTTTAGCTTTTTGCAAGATTCGCATGTTGAATATTACGGCCTTGACAACAGCGAGAAGCTGATAGAGATAGCCAAAAGCAGAATTCAAGGGTTAAAACAAAGCCCGCAGCCCAAATTCCAAGTAGCGGAAATGACCAAGGCGCCGTTTTCAAATAATTATTTTGATCTGGTGATTTGCATCGCCGCTTTCCATCACCTGCCCAGTAAAGAGTTGAGGCTTAAGGCTTTACGGGAAATAAGGAGAGTCTTAAAGTCCGGCGGTTATTTGTTGATGACCAACTGGCATTTATGGCACCGGCCGTTTTGGCAATATTTTTTTGTTGATTTTTGGAAAAAGAATTCCCTTAAGGATTTTTTCTTCCCCTGGAAATCGGCTGACGGCCGGGCGCAGTGTCAGCGGTATTATCACGCTTTCGCTAAAGGAGAACTCAAGCGCTTGCTCCAGAAAGCCGATCTTGCCGGGGGAAAAATATTTCTTCATCATAATGCCGATAAAAAGTCATACGGCCGGGGGATTGACGTTATTGTTATCTCCAAGAAACCGTAAAGCTGTTTTTGGCCCTAAAAAACTTGATTAATAAATTAAGGCAGGGTAAAATCCTAATGGTATGAATTTAGAGCAATCCATTTTTAAATCTTACGACATCCGCGGCCTTTATCCTCAGGAGCTGAATCAAGAGGCGGCCGGTTTGATCGCCCAAACTTTTTTAAAGATGGTATCGGACAAGCTGGATAAGCCGATTAAATCTTTAAAGATCGTGGTGGGGCGCGATATCAGAAAAGCCTCTGAACCGTTGAGCCAAACAGTGATTAAAACTTTCTTGGCCTATGGCGTTCAGGTTGATAATATCGGCCTGGTCTCCATCAATGATTATTATTTCGCCTGCGGTTATTACAAGTACGACGCCGGCATTATGGCCACCGCTTCTCATAATCCCCCGGAATACGGCGGTTTTAAAATGGTCATCCGCGGCCGCTTGCCTGAGGCCATAGAGTTTATTTCCGGCCAAGAGCTTTACGCCCGGCTGCGGAATTTAGATTTTCCCCTGGCGGCCGAAAAAGTTTCGGGCAAGCTTAATGATAAAGAGGTCTGGGATGACCACTTACGGCATGTTTTGTCTTTTATCGGGCCGACGGAAATTAAACCCTTTAAGGTAGTTGTAGATAACGGCAACGGCATGAATTCAATATTTTTATCCAAGCTGTTGCCAAAACTTCCGGGTGAATTTGTGCCGATGTTTTTTGAACCCGACGGCCGTTTTCCCAACCGCCCGCCTAATCCTTTGGCGGCCGGAGCAGCGCAGGCAGCCAGCCAAAAAGTTTTGGCCGCTAAAGCCGATCTGGGTTTTATTTTTGACGTTGACGGCGACCGCATGTTTTTAGTGGATGAGCGGGGTCATTTTATCACCGGCGATCAGGTGTTATTAATGATGATTAAGCCGATGCTTAAAAAATATCCTGGGGCCGGCATAGCTTATAATCTGATTTGTTCCAAAGCGGTGCCGGAGCTTATAGAAAAACTCGGCGGCCGGACTTTAAGAAGCGAAGTTGGATACCGGAACGTAGCCAGACACATGATGGAGGAGGGTGGCATAATGAGCGGCGAGGTTTCCGCTCATTTCGCCTTTAAGTATAATTTTTATGCCGACTCCGCCTTTTTGGCTTTAATGCTGGTGTTAAAGACTTTATCCGACGATGGCCGCCCGCTTTCCCAAATCATCAAGGAAAATTATTTGTATGCCAGAGGCGATGAGATTAATATTATCGTAGACGATATTCCGGCTAAACTTGAGAAAATCAGAAAATATTATCAGGCTAATATCAGGGACGAAATTGACGGCATTACCGTGGAATTTGATCGTTGGTGGTTTAACGTCCGGCCGTCCAATACCGAGCCGCTTTTAAGAATAACGGCGGAAGCGGAGAATCAGGCAGAGTTAAAGAGCAGGCAGGAGGAGATACTTGGTATACTTAACAAGTAAGGTACAAGGAACAAATTTCAAAATACCTGCCCGTCCAGCCGGCGGGTAAAAAATAACCAAATTCTAAATTACAGCCTGAGACATTTGGGAATGTATGCCGGTGCGCAATCTGATTAAGGTAATTTGAATATTAAATATTTTTTGCAGTTCGTTTCTTGCAACTTGGAGGTTTTTACTATGATTGGTATTTTTGATTCAGGTTTTGGCGGTTTAACCGTGTTTAAAGAAATCAGGAAGGTTTTGCCGGATTATTCTTATATTTATCTGGGCGATAATCTGCGGGCGCCTTACGGCGGCCGTAGTCAGGCATCAATCTATAAATTTACCCAACGGGCCGTTGATTTTTTATTTAAACAGGGCTGTCAGCTGGTTATTATCGCCTGCAATACCGCTTCCGCCGAAGCTTTAAGAAAACTTCAGCAAAATTGGCTGAAAGAGCATTATCCGGACCGGCGTATTTTGGGCGTCATCAGGCCGTTGGTGGAAGCCGCAGCGTTGCTTTCCCGTTTCGGCAGAATAGGCGTGGTCGGCACAACCGCCACGGTCAGTTCAGGAGCGTACATTAAAGAGTTGCAACGCCACAAGAGCGGGGTGGAGATTTTTCAAAACGCCTGTCCTTTGTTAGTGCCTTTGGTGGAAGAAGGCTGGCTGGATAAGCCTGAAACCAGAATGATTATCAAGCGTTGCCTGCGCCCGCTTAAAGATCGGCAAATAGACACCCTGATTTTAGGCTGCACTCATTATTCGTTGCTGAAAAAAGAATTCGTTAGGCTGGCAGGCAAGCGAGTTCAGGTGGTTGACGCGCCGCGGGTGATTGCCGAAAAATTAGCCGATTATCTAGAACGCCATCCGGAGATTAACGCCAAAATAGAGAAACGGAAAACCGTGAGATATTTAACCACCGATGACCCTCAAAAATTCGCGGCTTTAGGCAGCCGGTTTTTAGGCGCGTTGATGACCGCTGAGAAAATTGAATTATAAAATTAAGTTATTTAAAAAAAGACCACCGGCAAGAGGATCGCCAGGTGGTTTTATAATGCCCCAACGACCGACCGGATGACCTGGCTGATTTCCAGGTAAGTCCGGTTTCTTTCCGGGGCCGACAAGAGCCCGCCAAGCGAAAGTGGCGGGCTAAAGGTTATACTGACCCTTTTTCTGCCGCGGAAAGCTAACAGAAAGTAGTACCATTTGGAGCCGATCGGCATGACCTTGCTCCATCCCCGGATTCTAACCGGGATAACCGGGCAACCGGTCGTCCGGGCAATCCGGCCGGCGCCAGGCCCGGCTCTGCCGATTTTTTCGTTTGGATCCCGAGTTCTCGTTTCTTCAAAGAAGACCAACAGGTTGGCCTTTTGGAGAATTTTTATCTTAAAAAAATAGGGCTAATTTGTCAATCTAAAAAGCCTTGCCCGCGCGGGCAAGGCTTTTTAGATTAAACCCATTCTTTTTTTGATGGCTCGGATATTTTTTTGTGCGATCTGGCGCGCCTTTTTGGCGCCGTCAGCCAGAATTTTTTGAACTTTCTTTTTATCTTTAACCAGTTGTTTTTTTTTGGCCTGGATTGGTTTTAAATAATTTATAATAACTTCGGCCAATTCAGTCTTCAATTCAGAATATTTAAGGTTTTTGGCTTCAAAAGCTTTTTGAAATTTTTGAACGGTTTTGGCCTCAGCCAAAAGTTCCAGCATGGTAAACAGGTTTTTAACGCCAGCTGACATGGTCTGGGCGTCTGGGCCTTCGTCTGTTACGGCTTTCATTATTTTTTTTCTGATTATTTCCGGTTCGTCAGTCAGGGCGATCAGATTATTCGGGCCGAGCGACTTGCTCATTTTTTTGGCCGGGTCGGTTAAAGACATGATTCGGGCACCCTGGCCGATAATCGGTTCAATTTCCTTAAAGTAATTGCCGAATTTATTGTTGAATTTTCTGAGAATGGTATTGGTTAATTCCAAATGCTGCAACTGGTCTTCGCCTACCGGCACGATGTTGCCATGGTACAGTAAAATGTCAGCCGCTTGCAAAACCGGATAATCAAACAAACCGGCATTAACATTTTTTTGATGCCGGCTGGCTTTATCCTTAAACTGAGTCATTCGTTCCAGTTCGGCTATCGGCGTTAAAGTATTAAACAGCCAGCACAATTCTGTATGTTCGGGAACGTGCGACTGGACAAAAAGAATTGATTTTTTAGGATCAACGCCAATGGCCAGCAAATCCATGGCCGTATTTAAAATCTGATCCGGGAATTTTTGAGGATCATAATCAACGGTAATCGCGTGCAAGTCTACAATGGCGTAATAGCAATAATATTGATTTTGCAAATCAACCCAGTTTTTGAGGGCGCCCAAGTAGTTGCCTAAATGGATTTCGCCTGTTGGTTGGATGCCGGAAAATAGAATTTTTTCTGTCATATATTCAATTTTAGCACAAAATTCGTAATAACCAAAAGCCTTGCCCGCGCAGGCTAAGGACAGAGTATTGGCAAATGCGGGTAAGGCCTTTTTTAGACTTCAATAATTACCGGCAGCACCATAGGGCGCCTTTCGGTTTTTTGGAAGAGGAATTTGCCGATTTCATTCCTGATTTTTTCCTTTATGTAGGCGTCGTTGGCCGAGGTTTTGGGATTGTAATCTTTTAAGATGGAACGGACTTTTTTCCGGGTGGCTTCAACCAGTTCTTTGTTTTCTTTCATATAGATAAAGCCGCGCGAAATTAAATCGGGATTTTGCACCAGCTGGCCGGTTTTACCCCTAATGGTGGCGATAACGACAATCATGCCATCGGCCGCCATCATTTGTCTGTCCCTAATGACGATATTGGAAACATCGCCCACGCCCAGTCCGTCGACAAAAACATAGTCGCTCGGCACCTTGGTGCTGGTCAGCCGCCCGCCCTTTTTGGTGAATTCAATGACCTGGCCGTTGTCGGCCACGAAGATTTTTAAGGGGTTGATGCCGGTGGCCTCGGCGATTTTGGCATGCATTCTTAAGAAGGAGTGGTTGCCTTCAATGGGGACAAAGTATTCCGGCTGAACCAGCTTAAGCAAGAATTTAAGGTCTTCGGCCTTGGCGTGTCCGCCGGCATGGATATCCACCATTTGGTAATGAATCACTTCGGCGCCCAGGCGGTAAATGGAATCTTTAAGCCTTTGCACCGAACGTTCGTTGCCGGGGACGACCGAAGAGGAAAAGACTACCGTGTCGGCCGGTTCAATTTTCAGGCTGCGATGTTCCTGGTTGGCAATGCGCATTAAAACCGCCCGGCCTTCGCCCTGGGCTCCCGTGCACATGATGATAATTTTATTTTTGGGATAATCGTCAATTTCTTTGAGGGAGATCAGGGTGCCTTTTTTCATTTTAAGATACCCCAGGGACTGGGCGATCTCAACGTTGGTTTTCATGGAGTAGCCGTCAAAGGTGATTTTTTTGCCCAGTTTTTCCGCCGCCCAGACAATTTGCTGGATGCGGCTTAAGAGCGAGGCAAAGGTGCCGATAATCAAACGGCCTTTGGCATTGCGGATGATTTCATCCAGATTGACCTGAATTTCGCTTTCGCTCAGCTGATGGCCGGGCTGCGAGGCGTTGGTGGAGTCGGCCAGCAAGGCCAAGACTTTTTGCCCGCTTAAGGCGGCGATTTTATCAATTTCCGAGGGGGTGTCGCCGGAACTCTCCAGGCTGAGTTTAAAGTCGCCAGTGTGGACTATTTTGCCTAAGGGTGTGTCCACCACTATGCCCATGGAAGTGGGAATATTATGGCTGACGCCAAAAAAGCTGACGGTAAAGACGCCCGCTTTGATGACGTCGTTGGTCGTCACCGCCTGCAGCCTTAAGTCGCCGTTACTTTTAAAGTCTTCCTGTCTTTTGGAAATCATGGCCAAAGTTAAATCGGAACTGTAAATAATGGGATTGTTTAATTGGCCGATGAGGTGAGGAATGGCGCCGATATGGTCGTAGTGTCCGTGGGTGATAAAAACTCCGCGGATTTTTTTTACTTTGCCTTTTAAATATTCAATGTTGGGAATGATGTAATCAATGCCGGGCATGTCTTCTTCCGGAAACTGGAGGCCCATGTCAATAATAATAATATCGTTTTCATATTCCAAAACTGTCATATTGCGGCCGACTTCTTCGTTGCCGCCCAGGACAATAACTTTAAGTTTGCCATCCTGATTAAAGACGGTTTTTTGAGGCTGGTTAAAATTGTTCGCCGGCCGTCTGTCTTGAGTCCGGCGGCGGTGTGTGCGGTGTCGCGTTCCCTGACCGGCCGGTCTTTGGCTCCGAGTCTCAGACTTAAGGAGCGGGCTCGGCGCCAAAGATGGTTGCTTGAATTGGCGGTCACCCTGCGGAAACCGGCGCGGCCGGTTTGATTTAGTTTTTGATTTTACCATAAAATTGCGTATCGCCCGTTGCCAGATGGAGTTTTGGTTTTTAACTCAAAGGCAAACAGGCATTTTGAGATACTGTTAGTGTTTAATGAATTAATTTTAGTTGTTGTTTAATTGAGAATTAAGAATAAGATTTAGAGACCGACGGTTTTTGAATTTTACATATATTCAAAAGAACGGGGTCTCAGGAGTTTAAGAGTTGAAGATAAATTGAAGTTGTCGGGCTGGCGCCAGGGCTGATTTTTGATGTCCACTGCCGGAAAATTTTAAGCCAGGTCGTGACAATGCGGTTTAGCCGCCAGATTGTGCGCGTCATCCAGGCTGGTCGTTTTTTATTATGGCACCTAAGACCCCGCCAAAACTTCCCTGCGCTTAAGCTCGGTCGTTGGCGTGGTAGGGAGGATTGAGTATTTAATTAGGGAATCAAGGCCGATTCAATAAACCGTGCGCGCCCGCCTGCCAGAGCCTGGTGCCAGAGGTGGGACTTGAACCCACAAGCTTTTTAGGCACACGGCTCTGAACCGTGCGTGTTTGCCAATTTCACCACTCTGGCGCCCGGCACTAGAGGCGAAATTAGTGTCTGAGCGCATGTTATTAATTTAATTTACGAAAGATAAATGATACGGTGGCGGGCTGGGTTATAATATTTAAGAAGCTGAGTCCGGTTTTTTCCAGGAAAATTGTCGTTCGGTTTTGATGTACCAATCGGTGATTTTGTTAAAACGGTCCGCCGGGGTTGTAATTCTGGTGGTGGTTATGCCTTTAATCATTTCGTCTACCGGATAAGTGTGAATGGGGTTGTATAAAAAGATGGCCGGCACGTATTGCGAAATAATATTTTGAAAGTGAATATATTTTTTATTTATTTCTTCCAGGTTTTCCATGGTTCTGGCTTCTTCCAGAACTTGATCAACGTCGCGGTTCGCCCAAACCGCCAGATTGGCGCCCGGGCTGGCCATTTGCGAGGAATGCCAGAAAGGATAGGGATCGGATTTGATGATTTCGCCGAATAACAGGGCGTCGTAACTGCGCGGTTCAATAATGTCATTTTTGATCCGGTCTTTGCCGATGATTTCTATATTGGTGCTGACGCCGATGTCTCCCCAGTTTTTTTTAATAATGTTTAAAGCGTTGGTATATTCAATTTTTTCCACCGTGGTTAAAGTCAGCTGCAGGATCTGATCATTTTTTTTTCTGACCATGGCGCTGGTCCCCTCGTCTTGAACCAGTTTCCAGCCGGCTTCGTCTAAAAGTTTTTTCGCCGTCTCGGGGTCATAAGTGTATTTTTTGATATCTGGATGATAACCGATAAAGCCCGGCAAGATTGGGCCGTTAATAATGGCGCCTTTTTGGTCCAGTGATTCCTGGAGAATCAACTGCCGGTTGATGGCATAGGCCAGGGCCTGCCTGACCTGAACTGCCTGGAGAACATCATTTCTTTTGGTGTTGAAGAAAATCGCCGTGTACTGGGGCAATGATAAAGAATAGTATCTTAAGGATTTGTTTTTTTCAACTTTAGCCTGAAATTCCTGGGGTAGCAGATTCAAGCCCTGAATATTTTTGTTGGCTAAGGCGTCGGTAGCCGATTCAAAATCGCCGTAAAATTTAAAACTGATTTCCTTGAGGTAGGGTTTTTGTCCGTAATAATCATCATTACGTTTCAGGGTGTAGGTTCTGATGTTGCCGTTTTTGTCTTTGGTTAATGAGGCGAACATGAACGGCCCGGTACCCACCGGTTTTTTATTTAATTCCGCCAAAGTGGCGTTGGCGGCCGGCACGGTTAGCCATTTATGTTTGGGCAGAATGCCAAAGGTCAGGCTGTTCAAAAAGTTGGCCAGCGGCTCTTTAAGAATAAAGCGCACAGTGGTTTCGTCTAACTTTTCCATCTGCACGTTGCCCAAAGCGCTTTTAAGCTGGCTTTGCCATTCGGGGTCTTGGATGTTAGTGACGGTAAAAATAATGTCATCAATGGTCAAAGGCTGGCCGTCGTGCCATTTAACGTTGTCTTTGATTTTAAAGGTGTAAATTTTGCGGTCAGGGCTGATTTGAAAGCTTTCGGCCAGATCGGGCTCCAACACGCCTTCGTTGTTTATTTTTAACAGGCCGTTGAAGATTAAATTCGCCAAATCGCGGTCAACGTCATTATAGGAAGCTAAAATAGGGTTGATATACTGAGGAGTACCGACCAGGCCTTCAACGTAACTGCCGCCGCCGGCCGGAACTATAACCGTGTGTTTAAAGTAAAAGTCTCCGACTAACAGCACCAGGCAAAGGCCGATAACCGCGCTTAATATCTTGATGATCTGCAATTCTTTTTTAGAAAGAAAGCGGGGCAGCGCTTTTAATTGCGATAAGCTGGGCAGAGTTTTGCGCGAAAGATTAAAAACCAGCTTGCGATCAAGCTTATTGGAAGCGTTGAGTGAATTGGCGGCGCTTTTAATCTTGAATTTTAATAATTTGACAAAAAGATTTTGCAATTTTTTTTGCCAATTTTTAATGGAGTCCACGTTTATTTGGATAAGAAAACGTTTACGACGGCCAGTCCCAGAAACAGGACGGCAAGAACAATAGTCGCGATAAAGATAGTTTTTTCAGCGCCACGCTTGGTGCGGTAAACTCCGCCTTCACCGCCGAAAATACCGCCTAAACCAGCGCCGCGGTTTTGAATCATGATAGCGGCGATTAATAGAACCGCTATAACGAGTTGTACTATTTGCAGCGGATAAATGTCAAGGAAAAATCATAAAAAATCATAAAAATCATAAAAAATCATAACTTGCGAATATTGGCGCTTATTTAAAAATTTTTTTATTCCGTAATTTTCTGTGATAATTAACGGCAAAGCGGTGGGCTTCGTCCCGCAAGCGTTGTAAAAGCTGTAAAGCGGGCGATCGTTTGGACAAGCGCAGGGGCTTGCCTGAGCCCGGCAGGTAGATTTCTTCTTGGCGCTTGGCCAGGGAAATAATCGGTACGTTTTGGGAAAATTTCCGGGCGGCGTTAAGCTGGGTCGGCCCGCCGTCTATGACTATCAGGTCGGGTCGGCGCCAGTCCTGGTGCCGTAAACGCCGCTTGATAACTTCCGCCATCATGGCCGGATCGTTAATGCCTTTGACAGTTTTAATGGCAAACCGGCGGTATTCATTTTTATCCGGCTGGCCGTTGGTAAAAACGACCATGGAACCGGTGGCCGCCGCTCCCTGGATATTGGAAATATCGTAAGCTTCCATTCGCTCTAGGCTTTTTAGCTTAAATATTTTTTTTAGTTCAGCCGAAGCTTGCCGGCCGTTTTCAACTTTTTTTTCCCACGAAGCCAGCTGCGTCCGTAAATGATGTTTGGCGTTGGTTAAAGCCAAATCCAGCAGTTTTTTCCGGCCGCCTTTTTGTGCCTTAACGGTTTTAACCCACTCCGAAAATATCGGCTGCGGCACGATTAAAGTTTTAGGCCGGTCCGCAGTTTGGCCGTAGTACTGGCCGGCAAACTGTTCCAAAATTTCCTGGTCATTAAGCAGTCTGACGTTTTTTAAGGTAAAGTTTTGCTGATCAAGCAGCCTGCCTTCGCGGACTTTAAACAGCGTTATGACAGCCAGATTAGCCTGAGTAAAAAGATTAAGGTAGTCTTCGTTTATTTTTTTCGCGGAAACCACCTGTTGGTTTTGCGCCAGCCGGTTAAGGGCGTTGAGCTGGTCTCGCAGCGCGGCCGCTTTTTCATAAGCCTGGGACAAAGACGCTTTGTCCATCTTTGTTTTTAAATCCGCCCGGACTTTTTGGGTTTTGCCTGATAAAAAATCATTTAGCCGCCAGATTGTTTTTTGCCATTCAGTCTGCGTAATAAGCTGTTGGGATAAATATCTGCCCAGATGGTAAGGCGAACCGGTTTTTTTGCCCAGTTCCACCATCGGCCCTCGCTGGGAAAAATAAGGGAAGATTTTACGCAGGAGCTTTAAGGAATATCTGACCGCAACCGCCGAGGTATAAGGGCCGAAGTATTTAGGCAACTTATGATGTATGGCTGATGACGCCTGATTTTTTTTATTGTCATTGATTTTTCTAACGGCCACTACTTGCGGAAAATCGCCGTCAGTGATTTTTATGTATAGCCAGCTTTTATCGTCTTTTAAATCTATGTTAAAAGGCGGCTGGTATTTTTTAATCAGCGTGGCTTCCAAGAGCAGGGCTTCGGTTTCGTTATTGACGATGGTGTATTCAATTTTTTTGATTTGTTGCACCATCAGCTGCTTGGCCGGCGATAAATCGGCGTTTTTGACAAAATAAGAACGCACCCGGTGGTTGAGATTTTTGGCCTTGCCGATGTAAAGAAGTTTATTTTGAATATCTTTAAATTTGTAGACGCCCGGTTGGCCGGGGATATTTTTAAGACCTGTAATCATAATAATTTACATTTTTTAATCAAGGGTTAATCTGGTCAGGTTGAAACATTAAAAAATTATCCGTCCAAAAGAGATAATCATATAATGAGATGGTTGCAAAACTCATTTAGCTAACTTTTTAAGGTAATATTTGATAAACATTAAATGACAGAATCCTTGATAATTAACGGCTTTCTTTTCCATAAATCGGTCAATCCTGCGATTATTGTTAATCCAATTAAAGCTCCTTTCAACCTTCCACCTCTGCTGACTGTATTTCCTTTCCTTTAGTTCAGATTTAGTGATGTTTTTCTGGTTATTCCTTCTTCTGATTAAACAAGGTTTGATCTTTCTTTTTCTTAGTTCTTTTCTGAATTTATCATCATCGTAACCTTTATCAGCGCCTAGCCGTTTCGGCCGTCTGATTTTACCCCTAACCGTAATTTGATCCACTGTTTTTAGGGCAAATTTCTGATCATGATGATTAGCCCGGCCGCAAGTCAGAGCGAGTGGATTACCTTTAGCGTCAATGACAATATTGCGTTTTAGGCCGTTTATCTTATGTTTTCCCGTATAACCTACGTATCTTTTGCCCCTTTTTTAGATTTAACATCCGAAGCATCAAGATAGGCGTTTCGCCAATGCAATAAGTTCTTTTTATCAGCTTTATGCTTTAATTCTTCAAAGATTTTCTTGAAAGTGCCGTTTTTTACCCATTTGATGAAATGGCGATAGCAGGTAACGTAGTGAACATTAAAGTCGTGCGGTAAATCGCGCCATCTGCAGCCAGTTGATAAAACATAGAGTATGCCATTAATCACCTCAAAAAGATCTGCTGGCGGACGGCCGGTTTTCTTGCGTTGCCGCCTAATTAGCGGTTCTATCAGCTGAAATTGTTTCTCGGTTAAATCCGAGGGGTAGGATTTCCTTTTTTGTTTTTGTTGTTGCATAAGAGTACAAGGTTAATTGACTTTATACCCTTATTTTACAACAAAATTAGTTTTGCAACCATCTCAATATATCACAAGGCTTAGATTGACAAAAAAATAAGGAGCTCAGGCGTGCCAAAGCTCCTTAATACAACTTATAGTGTCGGCAATCAACCGAGCCTCAAACCCCTGGAACCGGTGGCCCGCCTCTTGGTAATTCCTCAGGGTGACCAGGGGATCGCCAACTCCGCGGTTGGAGGCAAACGCGCTGAGCAGTTTTTTAGACTGCCCAGGGTTGACAATCGTGTCCGATCCCCCGTGGACGATCAGCACTGGTCCGCCGAACTTGGCGGCGGCCCGGTAGAAATCGTAGCGCAGGCCAGAGCGCCGCAACCGGCGGTTGACGCCGCCGATGACCTTGTACAGGTCGGGCGGAGTGTCGTGATAGTCAGATCGGGGCGCCCAAAGAACGAGCGCTTTGATCCTTGGATCACTGGCCGCCGCCATAATGGCCGCTGAGCCGCCCACGGAAGTCCCATGGACAGCAATGCGCTCAGGATCAACCCCCTGAGACTGGGCCAGCAACCTGATCGCCCGCCTGATGGTGTTAGCGTAAAGCCCCAGCGTCACCAGCTGGGGATTGCCATCGGACATGCCAAAGGCTGGAGGATCCAGCCTTAAGTGCGCCCAGCCGGCGTTGATCAGCTCTACGCCCAACTCAAATTTTTGCCGGCCTTTTCTGTCTCCTTTCCAGCCGGGGAAGGTGATCAGGCAGGGGACTGTCTGTCCCTGATTGAGATGTTTTGGCAGGTTAAGCGAACCGACAACGAGCAGCCCGTTAACCATAAATTTTACCTCTCTTCTATCAGAGATTCGGAAGAGCTGTGCGCCCGGTTTTAGGTTGCCCATCTTGACCCCACTTTCTTTTTTGTTGGTTGTGATCATGAACAAAGATTTGTAATAATAGCTGGAAATAGGCATTTTGTCAAGCTTAGGGTAATAGAGTATAATTTCCTTATAATCATTTTTTAAAATGTTACAGCGAAACTGGTCAGCCTACATCAAAGATCTGGACAGGGTTGATAAAGATTTGGAAAGATCGCGAACTGTTTTTATAGGCGCAACACCTTACACGCGTATTGTGCCGTCTTTTTTTATGAAAAATTACGAAATTTTGTGTTTAAAGGATTGTAAGGAAATAGATTATCTCAGACAATATGCGGATATTTATTGTTTGGAAAGAGAATTTCCTGATACCATTGATCAAATTAAGAGTACCACCGAATTGGTAAAAAATCGATATTTTTTGCAACATCTTAAACAGTCCGGGCGGCGTTTTTCCGTCTTGTTATACATGTTAGGCGGCGCTTTGCAAAACGAACTCAGGCAGAAAGGCATCCACTATTTAGCCAATCATCCCATGATCGCCCGGGGGGTTTTATATAAGGGCAATTTTAGAAAGCTGTTAAAACAACTTAAATTGCCGACCTTGCCGGACAAACTGTTTCCAAAAGGAGATTTTATGTCTTTGGATTATCAGGATTTGGTTAAAGAGTTCGGTCCGAGTTTTGTCTGCCAGCGTGGCGACTATGATACCGGTGGTCAGCGCGGTACCTTTTTTGTCCATCAGCAAAATGATTTTGAGCTGGTAAAGAATAATTTTACCGCCGAGGGTAATTTTAAAACGGTCCAGTTGTCAAAATTCATCAAAGGCAATTCTTTAAGCATGATTGGCTGTGTCACGGAATCGGGCATCTTATGTTCCGGTTTGCAAACTCAGTTAGTGGATATTCCCGAGGTTCTGGATGGCGAAGAAGCGCTCGGACAGTTTTTAGGGCATGACTGGGGCAACAGGGATTACAGCCATGAGGCGGTTATTCAGGCGGAAGCAGTCATTAAAACCCTGGGGCGTCATCTTTATGAAAAAAAATATCGCGGGATTTTTGGCGTAGATTTTATGTACGATCCTAAAACACCGGCCGCCATTTATCCGATTGAGTGCAACCCCAGATTTACCGGCTCATTTCCCTTAATCTCTTTATTGCAGATGCAAAAGCGCCTGCCGCCCTTTGAGCTGTTTCACATTTTGGAACATAAAAAGATTAAGTATGAGGCGGAGGTTGACGTTTTAAACAAGCTTTATAAAGATTTGCCGCCCCAAAGCAATATTTACGTTGGAGCTCATAATGTCAGCCGGATGCCGGTGGAACTGGAATCGGGCGTTTACGTTTTTAACGATCAGGGCGATATTTCCTATAAAAGGCCGGGCGCCTTCCCCTGGCAGCTTAAAAACGAGTTTGAATTTTTAGTCATTGATAATATTTTTTTCAAGAATTATCCGTTAATGCAGGATGTTTCGCGATTGTTCAGGCTGATTTTCCCCCGGCGCATTTCTGAAACTTCCAATCAGCTTCAACCTTTATTCAGGCATATCGTTAAATCGTTTACGCATTTAATCAACCATCACCAGTAAGATGAAAACAGCCTGGCTCAAAGAATTATCGGATAAACAGGCCGCCGGCGACGCGGTGGAGTTTATAGTCTTACAAGGACGTAAAGCTCTGAAATGTCTGATGATCAAGTCTGATTTTGAGGATATGCTAGAACACTCAGCTTATGATGTGGCGGCCGCTTTGACCGCCAAAGGACTGGCGCGTATTTTTCTGCGCCCGGAACGCGAGATTGATTACCGGCAATTGTTGGTGCTTTTACGGGTTGACGAGGCCAGAAAAATGAAGATGCCTTTTGATAAAATCAACCGCCAGCAATTAGCCTCAGCTGCGGCGCACCCTTTTATCAAAGCCTGGCAATTCAACCAAGAACAGTCCGTTATAGAAAATCTTAAGCCGACTTTACTCGCGTCGGCTGAGATAAAGCATGATCTGGAGTTAGGTTTGGGATTATACGGCGAATCTGCCGTTTGTCCTCTTAAGACGTGTTCTGCCAAAAGGTGCAGTTGGCAGGCATATAGTTTAATCAGGCAACTGATGAATCAGGATGCTGTAAGAGCCAAGAAACGCCAGCCCAGAAACCAGCAACTGTCGTTTGCCCAAAAATGGTCTGATGTTAAAGAACCGGTTATGACCAAAACTCTGCCGGTGGAATTAACCAATCAGGAATTTACGCAGTCGGCTAAATTCATTTTAAAGTAAAAAAATAAGCATTTTTAAGGATCAACCCTGTGCCAGTTACGTTATTTTTGGCGCAGGGTTTTTGGCGCAGGGTTGACTTTTTTTACAAAATATGCTATATTTACATATTACAAAAAATAAGGCAGATTAAGGCTTTTTACAGTATTGTAGGCTAAAATAAGCTAAAATATTGAACGAAAGTCTTAAAGAATTTTCAAATCAAGGGGAGCTGATCCCCATTAATCCCCAAACAAAGGAGGCAAGATGCCTACCATCGGGGAAATCATCAGTGGCCGTGTCCGGCAGACACTGTCGGGCTTGGCCAAGAGTAACTTCGCCCGGTTGTATGGGCGGGGTTACAAGCCAGACGAGGATGTCTGGCAGCCGTCATTCGGCGGACTGACCCACGTTGAAGTGGGCGTCCGTCTGACAGTACCGGTCGCCGAAGATCTGGGCCTCCAGCTTGACGACGTCCGGACCTGGCCGGACGGCCGTCGGTTCCTGGCAGTGCCTTTGGGCATTGCCAAGGACGGCACCGTTCAGGTGCCAGCGTCCCTGTTGTTTCGGGACGACTGGTTCGTCATGTTGAAGGTCGTGACTTGCACGGCCTTTGACAAAAAGCAAAACAGACCGTTTTATGCCTGCTGTCTCTCGCCAGACGGCAGGAAGTTGTATGCTATTGACGCGAGCCGGACCGCCGGCGTCCGGACGCACTCTGTGGCGTACTACAAGACGTACGCCCAGATGTGTCAGTGCACGGCCGGCACTGAGAGCAAGCCGGTGCCGGTGCGGCCCATGAACCTGATACACATCCTGAAGGCGAAGGATAACGACCGGTTGTTCCGGGTCGTGATCCAGCGCCTGATGGTGCTCCGCCGGAAGGATGCCCGCGGCTGGAGCTACAGGCTCCAGCTGAGTCATCTGAAGTCCTTCTCCGTTCAGGAGAAGGGCCATGATGATCAGCACGGCCCTCGGCTGTTCCCCGCAGATATTGCGGGGGGGTTGACCGGCGAGTTCAGCTGGCTCGCCACGGCCGTGCGGGACACGTACCGTGTCCTGAACGGGGATCCCCTTCACGTTTTCGCCGACCGGTTTGACCCGGCGGTGGAGAGGCTGATTGGGGCCATCTGGAGCGGCCTCCTGCAGGGATGAGTTTTTTCACCCCATACCCGATAGTGTATCTTCAATGACAGCGATGTCAGCGAGGATCACGGGTATGGGGTTTTTTATGATTGACTTTTTTAAATAAGCCTTGTATTTTTTAATGAGTCGTCCTTTGTTTTGTCAGTCACATTCCCGTCTAAACGGAGAGAAAAAACTATGGCAGACGGTTCAAGTGATCCGTTGCAGGATTTTTTACTTTCGCTGTTAAACGAAAGTGATTTGACAGTTTCAAGCCGTAAACTTGCGGCGGCCGGCAGACGGGCGAGTGGCGCCCGTCAAAAAATTGAGCAAATCAATACGTTGCTCAGATCTTCCCAAGATCGGGAAGATTTCCGGCAGCGTCTGATTCAGGCCGGCTGGCCAAAAAATAAGCCTCCGCGTTTTACGGCGGAGGTTTTTTAATGCGAAATTGCAGAGAATTGTCTTGACAGCTAGCCTTTTTTGTTTTAACCTAGTTTGATTAAGTACGTTTTTTTAGTCATTAGTCATAACATAAGGAGTGGGGCATGAATCCTTACGTTGAAGAATTGACCGGTTTGACCCGTGAGCAAGTCTTAGACGGGATCAAAGATGGCACAATCCACTCGCAATCAAGGGTTGTTGCCATCCATGAGATTTCCCCTCAGGAAATCTCATGGCGGATTGAAACGCCCGGAATAATGGTGGGCGTTGGGCCGGACATTAGTCCGGAAGAACTTGAGGCAGTCTTGTGCGAGACCCAATAATTTTTGGGCCTCGTTTTTTATCCGGCATCCCCTGAAGTATATTTATATAACTTCAGGGTGGTGTTTGGGGGTGTTGGATTTATTTGAGTGTTGACTGGGATGCAAAAATACGATATACTGTTCGCTAGTCTGTTGATTATGTGAAACTTGTAGCCGGTTTTACGCGCTTACGGGTTTCACGTTTTTCGTAACTTATAACCCAATATCAATGTCTTCAAATAGCATCATCATCAAAGGCGCGCGGGTGCATAATTTAAAAAACATCAGCGTGGACATCCCCCGCGACCAGCTGACGGTTATTACCGGCATTTCCGGCTCCGGTAAATCTTCTTTAGCCTTTGACACCATTTACGCCGAAGGCCAAAGGCGGTACGTGGAATCGCTGTCTGCTTATGCCAGGCAGTTTTTAGGCTTGATGGACAAGCCGGACGTGGATTCCATTGAGGGACTGTCGCCGGCTATTTCCATAGACCAAAAGTCAACTTCCAAAAATCCCCGTTCCACCGTTGGCACCATTACCGAAATTTACGATTATTTAAGACTGCTTTACGCCCGCATCGGTCAGCCGCATTGCCCCAAGTGCGGTGAAAAAATTTCCAGCCAGACGGTCAAGCAGATCGCGGAAAAAATTTTAAAGTGGGATCGGGGCGTTAATTTTATGCTGTTGGCGCCGGTAGTCAAGGATCAAAAAGGCGAACACAAGCATTTGGTCCAGGAAATAGAAAAAGCCGGCTATGTCCGCTTGCGCATTGACGGCGCCATTTACAGCATTGAAGAGGCTTCGGATTTAAACCTGGACAAGCAAAAAAAACACCGGCTGGAAGTAATTGTGGACCGCCTGACGGTTAACCAGGAGGATAAAAAACGGATTACCGACTCTTTGGAAACCGCTTTGGATCTGGGCAACGGCGTGGTCATGGTCTACCTGCCCGATCAGAACCAAGAGTTTTTGTTCAGCGAATATTTTTCCTGCCCCAAATGTGATTTGAACCTGCCCAAGATTGAACCGCGGAATTTTTCCTTTAACTCGCCCCATGGGGCCTGTCCGGATTGCACCGGCCTGGGCACCAAGCTGGAAGTGGACCCGGATCTGGTCATACCCAATAAAAAACTGACTTTGGCCCAGGGCGCCATCAGACCCTGGTCCAGAACGGCCGCCAACCAAACCTGGTATTTTAGGATGCTGGCCAACGTGGCCAAGGCCAATAAATTTTCGGTCAATCTGCCGGTGTCTAAATTAACCAAAAAACAGCTGGAACTGGTTTTATACGGCACGGGCGACAAACGTTACAACATGAATTACCAGAGCGAAAGCTTTAACGGCGATTATCAGTCCACTTACGAAGGCGTGATTCCCAATCTGGAACGGCGTTACCGTGAAACGGAATCGGAATATATCAGGAGCGAAATAGAACGCTACATGAGGATTTATGATTGTCCCACCTGTAACGGCCGCCGTTTAAAGCCGGAAGCTTTGGCGGTGACAGTGGCCGAAAAAAACATTCATCAGGTAACTTCCATGACCATCGCAGACGCTTTAAAGTTTTTCAGCCGCTTTAACGGCGCTGACTTGCCCCGTACGCGCTTGGGCGCAGCGGATAAAAAGGAGGCGATTAGGCTGACGGTCAATGAAAGCAAGATCGCCCAGCCGATTTTTAAGGAAATCAAGTCGCGGCTGACTTTTTTGGAGAACGTCGGGCTGTCTTATTTAACCTTGAACCGCGCTTCCAGCACTCTTTCGGGCGGGGAAGCCCAAAGAATCAGGCTGGCGACCCAGATCGGCACTTCGCTGGTCGGCGTGGTATATATTTTAGACGAACCTTCAATCGGTCTGCACCAACGGGATAACGACAAGCTGATCCGCACTTTAAAGGTGTTGCGCGACCTAGGCAATACCGTGATTGTGGTGGAGCACGATGAAGCCACCATGAGAGAAGCCGATTATTTGGTGGATATTGGCCCGGGCGCGGGCAAGCTGGGCGGCGAAATAGTTGCCTGCGGCACGCCCCTGGAAGTCCAAAAAAACAAACACTCTTTAACCGGCCAGTATTTAAGCGGCCAGTTGACCATTGAAGCGCCTAAAAAATACCGGCGGGGCAACGGCCAGAAACTGGAAATTTTAGGCGCCCAGGAGTTTAATTTAAAAAATATTGACGTTAAGATACCTTTAGGCAATCTGGTCTGCATCACCGGCGTTTCCGGCTCCGGCAAATCAACTTTAATGACGGAAATTTTAGCCAAGGCTTTGAGCCAGCATTTTTACCGCTCCAAGGATATCCCCGGCGCCCACAAAGAGATCAAAGGCTTGGAACATCTGGACAAAGTCATCAACATAGATCAGTCGCCCATCGGCCGGACGCCCCGTTCCAATCCCGCCACTTACACCGGCGTTTTTACCTATATCCGGGATTTGTTTACCCAGCTGCCGGAATCAAAAATCCGCGGCTACCGCGCCGGCCGTTTTAGTTTTAACGTCAAAGGCGGCCGTTGCGAATCGTGCCAGGGCGACGGCATGGTCAGGATTGAGATGAATTTTTTGCCGGACGTCTACGTGGAGTGCGAAGAATGCCACGGCAAGCGCTACAATCCGGCCACCCTGGAAGTCCATTATAAAACCCAGGATATCGCCGACGTTTTAAGCATGACCGTCAGCGAGGCGATCAAGTTTTTCGCCAACATTCCCAACATTTATCAAAAGTTAAAAACTTTGGATGACGTGGGTTTGGGCTATTTGCAGCTAGGACAATCAGCCACCACTCTTTCGGGCGGCGAAGCCCAGCGGGTCAAACTCGCGACCGAGTTATCCCGCCGTTCCACCGGCAAAACCCTTTATATTTTGGACGAACCCACCACCGGTTTGCACATTGACGACATTCAGCGTTTGCTCAGAGTGTTAAACAAGCTGGTGGAAAAAGGCAACACGGTTTTAATAATTGAGCATCAGCTGGACGTGATCAAGTCCGCCGACTGGATTATTGACCTTGGACCCGAGGGCGGCGACAAAGGCGGCTACATTGTGGCCGAAGGCACGCCCAAGGAAGTGGCCAAGGTCGCCAAAAGTTACACCGGTCAGTATCTGAAGAAGGTCATGGGGTAGAAGGTCGGTCGGAAGCCAGGCTTTCTCCAAACGATCATCAAACCGACTTATGAGTTGATAAAAAAATAACCCGCTTCTTTAAAGTCGCGGGTTTTATAATACAAACTAAGTCAATTTACAATTTTTGGTAAAAAATTACCCAATCCAGGATGGATCGGGTAAAGTCAAGCTAATCTTGTTTCCAGAACAGATACGATATGCCGATTTTCATGCTGAAGCCGGACATATTGATTTCTGTCCTGGCGGGCAGGTCGGAGATTTGAGTTTCCTGACGGCTGGGTTTGCCGTGGTGGTAACCCATTTCTCCTGTTACCCAGGTTCGGTCTCCAAGCTTTAGCTTGGTACCTCCCGCCATGTTCCAGCTCCAGTCAAAATAAAAATCGGAGTTGGAAACATTTTGCTGGTGGTTTGTTTCTGCCGCCCAGAGCAGATCCATGCCAAGACTGACTTTGATGAATTCGGTCAGTCTCGTAACTCCGAGCATGTCGAATTCCGCACCCAAGTCATATTGAGGCGATACCAAGGTCAGATGGCTTTTGAACTCAGTCGTATAAGTTGACTGCGACCAGCCGGGCTGAACCTGGTTCCAGACTTCGCCAGTTTGGGTGACGTGGTGCCGGTACCAGCTGAGGCTTGGGCCGTGAAAGACGGCGTTATCAAGCCTCCAATGATAGGCGCCATGGAGCAGCCAGCCGGTTTCGGCATCATGCGGTATAAACGCGCCGAAACCAAAAGCCGTTTGTCTCATCGGCTTGTACTGGTTTTCCGGAATCTGGACAGCGGCTGAGGTTGTGCCAGCAAACATTAAGGCCAGCACAGCCAGCGTAAACAACCTCAAGGTTTTCATGATCTTTGCCTTTCTGAAAATGCTACTTGGTTGACGGTTCAACAAAATGATGTTCAAAACAAAATACTATATCATCCGTAAACTTATTTGTCAATCCTTAAAACTCGGGGTAAAATAGGGCTATGAATGAAATATCCCAGTCCATCTTAAAGACCCTGATCTATTTTGACCTTCATGATTATCCGCTGACCCTGATGGAAATTTGGAAATGGTTGTACACGGAGAGGCACGGCGCCTTACTCGCAGGCACGGCGGGATCTGTCATGGATATTGAGAGAACGCTGGGCCAGCTGTCAGATAAGATTGGCTCAAAGGACGGCTTTTATTTTTTAAGCGGGCGTCAGGCGCTGGTTAAATTGCGTTTGGCCAGATACAATATCAGCGAACAAAAATTTAAGCGGGCGAGAAAATTTATCAGGATTATAAGATTAATTCCTTTTGTCCGCTGCGTCATGGTCGTTAATCGCTTGGCTTACGGCAATGTTCATCAGGACAGCGATGTTGATCTGGCGGTCATCGTCCAAAAGAACCGTTTGTGGCTGACCCGGCTGCTGCTCATCGGCTGGTTTTCCCTGCTACGGGTCAGGCCGAAACAGATTGCCCGATCCCAGGCCATTGACCTGAGTTTTTTTATCAGCGAGGACAGTCTGAATTTGCTCTCGTTAAAATATCCGCAGGACGTTTTATTTCCGTTCTGGGTGAATCAGTTTGTGCCGGTTTATGACGACGGCATTTTTAAGGATTTTATTAAGGCCAACCAGTGGGTCAAGACGTATTTGCCGAATGCGTTTCCGTACCGCTTAAATGAGCGCCGGCAAGTAGGTGAGAGTCAATTGGTTAAGCGGGTGATGAGGTTTATCGGTGATTGGGATTTTTGGGAAAAATTAGCCAAAAGTTATCAATTGAAAATAATGCCGCAGGACCTTAAAGCGATGATGAATCAGGACAGCCGGGTGGTAGTCAATGAAAAGTTTTTAAAATTTCACCGGCACGACAGCCGGCGGGCAGTGCAGGAAAAGTTTGATGAATCGGTGAGCAGGTTGGTTGGGTAGATTGGGTGATGGGGCGATCAGGTTCTTGGGTTTTTAGTCATCAGTCATAAATTATAGATTATATTTGCTATGAAATTGTTGGATAAAATCATTACTTACGGCTTGTATTTATTCGTTTTTTTAATGCCTTGGCAAACCAGGTGGATTTATCATGAAGGTTTATTAAACGGGGGAGTTTGGGAATACGGCCGATTTAGTTTATACGGCACGGAGATACTGTTAGTCGTCTTGTTAGGGCTGTCGCTGGGGCAAGTTATCAGATCAAGATACAAAATATTCCGGCTTGTTCGGCCGGCGGACAAACAAAATTCAAAACTTTGGTTTTTTGTCGGGCTATTGGTGATTTGGTCAGCTTTGACGATTTTATGGTCTTCGGACAAACAACTGGCTTGGTATGGCTGGTTAAGGCTGGCAGAGGGCGTTGGCCTGGTCTGGCTGATAACGCAAAACGTAAAATTAACAACGAAAAATTTAGGCCTGGCCTTGATCACCGCGGGCGTGGTGCAGTCATTAATGGCGGTTGGGCAGTGGGTGATGCAACTGTCTTTGGCTAATAAGTGGCTGGGTTTGTCTTTTTTAAATCCTTCAGCTTTGGGCACGGCGGTGGTTGATAACGGGGTCGGTCGTTTTTTACGGGCCTATGGTTCCCTGCCGCATCCTAATATGCTGGCAGGGTTTTTGGTTATATGCTTGCTGGCGGCAGTTATATTAATAGTTATAGAATCATCAGGTAAAATGAAAAGGTTGTTACTGGCGGCAACAGCGGTTATGAGCATGGGTTTGTTTTTGACCTTTTCCCGGGCCGGCTGGCTGACACTATTCATCTGTTTAGTTGTTTATCTGTTGGCTGCCTGGTTGAAAAAATCAACTTTAAAAAATTTTTGGCCGGCGGTCTTAATCATTGTTTTGGTTTTCGGATTTTTAACTTATATTTACGGCGACTTAGTGCAAACCCGGTTAACTTCTTTGGAACGGTTGGAAGTAAAATCCAATCAGGAAAGGCTGGCGGCCATTGATCAGTCGCAGTCAGTCATTAAACAGCATTGGCTCGGCGGCGTCGGTTTGGGCCAGTACACCTTGGTTTTAGCCGGGCAACAGCCGGGGCTTATGGCCTGGGCTTATCAGCCGGTGCATAACACGGGGCTTATGGCCTGGGCGGAACTGGGTTTTGTTGGTTTGCTGTTGCTGATTTTAATTATGGCGGCCGTTTTTAAATCAAGGAGCGAATTTTATTTATTATTGATCGCCGTTTTGGTTTTGGGGATTTTTGATCATTATTTTATCAGTTTTTATTTTGGCATAATGCTCGGCTGGCTGGTAATCGGCTGGGCCTCATTAAAGGCTTAAAACCCCGCACCCCCGCTTTATGTTCATCCGGCCTACCAAGGGCCTCATTAATTATTTGCAAACGGGCTTGACAGCCGTTTTATTTTTGTTAAAATACTAATACATCTAGCACTCCCAGACTAAGAGTGCTAACATTCATTAAAAATTTATCTAAGATTAGTAAAAAACCACGGATATATCGCAGAAGCGACGCCGACAGTTCAAAGGCTGCATCACTGACTAATCACAGCGACAGGCTGCTGATCAGTCATCATGTTATGGTCGGACATGGTGGTGTCTTATCTGCGCTTGGCCGTGTTAATCAAAACAATATGAATTTAAAACCATTAGGCGACAATATTGTCGTCAAAGGTCTTTCCAAGGAAGAGACCACAAAATCGGGCATTATTTTACCCGAAACCGTTGATAAGGAAAAGCCGGAACAGGGCGAAGTTTTAGCTGTCGGTCCTGGTAAATATCAAAATGGCCAATTAGTGCCCATGGAAGTCAAGGTCGGCAGCAAAGTTTTGTTTAAAAAATATGGACCCGATGAGTTTGAGATTGAGGGTGAAAAGGTCCTGGTTATTTCCCAGGATGACGTTGTCGGCGTCTTAGAATAAGCGCGGCCGACGGGGCTGTGACTGATTTGCTCGAGACCGCGAATAAATAACTTATTAATCATCAGTCATTCAATAAATATTAATTATTACACATTATGGCAAAAGATATTAAATTCGGTGAAGAGGCCAGGCAATTAGCCAAGAAAGGCGTGGATAAATTGGCTGATGCCGTTAAGGTCACTTTAGGCCCCCGGGGCCGGAACGTTGTTTTAGACAAGGGTTTTGGCGCGCCGACCATTACCAAGGACGGCGTTTCCGTCGCCAAGGAAATTGAATTGGAAAATAAATTTGAAAACCTGGGAGCGGAAATAGTCAAAGAAGTCGCTTCTAAAACCAATGACGTGGCCGGAGACGGCACCACCACCGCCACTATTTTAGCCCAGTCCATTATTGCCGAGGGTTTAAAGAACGTCACGGCCGGTTCCAATCCTTTGATGCTGAAAAAAGGCATTGAAAAAGGCGTGGAAGCGGTGGTTAACGCCGTTAAAAAATTATCCAAGGAAGTTTCTTCCCAGGCGGAAATTACTCAGGTGGCTGCCATTTCCGCCAATGATCCGGAAATCGGCAAAGTGATTGCCGAAGCCATGGAATCGGTGGGCAAAGACGGGGTGATCACGGTTGAAGAATCTCAGACCTTTGGTATTACCAAGGAAGTCGTGGAAGGCATGCAGTTTGACAAGGGCTATGTTTCCCACTACATGATTACCAATCCCGATACCATGGAAGCCGAGTATGAAGATCCTTACCTTTTAATTACCGATCAAAAGCTTTCTGCCATTCAGGATTTATTGCCGCTTTTGGAAAAGCTGGCTCAGTCCGGCAAAAAGGATTTGGTGATTATTGCTGAAGACATAGAAGGCGAGGCTTTGGCCACTTTAGTCGTCAATAAATTGAGAGGCACTTTTAATTCACTGGCGATTAAGGCGCCTGGCTATGGCGACCGCCGCAAGGAAATGCTGAATGATATCGCGGTTTTAACCGGCGGCAAGGTCATTTCCGAAGAGGTGGGCTTAAAGCTGGAAAACGCCAGCGTAGACATGCTCGGCCAGGCCAGAAAAGTTAAGGCGACCAAGGAGACGGCCACCATCATTGAAGGCAAGGGCGACCCTAAAGCCATTCAAGACAGAATCAGCCAGATTAAAAAAGAAATAGAGAACGTTGACTCAGATTTTGACAAAGAAAAGCTTCAGGAACGTTTGGCTAAGTTAGCTGGCGGCGTGGCCGTGGTTAAAGTCGGCGCGGCTACCGAAGTGGAAATGAAAGAGAGAAAACACCGGATTGAAGACGCTTTGTCCGCCACCCGCGCCGCGGTTGAAGAAGGCATAGTGGTCGGTGGTGGCGTGGCGCTGATCCGCGCGTCTGAGGCTTTAAATGATTTGGAGGTTGAGGGCGAAGAAAAGTTCGGCGTGGATATTTTAAAGAGAGCTTTGGAGGCGCCGGTCAGGCAGATTGCCGAAAATGCCGGCAAAGACGGTTCCGTGGTTTTGGAGGCCATTAAAAACCACCAGGGCAATTTCGGCTATAACGCTTTGGATGATCGGTATGAAGATCTGGTTAAAGCCGGCATTATTGATCCGACTAAAGTTGTCAGGAGCGCTTTGCAGAATGCCGCTTCGGCCGCTTCCTTATTTCTGACGACTGAGGTGATTATTACCGACAAGCCGGAACCCAAGGATGAACACGGTCATGGCATGCCTGGCGGCATGGGTATGCCGGGGATGATGTAAAGACAGCGCTAAGCTTAAAACCAAAACGCAAAATTAATTTTTAAAAAGCGTCGGTTTGATCCGGCGCTTTTTGGATTTACTAAAAGCGTTAATTATCCTATACTATAAGCGTAACCTATGGCAAAAATATCCCTCCGATTTTTGGTCTTGGCCGTCGGCAAAATTTAAAAATTTCGTCAAAATAATGCCTTCTTTTAAATATGACGGAAAATCATAAAAGAGAAATAAAATATTCCTCTGACGACGGTCATCCCTGGGAAGAACAGGACCAGGAAGAGTCAATGAAAGAGCATCAGAGCTCAACTAAGATTCTGGAAAAAAGGGCTTTGCAAAAAGTGGAAACCGCCGGGCAGTTTATTTATGGTCAAAGTTTAACCTGGTATAAAGAGATTGCTATTTGGCCGATGTTGATATTACTGGTGATTGAGCTGGGCACCCGCGTGATGCAGACAAATTATTTGTATCTGTGGCCGCCTAAAATTTTTACTTGGTTTATTGTTGGCGCCAGAATAGTGCTATTCATTTATTTGGCTGTGAGCGCGGTCAGGCAGTATCAGGCCAATAAAATGCAAACAGTCACCGTTGCTATCATCGGCGGCGGTGTGGTGGGATTTTTGCTGGCAATTTTTCAGCTTTTTTGGTATTTTGAATTATGGACGTTTTTTAATCTGATCGGCCAGCCGTTACTTTTTGCCGCCCTGGGCGCGTTGATTAGCTGGGTGGTGTATACGGCGGTATTCAAGAAATCAATAAATCAATAAAACAAGGAATCAATAAATCCTTTTGGCTTCGCTCAGGGCAGACTAAAAGGCGGCAATATTATGATTATTTGATTTAATTTATTCATCAATTAATTTAAACAATATGGAAGATAAAATGTTAGACAAAGACGTAGAAGACAATAAAGTCATCGCCGCCATCGGCTACGTTTGGATTCTATGTTTAGTGCCTTTATTTTTAAAGAGACACTCAAAATTCGCCCAGTTTCACGCCAAGCAGGGTTTGGTTCTTTTTATCGTAGAGATTTTTGGCTGGTTGATTTTTTGGATCCCTTTGGTCGGCTGGTTGCTGGGGGTGCTGATTTTGATTTTTGCCATCCTGGGAATTATGAATGCCCTCCAGGGCAATTATTGGGAAATGCCGATTTTGGGCAAGTACGCGAAAAAGATTAATCTTTAGTCAAGCAGGTCATATAACGTTTTGTCAAGCGGAGTATTTGGCAAATAAAAGCCGTCTTTTAGGCCGAGTTCGGGACGGTTTTTAACTTAATTTAAACAAGTAAATTCTTGGGTGGTAGTAGATTTTAGTTAGGCAAAGATTTTATTATGACCAACCCCAATTTTATTAACATCGGTCACCGTGGCGCCTGCGGCTATGAACCGGAAAATACCCTAAGGTCTTTTAGAAAGGCTTTGGCCATGGGCGCGGACATGATTGAGCTTGATGTTTGGCTCACCAAGGACAATCATGTGGTGGTTATTCATGATGCTACAGTCAATCGGACCACCAACGGCAAAGGTTTTGTCCGGGATTTTACGCTGGCGGAAATTAAACAACTCAATGCCGGGCTGGGGGAGGCCATCCCTGCCTTGACAGAAGTTCTGGCCTTGTTAAACGGCCGGTCTAAATTAAATATTGAGATAAAAACCAAAACGGTGGCCGAAAAGCTAGCGGAGGAACTTAGCCAGACAGATTTTTCCAAGAGCGATTTACTTATTTCTTCCAATATTTTGGAAACAGTTTTGTATCTTAGGAACCAAAGCCCTGAACTGAAGATCGGCTGGGTTTTTAAGGCAGTTGATAATCCGCCATATTACGTCAGGCTGGTCAAAAATTTTATTGCCTTTTTACTCAGGTTAAAAAAGTTTTTACCGTTTATAAAACTCGGCTGGTTGTTTAAGGTCTTAACTTACCCTTTGGGCCAGCTGCTGTGGGCCATGGCCATGTTGGGCATTTTACCCCTGACTCATTTTTTTATTACGGAAAAAATGTTGAGCAAGCAAGTTGACGCTTTGTGCATTTATTATCTTATTTTAACCCAAGGCTTAGTTAAGCGTTTGCATAAATATAATAAGGAAGTTTTTGTCTGGACGGTTAATAATCCAAGATTGATTGCCAGATACAAACGTTGGGGTGTGGACGGAATTTTTTGCAATTATCCCGATCGATTATAAACATTCTCATCTTTTTTCTAAAAAAGGTAAAGCCAAAAATCTGAGCCGACAAAAAAATTATTACTGCCAAGTGGGAGGGGCACCTGATGAGACTGTTGATTTGGATAAATATAATTTGGCAATAAAAAAATCTCCACTTTTTGGGAGTTTTTAGTTGACATAAATAAATATCTATTATAGTATAGTGAAAGTTTTTAATTATAACTACGCCTAGCTCTTGCTTTCGCCCAAAGAGGGCTACAGCGAGGTCAACCCGCCTCCGCCTCTCGGCTAGCTCGAGGTTATGGCGCGGACAAGCAGCTTGGTCTTTCTAAAATCAACGTTTCCATATCATTAGCCAACATCCGCGCATAGCTCAGCTGGTAGAGCAGTTGCCTCTTAAGCAAACGGTCGCAGGTTCGAGTCCTGCTGCGCGGACCAGCCTCGACAAGCTCGGCTTGGCGAGAGTACCCGAGCCTAGCCGAGGGGGCGATATGAAGAAAAGCGATTTTACGTTGGATTTACGGGAAATTTAAAAAAAGAATCCAAGACCACAAAAGTGGGCATGGTTGCAAGTTCACTAAAAATAAACTTTCTGTAAAGCTTGCTTATTGCGAAACCTATCAAGATTTTTATAAAGCCAAATACAGAAAAAATCAAATCAAAGCCTGGCACAGGGAAAATAAAGAAAATCTAATTAAATATGGAAAACTTGTAATATAAACCCCCCGCCATTATTCTTTTATATGACTTGGATTTATCGAACCGGATTATCGAACCGGATTATCGGATTGACATAAGTGAGCAAATAAGCTAGTATTTAAAGCTATACGACGCGGGGTAGAGCAGTTGGCAGCTCGGCAGGCCCATAACCTGCAGGTCGCCG
>Ga0209211_10001760_pt1 | contig 39561 bp, 34 predicted proteins | sample RifGroA2_FD_183992 | JGI IMG/M metagenome (GOLD analysis project Ga0209211, IMG submission 183992) | Groundwater microbial communities from Rifle, Colorado, USA - Groundwater A2 (SPAdes) (version 2) | ecosystem: Environmental > Aquatic > Deep subsurface > Groundwater | place: Rifle, Colorado...
TTATTTTTCACCTATTCGGTGATTTTTATTTCACAAAGATAATCCCTATTTATCGAAAAACCTGAGACTTTTTTAACTTCCTATATCGGAGTTGAGATTTTTATTTAACGGTTGTTTACGTACGTATTATCCAACAATTTATCACACAAGTTCTTCTCCGATAATTTTTTATACGAAAACAAATCTTGAACAGGGAAGCAATTATTTGGGTATGGACCTAACTGCGGCAAAAGGCAGTTATGATGATGAAGAAATTTATTTAATTAAGTGTAGTTATTTAAATGTTAAGACTGAAGATCATATAAATGTCAGTTGGGAGATTTTTGGCAATTCGGGAGTTTACCGTGTATCCGGCGTAGGTAAGGAATATGATGGAACGAAAACTCTATTTGGTTTAGGAGGTAATATAAAATTTAATCTGAATTTTAAAATTGATAACCTCAAGATAGGGCTGGGATTATCATTCGGAGGCGCAAGTGAATTTGGAGAATACTACAGCTTTCGAAAATCAGGAGAAAGAAATGGAGTTATAGATAGTAATGAGGATTTAATTTTACCGATGTTTTCATTATTCCCCGTCTTCGCTTACGAATTTTCCGAGTCGACAGTTTTGTCTAGCCAGATGAATATCGGTCTTCCTGGAATTATTTCACCAAGTGTTGTATTAAACAACGATGGGTATGTTTATTGGCTTAGCTGGATTCCGGATAATGATTTAAAAGAAAATTATTTTGGTCAAAGGATTGTGTTCGGATTTTTGATGGATCTAAGCAAGTTTGGAATTACTTTTTAATTTGTTCGAGTTATTCAACACTCTAAGTTAAATGAGGTCGGTGAAATTAAAAGCTGGGTTGCGACTTATTTGTGATATTATTTGACAAACAATCCAGGTTTAAGTAATTACACATGTTATGCATAATTTAATCTAAAACTCAATCCGCCGTCTCCTTCTGGCTTGCTATAGCTTCGACATCTTGCCAAGCGAAAGGGGTGGAGTCGGATGAGTTCGAGTTTTTGTATAAGATGGGGGTTAATAACTCAACCGTTTATTTAAAGAAAAATATCTCAACCCAAAAATTTAATTGACTTTTTCATTCTGCTTAATTCAGAGTTAATATAAAATAAGGTGATAATGTTAAAAAAATCGGAGTATTGTAATTTGTTACTAAGGTATTGTCAAATTGTTTATTAGTTTATTTGTTATCGGTTTTCTATAATCCTAAAAATAATTGTTCTCCAAAGAATGAAAATAAAATCTTACCTATCCTGCGTTAACCTTAGTAATACTGAATAACACCTTTAATATAAACCTTATCACCTTATCCATGGATGGAAAATATTAAGAGTATTATATCATCTTCCACGATGAGAATTTCTGAAATGGGGGGAAATTTTCAATGTTTTAAAACATTCTTTTTATCCCTATTATAAAATCCTGCGCTATAATGAGAAAGTGGAAATTAAAACTTTGTCTGAAAATTTATGGTGAAGTAGTTTGGAAGGTTAATTGCATTTTCAATTCCTGCGGAAATATTCCAGCTCAATTCTTCAGCGTGTTGCTTGTTGTATTTTGAAACTAATCTAACAGCATTTATTACGCTGACAATTCTGTTGATGATAAGAGCACCGACGACAAATCTTAAGTTGTTAAATGACTGCTCACTTGAAACCCATATACTGCGGTATGCTTTCCTATCCTGGCTTGTCCATTTCCAAAAGTATTTATTCTCATCTAGCATTTCAGTGAAATTTCTTTCCAAGGCCTTCTCATTATTGTACTGTTCTATACTTAAATACTCGCTAATCGTTGCAAAATATTCGTCATCTTTACCCTGAGGATTAACATTTCCGTTTGCTGCAGCAAATGCTTTATACCTGTCCTTCTGCCAATTACCGTACGTATTAATTCCAATGTATGTTCCCCATAGTGCTCCTTCAGCAACAGTAAAGTACTTCCCACTTTCGTATGATTCGGCATAGAGTTCCCCCATTCCGGGCAGTAAAAGAGAATAAACAATTGCCAATCCTGTGTTTTTCTTCTTGGGTTCGATTAGATTTTGTGAAGTTAATTCAATATTTGAATTTTTAGGAAAGGTTTTTATTTCACTCTTAAGCTGGAGTAAATTTTTCTGTTCCGTCTCTTGACCAAAGATGAAGCAACTGTAAAGGATGATTGTTGAGAATATTATTTTCATATTGCTATTGAAACATAAATCTTAAGTAACAATTAAGTCAACTGCTTTTTTTGTATCCACAATTTTCCCGGTACAGATTCCGTTTTTGATTCCGGTAATCTTTATTTGTGAAATATTATTGACCAAATCAGGATTAAAAGAATGAGAGACTCTGATATAATTAGAAGAAAAACCTTTCATTAAGCCATTATGATTTTCATGTTCGAACACGACATCATGCTCTTTCCCGAGCATTTGATTGTAAAACTCATTTCGCTTTTTATCGCTTAAAATTCTTAGGATATTATTTCTCTCACGTCGTTCATGTACATCAACCTTTAAATCAAGTTCAATTGCTTTAGTGTTTGGACGTTCGGAATAAGTGAAAACATGTAGATAAGATATCGGGAGGTCGCGAAGAAAATTATGAGTGATTAAAAAATCCTCATGTGTTTCACCAGGAAAACCGACAATAACATCAACGCCAATTCCGGCATCGGGTATTCGTTTTTTTATTTTGTGGATCAATCGCTCGTAATCATCTGCCTTATATCGTCGCTGCATTAATTTTAAAATAATTGAACTGCCGCTCTGTAATGGAATATGGAAATGTTTACACAGCTTATTGCTTTCAGCAGTTAACTCAATTATTTCATCGGAAAGTAGATTAGGCTCAATCGAGCTTATTCTCATTCTGAAATTACCATCCATCTTAGTCAAGCGAAGCAGAAGTTCATACAGGTTTGTATCGAGAGATTTTCCATAATCACCGACATTCACACCGGTGAGAATAATTTCCTTGTAATTTTTTTCGAGTAATTTCTTAAACTCCAGTACGACTTCGTCAGGATTCATGCTTCGGCTTTTGCCGCGTGCAAGAGGAATTGTGCAGAAAGTACATTTGTAATCGCAGCCATCCTGAATTTTTAAGTAGGCACGAGTTCTGCTGTCGACATCTGAGGAATGCGCATGTCCAAATTCATTTTGTTCATCAACAGGTGAAACAAAAATGCATGCGAGTTCCTTTTTATTAAAATTATTAATCAGTGAGAAGAGATCGAATTTTTCATTACTGCCAAGAACAGCATCAACACCTTTTATGGATGAAATTTCCTGAGGACGAAGCTGTGCATAACAGCCAGTGACGATTATGTATGCTTCGGGATTTTGACGTAGGAATCTTCTTACGATTTGTCTGCATTCACGTTCTGCACTTTCAGTAACTGTGCAGGTATTTACAACATAAACATCTGCTTGGTCTTTTGGATCAACAATATCAAATCCATTAGAAAGGAATTGCGATCCTATTGAAGAAGTCTCAGAAAAATTCAGTTTACAGCCAAGTGTATGTAAGGCAACTTTCATTTTTAAATTATGAATAATATTTCAACTTGTAGAATGCAACGCAAAAGTGCAATATCGAATATCGAACACGGAATAAAGAATTTTGAATTAAGTACAATTTCATTTTTTATTCTTTTTTGCAGTATCAACACTTTTCATAAAAATTGATATAAGCTCATTGCATTCATTGATCGCAGAGTCAACAAATTCCAATTGCTCGGTCAATGGCACTCTTCTGATAATTTTCAATGCAACTTGAGTTTCTCGTAATTCTTTTAACAATATTTTTAATTTGTGAATAAAATCATTTGTTGATTCAGCGCTCTGAGCTTCACCATAAAGAAGTGCCGGTGAAGTACCAGACCTGACTAATTGACCTGCAACATGATTTCCTGCTCGGGTATTATGAAGATTTTCTGTAATGCTTATAACTGAGATTGCAAATTCAATCAATCTATCTTCAAGATCATATTTTTTATTGCTATTCATTTCGTTATTCAGAATTCCGTGTTTATTATTCAATATTAAATATGACGGCTTTATTAAGTATGGGGATGTTATAATAAAAGAGCGGATGATATACTTCCGCTCTTTTTCTTCTGAATTATTGTTTAAGTTCAGCCGGAGGTATCGGACTTTCGCCCGGCACATCAAAAATTGGAAACTCGGATGCATCAATTGCAGTTGTTTCAGCAGACTGAATTTCGGAAACGGAAACTCGCTCCATTTTGTGTTTATCGAGATAAGCTCGTATTTCCTCCTCAGGTCTATCCTTTAACACTGCTAGTGCACTTAGGACTATCTTTTTATTTTCTTTGTCGAATTCGATAACCTTCAGCGGAATTATGTCATCAACAGGAAAATGGTTAGCAAGATTTTTAATTTTTGCCGGAGTTAAAAGAGTTGCAGGTACAAATCCATCAACTTTATCAGGAAGTTCTGCAATTAATCCTTTCTCAATTATTCTAACGACTTTGCCCTGAGTTATTGCTCCAACACCATAGGTCGCTTCAAAAGTATCCCATGGATTATCGTGAATTTGTTTATGTCCCAAAGAAATTTTTCGCTGATCAACATCAACTCCTAATACTGTGACATCAAGTCTTTCACCTTTCTTAACAACTTCACCGGGATGACGAATTTTCTTTGTCCATGATAAATCTGAAATGTGAACGAGTCCATCAACTCCAGGCTCAAGTTCAATGAACACACCAAAGTTTGTTAGGTTGCGTGCAATACCTGAATGCTGTGAACCTACAGGATATTTTTGCATCAAAGTTTGCCATGGATCCGGCTCTAATTGTTTTATTCCCAACGAAATTTTCTTTTCTTCTTTGTCGAGACTGAGTACTACTGCCTCAACAATTTGTCCCATTGCAACAACTTGCGATGGATGTTTAACATGCTGAGTCCAGCTCATTTCGGAATTGTGAATTAGTCCTTCAATACCTTTTTCAATCTCAATGAACGCACCGTATTCGGTAAGAGAAACAACACGACCTGATACTTTATCGCCGATCTGCAATCTGCTTTCAATATTTTCCCATGGATGCGGGAGAAGTTTTTTCAAGCTGAGAGAAATTCTCTTTTTCTCTTCATCATAATCGGTAACTACAACTTTGATTGTTTGATCAAGCTTAACGACTTCGCTAGGATGATTTATTCTTCCCCAGCTTAAATCTGTTATATGAATCAATCCATCAACGCCGCCAAGATCGACGAACACGCCAAAATCAGTTATTGCTTTTACAACACCTTCGAGTATTTGTCCCTTCTCAAGACTATTTAGGATTGCATTTCTTTGATCAGAAATTTCTTCTTCAACAAGAACTTTGTGCGAAACCACCACATTCTCAGTTGGAACATTTACTTTCACAACTTTGAAGTCCATCATTTGACCAACAAACACATCAAAATCTCTAATCGGTCTGATGTCAATTTGTGAACCGGGAAGGAATGCTTCCATTCCCATTAAATCTACAACCATTCCGCCTTTAATTCTTTTTACAATTTTACCTTGAATGATTTCACCGGTTTCATGTGCGCTGATAACCCGTTCCCAAATCTTTAAAAAGTCTGCACGCTGTTTGCTTAAAACAAGATTGCCTTCTTGATCTTCAACGCTTTCGAGAACAACTTCTACTTCGCGCCCAATTTTCATTTCCTCTGCGTTATGGAATTCAAGTTTTGAAACTGCGCCTTCGGATTTGAAACCGACATCTAAAATCACCAGGTCACCCTGAATTCGTACGATCTTTCCTTTTACTAATTCGCCTTCTTTTACATCTCGGAAAGATTCGGAATATAATTTTGCCAGTGCAAGAAATTCTTCCTGGCTGTAAGTGCTGTTAAATTCCTTCTTCGCCTTCTCAAAATCTTCTACACTCGGGACATGCTTCTTCGTCTCTTTAGAACCTGTGGACATTAATCCTCCTAAAAAAGTTCATCTGCTAAATTTACTTCAAGCCATCAAAAAGTAATTCGGCAGAAAAATTATTTGTACATGGTTGTTTACTGATGACTTTATACTTTTTTCTAAATCTTTTTACTTATGAACCTTACACATTTTATTGTTTGTGCATAAGAAGTAGACCAAAAGTTCTTTGTGATCCGCCTCTGGCGGATTGTGCCTTAGAGTCTTTGTGGCCAATGATTTAAATCTGTATGATAATCAAGTGTTTTTTCGCCACTAAGACACAAAGACTCAAAGAAACACTAAGAAATTTTACTCTTTGGTTACCTGCTTAATCAATTTAATATTTTGTATCCGATGCCTTACTAAGCTTTTTATTAATGCTCTGCAAAATTATTTCAACTTGCTCTTCAATCGTAGTATTTGATGTATCAACTTCAATGGCATCCTGTGCCTTTGATAATGGCGAAACCGCTCTTGTCGAGTCTAACTTATCTCTCTGAATCAAATTGTCTCTTACGGATTCAACCGCAACTTTCTTACCTTGTTCTGCAAACTCTTTTGCTCGCCGAAAAGATCGTTCGTCGATTGTGGCCGTTAAATAAATCTTAACATCGGCATCAGGGAAAACTACTGTTCCAATATCTCTTCCTTCCATTACCACTCCTTGATTCTCGGCTGCCAGAGCTCTTTGCTTTTTCACGAGCGCCTCTCTTACTCCAGCTATTTTGCTGATATCACTAACATGGGAATTAACTTCAGGAGAACGAATTTTACTAGTGAGATCATCACCATCAACATGAATCTTAGTATTTCCATCAATGAATTCAAGTTGCATTGTGCATGATTCGGCTAATTTTGAAACCGTATCATGATCAACTAAAATATTGTTTTTCATCGCTAAAAAAGTGATAGCGCGATACATTGCGCCGGTGTCTATGTATAAAAAATTCAGTCGTTGTGCGACTAATTTTGCAGATGTGCTTTTGCCCGAGCCTGCAGGACCATCAATCGCAACTATAAATCTTCTAAACATAGGCGGTAAAAATAGTTAATTGGACTTAGATTCCCAAAAAAAGTAGATAGGAATGACTATTTAAACCTTGGATTTTTGTTTGAATTGAAAAGAAAAACTAAAGAATTGAGTACTATTCTACCACTTGTCGTCACAACCAAAAGCCAATTAATCTGAAGGATTGGTTAGAACGCCTGCCTGTCACGCAGGAGTTTAAATTCTTTTCTTAATAAATCAAATTCTTTTTTTTCCCTTTATGTGTTTATCATTAAACTCATATTGCTTTTCCAAATTTTTCTTCCTAAGTTTTTAAGAGAGAAGCAGTTAATACTGTATCCAGCTTAATTTGTCTTCCTGCTAACTACTTATTTAAATAAAAATTAAAGTAGGGAGAAACGTGATCGGGACTAAAATTTCTCGCTGTGCAATCATTTGTAATCTTGACAATAGATCTGGAAGTGAACTAACCTCTCGATATTCCGCACTACAGTTAATCCTTCATCGTTCGTTTAAGAATTTATTATTTACAGTTTTAGTTTTCTTAATTTTTTCGCCTTGTATTAATTCCCAGCAAGCAGAACTGCAATTTGAAAACATCCTTGTTGAAGGAGGTATGCCGGTTAATGTTCAGAGTATTTTTCAGGATAGAACCGGTTTTCTTTGGTTTGCTACATGGAGCGGACTTTATAAATATGACGGGTATAACTTCATAGCTTACAGACATGACGTTGAAGATACTGCCAGCATAAGATATAATACCTTGTCTGTTATCTATGAAGACAAAGCGGGAATTTTATGGATAGGTTCAAGGCTTGGGCTTGAAAGGTTTGATCCTAAATCTGAAACTTTCATTCATTATACACCAAATCCTATTGATACAGAAAGTAATGCAAGTAACGATGTTTGGTCAATATGTGAGGATAAATCGGGTACACTTTGGGTCGGTAGCGGTAATGGTTTATACAAATTTGACAGAGTAAAAGAAAAATTCACTTGTTTACGACATGATAGTACAAATCCCGGCAGCCAAGCTAATCATTCTGTAAATGCAATCTACGAGGATCGAGAAGGTTCGCTCTGGTTTGGCACTGAAGCAGGGCTTGATAAACTGGATTTTGAAACGGGGAAGTTCACACATTATGCTTCAAAATACAATGTCAGATATTTTTGTGAAGATAATGCCGGCATATTATGGTTGGGAACTACGGAGGCAATATTAGAATTCAACCTTAAAGATTGTACTTATTCTTCTTATCGTATAAATCTAGATAATCCAAAGGATCGCATCAACCAAATTTGCCGGGATGTTGTAACAGGTTCACTTTGGATCGGGACCCGTTTTGGTCTTTATAATTTTAATAGAGAATCAAAAAAATCAATCCGTTATTTGTCGGAAAGAATACCTGCAATATGCAATGAACGTTCTGGCGCACTGTGGATCGGTACATATACCGGTATTAAACGGCTGAACTTGACAATAAACCCATTTAAAAGATATCCAATGGATGATATTGCTCATGTTATCTTAAATGGAAGTGAAGGAGTACTTTGGATTTATAATTATGGTTTCAATTGGAAAAAATTTGAAATCAGAAAAAACCAATTAGTTCAGTATTCCTTTGGAAAGAACAGTCTTTTTTATATTTGGAATTCAGGAGCTGATATGTCCCTTCGCACTCCTGACGGTGGTTTACTCATACAAGATACTTTAGGAAATATCATATTCTCTTTAGATTCATCCTGGAAAGATTATATTGATAATGCCTCTTTTGGGTGGAAAACGGATAAAGAATATTATGTCGGGGGTTGGACAGGTTATTTTGGTTTTTGGGAACCTAAAACAAACCGTGTTGTGACCATAAAAAAGTTTCAGCAGGCTATATATTGGATTTTTGAGGATTCCTTCGGTTTAATATGGATTGCAACTGAAATGGGTAAATTGTTCCTCTATAATCAGACAGACAACTCATTTAAAGAATTCATTACTGACACTAAAAATCCATTAAGCTTAAGTGGAAATCGAATTACACAAATTTATGAGGATAAAAAAAGAAGATTATGGTTTGCTACTGTAAATGGCTTGGATCGACTAGAACGATCAACAGGCAATTTTATTCACCTTACTATCAAACATGGTTTAGCAAGCGATAACATACGGGGAATACTAGAGGATGAGCATGGAAATCTGTGGCTTAACACGCCTAAAGGAATTTCTAAGTTTGATCCTGAGACAAATAAATTCAAAAATTATGATGTTTCCTATGGATTAGATTTACCTGCGGATGTTTACTATGGGATTGGTTGTAAAACTAAAAATGGCGAAATGTATTTCCCGGGGGCAAAAGGATTTACACGCTTCCATCCCGACAGTATAAAAGACAATCCTTTTATTCCACCTATTGTAATCACTTCCTTTAAGAAGTTTGATAAACCTTCTCCTTACTCGAATGAAATTCATTTACCGTATTATGAAAACTTTATTTCTTTTGAGTTTGCAGCGCTTAGTTATATAATTCCGGAAAGGAATCAGTATGCCTATATGATGGAGGGATTGGATAGAGATTGGGTTTATTCAGGGACACGGCGTTATGCATCCTATCCAAATCTGGATCCGGGTGAATATGTATTCAAAGTAAAAGGATCGAATAATGATGGAATATGGAATGAAACCGGAACTTCAATCTCAATAATAATTTCTCCGCCATGGTGGAAAACTACGTGGGCATATATTCTTTACTCAGTTCTAATTCTTAGTATAATTTATATTACGTGGAAAATGCAGGTCAGGAGAATAAGGATGAGTCATGAATATGAAATGAGCCAGTTCGAGGCACAGAAACTTCACGAAGTAGATGAAATAAAATCAAGATTCTTTACGAACATTTCTCACGAGTTCAGAACTCCTCTAACCTTAATTTTAGGTCCTATAAAACAAATCATTGAGAGAACAAAAGAAGAAAAAACAAAAGAAGATTTGAAAGTCGTGCACAAAAATGCTAATCGACTTCTAGGACTCGTTAATCAATTGCTTGACATATCAAAACTTGAATCTGGCGGAATGAAACTTCAAACTGCCCCACGGAATATAGTTTCATTGCTGAAAGCCCTGACTTTGTCATTCACATCTTATGCTGAAAGAAAAAGAATTACATTAAAATTTAATTCATCAGAGGATGAAATAATTGCTTACATCGACAAAGATAAGATTGAGAAAATAATTACAAATGTGTTATCGAATGCGTTTAAGTTTACACCCGAAGGCGGACGCATTGGGATATCAATATCTCAAGGGGTTGCTAATTCCCCTCTTGAGAGGGGAACGAAAGCCTGCCCGCCTCTGGCGGGGGTGTGTAAAAATGCGGAGATAAAGATTACTGATACCGGCATAGGAATCCCGAGTGAAAAGCTTCCTAAAATCTTTGATCGTTTCTACCAGGTTGATGGCAGCCACACGAGAGAACAGGAAGGAACAGGAATTGGATTATCGCTGACAAAAGAATTAGTTGAACTGCATAAAGGCACAATCGAAGTAGAAAGTGAAGCGGGAAAAGGAACGACTGTTACGATCAGTATTCCTCTAGGTAAAGAACATTTGAAGCCTGAGGAGATTTGTGAGAAGGAAGCGGATAAAGATAAAGATTATGATAAAGAGGAAGATGAACTAGTTGTAGATGTTGAGGAGGAGATACAGAGAAAAGAACACGAGAAAATTGGTTTTAAAATATTTGAAAAAGAATCACTGCCTATTTTGTTAATAGTTGAGGATAATTCCGACGTTAGAAATTACATAAAAAATAATCTTAATAAAGATTATAGAATTCTGGAGGCAGTAGATGGAGAAGACGGCTGGAACAAATCAATTAAGCAGATACCTGATTTAATTGTAAGTGATGTGATGATGCCGAACATGGATGGCTTTAAACTCTGCGAAAAACTTAAGTCAGATGAAAGAACAAGCCACATACCAGTTATACTGCTTACGGCCAAAGCAGCTTTACAGGACAAGGTTGAAGGATATGAAATTGGTGCTGACGACTACATAATGAAACCATTTGAAACCTCCGAATTAAGTGCTAGGATTTTAAATCTGATTAAACAAAGAGAAAGATTACATGAACACTTTAAAAAATTGGGAATAATTGAATTTGAAGAACAAAAAATAACTTCCCTTGACAAAAAGTTTTTACAGAAAGTCTTTGAAATAATTAATCAAAATATCTCTGACCCTATGCTTGGAGTTGAACTTCTTATGGAAAGACTGGCTATTAGCAGATCAGTTCTATACCGTAAAATCATATCCTTAACAGGAGAACCACCTGGAGAATTAATTAGAAGGCTTAGACTAAATAAAGCGGCAAAACTTATTGAACAGAAGTATGGAAATCTTTCTGAGATAGCACTTGAAGTCGGGTTTAGCAATCCTGCTCGTTTTTCGGAGAGTTTTAAGAAGCAATTTGGTATTTCACCATCTCATTACGAGCAAAAAAATAATAAAAATTAGTATTTTATAACTTAAAGGAATAAAAGCGGAAGTAATTGGAACAAATCGGGTAGATTTCCCACCTCCCAAATCTTATCATATTACCAAGTAATTAAAACTTTTCTCGAAGTTTTTTAGTAGTCAAAGAACAAATTGATTTTAAGCAACAATTTGAAGAACTAAGAAATGAATGATTATGTACCTTCAGAGTTCTTTTTGAGTCAGAATTATCCAAATCCATTTAGCGATAAGACGAAAATAAAATTTTGTATCCCATTTATGACAAATGTTAAATTGAGTGTTTTTAATTCAGATCGAGAACTTGTGATAATGTTGGTTGATGAAGAAAAGGAAGCCGGCACTTATGCGGTTGAATTTCCTACTGTAGGGATGAGGCATGCCTCATCCACTACAATAACATTGCCAAGTGAAGTTTATTTCTATCGATTAGAAGCTGGCAATTATTCATGTGAAAAGAAAATGTTATTCTTAAAATGATTTTTAAAGGAGGTTGCTATGAGGTGTGAAAAACAAAATTTATTAATTAGTCTGTCCAAACATTGGAAGAACAGCAATTATTCAATAACTGTTTTTCTTCTTGTTCTTTTTCTTTCGTACATCAATTCTTTTGCTCAAGTTCAAACAGGCAGTTTTGTATTTGAGGGAAGGTTGAGAAATTATATTGTATTCCTTCCTCAAAATTTTCAATCTAATATGGCAGTTGTTTTTAACCTACATGGCTTGTCTGTTAGTGCAGAGTGGCAGATGAACTATTCTTTAATGAACGAAGTAGCCGATACAGCTGGATTCATAGTAGTTTACCCTAATGCTATATCAAATGACTGGAATAGTGGTAGCTTGACTTTATCCGAGCCTAACGTAAATGATGTGGGATTTATCTCTACATTAATTGACACTGTTGACGCCCATTATGATATCGATTTGAGCCGCATTTATTTGTGTGGACTTTCAGATGGTGGCTTTATGACTAATAGACTTATTTGTGAAATAGGTCACCGATTCGCAACTGGAGCGGATGTGGCAGGTAGTCTAAGAGCCGGCAGGGTGTATAGTCCTTTGAGACCATTTCCAATGCTCATATGTCATGGCACCTTGGACAATGTAGTGCCGTACAATGGAAGTAGTGGTGCGTTATCAACTCAAGCAGAATTGAACTTTTGGATTCAAGAAAATGTCTGTCAACTTAATGCCGATACGGTTTTATTACTCAACTTAGATCCGAATGACGGTTGCATTGTTGAAAAAATTAGTTATACAAATTGTAATGAAGAAAGCAGTGTAATGTTTTTTAAAATATTAGGTGGGGGACATCAATGGCCTGGTGGTGCAGCCGGTTTAAATCCTTACGGAAATTTAAATAAAGATATAAACTTAAGTGCTGAAATCTGGAAATTCTGTAAAAACTATCATAATCCTTTAGTTGATTTAGCTTTTGCAAAATCACTGGAAATTTCTCGAAAATATTTCTCACCCCAGATTGATACGCTTGTTGCAACTGTTCAATTATCTAATCCGAAAGAACATCAGGTAGAGGTACTTGCAATGATTCAGGGGGAAAGTTCGGCTCTTCAAGATTCATTTCAATTATTTGACGATGGTATGCACAATGATAAAAATTCAAATGATAATTTTTTTGCCGGCATAAAATTTTTGTCAGGATTCGGAGAAGATATGTACAAAGTAAAAATTTACAATAACGACTTAACAACAGGTACATCTCCTTTATGCCCTTTTCAATCCAGATTTACAACTGCCGGCCCAGTAATTCTTGACAGTATACCTTTTGGAGTGGTTCCTGGTTTCAAGTTTGGTTTTAAGCCTTACCTGAAAAATATAGGCACAGTCAAAACAATAAATACTATAAAATTAAAACTAAGCAGCAATGATCCTTGGATTATCAATATTACTCCAGTTGATAAAAATTACCCTAATATTCAGCCGGGACAAACTATCGGAGGAACCCAAATTTTTACCGTGACTTATGATTCAACAAGTTTCCCAGGTTACTTTAATTTGAAGTTTGAAGTTTCAAGTGATGATTACATTTACTGGGTAGTTGATACAACAATAATTGTGAAACCGACTGAAGTTGAGAATGATTTGGTGACTCCGTCAGTTTTTAAGCTTGATCAGAACTACCCCAATCCGTTCAATCCAACAACAAAAATTTCTTACGCTATTCCCCTCTTGGGAGGGGCGAGGGGTGGGTTGGTAACATTAAAAGTTTTTGATGTACTTGGAAACGAAGTCGCAACATTGATTGATGAATATAGAACAGCAGGCAATTATGAAGTTGAGTATGATGCTTCGAACTTGGCTAGCGGAATTTACTTCTATCAACTTAAAGTAGGTGAATTTATATCAACAAAGAAAATGGTTTTAATCCGTTAAATAAAAATTATAGGAGGTAAATAAAATGTTAAGTAAAGCGAAATCCCGCAATGCGGGAAGAAAATTATATTTCTTAGTTTTTATTCTTTTTTTAACAGCAGAAGCATTTCCCCAATGGGTACAAACCAATGGGCCTTACGGTGGAGGTTATGTTTATGATCTTTTAGTGAGCGAGACAAATCTCTTTGCAAGTGCTGGGGGTGGGCTCTTTTGCTCAACTGATTATGGTACAAGTTGGACTAGGTTAGATTCGGTCTTATCTAATCCATATCACCAATCGCTTGCCATTACACCAAATGAAAATGGTGGAAATAATATTTTTACTAGCACATGGGGCAATGGTATTTTCCGCTCAACGGATGATGGAGTAACTTGGTTCGCGGTAAATTCTGGATTAGCAAGCCCATATATCAGTGGTTTAGTAGCTGGTTCTTTCGGAACAGAAGGGATATCTCTCTTTGCATCTACTTTTAGCGAAAATCCTTGGGGTGTCAATCTCTTCCGTTCAATAGATAATGGAGAGAGCTGGATACAAATTAACACAGAGTTATTGTGGGCTTTTTTCAAGGTTCTTGCAGTTAATGAATCTAGCGTATTTGTAGGTGGGGATTGGGGTAGTGGTTTGCAACGATTTACTAAAATCGATACAAACTGGGTAGTTGATACATTAATAATAGCAGATGGAACAACAAGTGTCTTTTCTCTCGCTTTGGATGGTACCAATATTTTTGTAGGAACTTTTGGCCGCGTCCTTATTTCAACTGATAATGGAACAAATTGGAATGAAGTTGAACTAAGTATTAATAACGCAAAAATATATTGCCTCTTTATCTTGGGTACAAATATATTTGCCGGAAGTGAGAGAGGTGTGTTTCTTTCAACAAATGGTGGAACAAGCTGGACAGAAGCTAATTCGGGTTTTTCACAAATTAGCGGTCAATGGCATCCTTATATATTTGATTTTGACATAATAGGTACAAATATTTTTGCTGGAACCGAATATGGTGTATGGAGTCGTTCCTGGGCCGAGTTAGTTCCTGTAGAATTAACCTCATTTAAAGCAACAGTAAATGGTGAAGAAGTTACACTTAACTGGACAACTGTAACGGAGCTAAACAACCAAGGATTTGAAGTACAGAGGAAATTTAGCAACAATGATTTTGTAACAATTGGCTCTGTTAAAGGACACGGAATAACAACTTCTGCAAATCAATATAGTTATGTTGATAAACTTGTTGATGCCGGAAAATATTTCTACAGACTCAAGCAGGTGGATTTCAGCGGAACATTTGAATACTCAAATGAAATTGAAGTAGAAGTAAGAGCACTTGATAAATTCACTCTTGAGCAAAACTTTCCTAATCCGTTTAACCCAACTACAACAATTGGATATGTACTTCAAGAAAAGAGCAATGCAAGGCTCACTTTGCTAAATACATTAGGAGAAGAGATTGCTGTACTTGTAAATGAAGAACAAGATAAAGGATATCATAAAGTTGAGTTTTCCGCCAAAGGCGGATCCGCCTCTGGCGGAAATGGTCTAAATCTAACAAGCGGGGTTTATTTCTATAAACTTGTTGCAAATGATTTTGTGAGTGTTAAAAAGATGATGCTAGTCAAATAAGATTAGGGAGCTTCGGCTCCCTTTCATTTTCATAAATTAAAACAAGATATAAGAAAACTATTCAATCTCTTGTCCGCCCAGTTCATTGATGATTGCATCAATAAGCGGATCTTTTGTTTTAATATCCTTTTTCGATTGCTTTTTATTTGTATTCTCAGCAGATGATGATTGAACTTCCGGTTCTGCAGATTCCAATACATCCGAAAATTGAAGGTTGAGCTTTCTGCCAAATACATCCATAACTTTTTTGTTTATATAATCTTGATTTCGCTTCAGAATGTATTTTCCATTTTCGTCCACACCGGATACTTTTAATTTATTTCCTTCAAGATTCATTGGTCTTAAGTTTTTAATCATCGGACCAAAAATCAATGACCTTTCCTGACTGATTGAATTTACAAAGCTTTCCCATTTTTTTACGATTCCATCGAAGTCTGTCACTTCATTTAAAATTATATTCTCAACTTTTTCATTTATGACGATACTTGAAGAGGAAAATTCCTTTGGCTCAGTTTGTACACGTTTTACTTCGGATAAATTTTTATTCGTTTGACCCGCAGAATATTTTGATGATGATTGTTCTGATAAAAAAAGCGGTGTATTATCTTGTCCGGGAACAAGTTTAGTTATTATTTCGCTCAAAGTAGATGTTTTTTCTAAACCAACCAGATGACTCAACGCTATCTCAATTTTTAATTTATGATTTTGACTGAACCTCAATTCCTGCTGAACCTTAGTCAAGAAATTAAGTAAACGCAAAATGTCGTTGGACGTAAACTTCTCTTCATACTCTGCGTACCGGAGCTTGTTGGCTTCTGCAGTTTCAATTAGATCGGTTTTTTTATTTAGAACTACGGTCAGAATATTTCTGAAATGCTCGAGCAATCCTTCCATGAAGTCAATAAAGTTCCAGCCGTTTTCATATATCTCATTTGTAATCTCAAAAACGGTTTTGAAGTTTTTTCCCAGCACAGCATCAGAAATTCTAAAGTAGATATCATCATCAATAAGATTGAGCATCTTCGATACAGTTATAGGATCTATCTTTTTATCACAGAAAGCAACTACCTGATCAAAATAACTTTCAGCATCGCGCAGTGAGCCATCTGCTTTTTTTGCAATTATGCTCAAAGTTTTATCATCGATCTTAATCTTTTCATCATCGGCAATGGCTTTAAGAGCGCTTTTTATGGTATCGAGATGAATTCTTCTGAAGTCATATCGCTGGCAGCGAGAAATAATTGTAAGCGGGACTTTATGAACATCCGTTGTGGCAAAAATAAAAATTGTGTGCGAGGGCGGTTCTTCCAAAGTTTTAAGAAATGCGTTGAAAGATTCTTTCGTCAGCATGTGTACTTCATCAATGATATAGACTTTATATTTTCCCTTTGTCGGTGCATATTTTACGGATTCGCGCAATGTTCTAATTTCATCTATTCCCCGGTTTGATGCACCGTCAATTTCAATAATATCCAATGATTGATTTGAATGAATAATTTTACAAATTTCGCATTCATTGCATGGTTCAGTGTCTTTTGGATTTAAACAATTCAAAGTTTTGGCAAGAATTCTTGCAGTGCTTGTTTTACCAACTCCGCGCGGACCAGTAAACAAATAAGCATGAGCAATTCTGTTGCTGCGAATAGAGTTTTGCAGCGTAGTTGTAATGTGTTCTTGACCAATTAACTCGCTAAACTTTTTTGGGCGCCATTTCCTTGCTGTTACTACAAAATCCATTTTATCCTATTGATGTTTAAAATAATCTTTTCGAGGTAAATATTTCTTTAGTGTTCTGATATTTCAAGCAATAAGTTAATTTTAATTATTTTGTTCTAACCTTAGTAACACTGATAAACCCTGAGTATAAAAACCTTATCACCTTATTTATTAAGTGGTGATGTCCTTTTACAATTTTCATTTGATATTTTTAGAATAAGGTGATAAGGTCAATAACGATTCCTTCTATTTGTGTTACTAAGGTTTAATTTTATAATTTTTCAGCATCCTCTGATTAATCCTATGTATTCAAATACTTTCATGATCAGTCATTCGACATTTGTTCTAACCTTAGTAACACTGATAAACCCTGAGTATAAAAACCTTATTACCTTATTAATTAAGCCGCGCTGTCTTTTTTTGTAATTATCGTTTGATATTTTAGAATAAGGTGATAAGGTCAATAACGATTCCTTCTATTTGTGTTACTAAGGTTTAATATTATAATTTCTCAGCATCCTCTGATTAATTCTATGTATTCAAATACTTTCACTTGATTAGTAATTGAACATTTGTTCTAACCTTAGTAACACTGATAAACCCTGAGTATAAAAACCTTATCACTTTATTAATTAAGACGTGCTGTCTTTTTGTAAAATTTAATAAAAGAATCATATTCTTCTGCAAAACTTACTTTTCGATGATGTCGAACTTGATTAAGTATATATTTACAAACTTTGTTAACATCTGATTTTGATACTGAAAACGCAGATGCGGATTCTTGCCAAGAAAAACGTCCAATGCATAATTTATTTTCATTTATAAATTGAGAAGAACTCTTGGTAATTATTGTTGCCAAATCTTCTTCTGATAATTTTGGAGAACGAGAAATCAGAATATGTACATGTTCGGGGTTAGCATATATGGCATATAATTTAGAATCGTTATTGTTTACAATACCGGTTATATATTTTTCTATTCGCTGCCGGTTCTTTTCAAGAATGATAGGTAATCGATTTAATGTTATGAATATAAAATGCGTATATAAGTTATTGTATTCTATTTTCATTAATTTTTGAAATTAGGTGATAAGGTTAATAACGATCTTATCGATTCATGTTACTAAGGTTAAACAATTTAATACAGTATCTTTTTTGCTTTTGATTTTAAGCATAGGAATTAATGCTCCGAATTAAACAGTCCAAAATAAAAAATTAACAGACTACAGTCATTACGTGCGAATGATAGACTTATTATATTTTCAAAGAATTTCTTTTGATAAAAAATTACAGATCCGTTCGAGGTAAACCTTATCTGTTTCGTTGAATGAGTTATACTCAGTGCTGTCAAGATCTAAAACACCAAGAAGCTTTTCTTTCTTAAATAAAGGAACAACAATTTCCGACTTTGAATCCACATCGCAAAATATGTGTCCGGGAAACTGATGAACATCCGGCACGATGATAGTTTTCCTCAACTGTGCTGACTTACCGCAAACACCTTTACCAATTTCGATATTAGTACATGCAACTTTTCCTTGGAATGGTCCAAGGTAAAGTTTCTTCCCATCAAATAGATAAAAACCTACCCAGCTAATCTTATCGAAGGTTTGTTTTAGCGCCGCCGTTACATTTGCAAGATTAGAAATAAGGTTATCTTCTTTAGGAACAAGCGAACCAAGCTGCTGGTAGAGAAGCCTGTACTTTTCTTCAGTTGTTGAATTGCTGTCAGAGATAATTATTTCACTCATGATATGTTACTTTATTTTCTTAGTGGATTTTTGTTTTTGAGCTGACATTTTTAATTCGGGAATTACATAACGAACAGCCGAAGCAACTGAATCAACAGGAATGATCAGTAATCCATCTTTAACTTTCTCAGGAATTTCAATTAAATCAATTTCGTTGTCTTTAGGAATAAGAACAGTTTTAATCTCATTTCTTTTAGCAGCCAATAATTTTTCATTCAGTCCTCCAATCGGTAAAATATTTCCGCGTAATGTAATTTCACCAGTCATTGCAATATTATTTAATGCAGGTTTTCCGCTAACCGCGGAAAGTAAGGCCATTGCCATGGTTATTCCTGCAGATGGACCATCTTTTGGAATTGCACCTTCCGGCAAATGAATGTGGACTTCTTTGCCTTTATAAAAATCGGGGTTCAATCCAAACTTTTTTGCTTCTGATCTGATATAACTCAAAGCAGCTTGTGCAGATTCTTTCATAACATTTCCAAGCTGTCCGGTTAATGTCAATCTTTCCGAGCCATTCATTATAGTAACATCAACCGTTAAAAGCTCACCGCCAACACTTGTCCAAGCCAAACCGGTTACGCTGCCAATCTGTTTTTCCTTAACATGTCTTAAATGTCTGTACCGAGGAATTTTTAGATAATCTTCAACTTTATTTTCATCAACTACAAATTTGTTCTTTGCCTTTACCTTACCATTTGAAGATTCTTTTACTACAATATCTCTTGTAAGTTTTCTAAACACGGAAGCTAATTCTCTTTCCAGATTACGAACACCGGCTTCGCGTGTATAATCGGAAATAATTTTCTTAATTGCTGTATCTGTAATTGTTACATTTTTCTTTGTCAATCCATGAGCATCAATCTGCTTTGGAATGATATGACGTTTTGCAATTTCCATTTTGTCATACTCAAGATAACCGGGCAATTCAATAATTTCCATTCTATCTTGGAGAGGCAGCGGAATATTGTAGCGAACATTTGCAGTGGTTATGAACATTACCTGCGACAAATCATAATCGACTTCGAGATAATGATCGCTGAAAGTATGGTTTTGTTCGGGATCTAAAACTTCAAGCATTGCAGAAGAGGGGTCACCTCTAAAATCCATGCTCATCTTGTCTATTTCATCAAGAAGCATAACTGGATTTACTGTTCCCGATTTTTTCATGGATTGAATAATCTTCCCGGGCATTGATCCGATATACGTTCTGCGATGGCCACGAATTTCAGCTTCATCCCTAATTCCACCTAAGCTTATTCGGACAAATTTTCTTCCTAATGCTCTTGCAATGGATTTACCGAGAGAAGTTTTTCCAACTCCTGGAGGTCCTACAAAGCATAAAATTTGGCCCCGCATAGTTTTTACAAGATTAAGGACAGCAATATGTTCAACAATTCTTTCCTTTGGTTTTTCAAGACCAAAATGATCTTCATTTAAAATTTTCTGAACATGCTTTATATCAAGATTATCTTTTGTTCTATTGAACCATGGAACATCGATTAACCATTCAAGATAATTTCTTATTACAGTAGATTCGGGAGACATCGATGGAGTTTTCTTAAGCTTGTTAAACTCCTCAACAGCTTTTGTTTCAGCCTCTTTGGGCATTTTTGCTTTTTTGATACCGTTACGAATTTTTGCAAACTCAGGATTTGTATCTTCTTCATCACCAAGCTCATCCTGCAGAATTTTTATTTGCTCCTGGATGATAAACTTGCGCTGTGTTTTTGCAATATTCTCCTGAACCTTATGGTCAATCTCTTTTTCAATTCGCAGAATATCAATTTCAGAATTAAGGATTTTTATTACTTCATAAAATTGTTCTTTAATATCTGTTTTTTGAAGTATCGTTTGCTTAACATCAATTTGCTGGTTGATATTTGCAGCAACATAGAACAATTTGCGGTCGGGTTCTTCAATATTATCAAATGCGCTAGCGGCTTCATTTGGAATATTGCGGTTGATCTTTACGTAATCCTTGAAAAGCTGAGACATCTGTCTAACGAGTGCATTCATCTCATGGTCATTTTCATATGATGGGACTATAACTTCAATTCTGCCCTCGAAAAATTGCGATTCATTGGTAAACTCAATAATTCTGCCTTGAAGCAATCCGTCAACAAGAATCTTGATCAATCCATTAGGAAGCTTTAGGATTTGAATTATTTTTGCGATCGTTCCATCTTTATAAATATCTTCTTTCTTAGGATCTTCAACGCTGGATTTTTTTTGAGCAGAAAGAAAAATGTACTTAGTGTTTTCCGACGCATAGTTTGCGGCTTTAATTGATTGCTCTCTTCCAACAAGTACCGGGAAAATCATGTAAGGAAAAATTACAATATCTCTTAAAGGAAGTATTGGTAAAATCGAAGGGATGTTGTCAAGAATATTATTTTGAATTACTTTTTTATCATCAATCTTTTCAGCTACAGCCAAAACTTTTCTCCATTATGTTATCAAATTTTATTTCGTGTTTAAAATATATCAAAATTACAAGGGCGCATCAAGGAATGAATCATTACGCTGGTTTTAGGCGCGAATTGATTTAGTATAGCATGTTTCTGTTTATATTATATTTAATTTTGTAACTGAATAATGGACGATGAAATTACAAACTACAAATCCCAATTATCAAATAAATCTCAAAACAAAATTTTTCAAATTTCAATATGAATAATTGAGATTTGAATATTGATAATTGGAAATTATTTGGGATTTGTAAATTGTCATTTGGAATTTCCTCATATATTTGATTCACTCAAAAAAAGAGTTTAACTATTATGCTACAAGATATAATTAACATTTCCAAAGAAGCCGGCGAGCTTATTCGTTCAAGATTCAATACCAAGTTTGCTTTGAAATTTAAAACGAATGAATCTGATTTGGTAACTGAAGTTGATAATGTATCAGAAAAAATTATTGTTGATTTTATTAAGAAGAAATATCCAACTCACGGAATCATAACTGAAGAAGGAGGAACTTCATTAAGTACGTCTGAATATAATTGGGTGATTGATCCATTAGATGGAACAGTAAACTTTGCACATGGCTTACCGATATTTGCTGTGTCAATCGGAGTTCAAAAAAACAGCGAAACAATTGTCGGAATTGTTTATGACGTTATGCAAAACGTTGTTTACCATGCCGAGAAGAATAACGGTTCTTATGAGAATGGTAAAAGAATTAGGGTGAATGATAACTCTAATCTTAGGCATGCGTTATTAGTCACTGGTTTTCCTTATGATGTAAGAGAAAATCCCGAAAATGCATTAGGGAAATTTGTTGCATTTACCAAAGCTGCACGAGGTATAAGACGGCTCGGTTCTGCTGCGATTGATTTTTGTTACGTTGCAAAAGGTGTCTTCGATGGATTTTGGGAAGTACATCTCAAGCCATGGGATATGTGTGCAGGAAAATTAATTGTTAAGGAAGCTGGTGGTTTAGTCACTGATTTTGAGGGAAATAAGATAGATATCTTTTCGAAAAGAATTTTGGCAAGCAACGGTAAAATTCATGAAGCTATGATTAAGGTGCTGAAAGAAAATCCATAAGTATATGAATAAAATAAACATTCAATTGCCAAAAGAATTACTGCCTATAGACGGTATTCAGAACAGCGTCGGGATATCTTAAAGCAACATTAAGTAAAACTTTTGCAGGACCATCCGGTTTTCTTCTGCCCTGTTCCCAATTCTGCAGCGTTGAAGTGCTAATACCAAGCAGAGATGCAAACCGATTTTGAGATAGTCCAAGTCCTTCCCTTATTTGTTTAGGATCTGGATTTTCAAAGTCAAATTCCCTGCTGGGTTTGTTTTTACCTTTTAATATTTTTCCACCTTGCTTAATGCTGGTTTTAAGTTCATCGAATATTTTGTTATTCATTTTAGTTCCTTTTCTACTAGCGATTTCAAAATTTTTAATTGTGATGATGTTAAATCATCTTGTATGTTCTTGCGATACATGAACAACATTAAAATGGTTTCATTTTTAGATATCCAATAATAAATTGTTCTAACACCGCTGCTTTTTCATCTTCCAGAGATTTTCCAACGAATTTTCCTCAACCCACCAATACCAGGAATTATCTTTCCTTTTTCTGGATTAGAGACTAATTCGTTTTGAAGTTTTCGGTATTCATCTTCACTTAATAGGGATGTTACTTTCTTAGTGAAAATTGGAGTTTCGATAATCTTCATGTGCAAATATACGCCAATGACGGATAGAAGTCAATCAATAAACGCTAAAAGGTTTGCAAGTTTGATGTTGAAAGAGGCAGAGATTATTGTCGCTAGTTAAAAAATAAATCATCTGAAATATTTGTACTTAAATCTCTTTTGAAATGTATGCTTCGTAGTAAACATCTCGATTTAAGATATTTCCAATAAATTCAATAGGCAGAAGAAATAATCCGATCCAAAATCCTCTTTGTGATGTGGTATGACTTAAAAACTCAAACTTCCTTCCAAAGTTTCTCATGAATTTTATTTTAAGGTTGGTTTTGTTAAAGATAAATTCTAATAATTCCTTATTATATCCAATGACATGATAAGGAGAATCGAAAGGTTTTATCTTCTCTGAAATATCTTTCATGCCAAGCAATTGAAAAAGCAGCTTTCTTATATCGTTGAACATGCAATCCTCATTGGGGACACCGATGTAAACTACTCCGCCGACTTTTAATATACTGTTAATCTTAAGTAAATATTCTTTTGGATTGAGAACATGTTCCAGAACAGAATCGAGATAAAAAATCAAAATGATTTTTGGGAAACTCATATTCAAGGAATTTTGCCCGGATGAATTTGATTCCATCTTCCTTCGCATCATTAATTCTGTTATCAACAATATCAATTCCTGTAACATACCATCCTCTATTCAATCCTTCAACAAGAGTTTTACCTTCGCCGGCACCTATATCTAAAAATGAAATATTTTTTTTCGGCAGAAAGCTTAATGCGCGATCAAAGCGTTGAGACAATTCTTTCGCACGTTTGTGAATTAACCAATTGGTTTGGGAAGAGAAGTACTCATTGTTATACAATTTTTCATAATGCTCATCGTTAAATGAAATTTGCGGCGCAACAAAATAAACCTTACAATTGCTACCTTGCACAATCGAATATTCCTTATCAACAAAATTCTTTGATAATTCATTAGCTCGCGGTTTATCTATTACAATTTGGTCAGTACCTTCGCAGAGAGGACAGTTTTAATTCACATTATTCTTTTCTAGTGATACTAAAATTTTCATTATAAATATTAATGTCTTAACTGAGAATTTTTTAACTCCCATCTTTAAAACAATTTCTTATCTTTACATACACATCTATAACTGTTTTGGAGCTTGTTAATGTCAAGGTTTTGCTTGTCACTAATAATTTTATTTACTATTGCTTTCAATGTGTATTCTCAAGTTCAGAAGGGGAATGTGATATTCATTCATCCGGATGGAACTTCACTTTCAGATTGGAATGCGTTGAGAATTCTAACTGCCGGACCTGATTCATCTATTAACTGGGATAAATTATCCGGTATTGGTTTGTATCAAGGTCACATCAGAGATAAAGTCTCTTCTTCATCTAATGCCGGGGCAACAATTCATGCGTATGGAGTTAAGGCAGATTACCATGACTTCGGTATGATTGATAATGAAATTCCCAGAGCACGATCCGGAAAAAAAATAAGCATTATGCAAGAAGCAATTCAAAATAAAATTTATACTGGTTTAATTAATTCCGGCTCAATCATTGAACCGGGAAGTGCGGTGTTTGTTTCCAGCAGAGAAAAACGGAATATGTATGCGGATATTACAAAAGATGTTGTTCAGTCAGGAGTGGACTTGATTTTTTCCGGTGGTGAAGAATGGATGCTTCCCGCTGGTGTTAAAGGAAAATTTTGTGAAGGCAGAAGAACCGATGGATTGAACTTGATTGATTGGGCTAAGAATAATGGTTATAAAATTATTTACACAAAGGATGAACTTGCCGCTGTTTCAATCAATGAGAAAAAAATCCTTGGTGTGTTTGCGGCTATTCACACTTTTAACGATAAAACAGAAGAAGTTTTATTTACATCCGGTTTAGAAAATTATTCCGATACTGCTCCGCGACTCGATCTAATGGTTAAATTCGCTTTGGAGTTTCTTTCGACAAAGGGACAATTCTTTTTAGTTGCTGAAGAAGAGGGAACTGATAATTTTGGAAATAAGAATAACGCTAATGGAAAACTGGAAGCACTGCTGAATGCCGATAACGCAGTTGGTGAAGCATTAAAATTTTACGAATCCAATCCCAACATAATGATAATTACTGCAGCTGACAGCGATGCTGGTGGATTAGGAATTGCTGGTGCCGAAATTAAAAATCTTGATGCAAACACACCACTTCCGGCAACTGAGTACAACGGCGCCCCAATGGATGGAATAAATGGAACAGGAAGTTTACCTTTTATCTCCAAACCTGATAAGTATGGTAATACTTTTCCATTTGGTATTGTTTGGGCAAGCAACGGCGATTTGACAGGTCCCATTGTTGCCCGTGCTCATGGACTTAATGCCGAAAGAATGAAAGGCAAAATTGATAATACAGATATTTATCGGATGATGTATCTTACTTTGTTTGGTGTATGGCTGGAGTGAAGAATTGCTGTTTTATTGGAATGATTAGGATTGATTGTACAAATTTAGAAATTGTTCTTATAGAGAATAAACGATATTTGACCAGGACGACTTTGCGAGCAATGGTAGGGTTCACAACTCGATGATTGAAATACTAAAACAAAATTAGTATTGTTGCAACTAAGCGGCTGCCCAAAATAACAATGTAGCAATGATTTTATAATTTTTTTTACATCCCTAATTTAAGGAGCAACTAACTTTTACAGCTTAACTTTTTAACCGCATAAATGCCGCAAGGTTTAAAGCGGTAGGCTTGAAGAACTTGTTATGTGCCCCTGCTTATATTGTTGTTATGCCTTTCCAATTGTTCCTTTACAGATTCTATGTACTTTGCACTTTTAAAGGAAAACCATTTCATTCTATATTCATTTTCATCATCAATTATATCTTTGAAATTTCTAAATGGTTTTGATAAACTTAAGCCTAATTCTAATTTCTTCCTTAATTCTTCATCTTCAATAGTTTCTACAAACTCTTCCATTACTTGATATGATTCTCTCGAATCCATATTCTCAAATTCTAAATATTTATCGTAGTTTGCTTCAATTTCTTTTATATCCTCTGCCCACGGTTCCATATCCGCATAAAAATTATTATCAAAATCTATTATCGATTTTATTTCCTTTGTTTCAATATTCAGGTAAACTTTTAATCCAGCTTCTAATTCTTCTGCTATAGATTTTATTTGTTCTTCCGTAAGTTCCGTTTTATCATCACTCCTAATATTTTTTATAAATCGGTAGCTTTGAAAATCTTCTGACTACTGATGTGAATCGTTGTTCTTACTTTCTTTGTATCCGAACAAACCAAAGAGTGTAAATAGAGCATATAATCCATATAATGCCGGTGCATCTAGTGTAGAACCAAGCGTTCCCAGTAAACCCAAAAACCCTAAGAATCCTAACATATTCAATTTCATAACAGTCTCCTTTTAATTTTTAAAAACATGATTGTATAGTGCAAATGACTATTAGTTAACCAATTGCATTGTTCGATATCCCGTCAGTGGTCGGGCAGGTATTCCGTAGATTAAAGAATGTGGCATGATCATCACTTTGTGATCATCCGGCGGACTTTTATTATCAATTATAACTTTCTACAGAGCCTACGAATTATTTTTTTTAACTTATTGTTCTTATCACTTTAGAAGATTTATTAAAAGAGCAGCTTATATCAATTTCTGAGATCTTCTTTTTATTCCTAGCTGTATTTTAGTAAATGATAAATCCACTGTCAACTATTAAATGACCGGGCGCTAGCAAATCATGGTTGCGTAAAAATATGGCCGAAGCTGATAGAAAAAATAGTCATCATTGAATCAGCAAAAGTTTTCTGTCTCCATCTTCGTTTGCTAGCGGATGGCTGAGCATCGTCGTAAACCAACTAAATAATATTCCAGATGACTCGAAATAAATTAAAAGAGATTCGGAATCATACAATAGCTATACAGCTATGTATAGAGAGAAGAATTAAATAATATTTTACATACTTATGCATTATCCTCTTGACAAAACGTTAAATATAGTGTAAATTTTCGCTACAAAATTATATTTATACAAAAAATTGAATATTCAAAATAAAATAAATATTGGAATAATTGGCGGTTCAGGATATACGGGTAAAGAATTGTTGAAAATTCTAAGCAGTCATCCGTTTGTCGATCGAATTGATATTTATGCACAATCAAGTGCAGGCGATTCGATATTAAACATTTTCCCCGAACTGACCGGAAGTATGGATGACATACAAATTAAGTCCATTAACAATTTGGATTATTCAGCCGATTTGTACTTCACTGCCCTGCCTCATGGAGAAACGCTGAACTACATTCCCCACTTAATTGCGGAAGGAAAGAAAGTCATAGATATCGGAGGCGATTATCGTTTATCATCTTCGGCACTTTACAAGAAATGGTATGGATTCGAGCATACTTCCTACGAGCTGCTTAAAACTAAAGTTTACGGGTTAGCAGACGTTCTGAAAGATTCAGATTACAACTCCGATTTAATTGCTAACCCGGGATGTTATCCTACTGCAACTTTAATCCCGCTTATTCCAATTGTTGAAAGCTTCTCCGAAGAAATTATTTCGATAAGCACAGTTGCATACTCTGGTGTAAGCGGTGCCGGAAAATCAATCAAACCCGGTTTGATGCTCTCCGAAATGTACGGAAATGTTAAGGCATACAATCTTAATAAGCACAGACACGAACCAGAAATCAATCAAGTGCTGCAAAATACCGGATTGGGAAATAAACCGTACAGCTTTTCAACTCATTTGCTGCCTATTACAACGGGAATTTATTCGACGACAACAATCCATTTGGAAAATGCCCTGTCGCAAAACGAAGTAGATGAAGTTATTAAACAAAAATATTCATTGGCTCCGTTTGTACGAATCAGAAAAACTCCCCCGGAAATAAAATGGATGCTTGGCACAAATTTTTGCGATATTCATGCCTCAATTGGTCCTAAAAGAATTATCCTCGCATCGGCAATTGATAATTTAATTAAAGGTGCAGCGGGTCAAGCTGTGCAGAATATGAATAGACTTTATGGCTTAGATCAAACAACAGGATTGCTTCCAAGTAAGCAAACACTGCAGCTATTCTTAGAAGAAACAGGTAAATAAAACTCATGATAGAATATTTAGAAAACGGTACCATAACTTCTGTTAAAGGAATAAAAGCTGCCGGAATTTTTTGCGGACTGAAAAAACAAAAAAAAGATTTAGCTTTAATTTATTCTGAATCACCTGCAAATGTCGCTGGAACTTTCACATTGAATAAAGTGCAGGCAGCTCCTCTGCTAATCTCAAAGGATATAATTTCAAAAGATCAAAAAGTCAGAGCTATTCTAATAAATTCAGGTAACGCAAATGCATGTACGGGAGAGAAAGGATTAAATAACGCAACTGAAACTCAGGAATTTTGCGCCAGACATTTGGGCATTGAAAAAGAGGAAGTGCTTGTTTCATCTACGGGTGTAATCGGTATTCAGTTAGACATTGAAAAGATCAAAGAAGGAATCACTAAAATTCAACTGTCAGAAAGTAATTCGGCCGGACATGATGCTGCCGAAGCAATTTTAACAACCGATACATATCCCAAATCATTTGCATGTAAAGTTCAGCTTAGTAACGGTGAAGTAAGAATCGGTGGAATTTGCAAAGGCAGCGGTATGATCATGCCTAATATGGCAACGATGCTAGCATTCATTGCAACGGATGCTGAAATACCAAAGCATCTTGCTCAGAATTTGATTTTAGAAGCAGTGAATAAATCTTTTAATAGGATTTCTGTGGATGGCGATACGAGCACAAATGATATGGTTGTACTTATGGCAAACGGTGCATCGAAAATTTCAATTAACGAAGAGAACAATGATTACAAAATCTTCAAAGTGGCATTAAGAGATTTATGCAAAAAAATGGCGATGGCAATTGTTAAAGATGGTGAAGGTGCAACAAAATTTATCTCAGTAAAAGTTGCTTCAGCAAAGTCTGAAACCGATGCAGATTCAGCAGCAAAAGCGGTCGTAAATTCTTCTTTAGTGAAAACAGCAATATATGGTGCCGATGCAAATTGGGGAAGAATTTTATCTGCAGTTGGAAACAGCGGAATCAATTTCTCTCCGGAAAAAGTAATGATAAAAGTTGGCGAACTCCCTCTTTTGAATCCCGGCTATGACTCAAATTTTGACGAATCGATCGCTAAAGAAATCTTACTCCAAAAAGAAATCGACATTACAATAGAGCTGAATGAAGGAGAATCATCAACCACATGGTGGACGTGTGACTTTTCAGAACAATATGTAAAGATAAACGCCAATTATAGAACATAACAAGGATTAATAATGAAAACGGCTGTAATAAAATTAAGCGGTAAATCAATTGATCAATTCTTAGCAGAAGAGAATTGGACAACCCAGATTCGAAATCTCCTTCTAGAATACGATGGACTGATTATGGTGCATGGAGCAGGAAATATCATTTCCGACTGGGCAACAAAACTCGGATGTAAAAGTGAGTTTGTTAATGGCCACCGTGTTACTAACGACGATATGATGGATATTATCGCTGCCGTTCAAAATGGATTGATCAATGCCAAAATTGTGTCTTATCTATTATCTAAAAACATAAAAGCAGCAGGCTATAATGGCATAGACAATGGATTATTTGTTGCAGAATATCTTAACACTGACCTTGGTTATGTGGGAGTGCCGAAAGTCAATTCACAAACTCAATGGCTGAAAGATTTGCTAATGACTAAGACTATTCCCGTATTTGCAAGCATCTGCCGGGATTCAGAGGGCCATCTGATGAATGTGAACGCGGATCTTTTTACTATGGTCTTAGCAGAAACCATTCAAGCTGATTCGGTCATTTTCCTGTCGGATGTTGACGGAGTGAAAATTTATGGCAGAACTCAATCTCAAATTTCGGAAACAGATATTCATCGTGGCATCATAAACGGCGAAATAAAAGATGGAATGGTTCCTAAACTGCAAAGTTGTTTGAATTTGATTAATCAAGGAGTAAATAAAATTTGGATAGGCAACGATCTTCATCAAATAAATAATTCATCAAAATCAAAAGGAACTTGGGTTGTATCTTCAAGAAAAAGAAAACTCGGTGCTCGAGTCTGATTCGTCACTGCTTCAAAATTACAAACGATATCCAATTGAATTCACGCACGGAAAAGGCGTGTACTTATATGATCGTAACGGCGATGAATATCTCGATTTCCTTTGCGGTATTGCAGTGACAGGATTCGGTCACTCTCACCCTGTCATTAAACGAGCAGTCGATGAACAGCTTGCTTCGTTCTGGCATGTTTCAAATCTTTTTGAATCATCCGGTCAGCAGATCTTAGCTGAAAAATTAGCAGGACTTTCCGATTTGGACAAAGTTTTTTTCTGCAATTCCGGTACCGAAGCCAACGAAGCTGCAATTAAATTTGCTCGAAAATTCGGTGAGAAAAGAACTACAATCATTTCTGCGGAGGGAAGCTTTCACGGACGGACTATGGGAAGTCTTTCTGCTTCTGCGCAAGTTAAATTGTGGCAAGGATTCCAACCGTTAACCCCAGGCTTCAAATACGTCCCATTCAATGATGCGGAAGCAATTCGTCATTCTATTACAGAAGATGTTTGTGCAATAATGCTTGAACCAATTCAAGGTGAAGGAGGAATTGTTGTTCCGTCTCAAGAATACCTAAAGGAGGTTGAAGCAATTTGCAAAGAAAATAATTTAATTTTGATACTCGATGAAGTTCAAACCGGAATGGGCAGAACAGGAAAAATCTTTGCGCATCAATGGTTTGACATTGCACCGGATATAATAACATTGGCTAAAGGAATTGCAAACGGGTTTCCATTAGGTGCTGCCATTGTCTCATCGAAAGTTGCAGATAAAATCAAACCAGGCGATCACGGCTCAACTTTTGGCGGTAATCCGGTATCAATCGCTGCAGCAAATGTCGTGGTTAATTTGCTAACCGAAGAAAGTTTAATTAATATTTCAAATTGCGGAAAAGAGTTGATGAATGAATTACAGAAAATAAACTCATATTTCATAAAAGAAATTAGAGGATTGGGTTTAATGATTGGCATTGAGTTCGAAGAAAAAGTTTTGAATTCAAATATTGTAGAGTTACTTCTTGGTAAAAAAATAGTGACGTACTTCGCAGGAAGAAACACTTTGCGAATGCTTCCTCCTTATATTATCAACAGAAGTCATATCTCGCAATTTATTTATTCATTTAAAAGTGTTTTAAATGACATACATTTAGAATAATAAAATTATTCCAAATGGAGAAATATTATGTACAGCAAAACACATCGTCAGAATAAAATAAAAGAAATACTGAGAGATCACGCCATTTATAACCAGGAAGAATTGGTTAAATTCTTGAGCGAGGAAGGAATTGAAGTAACGCAGGCAACCTTAAGCCGAGACTTCCAGGAATTAGGTGTTGTAAGAACGTCCGCAGCCGAAGGTTCACGTTACACTCTGAATGTGGAGGAGGCGGGGAATCAGATCCGCAAGCTTATATCTTTCGAGATTTTGTCGGTCGAGTCTAATGAAATGCTGATTATTGTCCGCACACTTGCCGGGAGAGCACAAGGTGTAGCTCATTATATCGACAAGCTTAATTCAAAATTAATACTTGGAACTATAGCTGGAGATGACACGATTTTGGTTGTTCCTGCAAATGTTAAAAACATAGCTGATATTGTTCAGCTAATAAATAAAATAATGAACGAAGAAAAAACTTAAATTTGGAAGGATAACTAAATGAAAAAGAAAAAAATTGTAGTTGCATATTCAGGCGGATTGGATACATCGGTAATGGTTAAGTGGCTAAGTCAGAAATATGATTCCGAAATAATTACCGTTACCGGAAATCTTGGGCAAAAGAAAGATTTGGAAAATCTTGAAGAGAAAGCATTTAAAACCGGTGCTTCGAAAGCATATATCTTTGATCTTCAAAATGAATTTATTGAAGATTATGCTTGGAAAGCGTTGAAAGCCGGAGCAATATATGAAGGTGATTACCCGTTGGCAACGGCAGTCGGTCGCCCGCTTCTTGCAAAATTAATGGTTGAAACTGCCCGGAAAGAAGATGCGGATATGATCGCACATGGATGTACAGGAAAAGGTAATGACCAGGTTCGTTTCGAGGTTGGTATAAAAACTTTAGCACCGGATATGGAAATTCTTGCGCCACTTAGAACATGGGAGTTCAAAACAAGAGAAGAAGAAATCGATTATGCTTTGCAGAATAACATTTCAATTTCAATCACGAAACAAAAACCATATTCCATCGATGAAAATCTATGGGGAATAGCCGTTGAGTGTGGTGAATTGGAGGATACAAAAAACGCTCCTCCCGAAGATGCTTTTCAAATAACGAAAAATCCTCTTGAAGCAAAAAGCACACCCGAAGAGGTTACCATCACTTTCAAAAAAGGAATTCCCATTGCGATTGAAGGACAAAAATATTCCGGTGCTGAATTAGTTTCATTTCTTAATGCAATTGGCGGCGAGCATGGAATCGGCAGAATCGACATGATTGAAAATAGAGTTGTGGGGATAAAATCGAGAGAAATTTATGAGGCTCCGGCTGCCGTAATTTTACTTCAGGCGCATCACGAATTAGAAAAACTTACGCTCGACAAAGATACTTTTAGATACAAGCAAAATGTATCAAACCAAATTGCAAACATGATCTACGATGGACTTTGGTTCTCTCCGCTTTTTAATTCATTGATGGCTTTTGTAGATTCCACCCAGGAAAACGTTAGTGGTGAAATAAAACTTCAACTGTACAAAGGAAACATAACTGTACTTTCAAGAACTTCACCGTTTAGTCTTTACAATAAAGAGCTGGCAACGTATGGTGCAGGCGATACTTTCAGTCACCAAGATTCAGTTGGATTTATTAATCTTGTGGGTCTTCCATTCAAAACGATAAGCAAAGTCATGCAGAAAAATAAATTGGTACTAAATGAAAATATTGTGGGGCAGTAGATTTAAGAAAAAATTAGACAACGAAGCTCTGTCTTTTTCATCTTCGCTTTCGTTTGATATCCGGCTTTATAAATATGATATCTTAGTAAGCATCGTACATGCAAAAATGCTTGAGCATATCGGGATACTCAATCCCCATGAGCTCAAAACTATAATTGAAGGTTTGAAAAAAGTTGAAAATGAAATTGAATCGGAAGAATGGATTCCCGAAATAAATGAATATGAAGACATTCACTCGGCAATTGAAAAACGACTCACATTTCACATTGGAGAAATCGGAGGAAAGCTTCATTCCGGCAGAAGCAGAAATGATCAGATCGTTACAGGGGTGAGGCTTTGGCAGAAAGACGCCATCCTACAATTAAAAGAACAAATTGTATCTTTACAAAAAGAGTTAGTTAATCTTGCTGATAAAAATATCAACACAATTTTACCTGGTTACACTCATCTTCAGCGGGCACAACCTATCTCATACGGATTTCATCTTCTTGCGTATGTTGAAATACTTGAGCGATCGAAAGAAAGATTAAATTATGTTTTTGTTGAAACGGACAAGTGTCCCCTTGGCTGTGGGGCTCTTGCTGGTTCCACTCTCGCTCTTGATCGAGAATTTACTGCTAAAGAATTGAGATTTGCCTTCATTACACAAAATGCGCTTGATTCTGTATCCGACCGCGATTTCATTATAGATTTTATAAATGCGTGCTCTATAGGAATGATGAATCTCAGCAGATTTGCGGAGGAGTTGATAATTTGGTCTACCTCAGAATGGAATTTTGTGAAATTCGCTGATGAGTATTCTACCGGCTCTTCTTTAATGCCGCAAAAGAAAAATCCCGATATTGTTGAACTGATCCGTGGTAAAACGGGAAGAGTATTTGGAAATTACACTTCCTTGACCACAACTATGAAAGGACTTCCATTAAGCTACAATCGTGATTTACAGGAAGATAAAGAACCATTATTCGATTCATTCGATACTTACTTCAACTCATTAAAAATGATGACAGGGATTATCTCCACAATCTCAGTTAACAAAGATAGATTTAGTGAAGAGCTTAACGGTGACTTTTTGCTCGCAACTGATCTTGCCGATTGGCTTGTTATGAAAAATATTCCCTTTCGAAAATCGCATGAAATAGTTGGACAAGTTGTCAAGTGCGCAGAGGATAAAAATCTAAGATTAAATCAGCTTTCACTAGGTGATTTAAAAAAGATCAATCCTATTTTTGATGAATCAACGTTAAGCATTTTCCAAATAAAAAACGCCCTCTCCCGCAAAGAAACAATCGGATCACCCAATCCTGAATTAGTCTCGAAGCAAATTAAAATGTGGAAAGAAAGGTTGTGAGTATGATGGTGTGTTATCCAGGTTAAATCGCATTAGCGTCAATTTAATTTTATAAAATATTAACATAAGCCTTTATATAATAATGTTATGTCAGAATGATAAATTAAAGGTTATTTACCAATAAGCCCTTCTCTTGGCAAGATGGCAAAGCCATGGCAAGCCAGAAGGGTTGGGATGAGTTCGCTGATTTTACATATATCCCAGAACCCTCTCTAATCTCTCCCTTGAGAAGTAATGCTGTCAACTTAAGGGCGTGAATGGATGAGAGTCTCAAAATGGAATTTAAAATTGGATTTAGATGTTATGTTGAAAACAATTTGAGTTAAATATGAAAAAATCTTTGAAAAAATCAGTCAGATTATAAACAGTGAAGAGTTTAAGAACTTTGCACGGATTAACAAAAACAGTTTCATTAGGGAGAGAAAGCTACTATTTCAAGAGTTGGTTATTTTCTTTCTTAAAGGAGCGTCTAAGAGTCTTTCAGTTGAATTGGAAGATTATTTTCAAATACTTGGAAAACAAGAGACCACCTGCAGTAAGCAAGCAGTATCAAAGGCACGAATGAAATTAAAGCACGAGGCATTCATAGTACTTAACGATGCAGCCGTAGAGGAGTATTACGATACTAATTATAAAAGTTACAAGGGATATCGCTTATTAGCCGTAGATGGTTCAATGATAGAACTTCCACCCGGAGAATCAATTCGTGAGGAGTACGGTTCATCAAACAATAGTAAGCAAAGAGTAAACTGCGGATGGTCAGTAGTCTTCTATGATGTGCTTAATGAAATGATAGTCAGTGCAAAACTACATGAATATGGAAAATCGGAACGGCAATATCTACTTGAACAAGCAAACCAGATACGAACAGACGGGAAACAAAAACGTGATCTAATTATAGCCGATAGAGGCTTCCCGTCATTAGCAGTGTTTGTTCAGTTACAGCAAATGGGTTATGATTTTCTTATAAGGTACAACGGAGAGCAGTTCCTCAAAGAGTTAAAAGAACTAGTTACAAACGATGATGATGATATGGTTATAGAAGTAACTCTTGATGGATCGGAAAAGCGAAGAAAAAATGCTGAGCTACAAGAACTTCTACGAAAAGGAACAAGTAGAATGATGAGGTTGCGAGTAGTAAAAATTAAACTTCCAAGCGGTGGAAATGAATATTTAGTGACCTCGGTACTGGATAGCAAAGAGTTGCAGAAAGATGATTTGAAACAAATATATGGTTATCGCTGGGGAGAGGAAGAACACTTTAAGTTTCAAAAACATAGTGTAGAGTTGGAAAATTTCAGTGGAAAGACTAGTGAATCAATTCGTCAGGATTATTACAGTAAAATATTAATACTCAATTTGCATTCAGTGCTGGTACAAGAAGCCGAAAAACAACTTGCAGAAGAACAAGCTAACAAAAAAGATGAGTTGAAATATGAACGATATAAGATTAACAGAAATATAAGTTATGGTTTGGTACATAGAGAAATAATAGCATTATTGAACTCAGAAAATGGTGATTGGATGAATGTTTATGATGAACTTATAAAGAAGTTAAAACGATACAAAACCCCCGTCATAAGAGGAAGAAGTAATCCAAGGAAAAGAAAATGGACATTAAAATATCCACCTAATAAGAGAAGAGCTATTTAATGAACAGTAATTATCCTTTTCTTAAGTTGACAGCATTGCTTGAGAAGGGAGAGACTTATTTTCAATAACAACTTTACATTTTTTAATTCTGTCATGGTATATATTTTCTTCAATATTTAATTGATTTAACAATAATATCTTTACTTCACAAAATTTTTTCTTGTCGTTAAGTTAACGCCTATGGGTTAAAGCGGGATAAGTTGTTTGAGCAAAACGATAAAAATTTATTATTTATGAAATACTTCTTCTTTTTATAAGCTGTTAGGCGGTATTTATTTTTAATAAACCAAATATCTGTCTCTGGTTCTGCAAATAAAAATCTATTCCCAAACCAATACCAAAGCCAATTAATATACCATCTCTTGTTCTAGCATAAATGAAATCTAGTGATGGGAATCCTGCTTTTGCATTTATTATGAATACGATGCTAATAAATACGGTATTTATTAAGCCATAAAATAAGGCTAATGCAAAGCATCTTAAATAATATTTTAGTTGAGGATTTCTTTTTATGAATTGATAATAAAGTTTAAGCGATAAAAATAAACTTCCCAAATAAAGAACATCTCTTATTAAAAAAGGAAGTGAGAAAGATTTTCCAGTAAATAGAATAATGTTCAGAATAAGTATAATAACCATTCCAAAGATTTGTTCTCGAACGGATTTATATTCCAAAAGACTGAAAAACAATGCACCATAAAACCCGGCGGCTAGAAACTGAAAATTTGTCCTGGTAAGGATAAAAATAGAAGTGTTGAAAAAAATAAATCCTATTAAAACGCTTCCAAACATTCCAAAGAAAGTCATCAAAATAATCTGGTATATTTTCTCTGATTTCATTTTATATCCCTAATTTTATTTGCTGAGTAACGACGTTGCAACTATCCCGCCGCCCAAAACAGCAATGCAGATTAGAACGACGAAGCCAAAGATTAAGCAAACTGCACTTATCTTTCTTTGCGAGTGCAGTTTGCAACAATGTTATTTAATAGAACAACTTTGAACAACAAACTTTAAACGGAACGACCAACCCAAGAATTTTAGAAAACCCGAATGCGAAAAGGCGGTCGGGTTGATTGGCTGGTTAGCCCTTGTCTCTAAAATAGCTTTGTTTGATTTGCATATTCAGCAACTCTTTTGTCTGCAAGTTCAACATATTTTTTATTCGTATCATAACCTACATAATTACGTCCATTCTTTATTGCAACTAAACTCGTAGTTCCACTACCTAAGAATGGGTCCAAGACAACATCTTGTTTGAACGAATATAATTTTATTAAACGATTAGGGAGTTCTTCGGGGAAAGGGGCGGGATGACCAATTTTTTTTGCGGAGACGGCAGGAAAAGTCCAAACACTTTTTGTCCACTCCAAAAACTCATCTTTTGATATGGAGCTTTCTTTCCCTTTACTTGCGTGCGAGAAAGAATCTTTTGAAAATATTAAAATGTATTCGTGAATATCTCTTAAAACTGGATTAGCAGCAGATAGCCAACTTCCCCAAGCCGTAGATGGACTTGCACTTGAAGCTTTATTCCAAATAATTTCACCGCGCATCTGAAATCCAATTTTCAACATATCATTAATAATATAACTATGAAGTGGTATATATGGTTTTCTTCCGAGGTTAGCTACATTAATACAAGCGCGACCACCAGAAACTAAAACACGATATGTTTCAGTCCAAACTTTTTTAAGAAGTACTAAATATTCTTCTAAATTTAGATTATCATCATATTCCTTTGTTACATTATAAGGAGGTGAAGTAATCATCAAGTGAACAGAATTATCAGGTAATTCCGTCATTTGTTCGCTTGAGTGACAAAATATTATAGGAAAACAGTCTTTAGAAATTCTTGTTTCTCAATTTCATTTATAGCTTGTTTAACAAAAAATTCATTTTGATTGAAGCAAACTTTTGAAAGCCAACCTTTTTCATCGGGAAATTTTTCAACATTTGCAAATTCAAATTGACGATGACAATTTGCGCAAACTAAAACTAAGTTCTTAGGATGATGTCCTAATTTAGCATCTAGATGATGAATCTCATAGTATGGTTTATTATCTCGTTTCAAAAATGAAAATGAACAAACTTGACAATAACCTTTATATAGGTTTTCTAAAATTATTCTGATGCTAGAAGGTGTATTTTCTCTTAAAAATCGACTTGAAGTTTTAAGTCTCTTTCTAACTTCTTCATTGGAATATTTTGATAGTCTTAAAAATTCACTATAAATAATTTTTGTTTTATTGACTTGAGTCAATTGTGAGATCTGTTCAATTTTTTCAGAAGCAATTCTATCATTTATAGAAATATCAAAATCAGTCTGAAATTCTTTAGTCATTTTAAGAAATACTTCTTCTTTCAGAAGTCTATAAATGAATCTTTCTTTATCAAGAAGTTGTAAAACTAGTTCATCACCTTCTTTAACTTGATTTTCAAAAAACCAATTTTTAAGTCCACCAATTCTATTTTCGTTGGTTGAGCTATCGAATGAGCTAAATGTTTTTATTTGAGGATTATTGGAATCATCAAGAAGCACCTTTATTTTTTGATTCGATTTAGGTAAATAATTACTAAAGCTTTTAGGAATTGCTAATAAACCTTTTTCGATTCGACTTTTAGTAATTTTTATCGTCTTATAATCATAATTGATTTCACTTTTTTCAATTACTTTTTTTAATGTTCCTTTAGTTCCCATTTTCATTTACCCCTTGTATCTAAAATCCAAATTCTTTTCCAGTTCCCAAAACTGAATCACATTTCGGACATCGAACAAGTTGATTAGAATCATTAACTAGAGAATTATGAGCACAGCATTCCCAGTTGTCTCCATTCCAAACCCATTGTTCAGTCATTAATGCAGTAAAATTTATTCTATCCAAAATATTACCGCATTCGTTACATTTTTTTAATTCTTCTTCCATAACTTTTCTCTTTTAATTGTGATTTGAAATGTTTTAAAAAGAAGCTTGAGACATTTCAACACCTCTAGGATTTGTGCCTAAGCTAGGTAATTTAATGTAATTTTCTCTACCCAAAGTATTAAATATTTCTAGTTGGACATTCAATGGAAAATAAAATAATCCACCGGTATTTCCCCAATTAATCTGAACATAAATCATATCGCAAGAAGGTGAATATGTATTTTGAAATTCTAAAGCATTTTTAGCATCAACTGTCCAAATTAGCTTCACACCAGCATAACTGCTTCCACTTTTCGTTTTAATTGAAATCGGATTTCCATACAATTTTACATCAACTTCCGGCTCGGTGATTGGTAATTCAGTTTCGACATTTGATTCACCGAATTTGTAAATTAACTCAAGTTGACCGCTTGAATTAACTAACTCAAAAAATATTTATTTTTGGATGAAAATAACAATTTTATAAGGAACTAAATGTTTAAGCTTAAAA